>ERZ1066124.165-NODE-165-length-62690-cov-28.143099_pt1 | contig 62690 bp, 52 predicted proteins | sample MGYA00382771_ERZ1066124 | MGnify/ENA primary metagenome ERZ1066124 (study PRJEB33369, sample SAMEA5778354) | biofilm metagenome | biome: Industrial cooling water; feature: Water cooling tower basin; material: Biofilm | place: United Arab Emirates | collected... | reverse complement strand
TTAGAATTATTTTTCTCTCATTTAAAGTAGTTTAACATAACTGGATTTAGTATTAGTTGACAATTAAGATTAAATCTGATGTGAGTTCCATCTTTAAACTTATGTAAGGATTTAATTTTCAAAACCTTAAACAAACTGAGGTTTGGAGACCAAACCCCTACACTTATTAAAAGAGTGCGATTTATACAGATTAGTGATACTCTTACTTGTGACATTTAGGAATATACAAGCATTAAATCATCAGCATTTTTCAATACAGAAGATGACAATTGTAGTCCAGGTGCGAGAGTATCGGAGAAATTGTTATCTAAACCAGATACTGAAACAATATTTGTAAGTGGAGTTAGACTATTTTCACTAACGGAATAGACAGGGATAAATTGATTCATCTCTACAGTTTCAATCACTTTTGTATCTGAGTTAGTCAGATTTTCTACAATATCGATAAACTGATTTTGCGCTACAGGTTGGCTATCTGTGAACAATGTTGATTGAGAAGAGTTTACGGAAAGAGTATTTAGTTCACTTAATAAGTCAGTGCTTAAAGATGAACTACTAGAAATACTAAAACTACCTGTTCTCTTAATGGCTAAAGCTCGGCGTACCGCAGCATCCGCATTAACAAACCCACTACCAAAAACGTAATCATAGCCAGATGTGCCTAAATCAACGGCTGTTTGAGAAAGGATTTGTTTAACCCCAGATGCGGTAAGATTTTGGTTAGCACTCCAAACTAAAGATGCTACTCCTGCTACATTTGGTGCGGCGGCTGAGGTTCCATTAAAGTTGGAGCCAGCACTATTGCTATAGTAGCCAAATTGAGTATTAGACGTATTATTAGGATATGGTAAACCAGAGGCTTTAGTACTAATTACCTCAGATGGCCCCATTAAGGTCAACCCGACACCATATTGAGAATAATTAATTCTTTGTCCAGAAGAGTTAGCTGCACCAACTGCGATAACGTTACTGTAAATGTTAGCTAAATTTGCTGGATAGGCGATGCTACTTTGTCCACTGTTACCCGAAGCAATTACAAAAAGTGCCTTGTTTTGATTTTTAGCAACAAGGTTTTTAAAGGTATAGTCTCGGCTACCCAAACCGATAGTTTGTTGTATAATCCCATAATTACTACTTTATAACTTAAACCGTATATAAATTATCCAAAATAGTTATTGAATTGGAAAAAAATAAAACTAAGCTCAATATGGTTAATAATTTAATTTTTAAAAGTGCATTTTTTAATCAATTTATAATGTAGCCAAAACTTGATAAGAAGTTTAGTTTGTTCATCAGGTAAATCTAAAGCTTTTGAAAAGGCAATAATAAAGTTTTGAGGTGGAAATCGATTACTTTTAGGGCTAGAATTAAAATATCGATAAAGTGATTCTAGGCTCATATAATAACCTTGCTCCTGCAATTGATTAAAAAGTTTATTAATACTTACTCCTTTTTTTTGAGTAATTTCTTTGAGAAGTTCACTAAATTTAAGGTTGTGATACTCTTGAATTAATTGAAAAACTTCTTCTAAGGATTGAAAACGTTTGAGTACATTATCAGTTAGCATCTTTTTTAAACATTCGGAACTATACAGTTAAGTTTCTAAATATTTTTATTTCTGAAGATGCAAAAGTTATGCAATTTTTCTTGTCTGAGAAATGAGACGTATTTAATAGAACATAAATAGAGACGCACAAATCATACGTCTCTAAATGCTTAAGTTATTGATTTAATTGATTTGATGATTGGTCATTGTTGCAACAAGCAATATTAGACATAAATCAAATTATTGGAAAAAACATTAGTAGTGTCTCGTACTACAGCCAGCAAATCACCGCTACCTGTTTGAATAAAAGTATCAGTAGCAAAACTACCAGCAAGATTTCCATAGGATAGGTAAATACCAGATGGGAAATATTTGACTTGAATGCTATCAAACAAGAAATTAAAATCATTAATCACCGCATAGCCAGAGCCGTTATAGTAATTACCTGGTAGCGTCTCCCCTAAAACAAACGTGTCATAACCAGCACCACCTATCAATGTATCGCGCTCAACATTAGGAAAAGGATTGCTAGAGCCGACTAAATAATCATTACCAGCACCTCCATTAAGAAGATCATTGCCAGCACCTCCAATTAGATAATCACTGCCATCATTTCCATTCAATCGATCACTGCCACCACCTCCATTAAGAAGATCATTACCAGCACTACCGTATAAAACATCATTACCAGCACCTCCGTCAACAACATCGTTACCGATCCATCCGTCAAGAACGTCGTTACCATTACCTCCATATAAAGTATCGTTGAAGTAGTTTCCATATATGGTGTCGTTGCCACCGTTGCCATAAGCTAGTAGCGGTTGAGCACCATAAAAATTAAAATAATCGCTAAAATTCGTACCATTGTATGGATATACCATTGTCTTTGTCCTTTGTTATTGAAAGTGAATTGAGTAAAAGCTAAACTGTTTTGGTGAAGCAATATCCATATCTTAAAGTGGAAAATTGAGATAAAATTATCCACTTTGACAGTCATTTAGGAAACTATTGGAATTAAAAATCAAAGTTTTTAAAACAAAGTTGTAATTTTGTAAACTTTCAAATTTAATTGTTAAATAATATTTCCCGTGTGAACATTTAGTAATCGTCAATCAATGACTTATTAAGTTTTTGAAACGATAACAGAAACATTTTCTTATTTTTAATGAAATGATTCTGTATGGCTTCATGACTAGAGAAATTGAATTAACGAGTGTTTGTGTTCATGCTGTCTATTCATTTATCCCAAGAGTAGGAGGTTATGCAAATTTTCCGCAAAATAAAATAAATCTCTTAAAACTACATCTTAAAAAAACGCATAACACTAAAGCGTTCAGACTTATATCTCTATAGAGAACGCAAGGAAGAAAAGTCATGAAAGCGAAGTGGCAACAAGAATTACTAAAAATGAGTATTTGGCTAATTAGTGAGATTTTTATAAATTTGTCTGGACTCGATACACTAGCAGACTATGGCGAATTTACGTTACAGCATAAAATTAATCTGTTAGAAAATTCCAGTCATGTCATTGCTGTTTTGCTATCTACTGAGCAAAACTTGGTCATAACTCGTTTAGTTTAAGAAGATTTTCCCCATAATAATTTTGATTTATTTTGAAGGATTGCAAATATAGCTCAATAGTTCTTGTACTTTGAGGGTTAATTCTGGGGAAGGCTTTTCTACAGAATACATTTCTTGCAAAGCATCTGACCATAAATCTTGTTGAGCAAAGTAGTACGATCGCTCTATGGCTATTTCTTCATCGGTTGCATTTTCTGTTCTAAGCTGTGCTTCTAAGTTTTTCAGTTCACTGGTAATACGATCGCGTTCCTCTAAACCCATCACCCGAAAACTACGACGTTTTTTAGTTGCAGTAGACGGGCTAAAAATCTCCCAATCATAAATTTTGCCTGCTTCTAGTGCCTCTCCAGTATATTGAATTCCTTGAAACGTAGATGTAGATATTGCGTCCTTAAGAACTTGTCTCCACAAAATCGATTGGTCTTGACTTGGTTCAAATGAACTATACAAACGGATTTCAATTGGTACATCAGTTCCTTGCCAAAGAAAAAGAGGACGATCGCTCCAGATGATATTAACTGATTCTAAAATACCTGGATTAACGGGACAAATACCGCGTGATCCTAATTTTGGAACTTTACCTTTAAACATCGTCACAATTGTTTCCCAAGTTGATCGTTTTTTCTTCGGTTGAGTCCGTTGTGGTTGAGTTTGTTTAATTTGAACCGATGGGGTTACAGCAATAGAATTTGAGGGGAATTCCAAAACACTGCTAAAAAGGACTAAACTTAACAATAAAGATTTTGTTTTTCTGTAATTATTTTTCATAAGACAATTTTCTCAATTTTGGTAAAAGATAAATCCAAAACGTCAGAGACGGCAAAAGCCAAGGGATGAGAATTCTAAGTGAGATATAAACCTGTAAACTGATTAAAGTATATAAAATATGAATAATCAAAAATGAAAAAAAAATTTTTTTTTGATGATCGTAAGTTGTAACTAATTTAAGTAAAATCGCTTGACCTAAAATGGCGGCGAGTAAAATCATCCAAAGATCGGGAATTGGAATAATTATGTATTGATTGAGCCAATGATGGAGCATATAAGCATGAGCTTCACCACCTGTAAATCTAGATTTATACGGTAGTTCACTATTTTTTGCATCCCAAAATGCAATAGCAAAGGGAAGATCTATATAATCTTTGTCTTCATCAATTCCTGCTTCATCATACCCTCCTGATGCAATTAAAACAACTTGCTGATCAATTAATGTTTCGGTTTCTAACAATTGCGATGCTGATACAGTTTGATAAACAATTTCAGGTGGTAAAGAAAAATCATTGATGGGCTGTAACCATTTTTGTCCAAAGTATTGACTAGCTTGAGTAATTGGATTAAGACGAACATTTTTTAAAAAATTGAGTTGTGTTTGATCGCTCGACGCGCTCTCCAGTGAATTTAAAACTTCGATGTTATATGGGGTCTGACTCTCTAATTTAGGATGAGTCAAATGATTATATGAAAGAGTTTGAGTAACTGCTAATAGATAAGCTAACGGACAGATTTCAGCACAATTAAGGGGTTCTGCAAGATAGTAGTAATAAGCGTGAAGTGAACCCTGTAAACTCCAGTTCGGACTCGCAATTTTTGGAAGAATACTATTTTTTTGTTCTGTGTCTAATGCTACAGCAAAAACAAAAGAAGTTTCTTGTTTAGAAATCGCATTCCGAATCGATTGAGCCAAAATTAGATCATTCTGCTTTTGAGGATAATCTAACAGATAATCAATTCCGATCACTTTAGCATTTAAACTAGAAAGCTTGTCAATGAGTTTGGCTAAATATTTTCGATTGAGGGGATTAAATTCAGTAATATTCGCTTCACGCAGGGATTGTTTATCAATTGAAACTAATAACACGGGAGGGGTACTATTATCAGGAACTTGTGCGGTTACATCTCGATAAATCGCTTGTATAAATGTGCGTGTATTGAGTAATGATGTTTGAATTGGAGACAATAAACTAATAAATATTAAGGAACTAAGAGCGATCGCTTGTTGACGATTTGGTAACCATTGTTTCCATCGTGCTTTAGGAGGCTCAATTTTAAATAATTTGGCATTAGGATGACAAAAAAGTGAGGGAATTAAATAAGCTGAGGGATATTCTGTATTGATTTTAAGAGATTGACAAGTTTCTTCGAGTGCCTCATAAACATCTTTGTATTGTGCCAAAACTTGTAAAAATTTCACCATAAACTCTTGAGCAACCTTATTTTCAATCTGTTCACGCATAATCACAACTTGATTTATTCCTAAATCAATTAGCGATTTAGCAATACTCAGCCCACTACAAGAGTTAAAAAAGGCAAATTGAAGACCATTTTCTTGTGCTTTTTTTAAATAAAACGTGATTTCACTGATTGAGATGGTGGTGTTAGGAGCGATCGCTAATTCTCCTCCTGTCGTTGCGGTATCTCGACTATGACCTGCAAAAAACAATATATCCCATCCTTGAGGATCAGATATAGCTTGACAAACCTCTTTAATAAATTGGTTAATCGATTGATCTTGCCAAGTCATGAATTTGACTTCAAGGGAAGAAGCTTGAGCATCTAATGTATCGATTTCAGTCTTAAAATCGAGTCCTGTTTGATCGCCGAAAATTGCTAAAACTCTTGCCTTACAATGATTCTCAATTTTTCTAGAAATAGCATCACTAGAACTGATATTAATCGGTGTTCGTATCAAGCGAATTGGGATCGATGCTGCAATTTCTTTTGCTAATTCCCAAGCTTCCCAAGGTAGTTTTTCGAGTTCAAGAGATGAGCAAGTAATAAAAATATTAATCTGACTGGTTGAATTTTGTTTAGCTAAATTACCGATCTCAGTAGCAATAGCAACTCGAATTTTAATCAATGACCCATTTCTGATCCATGTGTTAAATTCAGTCAATAAATTCTTTTGTGATTCTTCCAGTTGAGCTTTAGGATTCATGGGACTGAAACTACCATTAGTGATTACACTGCCTCGACAACCACTTTGATAATATCTTTGATACGCTCGTTGCCAAGTTTGATATGACTGTCTTAAGCTTTGAGGATATTCAATCATTTCTATGATCTGTTGTCCTTTTCCCCAAGACAATTCAAACTGACAATCTTTTTGATAAATTTCGGTGACTTTGAGTCGGAAATGGTAATTCATCTATAGTTACTCAAAACGAAAAATCAACGGGGGTAAAGTTTCATTGTTAAGTGCGATCGTAACAATAAATTCTTCATCAAGTTCGCTAACCACTTGCATATAAAGATAGGATTGATCGGTATTAGGTTTTATCTGTTGTTCACCTAAAATTCCATTTGCATCTTTAATCTCAAGCTTTAATCCTTCTGGTAAAAGTTGATCTGAAGGCATTCCTAAAAATAATAATAATGACCATTGTGACCCACCTTCAATTAACCAAACTAATGTAGATAACTCTAAGGAATAATCGGCTAATTCAAAGGGTAGCAAAGCACCTCTGGCTGTATTAGGAATTATCATCCCTTGCTGTCGTAATTGCTCGATCATACTATTCAGTGTTGAAGAAGAACGAAAGGAGGTAACGAGTTCGGGTGACGGCAAAAGCATCCAAGATAGATTTTCACAAATTTCATCTAATTGACCTTGTAACCATAATCTGACATTAATCACGGATTCGGTTAAAGATGTCCGACGTTCTGAAATGATTTGATTTTTTGATTCTTGTTGAGAAATAGCGGAAGTGTTGGGTAGTTGGATGGCTAATGGATCTAAACAGCGTAAATAAAGCAATAAATTGTTAGGTTCGGTATCAAATTCACTATAAAGAATTTCGTATGTTTGATTCGACTGTAGAAACAAATGTCCTGATTGCCGAAATGTTTGTAATTGATCGTAGCGAATAAATCCTTCAATTGACGTTTGTTCTTGTTCTTCATCAACTTTGAGCGTTATATACAAATGAGAAAGATAAGCGGGTGAATCTAGTACCGCACTTGGCATAGTTACATTTTCATCATCTAAGATTCCTTGAGAAATTAAACATATTTTAAATTCCCCTATTTTTAGTTGACAAATTGCGTTTTGTATGTTTATATAATGCTCTTTTTCTAGAATCAGTTCTGGATCTCTGTCGGTTAACCATGCTTCAAAACCAAACAAAGCAAGGGCATTTAGATAAGTTTGCCATTGTTGTTCGGGTGTGGATAATTTACTTAATTGTATGGCTTGTTCAATCTGTTCAGGTTCTAGTGCGATCGCATGAGGGGGCTGCACCTGAAAATCTAAAAAGTAATCTGAGGAATTAATCATAATGATTGCTCACTTAAATAACGACAAAGGGTTTGAGAAAAAGTGCTTTTTAAAGCTTGATTTTTTGCGGTACTCGCTTCAGTTTCAGCCTGTTGAATGAGTTTAGCCACTTCCTCATCTAAAGCTATTTCAATTAGTTGTTCTTGTTGTCGAAGTAGCTCAGGATTAGTATATACAGCAGCCATTTCCATAACTTGATCGCGTAAATGAATTAACATTTGTTGTCGGATATCGGCTCGAAAATCTTTAAGTTTTATTAAACGAGTCACTTGATCCTGTCTTTGTAAACCAATCACTTCAGCTATATTGGTCATCGAATAACCTCGACAGTGAAATAATTCTAAAGCTGTTAAAAATTGTTGTGTTTTGTCTTGTAGTTTTTTTTGAGTGAGCCATTTTGAAATCACTTGTGCGATCGCTTGTTCTAGACAACTGAGAAATTGCTGACGATAACCACTCAAAAACTCGTATTGAGTTTGTTCTGTCGCATCATCATTTAATTCAGTAACCTGTTGCTGCTCTACTTTAATCTGGATATCTGTATTGTCCAATGACTCTTGTTTCAGTTTACCTCCTCTAACATAAATGCGGTATTCTCGTAATCGTTGTGCTATCTCTTTTAACTGGCTGAGAATTTGGTTTTCTTTTAAAGGTAGTTCTATCAATAAAGCAATTTGTTGTAGTTGTTCTGGTGATGGTTGAGGACATTTACCTTTACCTCCTGCTTTTCGATTGGCTAATCTTTGCTGGCGATAAATCTTGTGATAGGCTTCTAATAAACGGACTGCTGGTGCAATCATTGGCTGACTCAGATGATAAAATTCTTTAAAGATACGCTGAAGTCGTGCAGGAGTCGTATCATTCAGAATTGCCCAATCGCTAATCAAATAAACGCCCTGTTCTAGCAAGAAAGAGTTTAAATTAGGTTCATATCGTACTAAACGAGTGATCCAAGTGCTTAAACTCGCTCCTTGTTGGGGGTCAAATGATTTTAGAATCTTAGTAGCCATTGATTGATATCCTGTTTCTTGTGCAGATGGTCTAGTTGTGATCAGATCGTCTAAAACAAAAGGGTATAAATCATAACAATTAAATTGATAATGCTCACCAAATTGTTTTGCTAGACTGATACAGACTTGTTTAATTTGCTCTGAAATAAAACAGCGTAAACAGGTTTCAGCCATTAAACTAACGCTTGTGTCACGATCGCTAAGTAGCTCAAAAAGAGAGCTTTGTAAGAAGGAGTGAGAAAAGTTCGTTGGATTTAGTAAATCAGGGAATCGTTGCTCGATAAAGCTTTTGGCGGCATGAATGGTTTTAGGTGTTACTTTTGAGCTTCCATCAAGTCCATTAAATTGCCAATAGTGTTTTACTGCACTCATGTGTTAATCAGGTTTTAATGATTCATATTCTAATCTCCTTAATTATGCTTATGTTTGGCCTGTGTAGCTTGATCTTTGAGCTTTTTTTAAAATTTCATTACTCTTATTAGTATTAGCACTACACAGTAGCTATTTATATGTATTTCTCACTCACCTTGAGGTTATGCAATTTTTCGAGAATTTACAAAAAGTTATTTTGTTACCTCGTCTGTAAATTCGAGCGATCGGGCAAACAATAGCACAATTTCGTAAAAACACGAACAACTATACTATTTTGTGTTTTATTTTCGGTAATAAAAAGCGTTTTATAAAAAATGTGACTTTTATTGAGTCAATCTTAGGCTAAAACAATATAGCAAGGTACCAATCTGATTTTTTAAATTTCCTGATAAACATAATATGTCCTACTGTAAAATTTTTTTAATACTCCCTCTTGTTGGAAGTATGTTACTCGTTGATTCTAGAAAACTGTTCGCTCAAATTCCCACAAGACCTGATCGTATTACACCTGTACCGCCGCTAGAACTGCCGCAACCCATCGAAAAACCACAACTTGAAATACCGCCATCTCAACCCACTCCCGCACCACGTCCAGAAATTACAGACACCATTCGAGTAGAACGCTTTGAGTTTGTAGGAAATACAGCGTTTAGTAATGAAGAATTAAACAAAATAGTTGAAGAGTATATTGGACAAGACATTACATTTAACGATTTATTAAAAGCAGAAGAAGCCATTACCAATTTTTACATCAGCAAGGGTTACATCAATTCAGGTGCAGTAATTGAAGCAGGTCAATCTCTTACGCTCATGGGTGCGATCGTTACTATTACAATCATTGAAGGTGGGATTGAAGATATTAAAGTAACAGGAACTCGACGCTTAAGACCAGAGTATGTCCGTTCTCGTCTTGGTCTTGCTGTGCAAACTCCCCTTAATCAGAACCGTCTTCTCGAAGCTTTACAATTATTACAACTTGACCCTCAGATCAAAAATATTTCAGCACAATTATCAGCAGGAGTACGCCCCGATTTAAGTTTATTAGAAGTTGAAGTGATAGAAGCTGATACGTTTAATATTGATGTATTTGCAAATAACGGTCGTAATCCCAGTGTAGGCAGTTTTCAAAGGGGTGTTCACCTCGAAGAAAGAAATTTACTTGGTTTTGGCGATGGTATCGATATTACCTATAACAATACTGATGGAAGTAATGCCGTTGATGCTAGTTATATTATTCCCGTCAGTCCCTACAATACTACTATCAGATTAGCAGGTGGCTATAGTGATAATGAAGTCATCGATCGCATATTTAATGATATTGATATTACAGGCAACTACTTTTACTATGAATTATCCTTGCGTCAACCCTTATTACAAACACCAACTCAAGAATTTGCCATCGGACTTACTTTATCTCGTCAAGAAAGCAAAAATTTCTTAGAAGGTGAAGGATTTCCACTTTCTGCGGGTGCTAATGAACAAGGAGAAGTCAGGATATCTGCAATACGTTTATTCCAAGATTGGGTCAAACGAAACCCTAGAGAAGTCTTTGCTGTCAACTCTCAATTTAGTATCGGTGTTAATGCTTTTGATGCTACGATTAACTCAGAAGGATTACCTGATAGTACCTTTTTTGCATGGCGTGGACAGGGACAATATGTCAGATTATTAGCACCCGAAACATTATTAGTCGTTCGTTCTGACCTACAATTATCAACTGACCCCTTATTAGCTCTAGAACAGTTCTCTGTCGGTGGTTTAGGAAGTGTTCGAGGCTATCGTCAGGATTTATTACTCACCGACAATGGGGTATTGCTTAGTACAGAGGTTCGCTTACCAATTTTGCGAGTTTCCAGAATAGAAGGTGTTTTACAGGTTGTTCCCTTTGTTGATTTTGGTGTAGGTTGGAATAATGGCGATTTTTCTAATCCAGATCCTAATACATTAGTTGGTGTTGGTTTGGGTTTATTGTGGCAAATGGGAGATAGATTAAATGCTCGATTTGATTGGGGGATACCTTTAGTTAATACCGATGTCGAAAAAGATTCATTAAACGATCGTGGTCTTTACTTTAGTTTAAATTTCCGCTTTTAGCATTAATGCAGTCAAGTTATTGTGTTGCTCATTACTAAGGATTTATTCTAAAATTGGTCTGATTCATTTCTCTAACTTTTTTCAACACACTATGCAGTTAATCCCACCAATGACGATGATGGACTTTTTCCGTAAAAGCGAGGGAGTTTGGTACAGTACGAGAACGGTTCATCATTTCGATTCTGTTTCTGATGAGTCTGGAGAATCTAACCTAATTGTGAAGGTTTTAGAAAAAGATGACCCCAAAGTTATTGAAGTATGTCAAGCACAAAATTTTGATCCTACTTTGGTCAGTGGTGGGGCTAGTTTTTTTTGGCAAGACACGATGGATAACTCAGAACCCAATCCGAATTATGCGGCTATTTTAGTCGATGTGCCGAATCTTGATGACCCCAGACAAGGCAAATTTTTACGCAACCGAGGTTATGTGGAAGGTATACCTGTGGTTGGGGTTTATCGCTTTGATGAAAATGGAGTTTTAACCATTGATACTGAATATGAACGCAATCAAGGGCAAGAAAAAAGCTGGTTTATTACAGATGATTTTCGCATACGGGTGATGACGGTCAAAATGATGAATGGAGTCAATCAAATGGCTTATTGTTCTGAGCGTCGTTGTGTAAGTTCTACAAGTTTAGAAGCAATGTTAGAACAACATCGCACCAAAGCTAGTGTTTAACGGATTCCGACGGGAAATCCCCGTAGCTTGCTACGTGGGGACGGCGGCTGAAATTTTGCTGTCATACGGCAAAATCGCCACCTCATGAAAGTCGGGACAAGATTTATGTTGCACACCAATAACTTGTCTGTTATTATTTTATCATAGTATTTGTTCAGTGATAATGTACTTAGCTCACAAGTTTAGATTGTATCCGACCAACACCCAAAAAGAAGCCTTGGAAAAAGCTTTTGGATGTACTCGTTGGTATTGGAACTATAGTTTAGGCTTGTGCCAAAAAACTTATCTTGAAACAGGTAAAGGATTAACTAGAAATAAAATACAATCTTTATTACCACAACTAAAGAAAGAATATGAATGGTTAGGTACAGATGTTTATTCTCAATGCTTACAGGTCGTTGCCTTAAATCTATCTACGGCTTACAAAAACTTCTTTGAAAAACGAGCAGGATTTCCTAGATTCAAATCTAAAAGAGGACGGCAATCTATTAGTTATCCTCAAAATACTAAGATAAAAGGAGATTATGTTTATCTACCAAAACTAGGAAATATTTACTGTCGTTTCACCAAAGAAATTCCAGGGACGCTCAAAACGGTTAGCGTTTCCAAGACTTCCGATCAGAAGTATTTTGTCTCAATTCTTGTGGATGATGGACGAGATACTCCTCCTTTGTCTTCTGATGGGAAAGTTGTAGGAATTGATGTCGGCTTACTTGATTTTGCTGTTACCAGCGATGGGAGTAAATACAACAACCCTAAGCACTGGAATAAGCATTTCAAAAAGCTAAAAAGAAGACAACAAAAGTTATCTAAAAAAGTCAAAGGGTCTAACAATAGAAGTAAAGCCAGATTAATCGTTTCTAAGGTTCATTCAAAAATTGCCAGATGTCGTGAGGATTTTCTACACAAACTATCCCGTAAGATAGTAAACGAAAACCAAGTTATTGCTGTAGAAAATCTTCATGTAAAAGGCATGGTTAAAAACCACAATCTAGCCAAAGCTATCAATGATAGTGGATGGGGAATGTTTTGCACCATGTTGAAATACAAAGCAGAATGGGGAGGAAAAATTTATCTCGAAGTAGATAGATTTTTCCCTAGCTCTAAAACCTGTAATAACTGCCTTCACGTAGTAAATAAAATGCCATTAGATGTCAGACAATGGCAATGTTCTAAGTGTCAAGTGCAGCACGACAGAGATATCAATGCTGCTCGTAATATACGAGACGAAGCCTTACGGATATTGACGGTGGGACGCATCGTCACAGCCTCTGGAGACAATGTAAATCGTGCGATGGGTGACATTAGTTATTTGTCGGACGTGATTGTTGGTGAATGAGGAATCCCCGCACAAGCGTGCGTGGGAGCGTCAATACTGTTCTTGTTCTGTCCAACATCCCGATAAAACGGGTATTCCTTGGTATTGCTGAATTTTCTCAAGCGTCATGACATACCCCCAAACGTCCCCCAAAAATTCATCATCAAGACTAAAAATTGGAATTCGTTTTCGTTGATATTCGTTTTCGTCGGGCGATCGTAGGGGGTGATAGTCTTCTAATTGATCCAAGTTTTCTAAATCTGACTCTGAAGCAAAAGTAAGCAAAAATCCTTTTACTTTCTCATTTCCTTCCAATAAACCTGGATAACCCAAAGATAAATGAAATAGCTTCCCGTAGGTGTATGCTTCTCTTTCCTGTACCGTCTTTCCCTCGCAATAATAGGGGTAGTTTCGTTCACCTGGTTTGAGGGTTCCATAGACAAAAACCTGCAATTGGACAAACCTCCCCTAACTATAATCAAAGTTTACCATTTTTTCGCGATTTTTGTTAAATTAATATTAATTATAAAAAAAATTGAGAAAATGATTAATAATTTTTGACGGGTTTTCGGGGCGATTAGCTATACTAAAAGTAAACAATACGTTTAATAAAATAATTTATGTTAGCTGAAGAAGAAACACAAATTTATCAAGGACAGTTCGGGAATTTTACCATTACTGAGCAAGATCGACTAGGCGTTATTTTATATCGCAGTGGTTTGGTTATTTCCGCACTCAGTTTTTTAGTCGGAAGTAGTTTAGTGCTAGGCTCAGAAAATCTTCAAGCCATCTTACCCTTATTAACACCCATCTTTGCGGTTTTTTCCTGTGGTCTAGCTCTAAGTTTAGCCACCATTCATATTTATTTAGTTCCGTTACATCGACTTCTACAGTTATTTATGGTCATTGGTACAGGTTCATTTATCATTTTTACTCTGATGACACCAAGTCCCGTCGCTGAATATATCTATGAGCATCCCCTGAGTTTACTAGGAATTGGCTTTACTTTCGCCGCACTAACGGGAATTTATTTTAAAGAAGCCTTTTGTTTTAATCGTATTGAAACTAAATTTTTAACCCCTCTCGTGCCATTACTCCTGTTAGGGCATTTAGTCGGAATTCTACCCGTATCGGCTGAAAAACTGTTATTAAGCATTTGGTCGCTGCTGTTTCTGGTCTTTGCCCTACGGAAAGTGATTCAACCCATTCCCCCAGATATCGGCGATAAATCTGTTTTTGACTATCTTAAACATTCAAAAGCAAGTCAAAGTTAAACTACTCAATGTCTAAAATTATTAAACTTTGGGGACTAATAACCTATAGACCTCAGTGGACACTGTCCTTAAAAGGATGGGTATTAATCATTGTAGTGTTATTGACCTTACTCACGATTTTTGTCACGCAAATTCATTCATTTTTAGCGATACAAGATCCGATTAAAGCGGATGCGTTATTAATTGAAGGATGGGTTAGTGATTCTGTAATTAAAGGTGCTGTTTCCGAATATGAACAAGGACAGTATAAAATCATCATTACTACTGGATTACCAATTAATAAAGGCTCATTTTTGAGTCAATATCAAAATTATGCTCAACTGGCAGCAGCCACTTTAATCGCGTTAGGTATTCCTCAAGATAAAATCATTCCGATTCCTGCCCCTGCAACCAAAATTAATCGAACAGGGATGGCAGCTAAAACGGTAAACAATTGGCTAACTAATTCTAATCTCAAAATTAAATCAATCAATATCTACTCATATGATGTTCATACCCGCAGAAGTTGGTTGCTCTATCAAAAAATGCTTTCAAACGATCTAAAAGTCGGTGCGATCGCTTATCCCAGTGAGGATTATGATCCTCGTTTTTGGTGGACATCTAGCGCGGGATTTCGTGCGATTACGAATGAAGCATTAGCCTATTTATATGCGTTATTATTCGGAGATTTCAGTTAAAACAATCTCTTCAGCTTGAAATTGATGATCTTGATCTAACTTCCAACATTTAAGCTCGGTCGCTACGCCATGATTGAGCGCAACAATAATATAAGAATATTCAGCCCATGCAATCTCTTGATCCATTTCCGAAGGAATCGCCAAATGATCGGGATGAGAATGATAAACCCCAATAATTGCCAGTTGACGGGCGCGTGTTTCTTTTTGAACTTGTAATAAAACTTCGGGTGCAATATAAAAACGATCCCGCGTTGTTCCCGTCTGTGTAAATAAGTCTTCTCCTATCTGATCATTCCAGCTATTTTCAGTCGGACAAACTTCGACTAAAATACTTTCCTGTGGGGTGATTTTTCCCAGTAGCAACCCGCAACACTCGTTAGGATAAATTAATTCAGCGTGAGTTTTAATTTGTTGTAGTTGATGAGAAGTTACAATAATCATCTCTAAAAGTTGTGTGTTTTGTGAAGATCAATCCTAGATTACTTTAACAACAAGAGGGTAATTTATTTTTAACAGACGATGACTCTTGAATTAGACAACTCAGATAAGTTTTCATTATCTAAAATCTATGACCTATTCTGAAAATACATATTGAGAAAATTTCGCAACAAAAAATTCTAAAATTTAATTGAAAACAAAAACGACGAGCAATTTTAATAAATTATGTCTATTCCCGTATTTAGCATTTCTGCAACACCAACAACGCTAATCGAGGATGAAGGGACAACAACCACTATTACTATTAGATTAGTTTCTGGAACACTTCCTACTGGTGGCCTTGATCTTACGATTGGTAGTGGTGTTCCCCGTTCCATTGGACAATTTGATATTTTACCACCAGCCCCTCAAGCTACATTTACAGGTGGACGAATCGTGAGAGGATTAACCGATAATAGTGGTTTTGTCTTCAAAGTTGAACAAAGTATCGCTACAATTACTCTACCAATTTTTAATGATTCAGACCTTCCCCCTAGTCATCCTAACTATACCGTTAACGATGATATTGGCATCGTCAATCTTACTTTTACCTTAGCTGATGGCACTAATTATGACGTTTCCCCTACTGCTAGATCTATCAGATTAAGATTAGCAGATACTCGTAGTCAACTTCCTCCACCTTCTGCGGGCAATGATTCCCTTTTTGGGTCTTCGAGTAACAATACAATTAATGGGTTAGGGGGTAATGATACTATTGATGGGTTTTCGGGTAATGACTCTCTTATCGGTGGAATCGGTAATGATTCTCTCATCGGTGGAACGGGTAATGATACCTTAGTTGGTGGAACAGGTTTTGATACTCTGACGGGTGGAATAGGACTTGATCGCTTTACATTCAATAATCCTAATGATAAGCTTGATCGAATTACCGATCTTAGCGTCATTGATGATACGATCGCAATTTCTAGAGCTGGTTTCGGTGCAGGATTTACGGTAAATACTTCAATTTCAGCCGCACAATTTGCCATCGGTTTAGCAGCTACCACAACCAGTCAACGATTTATTTACAATAGCGCAAATGGCGATCTTTTCTTTGATTCTGATGGACTTGGTGGCACTGCACAAGTAAAAATTGCTATCTTGAGTAGTGGGTTAGCGTTGACTCGTAACGATATTTTTGTGATTGCTTAATAGGACTGTAAATAGCGTTCTACTAATAAAATAGCCACAATATCATCAACAGGACGTGGAGGTAAACGCATTCCTTGGGGGATCAATTTTTGTAGTCCTTGAGGGGGATACATTTCCCAATAACGATCCCGTGCTTCTAAAGAACTATTTCGTTCATCGACGAGAACAATTGGAAAAGAAATACAACTTTCGATTTTTGCCTTCCAAGCTTTAGAAGTCGTTTGATTGCCCATCACTAACAATTGAACCGAAAACCGCTTCGATAACGATTGAATGACTTGTAAAGCCTTCTCAGAAACAATCACTTGATGAAACAAAACTTGCTGATTTTTGTCCACTACCGCAAGACCACATTTATCCTTTCCTGGATCAAAACCTAAAATATTCATGAGCTAAAAATAATTTCTCCATCTTTAATCGCCACCAAACGTAATTTTAACGGGCCAGACGTATAAGTTTTATCCACTGCGATCGTTTTTATTTCATCGATGGGATCATCTAACTGATTAATTTTATCCATAAAACTAATTATTGTAGTTAATCGACCATCTTCAACTTGAATATTTCCTAAAACGCCAGCCCGTCGCGCTCGAAACTGTGATGCAGCAAGTAAGTTATCTAAACGACTTTGTAGTTCTTCTTCAGATATATTTTGTGAATCAATGGAAACGGCTGCAATCTCTTGATTTTCCTCATAAATTCTTTGATTAGGAGCAAGATCAGCAAAAACTCGAATTTCTTTTTCTTCTAAAACATAATTTCCTGCCGACAGAATTCGTACTACATATTCTCGTCCATCTTGTAATTGTTGAACTAATTGTTCGACTTCAGCCTTAGTAATTTGAATAATTTGTAGATTAGGATTAGTGGCATTCGGTTGGGTAGCTTGAATCGCTGATAAATTAGCTTGTTGTAGAATTTGATCAACCGCAGCAACAATCACTTTAGCATCACCTGAATTAACCACCTGCAAAGCACCAAACGCCAAAACTTGACCCCGCACGATCGCAATTCTTCTTTCTCTTAAATCTTGATAAGTTTGATAGTATTGTTCTAATACTTCGACTTCTCGTCTTAAATAACTCAATTGAATTTCTAATTGTTTAAGTTTATCTTCTCGTTGTTCAAGATTGGTATCTTTTTCAGCAATTGCTTGATCGAGTTGTTCAATCTGAGTATCTTTAGCATCGATTGCACTCTGAAGTTGTTTTTGTTCTGTCTCTAAAGCTTGTAGACGGTTTTGACGTTGTGATAATAATTGATCTTGTTGTGACAATTGTTGTTCTTTTTTAAGGATTTCTTCATCTCTGGTTTTCACCTGCGCTTGTCGTTGATTTAGCTGAGTAGTTAACTGAGTTTTTTGGTTGGTTAACTGATTTTTCTGCTGTTGAAGTTGTTGACGCTCTTGAAGTAGGTTAGAAACATCAGATTGCACCGTAGAAAGTTGTTGAGCGACTTTTTTTAATTGCGTTTGGGATTGTTGAAAATTACTATTAATGCTAATCAAACGTTGTTTAGCTGAAGTTTGTGCAGTTCTAGCCGCTTCAAGTTCTTTTTGAATTTGTGTTTTTTCAAGTCTAGCGGTTTGAAGTTCTCTTTCAAGTTGTTTAATCGCAGCACGACGTTCTGCCAGAATCCGATCTAAATCAAAAACGCCCTGACGAAGCGATTTACTTAAACTAAATAATAAAGCGAGGGTGGAAGATGCGATTAAAATTCCAGTAGCGATCGTCATTACAGTAGCCGTTTGACGAGGACGCAGATTAAAAAGTCGCATCCGTTTTTTACCAATTTTACTGCCCAGGCGATCACCCAATGCAGCTAATACCCCTCCTAATATTAGAATTGAGGCGACCAAAATATAGGCACTTGTCATGAGTGATCTACATCATTTAAGCTAGGTAAATTGTTGACTAAGGGCAACAGGATTATGAACCGTAATTTTCTTTTTATGAATTGAAATCATATCTTCTTGTCGAAGATCTCCTAATAAACGAGTTACAGTGACTCTAGTTGAGCCAATTGCTTCAGCGATCGCTTGATGAGATAATTTTAAATCGATCCTAATCCCTTCGGGTGTCGGAACGCCAAAATCTCGACAAAGAATTAAGAGAAAACTGACTAAACGAGAACCCATATCACGATGTGCCAGGGTTTCGATCATCATTTCCGTCTGTAAAATTCTTGAAGACAAACCGCGTAACATTAACATCGATAAATCTGGATTATTTCGTAATGCTTGTTCAACTTGTTCAATTGGGGCCGAGAGAAGTTCGACTGGTGTAAAAGCCACCGCATGATAGAATCGATCCGATCTTTGACCTGTAATCAGAGACAGTACCCCAAAGACACTATTTTCGCGCAATAGTGCTACAGTAATTTCTTCTCCTGCTTCATAGACGCGGGATAATTTTACAGCACCTTTGAGTAAAAAATAGACTCTTTCTGCTGGATCTCCAGGAAAAAAAATCGTTTTACCCCGTTCAAAAGTTTCTACTACGGGGGGAAAATTTCCACTACCAATCCGACGAAAGACATCAGCTAACGGTTTATCTTGAATTAAGGATACGTCCATCACACTTTACAAACTTGGTGAATAGTTAATTTAAAACATGATTCGGAGTTAAATTCAATATTAAACACGATTTAAAGAAAAACTGCTCAACGTATAGTGTACTTTTTGCCTCACAATATTTTTATCGGTATAATTTTATCCCCGTTTCTGTACCTTGATTATACCTATCCATTTAACGATCGCGGGGACTTCAGCCTAAAAATATTGTCTAACTTAAAACTATGCTAGATTTAACACAGAAAAATGCTCTGGTCACAGGAATCGCCAATGATCGATCCATTGCTTGGGGAATTACGCAACAACTCCACAAAGCAGGGGCTAATCTTGCTGTAACTTATTTACCCGATGAAAAGGGACGTTTTGAAAAAAAAGTTAGAGAAGTGGTTGAACCCCTGAACCCCTCCCTAATTGTTCCCTGTGATGTCCAAAATGATGAGCAAATTGAGGCTACCTTTGCTGCGGTTGCCCAAAAATGGGATAAATTAGATATTCTGATTCATTGTCTGGCTTTTGCTGATAAAGAAGGTTTAACGGGTGATTTTAGCGATATTTCTCGTGATGCTTTTCTCAAATCCTTAAATATTAGTACATATTCACTAACCCGCATGGCCAAAGCAGCAAAACCATTAATGAAAGAGGGTGGGAGTATCGTCACCCTAACCTATATTGGTGGTGTCAGAGTCATCCCAAATTACAATTTAATGGGAGTTGCGAAAGCAGGTTTAGAAATGAGTGTTCGCTATCTCGCGTCTGAGTTAGGATCACATAACATTAGAGTCAATGGAATTTCAGCAGGGCCCATTCGTACTTTAGCTTCTTCTGCGGTTGGTGGTATCTTAGATATGATTCATCATGTTGAAGAAGTCGCACCTCTAAAACGAACCGTAACACAAATCGAGGTCGGAAACACTGCTGCATTTTTGTGTAGTGATTTATCTAGCGGAATTACAGGACAAATTATTTATGTCGATGGTGGATATGAGGTGATGGGGATGTAGTTTGAAATAGAGGTTAGGCGATCGTTTAACTGCAGAGGGCAGTCGCAGCAGGTTTCTCAGTTAAACGGCGGAGTACCTGCAACCTCTTTAGCCAAAATTCTGCCCTAGCCGCGCCAAAGACCAAATACGCCATCTATCTTATTTTTTAGCTGTAACGCCTCTATAATCAGCCTCTAGATAGTAGCCACACGATAAATAAACCCCATATCCTATACATTAATAGAATTTATTAATCGTTTTAAAAAATAAAACTATTGGCATTTCTTAAACCACTTTTTTAGAGTGAAAGAGAATCAGCCCGTAGATAAAAAATACAAAATGACAACTGAAGTAGAAATATTACCGAAACCTGAGCCTAAACAATTTTCGATTTTTCTCTTTTTCGTAGGTGTTTATTTACCGTTACAGATTTTTGCCTTGTTAGCGATCGCAATTCTGCAAAATGGAACGGGTTTATCATGGGATGTCTCGTTATTATCAGCAATTCATCAAACAGAAACACCGCAATTAGATGCTTTTGCTGCTATCTTGACTCAATTTGGTTATCTTAAAGGAATTCTGCCGATCGTTTTATTCGTTTCTTTATTCTTAATCTTTCGTCAACAATGGTATCGTTTGGCTTATCTGCTGACGGTAGAATTTGGAGCAATTTTAATCAGTTATAGCGTTAAATTAGTCTATCATCGCGCTCGTCCCCACTTATGGGAGTTATTTCAACCTCTCCCTTTAGATTACTCCTTTCCCAGTGGTCATTCATTAATGAGTATGATCCTATTTGTCGCCCTGCTCCATTTATCTTGGGAAACACATTGGCGTAAATGGGTTATGATCATCGGAGGATTTTTCGTCGTCGGCATTGCTTGGACACGGATGTATTTAGGGGTACACTTTCCCAGTGATGTCCTCGGTGGATGGATGCTTGCTATTGCTTGGGGAGTTGGCGTAAATCTAATATTCCAGTCTCCTTTCGTTAAACTGATAACTAGAAAGCAAGAAATTCCATAAATAATATGAGTTCCACAACCTTACCAACCTTGGTCAAGGAAGATGTACGCGAAAACTTTTACAGACTAGCGTTTATTAATATTCTCTCTAACTTAATGGTGCCTTTGTCGGGTTTTTTGAGTGTGGCTTTTTTAGGTCATTTACAAGAAATTCACTACCTGGCTGGGGTTACTCTGGCAACCATTTTATTTAATTATCTATATCGTACTTTAAGTTTTTTGCGGATGAGTACGACCGCTATCACCGCCCAAGCTGTTGGAAAGAATAACGAAGATTTAATCTGGCTAACTCTAATGAGAAATGCTTTACTGGCTATTAGTTTAGGCATTCTCCTTTTAGTATTCCATCAACCGTTAGGAAACTTAGGTTTTGCGATACTCAGTGCCGTACCAGAAGTAAAAGAAGCAGGACAAGCCTATTATGATACTCGAATTTGGGGCGCACCTGCGACACTACTGAATTTTGTTCTCATTGGTTGGTTTTTAGGACGCGGACATAGTGGTAAAGTTTTCTGGATGTCTTTGGTCGGAAATGGTGCCAATATTGTTTTAGATTATCTTTTAATTATTCACTTTCATACAGCAAGTGCAGGTGCAGGGTTAGCCACGTCCATTAGTCAATATCTGATGTTATTGGTGGGTTTAGTTTTTATTTGTCGAGAACTCAAGCTTAAAAAAATCAGAACCTTAATCGGTCAAATTTGGCTTTCCCAAAGTTGGAAAGAAACGCTAACTTTAAATCGAGATATCTTTATCCGTACCTTAGCTTTTTTATCAACCTTTTCTTTATTTACAAACCTCAGTTCAGCAATGGGAACGATGACCTTAGCGGAAAATGCTTTGCTATTACAAGTCATTACCCTAACGGTTTATATTGTCGATGGGTTAGCCTATGCCACTGAAAGTATGGCTGGAATGTTTAAAGGAAAAGGTGAGTATGAGCAGTTATACCCTCTTTTACAAATGTCGGGACAAGCAAGTTTAACCATTGGACTTAGTTTTGCAGTTGCTTGTCTGCTGTTTCCAAACTCTTTACTGGGACTTTTAACCAATCATGCCGATGTTTTAGAATGTCTCCATCCCTATATTCCTTGGTTATTACCTATTTTGGGTTTTGGTTCCTTGGCGTTTATGTTGGATGGTTACTTTTTAGGATTAGCAGAAGGAGCAATTTTACGCAATACGGCTTTAGTGGCAACCTTAGCGGGTTTTGTGCCACTAGCGATGATAGCGTGGCAGTTCCAAAGCTGTTATCTCCTATGGTTGGCCTTATCCTTATTTATGGTAGTTCGAGTCACTTTGCTGAGTTTACAAGTCCCCAAAACGCTAAAAAATTCAATCTAGAAATGCGATTGCAATTAGTTTATTTCTAAAGGCACATTTTTCTGGCTTGCTTTGAGTAAACCTCGTTACAATAAGAAGTAGTGTAACAAAACTTCATACATACACGGCATTATGACAGTCTCCTATCCCCGCAAATTTAGAAATATTCTCAGCGCACGCGATATTATGAAACAAGTCGTGAAAGAGCGTGAACTGCAAATAATGACCCTCAACCGCTACCGTTATAGTGAACAACGTAGCTGTAAAGATTTAACCGAACTCATCGAACGACTCAACGGACAACCCAAAGAATTAATTCGAGATATTTCTAATCATATCGTTGAAGAATCTCGTCATGCTCTGTGGTTAACTGATTTATTGATTGATTTAGGTGAAGATGTCGGACAACCTACGGGTATTTCTTATATCGATGCCTTTGAAAAGCTAATCGACCAGGAAGCTTATACCAATGAAGCCAATCGAGATGATATTATTATCGATAGTTTAGCGGCGATTAATGCCACCGAAAAACGAGGCTGTGAAATTTTCTCGGCTCATATCGAAGCTTTAAAAGAAGCAGAACAAACCGAAGAAAATATTAAAATTAGAGAAACCATTGAACGAATTTTTCCCGAAGAAGCAGGTCATGTTCGTTGGGGAAATCGTTGGTTATCCAAAATGGCGCAAAAAAGCCCAGAACACAAAGAAAAAGTTGAACTGGCGAAACGTCGTTTCTTTGCCATAGAACAAGCAGCCTATGAAGCAAGTGATGTCATGATGGGTGCTGAATTACGTCGTGTTGAGCATTTAATGGAAATTGCTGAAACAATGCCACTTTGGGAACGAACTCAATATTTAATAAAGCACATTCCCGAAGCCGTCTTTAATCCAGAATTGCAATTATTCCGAATTGAAATGGCACAAAGAGCTTGGCAAAAAGATCCTAAAATGTTTGTCGAACAGTTTATACCCATGTTCTTTAAAGGGATAAATCGTGAGGATTTCGACCGAATGAAGCAAAAAAGTAGTAATAATTAATTTTATTTAGAGTAGAGACGCGATATATCGCGTCTTTACAATTAATATAGTAATCAAAGGTAAATCTTTAGATAGAGAAAATAGAAAAAATATTTAATACCTTAGTTATAGAGCAAAAAAATATTCACCTGATTTAACATAAATACAAGCTGAAAGCCAGAAAACATTACCAAAAATGCAATTAGTTACTTTAAGGTAATCTTTGAATCTAGCTAATTAAAGATTTAATCAAATAAATATAAAAACTTATTTTGAATCAGTATAACAACAGTGAGACGGTTGATGCTGTCTAATTCTGATATTCATTTTCCACTGGAGGATAAAACAATGAGTAGTGGTCACGCCAGTCATAAAGGTAGTTCTATCAAACCCAATGTCAACGCTAACGGTCTAATTAATGACCCAGAACAAGACATTCCCCAAGACTACCAACCCGAGGAAGGTGTACCTATACCAGGACGTACCAAAGAGATTAGGGAAAATAGAGAAGCTACTGAACGTCCTTCTGATGATGTTCGAGAAGCACCAGAAGCAGGATAGATAGAATTTTATGAATTGGTCAAAGTCATTGCCTAATTTTCTAGTTCCGTCCCTACTGTTAAGTTTAGTAGTCCTATTAGCCGCTTTTTTTGGCTTCCAATTAGAAATTGCTTTCGCACCAACACCTCAGCTTGCTCAGACCTACACACCAATAACTCAGTCTCCACCGTCAGATGTCGGTAGTTATGATGTCTTAGGACGTGTCATCGACTCAGAAACGGCGATGGAATGGTTACAAACTTCAGAAGGACAGCAAAAACTCTCCCCCGAAAACGGAGCAGTTAAAATAACTGAAGATCTAATTGCTTTAGGACGTAAAGCATTTTATGCTGAAACCTTTAAAGATCAAATTTTTCAAACAGATGTCGTCGGAGCCTTAAATGGGCCAATTAATCCCATTAGCTTGACAAAAGCGATCATTAGTCTTAAGGGACAATTTACCCATAATTTGCAAGTACCGATTGATCAAGATGTGACCATCGGCGGAAAAACCTTCAAATCAGGAACTTTATTAAATACAGGTTTAGACATTCCCGCAGGTTATTTTACCCCTCTAGGAATGCGTACCAGTATCGAGAAAGGAAAATTACGGGTAGGAATTACTTGTGCTTTGTGCCATTCAACCATCGATCATCAGACGGGGCGGGTTATCGAAGGCGCACCGAATAACGATCTTGATACTGGCTTAATTCTGGCGATGGCGAGTAATTCCGCCGCGATGTTCCGTCAAACAGGGGTTAATCCGACCCAACTTCCATTAGGCAATCATACTTATCTTAATTCCCAGGGCGAAACAGCACAACTTCCCGACCCCCAAACCGTAGAAACCGCCGTAGATGAAGAACTTCTGACTTGGCCCCCTGGTAATTTCGATTCATCGGGAAGCTTAGTCAATAATCCTGCTCAGATTCCCTCTTCCTACACCCGCGACGCTTGGCCCTATGGATGGAGTGGTCATTCTGCCATCGGATGGTTTCACGGCTTAACAACGCTTAATAGTAACGTCCATGCCACGAACTCCGATGCGACGACAGGGGCCGATAGTAGCGAACCGTTATTAGGGATTGACAAAGAAACCTATTTAGGCATTATCTTACAAAATGCAAATACAGCCTATCGTCTGCCAGAAGGTGCCAAACCCTCAGAATTTCTCCAGCAGATCGATCCGACACCAGGTGAACCGGGGATGAATGAAACAATCAGAATGCCAGATTATCCCAAAGGATCACCTTTTATGCTCGATGGACTGATGGCGAACTCCCCCAGAATGCCCGTAGCAAAACAACTTAACGCCATGTCGGCGTATCAAAATAGCCTTGCTCCGCCACCTGTGCCAACGACTGATTTTGATAGTCTTAAAAGAGGTGCCGCGATCTTTAATAGTGCGGGTTGCCTTGAATGTCATAGTGGCAGATATTTCACAAATCATGAAGTAATCGCCGCCGATGAAATAGGCACACAACCATCAAGAGCAAAGACATTAGCCGCATTTCCCAAAGTTTTCGCACCGCCAAAAACCTATCCCAGTAATGTTTCTGTTCCCCTACCACCTAATCCACCTGTACTAAATATTCCGACGGATATCACCCCAAAACGCTCTCAAGAGTTAGCATTTGCGATGAATAATCCTGCGGGTGGTTACAAAGTACCGAGTTTAATTGGACTTGCTGTAACCGCACCATATCTTCATGATGGAGGAGTAGCCGCTAGTGCTGAAGCCCTTCAAAAAAATGAAAAAGGCTTTGGAGTGGCTGATTCTGAGCAGATGGGGATGACGGGAACGCTATTAAAAAACATTCTCCCTGATGCGAGTGCGAGTCTGCGAGTGTTGTTAGATCGACAGTTACGGGAAGTTGCGGTTACTGCTAATCGAAAAAATCCTGACTTACAACAGGCAAATATAGACGGAAGTGGTCACAACTACTGGGTTGATCCCCAAAGCGGTTATACCCCCCAACAACAAACAGATTTAATTCAATTTCTGCTTTCCTTGGACGATAACCCCGAAGTATTACCCTAAAACTTTATTAACTTAAGTAATTAAAGAATACTTCTTTTTTCGTGAACAACCACCTAAAAAATTGGCTGATTAATCAAGAGAATAAAGACGAACCATTTAGATTAGCTATCACAGATTAAACTTCTGAATTTCCTATTCTTACCTCTATGGAAAGGTAAGAATAGCTAAAGATATCCAAAACACCTCAAACATTTCTTATTTAACTTATGGAGGTTAGCGGACTCGAACCGCTGACATCCTGCTTGCAAAGCAGGCGCTCTACCAACTGAGCTAAACCCCCGTGAGGCTTTTTTGAATCGCTTTTGCTATTATACACATATGCCTGATTAAAAATCAATACCTTTTTTGAAATTTCATGACTCAAATTGTCGCCACTTTTTATAAATTCGTTGATCTGCCCGACTACCGAGAAAAACAAGCCTATTTACTCAATTATTGCCAAACTCATCAGGTCAAAGGTACTATCTTATTGGCATCTGAAGGAATTAACGGAACGATCGCCGCCTCTCGTCATGGAATTGATCAAGTATTATTGTACTTAAAATCTGATCCACGTTTAGCCGATCTGACTCATCGGGAATCTTTAGCGAATCCACCCTTTGAACGGATGAAAGTTAAACTCAAAAAAGAAATTGTGACTCTTGGAGTTAGTGAAGTTAACCCAAATGAACAGGTAGGAACCTATGTTACACCGCAAGAGTGGAATAATTTAATTGAAGATCCAGAGGTATTAGTCATCGACACCCGCAATAGCTATGAAGTCGATATCGGAACCTTTAAAAATGCAGTGAACCCGAATACTCATTCATTCCGAGAATTTCCCGACTATGTGAACCATCACCTCAACCCCAACCAATACAAAAAAGTAGCTATGTTTTGTACTGGAGGCATACGCTGTGAGAAAGCCTCATCTTTTCTGCTAAAACAAGGATTTACCGAAGTATATCACCTCAAAGGCGGAATATTGAAATATTTAGAAGAAATAACGCCAGAGGAAAGTCTATGGGAAGGGGAATGTTTTGTCTTTGATGAACGAGTTGCCGTCACACACGGTTTAGCGCAAGGAAGTCATGAAATGTGTCTAGCTTGTGGACATCCTATTAATGAAACTGATCAAGCGTCGTCACTCTACGAAGATGGTATATCTTGTCCATACTGCTACGAAAGTCTAACACCCGAAAAATATGCCCGTCAACAAGCTCGAAAACAACAACAGTAATAAGAATGTTATATTGGTTGGTTAAATGTGTGTGAGGGTGAGCGTCAGATGCCAGTCAGTCCAAAAAGTAACATTATTAGTAGCGTATTACCACCTGCTATCAAATTTTGGCTACGATCGCAAGTTGAACAAATTGAAGAATTAGATCTCCGTATCACTGGGCAAGATGGACAAATTATCAAAGGCTATATCCCCAGTGTAGCCCTATCAAGTCACAAAGCAGTTTATCGAGGGTTACATCTACGCAAACTGAACTTACAAGGGGATAATATACGGATTAATATCGGACAAGTGCTTAAAGGAAAACCTTTACAATTATTAGAACCCATCCCCATTACTGGAGAAATTCGATTCGTTGAAGAAGATATCAATACTTCCTTGTCTTCTCCTTTATTATCCAATGCCTGTACAGATTTATTAATTTTACTCTTAAAGTTTCAGGGGATAAAGGATGCCAAATCTTTGTTATCGACCTATCAGATCGCATGGCAAAAAGTGACGATGGGCGATAATCTATTTACCTTAAAGGGTTTTAGTGTTGATCGACAGGGGAACACATCACCTCTAAAAATTAGTGCAGGACTAAAACTAGATCCCCCAAATACACTTTGGTTCTTCCCGAAAACCATTCAACTGATGCCCGAATTTTCTCACGTAACTTTCCAAGCCTTTCAAATTGATTTAGGAAGCGATGTCGCTTTAGATAAAATTAATTTAACAGAAGGATTATTAATCTGTTATGGTCAAGTCATGATTAGAAATTGATACAAGACCCTTTAAAACTAATCTATCATTGTTTGCTCGTCAACTGGGAAAGAAGGCAAGAGCAGTCTAATTGAGCCGTCATTATATCCATACGATTAAAACCACCTGTAATAACAATAGCAAGGATAGAAAGACGACTCGCATTTTTAGACAGATTTTGCAGTAGATTTGACATCACCCACATCGGCTAGTTTTTGAGCGATCAACCTTTTTCATTTATTAATTTTGGACAATTGAGAGAGATAATATCCAAGCAATTAAAACACCAAAAGATGCTAAAGCGATAGTGGTGAGAACGGGATGGGTTGATGCTTTGACATATAAACTTCCTGAGCGTATCCATCCTTGATGAGTTCCTCTCTCTTCTAAACCATAACCCGCGTGATAGAGGGCGTTGTCTTCGCGATCGCGTGAAGGACGATCCGACTGTTGTGAAGGATACATCCAAATTTCCATTAACTTATCCATCAGACGAGGGGCAACATCACCGAGTGCCGCAGCAAACTTAGCCTGAGAACCGACAAACATATCTCGTTTTTGGTGTTCTGCTGAATAAAGAATTGCTTCTGCGACCGCTTCGGGGGGATAAATCATACCACGATGGGCGGGTTGCTTCGACAAATAACTGCGAGCGTGTTCATTATAGGGTGTATCGATCCGTCCAGGGTGAATTAATGTGACGGAGACGGGAGCTTTTTCTGCCTCTAATTCCATCCGAAAGGCATCTGTCCAACCATGAAGGGCGTGTTTTGCCGCCGAGTAGGTAGACTGTACAGGGGTTGCTCGGTCTCCAAAAACACTACCAACATTGATCAGCGAACCACTTTCCCCACGCTGTTTATAATGTCTAACCGCTTCCCGCGAACCGTAAACCACTCCCCAGAAATTGGTATCAAACATCCGCTTCATATCGGGAATGGTAACTTCTTCACAGCTACCAAAAATAGATACACCTGCATTATTTACCCAGGTATCGAATCTGCCAAACTCTGCGATCGCAGTCTCAGCAATCCGATCTACATCTTCTTCTTTCCCGACATCGGCGACCACATAGATCGCCTGACCCCCAGATTTACGAATTTCTTCGACTAATTGACGTAGTGCGTCTTCGTTACGGGCTGCTAGAACGAGCTTTGCGCCTTTTTTAGCTGCCATTCGAGCCGTTACTAAGCCAATTCCACTGGATGCACCTGTAATTACCATTACTTGCTCTTGGAGGGGTTTGAGTAAAATAGTCATGTCTTCTAGCCTCAATCAATTTTGATGAATTTGCTTACACTATTTGGTTAAATTTGTCAATGCTTTACTTAAGCTAACGAATAGGAACTCAGGGGGTATCTGAAAAAAGATAGAATTCCTCAGACAGATCTTGAAACTACAGCTTTTTTAAAACCGATTTGGCAGTTGATTTGAGACTATCCCCAACATCGGCTAGTTTTTGAGCGATCGGTTTTTGCTTTTGGAGAAACACATGAGCGCAATTTCTTCCTGGCATTCCAGAAATTGATCCCCCTGGATGAGTCCCCGCACCTGTCAGGAATAATCCTTCAATAGGGGTTTGATAATTCGCCAGTTCTGGGAGAGGACGGAAAAACATCATCTGATCGAAGGTCATATCTAAATGGTAGTAATTCCCTTTGAGGACTCCAACCCGTTCCTCTAGTTCTGGGGGGCTTTCCACGCGACGGGCAATAATAGCAGATTTGAGGTTTGGGGCGTAGTCGGCGAGTTTTTCGAGAACGCGATCGGCCACTCGATCTTTTAATTCTTCTGTCCATCCCGTTCCCTTCATGCCAGTCCCTTCGGCTCCCGCAATTTGATAGGGGGCAAAAAATTCGATCCACAGGGTATGTTTTCCTTCAGGTGCTAGAGTGGGATCAAGTACGCTCGGCACTACCACATACATTGATGGATCGTCAAGGGGAATTCTACCGATTTCTGGCTCAGTATGGGCAAGCTCAACCTGAGTTACAGAATCAGCAATTAACACGGCACCAATGAGATACTGATCTTGATGGTTATGATTAATAAAACGTGGGGCTTCACTTAAAGCACAGTCAATCTTCAAAATGGCTTCATTGTGATTCGTGATGCGACGATCCACCCTTTCTCGTAAGTTGGGATCAGCTTTATCGACATCCCAAGGATCGATCAACTGCAAAAACAATCGCTTGGCATCTAGGCTAGAAATAACCCCTTTAGCAGCGCGATATTCTTTACCATTGGTCAGTTCTACACCAACTGCACGACCATCGTCAATTAACACCCGTTTAACTGATTGTTCTGTTAGGATCACTCCTCCCAAACTTTGAACACACCTAACCAAAGCCTCGGATAAAGCCCCTGTACCTCCTCTAGGACGTGCCATCCCTGGATGATGACGCAAGGACATCATCATTGAGCCAACGGTCATGGTTTTTTGAGAGGGTGGTGAGCTTAATTCTGAGGCGAGTCTAGCTAAAGGAGCTTTAAGAAATTCTGAATCAAAATACTCGTTGAGCAGATCAAGTGGACTGGTCAACATTGTCCGCACTAAGTCCAGTGTTTCATTACTTGACCCGACTAAGGAAAAAAGATCTTTTATTTGAGAGAACTTATAATTCCCTGCCATATCTAAGATAGATTTTGGCGGAGCGTTAAACATTGGTATAACCGCACTAATTAGCCGTTGCCAAAAGTCGTTAAATTCTTGGTATTTTTTAGCATCACGGGCATTATAGCGGGCGATTTCAGCACAGGTTTTTTCGACTGAGCGATGAGCTAAAAAATATTGTCCATTGGGGTTAGGACAAAAAACAACGGGGTCACAGAAGAGATATTCTAGCCCGTATTTGTATAACTCTAATTCTTGAACAACTGGGCCAAGATGAATAAAGACATGATCGATCGCACAGGGACTAAACTTAAAATTAGGAGCCACGTCTGGCATCAATTCTTCTGTGGTTGCTGCACCCCCTGGAATACTTCGTCGCTCCAGTAACAAAACCCGATACCCTGCTTTGAGCAAATAGGCAGCACATACCAGTCCGTTATGTCCTGCACCGATCATCACTACGTCGTAATCTTCCATTCCTAAGTCCGTACTCCGTTTTTAAATGCTTGTACTGCCAGTATTCCTAATGCTAAAGACCCTAATGCGATCGCACTCCATTGCGCTTTCGGATTTTTGGTCAACCAGTCTGTAAAACTGGGTATTGTCAAATGACCAAAATCTCCTTCAACATGGTCATAACCTTGAATTGGGGCATAAAGGTTATTCGGTGCGTCCTCTGATTTTGGCTCATTGGTACGTTGTCCTGCAAAACCGATGAGCAGTAATAAGTTATCGACTAAAGACGGCGAAACACGTTGTAGTAGATCTAAGACTCGGCCAACATCTCCAACAATGTAGTTACGTTTTGGATGTTCGGCGACATAAAGAATAGCATCAGCAACAAGACTCGGTGAATAGTACGGTGGTACTCCAGTCGGTTTTACACCTAGTTTAGTCAAAGCTTTGTTGTAAAAAGGAGTATTAATGACAGCAGGCAGGATGCTTGTGACACTAATGGGTACCCCCTGATGTTGTAGCTCAACCCGTAAAGAGTCCAGAAAGCCCTCAACACCATGTTTTGCAGAAGAGTAGGCACTTTGTAGGGGAAGACTGCGCCGACCTTCTACAGAAGAGATGTGAATTAATGCCCCGCGTCCAGTTCGTTTAAGATGAGGTAATGCGGCCATTGCTCCGTAAACCTGTCCCATCAAATCAACTTGAATCACGCGCTCAAACTCTTGGGGTGTGATTTGATCAAATGGGGCCAGAATACTGGTAGCGGCTGTGTGTACCCAAGTATCAAGTCGTCCGTATTGAGTCACTGCCAAATCTGCGATCGCTTTTACTGCTTCAAAATTCGAGACATCAGCGACGATGGAAATTGCTTCACCCCCACCCTGTTGAATTTCCTCTACTAGCGAGTTTAATCCAGATTCAGAACGAGCAGCAACCACCAGTTTTGCGCCACGCTGACTAAATTTAAGGGCTGTTTCGCGCCCGATACCACTGGAAGCCCCGACAACGGCGACTACCTGCTGATCAATTGATTTTAGCTGCATTCTCTAACTCCTTCTCTTATGGTCTTGATTAGCGGTTTCTTCTTCGGGCGGCGATGTCTGGATTATTCATGACAAAGCGATCATCCACTATCTGTGATTTTGCGCTCCTTATTTCTATTAAAAATAAACTGACAATTTTTTTATCTTTCTCAAGAGGTAAATCAAGAACGAAAATTTGTAGCGATGCTTCAAAAGCTAGTCTTTACACTGAATTATTTTGAAAATGGTATTAGGATAAATTGATTGATTTTTGAATTTTTGTCTTACTAAAATAAAATTTCCAGCCACTAAAGGAAGCAACTGGAAACGCTAGAGAATTGCCCACAGATTACACTTTATTGTGATCGCTTGGCGAGAAATAAGCGATAGACTAGCTTTTCTGCCTCGATCCAGACAAACATCAAAGCACTAAAACCAAAACAAATGGCTAATTCTGTTCCATCTAGAAGATGAGTCCCGAAGAAATTCCGTAAGGGTTCTACATAGATCAGTAATAATTGTAAGACTGTTGTCAAGACGACTGCACTCAAAACATAGGGATTAGAAAATGGATTCATTTGAATAGATAGCTGAGTATCCGAACGAATGGCTAAAGCATGGCCCATTTGTGCTAAACATAAAGTGGTGAAAACCATTGTTTTCCAGCGTTCGGGATTACCAGGTGTGTTTTGTGTATGAAAGTAAGCCCATTCCATCAAAATAATCGTTAAAATTGCCAAAATAATCCCAATACGCACCATGTATGACCCTAAGCCCCTTGAAAAAATACTTTCTTTAGGGCTGTAAGGTGGACGTTGCATAACATTCGGTTCGGCGGGTTCCATCGCCAGGGCTAAAGCGGGTAAACCATCGGTAACTAAGTTCATCCACAAGATTTGTAGAGGAGACAGGGGAACGCCACCTAAGCCTAAAATAGGTGCTGCTGCAATGACTAGGACTTCACCAATGTTACTACCAAGAATGTATTTAATAAAACGTCGAATATTATCATAAACAACCCGACCTTCTTCTGTTGCGGCTACGATCGTCGCAAAGTTATCATCAAGTAAAATCATGTCACTGGCTTCTTTACTGACATCGGTTCCTGTAATACCCATGGCAATACCGATATCGGCTTGTTTAAGTGCAGGTGCATCATTAACTCCATCTCCCGTCATCGCGACAAATTTGCCCAGTTTTTGTAAAGCTTGTACGATGCGGAGTTTGTGTTCTGGGGATACCCGCGCATAAACGCTAACATCATCTACTTCTTTTTCTAAGTCGGTTTGAGAGAGTTTTTCTAATTCTTGCCCTGTCAGAACCCGATCACCTGGTTGAGCTATTCCTAATTCATATGCGATCGCTTTAGCTGTTAGCTGGTGATCTCCAGTGATCATGATCGGACGAATTCCCGCTTCACGACAACGCAAGACCGCCTCTCTAACTTCTTTGCGGGGTGCATCGAGCATTCCCACTAAGCCTAACCAAACCAGTTGACTTTCTGCTTCTTCTGCTGCTTCAATGTCTGGAATGCTTGCGATCGGACGATAGGCAAAACCTAACACCCGTAAGCCATTCCCCGCCATTTGATTATTCTGCTCTAAAATTTGATTGCGTTGTGCGTCTGTTATTGGAACGAGTTTCTCGCCTTGTTGGATGGATGTACACCGTTCTAAAACTAATTCTGGTGAACCTTTACTAAACAGAATATAATCTACGCCTTTATCCCAATCTTCGGAGTCTTGACAAATGACACTCATTCGTTTACGTTCTGAAGAAAAGGGAATTTCACCGACACGGGGCATGGTTTGATTTAAAGTTTCTCGATAAAAACCGCCTTTTCCTGCGAGGGTTAGTAACGCGCCTTCTGTTGGATCGCCTAAAATCGTCCAATCTCCCTGTTGTTGCTGTAAAATCGCGTCATTACACACAACACACTCTTTGAGGAGACGATCGACTTCGAGTTGTGCAACCGCGTTATAAGGAGTTGTGGGACTTTTAAACTCTCCGACTGGTGCGTATCCTTCCCCTGTGACTTTTAAGCTAAAACTAGGGGTTTCGATCTGCTGTACGACCATTTTATTTTGAGTCAGGGTTCCTGTTTTATCAGAACAAATGTTTGTTACTGAGCCTAATGTTTCTACGGCAGGAAGTTTACGAATGAGGGCGTTTCGTCTCACCATGCGCTGTGTACCGATGGCGAGGGTGACAGTGACGACGGCGGGTAAACCTTCGGGAACGACGGCAACTGCCATACTTAGAGAGGTTTCTAATAAATTTTCAAACTGGCCCCAACCCGATCTCAGTACACCACCTAGTACGACTATTGCGACTAAGAGTAAAGCCCCCGTTACTAATACATTGCCTAACTGACTCATTCTTTGTTGTAGAGGAGTGGGTTCAGTTTCGACAGCTTGCAGCATGGCGGCGATCTTTCCGATCTCGGTTTCCATTGCTGTTTTAGTAACAATCACTTTCCCTCTACCTTGTACCACTTCGGTACCCTGGTAAACAAGGTTAACGCGATCGCCTAATGAGGCATCTTCTTCGAGTAAACGGTTTGCTTGTTTGGTGACTGCTTCTGCTTCCCCTGTTAAAGCTGCTTCTCTAACTTGTAGGTTTTGTGCTTCGATTAACCGTCCATCAGCCGCTATTTGTACGCCTGCTTCTAGCAACATAATATCGCCTGGTACCAGTTCTTTGGCTGCTACTTCTAAGGGTTTTCCATTGCGAATCACTCGCACTTTGGGAGAGGAGAGCTTTTTCAGGGCGGCTAAAGCTTTTTCTGCTCTACTTTCTTGTAAATATCCCAAAATCCCATTTAGAATAACAATGGCAAAAATAGCTACTGCATCTTTGGGAAAAACAGCTTTTTTTAGATCCAATACGGCTGAGACAACCGCTACTAGGATCAGCATCACTAGCATAATGTTAGTGAACTGCTCCCACAAAATTTCTAAAGTTGTTCTGCCTTTTCCTTCTTGAAGTTCATTTAGCCCATAATGCTGTTGTCTAGATGCAATTTGCTCTGTTGATAAACCTTTTTCTGAATCACTTTCTAGACTATCAATCGTCTGTTCAGCCGTTAAATTATGCCACGCTTGTAGAGGATTGGGAAACTGATGGGAAGGATTAGAAGTTGTCGGAAAGGTCATAGCAATATTTAACGGTTAGCAGTGGGTTTTACGGTAATATAGCTAATTTTACTCTAATGATTTAACTTAATTCTTTTAATGTTTTAGAATTTAGCCATATTTTAGAGATAGCAATTGCTTTAATGATTTTAGTTGTAGATTTAATTAATTTATATTGATTTTACAAAATTTAAAAGTAAAGTTATATTAAGTTAATGATATTTTAGTAATTTATACTTATTGTGTTTTCGATTAGGTTTTTGAGCATTTGAAAACGAAATATAGTTATCATTGAGCCTGAAGAATTAAGATAAAAGCTTCTTTAGCGGCGGCTTGTTCGGCAGCTTTTTTAGAACGACCTCTGCCAGTCCCCAATTTTTGATTATTCATCCAAACTTCAGCAATAAATCTTTCTTCTTCACGGATAAAGTTGACTACTTCTTGTACCTGATAAATCGGCAACTTTTTATATTGTGCTTGCGTCCATTCTTGCAGTGCGTCTTTATAATTTTGTCGGGCTGGATCTTTTAAAATTTCAGTAGCTTTATTTTGTAAATGTTCATCTAACCAAGGGCGAACTAATTCCATTGTATGGGTACTCAGATATAAGGCACCTAAAATCGCCTCAAACGCATCGGCTAAACGAGATATTTTTCCTTCTTTATCTAAAGCGGCACTACTGGAAGCAAGTAGATAGCGTTCGATACCATAACGATCAGCAATTTCTGCTAGACTACGATCGCTAACCATAATCGATCGTAACGCGGCAAATTCCCCAACCATCGCGTTAGGATAAGATTCTAGCAACACTTCAGCCGCCGCTAACCTCACCACTGCATCCCCAACAAATTCTAATTGTTGATAGTTTTTTTCTCTTGAAAAACTCGGATGAATTAAGGCTAAATTAAGAAGCGACCAATTAACTCGATCTGTTTTTGCTAGTCCTAATTTTTGTACTAAAGTTTGTAACTCTTTTTGCCGCCGCACATCATCTAACATCGGTACTTGATCTATTGACCTATTTTTAAAGCTTAACAGAAGAGAGTTAGACATAAGCCGGGTTCTGTTCTAACCAAGATTAGTCAATGACTAAACTTGGAGAGGAAGGTTATCTATCTAGGACATTTGTTACCAAACATCTCAAGCGGTTCTATCAACGGAACAGGAAAAAGACCAACCTTTGTTCCTCCACCTTGCTTCCAACCGGGGTTTACCGAGCCAGTATTTCACAATACTGCTGGTGCGCTCTTACCACACCTTTGCACCCTTACCAGATGAACTTTCACTCACTGGCGGTATTTTTCTGTGGCACTTTCCTCGCGTTCACACGCACTGGGCGTTATCCAGCAAGTTTGGTCTTTCGGAAGCCCGGACTTTCCTCGGATCTGTTCAACCCGCAACCTTCTTGCTAACTCCCTTCTTTTTCTATAGTACACAGTCCTTGTGTCAATTTCTAAAAATAATGAAATAATCAGCTAGAGCGTTATTTTTCATCAAGAGAATAGGTTGTTTTAAACCAGCCTTTTTTCCAAAAGAGAAAAATAAGAGTACCAGCAATAATGATCATGGCCGCCCAGACAATATAATATCCCCAACGTGTCTGTAATTCGGGCATATTCTCAAAGTTCATCCCATAAACGCCAACAATAAAAGTTAAAGGATTAAAAATAGCGGTAAAAACGGTCAAAAATTTCATGATTTCATTCATTTTATTACCAACCGCCGACATATAAACATCCATTAAGCTTGATGCTAATTCTCGATAGGCTTCTAGAATATCAAGTAGCTGTATAACGTGGTCATAGCAATCTCTAAAATAGATTTGTACCTCTTGTGTTAGAAGATCATTATCATCTCTAATCATTAAATTTAAAACATTTCTTAATGGCCAAAGTAAACGTCTTAAAGCCAGTAATTCTCGACGAATACTATAAATTTCCTGCATTAGCTTTCGCTCAGGAGTAGCCAGAATTTTTTCTTCTAAATCTTCTATTCTTTCTTCATAGTGTTCTAAAATTGGAAAATAACCATCAATTAAAGAATCTAAAAGAAGATAAGCCAAATAATCTACTTTCTGTTGACGGACTTTTCCTTGATTGTTCCGTATTCGTTCTCGAACAATATCAAAACAATCTTCTAACTCTTCTTCTTGAAAGGTGACTAAATAATTTTTCCCTAAAATAAAACTAACTTGTTCAGTAACAAAACCATCTTCTCCTTCATGCCGTCGAACCATATGAGCAATAAACATCAATTTATCTTTATACTCATCTAGTTTAGGACGTTGTGGAACATTAACAATATCTTCTAATAGCAGAGGATGTAAATCAAAAATATTCCCAACTTCTCGCAAAACATCTTCACTTCCTAAACCTTGAACATCCATCCAAGAAATACTATTTTTACCCAAATAAGGTAACAAAGCATTAGGAGTTACATCAACTTTTCGGATCGCCTCATCTTCGTCATAATCGATTAAAATAATTCGAGAAGGTTTAGCTGTCGGTTCAATATTGAGTGTACCAGGTTCGCTTCCAGGTTCATCATAAAAATAATCAAAATAATCCGTTTCTTCAGTAGTTGGGGCGGCAAAGGGGTAGGGCTGAAATGGGATCATAAGTTTGGGAAATAGTTAAGAAAAATTTAAGAGATAAAAATTGGTCACCGAACCTAAATAAATACTTTTGTACTACATAATTTTGTGACAGTTATGTGTTGACAACCCCTAACAGTAGTTAAATTGATAATACTATTGAAGCATTTATTTCTCTGTTTTGTAAAATATTTGCTAAAATTTTTAAAAAGCTTGAAATTAATAGGGACGGCTATGACAAAGTTATGGATAGATTTAATTTAATAGTCATCAATCATCAAAAAAAGATTAATCATTATCTAATCCTTATCTTAACTATTGTATTGCTATTATTAGCCAGTATTTATTTAATAAAAGGTTTTTACACTCTAACTTTAGTTGATCTAAAACAAGATGGTGCAAAAGATTTATTTTCTAGATGGCAAGAACAACAATATATTTATCAAGGATTATATCCTTATGATATAAATAAAGATTCACCTAATCTTGATCCTAATATTGGGGTCATTACCTCAGGCGGTTATTTACCTTGGTCATTTTTTACAGGCTTTTTTTTAATTCCGAAAATTTCGTGGCCAGCAATCAGAATTTATCATGCTTTATTAAATTTTATTGCTTTGGGAGTCATTAGTCTTTTTGCTTACAAAATTGGTCTTAATTATGGTAGGTTACGGGCTGGATTATTTGTGGCTTCTGTTTTAGCTATTAGCAGTAATTGCACAACTTTAAATCTAGGTCAATATGGATTAATTATCAATGCTTTACTGTGTGGTGTATTTTGGTGTTTAGAGGCTAATCAAAAAACGGCGGCTGGTATATTGTTTGGTTTAGCTATGGTTAAACCTAATATTTCTGCTATGTATTTTTTTATTTTAGTTTTTAAAAAAAAGTTTCAAAGTTTAATTGCTTTTTTTCTTTATATGTTAGTAGCTAATTTAGTCATTAGCTGGCAATTAAAAAGAAACCCTATATCTTTAGTTGATCGGATACTTCAACAATCTAAATATTTTTCTGATAAAGGAACTTCTGCTATTGACTTGGGCGTAAATTTAGGGCTAGAAACACAGTTGACGGTTTTATTGATGATTGTAATTAGTGGTATTTTAGTCAGTGGAATTTTTTATCTTTTACGCAATTACTCCTTATTAACTTTTTTTGCGATCGCTTGTGTTACTGGTAGAGTTTTTACCTACCATCTTTATTATGATAATGTCATGTTAGTTTTTTTACTAATTGCTCTTTTAAATTTAGCCTGTAGAAATCCTAATAAACTTAATATTTTTATGTATCTTTTGGTGGGAATCACTCTATGGATACCAGCATCTTTAAGACGCATGGGTGGAGAAACCTATGAAATTATTGAAATTATCATTTGGTGCTTAAGTTTAGTTTATTTAATCATTGCGGTAAAATCTAAGAATTTTTCGTTAAAAGCTAATCACTAATTTGAGCCATAATTAATTTCTGTTTGAGTAAAATACTGATGATACGGCTTGAATTGAGTCGTCATTACAGGTACGGTTATCTGGATAGCCAGAGTTTCAGGAATTTCGGCAAGATAGTAATTACAAGCGTGGAGGACGATTTTTATGTTTCCTTTCTTTGGTAATCCTTGTTGGGGTGGTCAAACTGTTTCGCGTCGGGAATATCGTCAACAAAAGCTACGATTCCTTAAATCAATGCGTGATGAACTAGAAACAAGATTAGCGGGATTAAATGCAGCGATCGAAACGATGGAGCGTCAAATGTCCCAAGAAGAAAACCCCTCAACTAATGTGTAGCATAGTCTAAACCTAAAACTGTCTGAATTTCAGGCAGTTTTTCAGGTTATTTTTATATAAAGTATTAAATTATACAGAATAATTCTATTAATTGTGAAACAGCTTAGTCAAACTGGAAAAATCAACTAACTTGACCAATCTTTGTTCTAGATTTATCCTATCGCCAGAGAGTATATTGTAATCTTTCTCAATATATTGTTTTAATAGCGTAAAAACCTAGATATAAAGATGACTCAAGCCTTAATACAAAACCCTGCGAATCCCGTTGAATTTTCTACAATAGTCGAATTATTACGTTATCGGGCGCAACATCAAAGCGATGGACACGCTTACACTTTTTTAATTGATGGCAAGACTCCTAGCGAACCGTTATCCTATGGAGAATTAGATCGACAAGCAAGAGCGATCGCTGCTTTATTCCAAAAATATAACGCAAAAGGAGAACGCGCATTACTTTTATATCCCCAAGGGTTAGAAGTTCTAGCGGCTTTCTGTGGCTGTTTGTATGCGGGTGTCATTGCAATTCCAGTACCTCCCCCAGAGTCAGGACGACTGAAAAGGACTTTACCCCGACTACGTTCTATTGTTAAAGATGCTAATGCGACCTTTGCCCTAACAACCGCGAATATTTTAGGACTCATTGAAACCGTTAAAGATGAATTTCCAGAATTCGATCAGATGCGCTGGATCGATACTGATACAGTTGATCTATCTTTAGCCGAGCAGTGGGTAGATCCAGAAGTCGATAAAGACATCCTAGCCTATCTACAATATACCTCTGGTTCGACGGCAATTCCTAAAGGAGTGATGCTCAGTCACTTTAACCTGATGCACCACTGTAAATATCTTAAAAAAGCTTGCGGTTATGATGCGGATAGCGTATCTGTAACTTGGATGCCCTATTTCCATGATTACGGTTTAGTTGAAGGGATGATGGTTCCTTTATACAATGGGACACCCTGTTATTTAATGTCACCTTTCGCCTTTATTAAACGTCCAGTACAATGGTTACGGAATATGACGAAATATCGCGGAACCCATAGCCAAGCCCCTAACTTTGCCTATGATCTGTGTATTCGTCGGGTCAAAGAAAAAGATCTCGCTGAATTAGATCTTAGCAGTTGGCAAGCCGCAGGGAACGCCGCCGAACCGATTAACCCGCGAGTCATGGAGAAGTTTGTCGAGATTTTTAGTCAGTGTGGTTTCTCTTGGGAAGCATTCGCCCCCTCTTATGGTTTAGCAGAGTATACTTTACTGGTTTCTACTTCGCCTAAAGAGACTAAACCCGTTATTGCTGCGGTGGATGCTGCTTCTATTGAACGAAATAAAATCGTTGATGCCAAGCCTGATCAAACCACTGGTGTAAGATATATTGCAGGTTGTGGTCAACGTGTTTGTGAAACGAATATTGCGATCGTTAATCCTGTTAGTTTAACTCGTTGTGCGCCCGATGAAGTGGGGGAAGTCTGGGTCAGTGATCCAAGTATGGCACAAGGTTACTGGCAACGTACTGAGGAAACCAAAGAAACCTTTCAAGCTTATCTTCAAGATACCAACGAAGGCCCATTTTTACGAACAGGTGATTTAGGCTTTCTCAAAGATGGGGAATTATTTATTACAGGTCGTATTAAAGATTTAATCATTGTTCGCGGCACCAATCACTATCCCCAGGATTTAGAATGGTCTGTCCAACATCTTAACTCGGTTTTCCGTCCCGACTATGGCGCGGCTTTTTCCATCGAAGATAATGGAGAAGAACAATTAGTTATTGTCCAAGAAGTCGAACGACGTAGCGGTGAAATAGATTCGGAGCAACTTTTAGGAGATATTCGCCAAGAAATCGCCGAACAACACGAAATTATGACCTATGCGATCGTTTTAGCCAAACCGGGTACCATTCTTAAAACAGCCAGTGGCAAGATCCAGCGTCGCGCTTGTCGGCAAAACTTCCTCGATGGCACGATTAATATTGTAAGTGCATGGAGTGAAAATCCTGATTTAGTCAGTAAATTCGGTTCTAGTGATCTAGAAGACGAGGAATAAATATCGTAGGGGTTTGGTCTTCAAAGCCTTATAGATTATAACAGGGCTTGGAAACCTGTACCCCTATATGCCCCTACCTGAATCATAATCATTAATATTTTGAGGAGGGCTTGGAAACCTAGCCCCTACACCAATCGTCTACAATTAAACCAAGAAAATTTCTAATCATTACCACATTGTTTAAAATCAAAAAGTGTAGGGGTTTGGTCTCCAAACCTAATTAACATCTTATTGATTAAATAGCAATGGTACGATTAAAACCTTGGCAGTGGGTAATCTTAGCCCTTCCGATCGCTTCTATAATTCTATTTATCCTGTTTGCTGCGGGATTGCAAATTCACGAATGGGGATTAAGCTGGATCTGGGGGATTTTTACCTTAGTTTTTGTCGGTTGGCGTTGGTTAATCGTACAATGGACAAATCCTGCTGTTAAACAGATTGAAGCGGCTATTGCTGAAGTCAATCAAGAGTTAGAATCGAGTTTAGAATCGAATCAGTTAACCACAGGTGATGATCCAAGCCAAAAAGCATCATCGATCCTTAAAGAGATTTTAGAAAAAGCGAAAAACGATCAACCTTTTTGGCAAGACTGGACAACTTTCTGGAAACGCTGTCAGGAAATTGTTACAGCGATCTCACAAATCTATTATCCTGAAGTTAAATATCCGTTACTGAATATTTATGTTCCTCAGGCTTACACGTTAATTCGAGGAACCGTTGATGATCTCGATCAATGGATGCAAAAATTAGGCCCTGCATTAAATCAAGTTACAGTAGGACAAGCGTACGAAGCCTATGAAGTTTATCAAAAATTAGAACCTTCTGCCCGTAAACTGTGGCAGGTTTGGAACTGGGCGCAATGGTTACTTAACCCTGCTGCTGCTGCTGCTAGACAAGCGACCAAAAAATCGAGTGATAAGGCAACGCAACAACTGATCGTCAATTTAGGGCAAGTCTTACGAGAAGCAGCTTTAAAAAATTTAGCACAACAAGCGATCGCACTCTATAGCGGTAAAAAAATTGCGGTTACTCAAGATACTGTACCCGAAGCAAGAACCCAAACCCTCAGAGATATTATTATACAAGCTGAACCCGTGACAGAAGTTCAGCAAAAGCCCGTTAATATTCTACTCGTTGGACGAACTGGGGCGGGAAAAAGTAGTCTGATTAATACCCTTTTTCAAGCAGACAAAGCCGAAGTCGATGTAATACCCAGTACAGATCAGATTAAAAGCTATCATTATCGAGCTGCTACTGGAGAAACTTTAACGCTTTGGGATACGCCAGGGTATGAACAAGTAAACCGTGAAGATTTACGCAATATCGTCATCGACTACGCAACTAATGCAGATTTACTGATTTTAGTCACTCCTGCCCTCGATCCTGCCCTACAGATGGATGTCGATTTTCTTAAAGAAATGAAAGCCGAAAATGAGACAATACCGATGATCGCGGTGGTGACTCAAGTCGATCGACTGCGCCCCCTTCGAGAATGGCAACCCCCCTATGACTGGCAATGGGGCGATCGTCCAAAAGAAGTTTCAATTCGAGAAGCCACTGAATATCGTAACGGGCTACTTGGTGAATTTGTCAATAAAACTTTACCCATTGTTACAAGTGATGTGAATTCAAATCGTTCCCCTTGGAATATTGATATCTTATCTTTAACCTTAATTGAAGCGATCGCACCAGCTAAACAAATTCGTCTAGCGCGTTTTCTTAAAGATCAAGAATCTCGCATTGTGGGGGCGGCTAAAATTATTGATCGCTATACCCTCCAAATGGCAACAACACAGGGACTTGCAACGTTTCTCAAAAGTCCAATTCTTTCTTTTATTGCCACCTTAACCACAGGTACCCCAACAGCAGCCTATATCTTAGCCCAACAAATCCCAATCGAGCAATTACCCGTTGTGATTGGTAAACTGCAAATGGCATATGATTTGTTTTCGTTACTGACTGCGGATCAAACGGATGCCTATTTTGATTTGCGATCGCTTTGGCCCTTCTTACTAGAAAATTCTGTTGCACCTGATCTTAATGCTTGGGCGTTTGGTCATGCTTTAGTCGAATATTGGTCACAAGATCTAACCATTGAGAAGTTTAAAGGACGGTATGAGTATTATCTAAAGCAAGCTAAGGTTTGATTTAATCGTATTAATACCAAATCTAGAATAAATTCACCCATTTTAAAGCTTAAATTCCGTTTTAACGGGCTACATTCGATTAAGTGCGTCTTCATCCTCTCCTAGACAGAAGAAAATTAAAATGAGGCAAAAAAACTAAGTTTATATACACTTTTTTAAATGCAAATGTAATTGTACATAGATTTATATAAATATATAAGATAAAATCTTGTAATAAACAAAATTTCATATAAATTTCTTATACAAAGCTTAAAACATTGACATTTTACAAAATTTAATTATTAGGCGACTATACAGATCAGTACCACTGATGAGATAGAAACTATGGTTGCTATTACAAATCGTCTTAATTCAACTTCTGAGGTTAAACGCTTAACCTTACAAACGGTTGGTATTGCTGCCGAAACAACGGCGATGCGATCATTAGACTGGGATCGCGATCGTTTTGATATCGAATTCGGTTTACGCAATGGCACAACTTATAACTCTTTTCTGATTCAAAGTGAAAAGATTGCTTTAGTTGACACCTCTCATCGTAAATTTGAAACATTATATAAAGAAACTTTAACAAAACTCATTGATCCCAAATCGATCGATTATTTAATCATCAGCCATACAGAACCCGATCATAGTGGTTTAGTAGCAGATATCTTAGAACTCGCACCCGATATTACAATTGTTGGGGCAAAAGTAGCGATTCAATTTTTAGAAAATATGGTGCATCGTCCCTTTAAATCGATGCAGGTCAAAAATGGGGATAAACTCGATCTGGGAAATGGACACGAATTAAGCTTTTATTCCGCGCCAAATCTTCACTGGCCTGATACGATTTTTACCTATGATGCGAAAACCCAAATTCTGTATACTTGTGATGCGTTTGGGATGCACTACTGTGACGATCATACCTATGACGAAGAAACAGCAAGACTCGAAGCAGATTTTAAATATTACTATGATTGTTTAATGGGGCCAAATGCGCGATCGGTACTTAATGCTTTAAAACGAATTGAAGGATTAGAGTTTAAGATTATTGCGACGGGACACGGGCCTTTACTCAAACATCATATCCCACAATGGATGGGTCACTATCGAGTTTGGAGTGAAGAACAGACTAAAACCGAAACCTTAGTCGCTTTATTTTACGCCGAAGACTATGGATATAGTAACGCGATCGCAACAGCTATTGCCGAAGGAATTAGTCGTACTGGTGTCATCGTCGAAAAGATTGATCTCAATAGCGTTGATCTCTCAGAAGTTCGTGAATGGGTGATCGATGCCAAGGGGATAGTAGTTGGAATGCCTTCCCAGTCAGCATCACAAGCACAAGCCGCCCTCAGAACGATTATCGCCGCGACACACCCTAAACAAGTGATGGGTTTATTTGAGTCGGGTGGTGGAGAAGATGAACCCCTGTTCCCCTTACGGAGTCAGTTTTTTAGTAATGGACTCATGGAAGCGTTTCCCCCCATTTTAATCAAAGAACCGCCCTCTTTAGCCATCGAACAACGGTGTCATGAAGCAGGAACCGACTTAGGACAAGAATTAACCCGCGATCGTAATATAAAACAAATTAAATCGATTAATCCAGACTTAGAAAAAGCATTAGGACGTATTAGCAGTGGACTCTATATTCTAACCACCCAAAAAGAAAATCTTAGCAGTGCGATGTTAGCGTCTTGGGTAACACAAGCAAGTTTAAGTCCGTTGGGTATTGCCATTGCAGTCTCTAAAGATCGTGCCATTATTGATTTACTCCAAGTTGGGGATCGTTTTATTCTCAATATTTTAGGAGAAGGCAACTATCAACATTTGATGAAGCATTTCCTGAAACGGTTTGCACCTGGTGACGATCGTTTTGCAGGTATTAAAACCTATCCCGCGAATAACGGATCTCCTATTCTAGCTGATGCTTTAGCTTATCTCGAATGTGAAGTAACTAGCCGTCTCGATTGTAACGATCATTGGGTTATTTATAGCACCGTTGAAGCGGGTAGAGTCGCGGATGTCAATGCTTTAACTGCGGTTCATCATCGCAAAGTCGGTAATCATTATTAATTCATTCACCCCAAAGAAAAAAATCATGTACAAACCTCTCAACGACGACAATACCCCACTCTCAGGAACCCAACTAAACCGAGTTCTCATCGTGCGTAGCTTAGAAATGATTCAAGATTTAATCGTAATTTTGCTCTGTATGGGACTGTTTAGCCTGATGGTACTCCAAACATGGCATATGTTTCTATCTTTGCTACCACCTCTTGATTATCACATCGTTACGGCTGACTTTTTATTCCTCCTGATTTTAGTTGAATTATTTCGCCTACTTATTATTTATCTCCAAGAACATCGCGTATCTATTGGGGTTGCGGTAGAGGTTTCTATTGTTTCTGTCTTGCGAGAAGTCATTGTACGTGGAGTCCTAGAAACCAATTGGCATCAAGTTTTAGCCTCATGTGCTTTTCTCATGGTCTTAGGTTTTCTCCTTGTAGTTCGGGCCTGGTTGCCTCCCACTTTTGAAGGAATTGATCCAGAACAAGCGATCTCACAACGTTATAAAAAACTCCACAACATTGAAGAAGAAATTTAATCAATACAGGACTTAAAATTATGATGACATTAACCCCCACTCGTACCAGAGATGTTCAAATTGCAGCGATCGCACAAAATACGACTATGTTTCGTTCAAGAACATGGGAACGTCTAAAATTTGAAGTAGAATACTCTCGTCAACGCGGTACAACGGCTAATTCTTATCTTATTCAAAGCGAACAAGTTGCCTTAATCGATCCTCCTGGGGCCTCATTTACCGAGATATTTATCGATGAACTGAGTAAAACCATCGATTTAAACCAGATTAACTACATTATTCTAAGTCATGTTAATCCTAACCGTTTAATCACCCTCAAAGCTTTACTCGAAAAAGCACCACAAGCAACTGTAATTTGTTCGCGTCCTGCTGCTAATATTTTAAAAGCAACTTTGAATGAAACCCAATTAATCAGTTGTCCCGATACCCTCGATCTAGGTCAAGGTCATCACTTACAATTTATTAATGTACCCACTCCACGCTGGCCTGATGCAAGATGTACTTACGATCCAGTAACGGAACTGTTATACACTGATAAATTATTTGGGGTTCATGTCTGTGAAGATTCGATTACAGATGAAGACTGGAAAACACTAGATAGTGATCGTCTTTACTATTTTGACTGTTTACACGCACCCCAGGCGAAACAAGTTGAAGATGCTTTAGATAAATTAGCGCGTTTTTCGGTCAAAGGCTATGCACCGTGTCATGGTTGTCTAGTGCGTCATAGTGTTAGTCGTCTCACTTATGATTATCGTTATTGGTGTGGACAACAAAAACGCCAAGATTATAAGGTTGCTTTGTTGTATGCTTCAGCTTATGGCAATACGGCAACACTGGCTAATGCGATCGCACAGGGATTGATCAATAATGGTGTAGAAGTAGAATCAATTAACTGTGAACTTGCCGACGTTAATCAAATTCTCAAAGCAATAGAAGCGTGTGATGGTTTTATTATCGGTTCTCCGACACTGGGAGGTCATGCACCTGTTCAAATTCAAACCGCACTCGGTATGATCTTATCTAGTGCTGCTAAAACCAAATTAGCGGGGGTTTTTGGTTCCTATGGTTGGAGTGGTGAAGCGGTTGATCTTCTAGAAACTAAATTACAGGATGCGAATTATCGTTTCGGTTTCGCTCCGATTCGGGTTCGTTTTAGTCCCACATTAGAAGACATAGAACAATGTTATCAAGCAGGTGCAGATTTTGTTCAAGCCTTAAATAAAAACAAAAAAATCCGTACTCCTCGAAGTTCAGTAACAGACGCTCAAATTAATCGCACTGAACAAGCAGTTGGTCGTATTATTGGATCATTGTGCGTTATTACCACCCAAAACGATAATACTCCTAAAGGAATTTTAACATCATGGGTCAGCCAAGCCAGTTTTAATCCCCCTGGACTGATGATCGCGGTTGCTGAAGACCAAAACGCTGATTTAATGAGACACCCAGGGAATCGCTTTGTTTTAAATATACTTAAAGAAGGTCGTAATGTGCGTCGTTATTTTTCCCATCATAGTACATTAGATAATCCTTTTAGCGAAATTCCGACAAAAACGGCTGAAAATGGTTGTCTTGTTCTCTCAGAAGCATTAGCCTATCTAGAATGTCGGGTTGAAGAAATTATGGCTTGTGGCGATCGTTGGTTAATCTATGCCATAGTCGAAAAAGGAGAACTCTTAGAAACCGATGGAGTGAGTGCTATTGAACATCGCAAGTCCGCAGGTTATTAAGAACTGAACTAGGCTATCTTAGAGATATGTCGCTCATCGATAGCCTAGACTATGCAACTTTCAGATAACCCGAACACCACATCAGAATCATTGAATACTTTTAATTATCAAGAACAACTAGAACGAGAAATCAAGGGTTTTGATACGAGAAAACCACCGAAACAAGAAATCATCGATAGTTGTGTTCACTGTGGTTTTTGTTTATCCACTTGTCCGAGTTATCGCGTCATTGGGAAAGAAATGGACTCCCCACGCGGACGAATTTATCTGATGAATGCCATTAAAACGGGACAAGCTTCACTCGATGAAACGACGAGTCAACATTTTGATACGTGTTTAGGATGTTTAGCCTGTGTAACGACCTGTCCATCAGGGGTAAAATACGATCAGTTAATTGATGCGACTCGTCCCCAGGTTGAACGAAATCAACCCCGTAGTTTAGGCGATAAACTGATTAGAGCGTTAATTTTTAATCTTTTTCCCTATCCCGTTCGTCTCAAGATTTTCTTACCTTTATTTTGGCTTTATCAAAAATTAGGCTTACAGAAATTAGTCAGAGCAACAGGTATACTAAAACTGATTTCCCCGCGTCTTGCTGCGATGGAATCGATTTTACCCGAAATCAATCTATCATCGATTAATAAAAACTATCCTGATGTTATCCCCGCACAAGGTGAAAAACGGTATCGCGTTGGTGTAATCTTAGGCTGTGTGCAACGCTTATTTTTCTCACCCGTCAATGAAGCGACTGTACGAGTTTTAACCGCGAATGGTTGTGAAGTCGTCATCCCAAAAACTCAAGGTTGTTGCGCTGCACTCCCCGCACATCAAGGACAAGAAGAACAAGCTAAAGCATTAGCCCGTCAAATGATCGACAGTTTCGCCGATACGGATGTCGATTATATTATTATCAATGCGGCAGGGTGTGGGCATACGCTTAAAATTTATGACCATATCTTAGAAGATGATCTAAACTATCTCGAAAAAGCCCAAGAATTTTCGGCAAAAGTCCGAGATGTCCAAGAATTTTTAGCCGAAGTCGGACTAACCGCAAACTTGTCGCCAATTAGTAATAAATCTCTATTGACAATTGTGTATCAAGATGCTTGTCACTTATTACATGGACAGAAAATTAGTTTACAACCTCGTCAGCTATTACAACAAATTCCCAATGTGAAATTAAAAGAACCCATTGATGCGGCTTTATGTTGTGGGAGTGCAGGGGTTTATAATATGCTACAGCCCGAAGTCGCCGACGAATTAGGACGTTCAAAAGTCCAAAATTTATCTAATACAGGGGCGGACTTAATTGCTTCTGCTAACCCAGGTTGTTCATTACAGATCAAAAAGCATCTACAGTTACAAGACAAAGAAATGCCTCTCTATCATCCAATGGAATTGTTAGATTATGCAATTCAGGGAATCAAGATAGATATATAAAATAGGGTTTGGCAACCAAACTGCCGACCGACCCGCCGTCGTCCTGCGAGTCGCTTTTCGGCAGTGCATTCCGCACCCCTACAACAAAACAAAAATAGATTACTGTTGCTCCTCAGTTGGTTGAGTTTGAACCCTTGTTAAAACTGCGTTCATTTCAGGGGTTTCTAAAAAGATTTTTGTATTGGCTAAAAGTTTTTCTCCCCAAAGATTTTTTCTTAAAAATTCTAAATCACCGTAGCGACCATCGATCATTAAAGCTGCTTCTCCTATCTTAAAAGCTTCGGCTTTTTTCCCCTGAGCAAAAATAGCTACAGCTTGGGCTAGTTTGGGTTCTGCTTGTTCAGCATCAATTTTTAGGGCGGCTTGCCACTCAGTTAACGCACCTGTGAGATCCCCCTGTTCGTATTTAACTAAACCGATATTATTAATCGCTGGCCAAAAGTTTTTTTCAAGAGCAACGGCTTTTCTATAAGCATTAATAGCTTCTCCGTACTGTCCTAATTTTAGGTGAGAATTTCCTAGATCAAAATAAGCCGTCGGAACATCCGATTTTAATTTTAATCCTTCGTTAATCTCATTGATTGCGGTTTGATAATCCTGTTTCTCAAAATAAGCACTTCCGAGAGTGAAACGAATCACGGCTTCTTCTGGGGCTAGAGCTTGAGCTTTTCTGAGGGCTTCAATGCCTTGATCAACTTTTTCACCCTGTAGATACAAACTACCCAAAATAAACCAGGTTTGAAAGCGTTCTGGGGCTAACTGAGTGGATAATTCTGCCCGTGAAAGGGCGGCATCGGGACGCTCAAAACGCATCAGTTGAATGGCTTCTTCTGCCATTTCTAAACCTGCTTGTTCGAGTTGTTCAGAATTGAGTTGTGGATTATAAGGTAATAAGGCTTGTGCTTGTACGGCTTGTCCACCACTCCACAAGCCCATACAAGTTAACAATAAGAATAACCAAGAATGTTTAGACACAATGAAAGTCTCAAAAAATGTTTATTCAGATCAGTCTACACAAGGATCTTAACGCCAATTGCTAGAAATCTCTTCTAAACTTTCAATACGTTTTAAGATGATTTTTTGCTGATTGTCCGTCAAAGTGCTGATATCAGAGGGTTTTTCTGACATGGCCAATGATGATATAAGATCAGATGCTAATTTTCCGAGCTTTCCAGACGACTCCTGTAAACTTTCTGACAAGGCATCATACCAGTATCCATCTTGAGCATACTGTTGGACTTTCTCTGAGCTATTCAGATTAGGGTTAATACTAGAAGGAGTTGCTACTACTCTAAATTCTGCCCGTTCTAAAACATAATTGCCATTAGGACAACGTAAAGCGACTTGCCAGAGATATTTTTGTCCTACTGTGAGTGGGGAGTGTTCTGTGGGTAAGGATAGCTGATTAATGCCAGCAGAATTTTTAATTGAAATGGGTTTTCCTTTTTGTTTGACTCTTACATTGTCTGTAAACTCGAATAAACGAAAATCAATATCAGATGGAACTGCTGTCCACCACGTAAACTGAGGTCGTACAGATGTTGTCTTTCCGACATAGGTCTGAGGTGCCAGAATAACCAACATTTCGCTATTGATTTCTTGATTTGGGCATCCTGAACGAACGCCAGTAGAACGGGAATAATCACTAGGTGGCTCTTGTTTGACGGGTGGTACATAACCTGCCCAAGCGATATTAGATAAACTTACAAAAACGCCTATACTAATTGACAAAATAGTTTTAGTGTGCATATAAAACTCCTGATTAATGAGGTTTTTTGAGAAAAAATTGGGATGAACGATCGCCGCAGTTGAGGGGCCAGCTTAGTTCGCAGCGTGTTCCGTTTGGTGTCATGAATTCTCGTTTAAAGGTTCCACCCAGTTGTTTAGCCAGATGTTGACATTGTTTGGTGCCTCGTCCGCACGTCTGTGTGATATTACTTTTTTGACCGTTATCAGAGATACTGAGAGTATACCAGCCATTGTTTAAACTGCCGATCGCACTAATTCGTTTAACTCCAGATGCGTGTTTACCTACATTACAAATGGCTTCTTCTAAAAATTGGCAGATTTGTCGTTTTTGCTCATTGGATAAGTTAGCAGGTTCAATCGGGTCAAATGAACGAATTTTGACTTTCAGAGTTACAAAATAAGGAAAATCGCGTTCTAAAGTGTTACTAAAAACTTCGTATAAAAGTTCATGAAACGGCAGTGTTAAGTTAATATTTAAACCACTCCCAAGCCTGAGACTATCATTTTGGATAATTGATTCTTGTTTTAGATAGTCCCCAATATCTCTGATTTCTTTATTTAAGGTTTCAAGTTGTTGGAGTAATTCAGCTTGAGGTTGATCTTTTTCTCGTAAGGAACGTAAAACAAGGGCTAGAGTTTGTAATGGGCCATTATGAATTACTGTAAAAGTATGTTCAATGGTTCGCTGATGTTCTTCGATCTGAGCTTGTATTTTTTGTTCATACTGATAAAATGCAGTTAAAATAACTCCATTAATCATAAGAGCGAGTACAGACGGGACAACAGGTAGCCACCAACCACCCAGTAATACTAAATAACAAATCAATAGCAAACCAAAACTACTCAAAGCAATCATCAGTAAATTTTTAAAAGGTGATGAAGTGACGCTACTCAGATAAATCCCCAGCATTCCCCAAAAAATGAGCCAAAAATATTCCCAACCTTCGGAGATTGTTCGTAAAAACGGTCTATTGTCTAAAACCCCGCTTAAAATTTGACTGATCCCATGTGCTTGAAATTCTACACCGTAAATTTGTCCATTTTGTTTTGAATCAGCCACAGCATTTGTATTAACTAAATCGGGCGCACTAGGCGACATAATCCCAATTAAAATAACTTTATCCTCTAACCACTTTCGCTCAAATTTACGGGCTTTAATGTCATGAAGTGATAAGATCCGAAATGGGTTTATACCACTACGATAATTTAGTAACATTTGTACACCACCCGCATCCGTTCCAACATATCCTCCTGTGTGGGAAGAAAAACGAGGTAATTCGGTTTGACCAAAACGCATGGCATCAGGATCATTAATCCCATTTTCTAAAGTGATTTTTTCTATTGCTAAATAAAGTTCTGCCAGGCGCAAAATCATAGAGAATTTATAGTTTTCTTGAGTTGGAATCCCTAATAAAATGCGTCGATATTGACCATCAGTATCAGGTATAACATCAGAAAATCCGATTTGTGTAGGGGAAATGTTTTGAGGGGGAGCAATGGAGGGTGTTAGAACTTTTTCGATAACGATTAAATTTTTATTATTTTGAAAAGTTTTTTGTCGTTCTAAGTAACCTGGTTCAACCATAAGATCTCTAACAATATCTACACCGATCGCTCTTGGTTGATACTGTTGTAATGTTGTAATCAGGGTACTAAGTTCTGCGTCAACGATCGGATATTTTCCAAGTTGTCTAATATCTTTTTCATTAATTCCCACAATCAGAATACGTTCATCGAGCTTTTCAAAGGGACGATAGCGTAAAAAAATATCTAATGCCGACCATTCAAATAGTTGAAATAGTCCTAGAGAACGCGTGAGCAAGATTAAACCCGTTAAAGTCAATCCAGGGATAATCCCGAATGGACATAATTTAAACCTTGTCTGAATATTCTCCCACATCATTTATTAATTCAAGCTATTGATGTCTTATCTCAAATCATACTTCAACTTTAAGTCAATCAAGTATAAACTTTTATGCAATCATCATTTCACTTTTCTGTAATTATTATTTTAATACTAACATTTATTGTTATTAATTATTAAATAAAAACGAATATGGATTGATTTTATAATACACTTTTTAGAATAAAACGCTACTAATTAAAGAGATGAGTTTTACTGAAAAATCTAATGTTTATTCAAGAACTATTTTTTATTCTAAAAACATAGAAACAAACAAGTTCTGGAGATAAAAAAATGGTTACTACTCCATACACCGTAGGCAGTCTAAGTTCCACCGTTGCTCAACAAGGTTCCTATCTTAGCTCGTATTTCAGTCAAGATACCTATAGCTTTAGCATCAGTGGGACTAGCAACATTAACATACATCTTTTTGGTATAAGTGCAGATGGTGATGATGCTGACTTAAGTTTATATTGGGATGCAAATAACAACGGTATTCTTGATGCTTCCGATCAATTCTTATCTTCTTCTGCTAGATTAGGTAGTAACGATGACTCAATTAACTATCAAGCAGGAACGGGGAGTTATTTAGCAGTAGTCGATCGTTATAATGTAGGAACTGATGACTACCTTCCCTATAACCTCAATTTATCATCGACGTACAGTGCTAGTAATCTACTGCCCAATGAAATCAATGTGGGTAATTTAGATTATGACCAGACTTTTTACGATAGTGTTGGCAGCACTGACACCACCGATACTTATTCTTTCTCTCTTGGTTATTATGCAGGGGCTAATATCCAACTCACGGGATTAAGTAGCGATGCAGATATTCGTCTGATTCAAGACTACAACAATAACCGTATTGTTGATAGTAATGAAGTGTTGCGTAGCTCTACCTTGGGCGGGACTAGCTCCGAAAGTATTAATAACATTGAAGAATCAGGCAATTACTTTTTACAAGTCTATCAATATAGTGGTGACACGAGTTATGCCGTCACTTTCGATCAGTATGCTACTTATTATGCCTAATCTTTTTTAAAGGCTACAGGAAATAAGTGTTATTTCCTACTCCTATTTCCGTCCCCTCGCTTTTTGTTGATATTATCTTCCTCTAGTTTTTTAGCTCAATTTTCATGATCTCTATAGAGGCGCGATAAGAGTGCGTCTCTATTTTTTTGTCAATAGATCAACATTTCAGTTTTCGGAAAAAGAAACGGCTAATAAGCGTAATCAGATTTACAGAAATACCTAATGTTTACTCATTGATTATTTTTTATTCTAAAAACATACAAACAAATTAGTTCAGGAAATCAAAACAAATGGCTACTTACACATATCCTTCTTTAGGAAATCTTGGTTCTAGCGTTGTTCAAACAGGTAGTTATCTAAGCTCATACTGGCATCAAGATGTACGTCCTTTTAGCCTTAGTGGAACTCAAAATATTAACTTACATCTTTTCGGCATGAGTGCAGATGGTGATGATGCCGATTTAAGATTATATCGCGATTCTAACAACAACGGCTATCTAGATTCAACCGATCAATTCTTATCTTCTTCTGCTAGAGGAGGTAATGGTGAAGACTCAATTAACTATCAAGCAGGAACAGGAAATTATTTAGCAGTTGTTGATCGTTATGCACTAGGCTCTGATCAATATCTTCCCTATAGCATTAACCTATCTGCTACATACGGTGCCAGTAATCAACTACCCAATGAAACAAGTGTTGGTAACTTAAATTACGATCGCACTTTTTATGATTACGTCGGCAACACTGACACCACTGATACTTATTCTTTCTCTCTGAGTTCTTATGAAGGTGTCAATATCCGACTCGCTGGATTGAGTAGCGATGCTGATATTCGTATCATTCGAGACTACAACAATAACCGTATTGTTGATAGTAATGAAGTGTTGCGTAGCTCTACCTTGGGCGGGACTAGCTCGGATAGCATTAATAACTTTAATGATTCAGGCAACTTCTTCCTACAAGTTTATCAATACAGTGGCAATACCAGCTATAACGTGACTTTCGATCATTATCCGACGTGGTTTGCCTAATTTTCACAAGACGATTACTGGAAATAGGTTGTGTTATCTCCTACTCCTATTTCCTTCCCTCGCTTTTTCTTTCTTATTAGATTCCCATAATTATTAAAATCTGTACCCAAAATGACTACACTACTTTCTCTCGATTCTTTTACTTTCACCGATACCAACATCATTCCTTTACTAACCAGTTATCAACTCATTCCTCAATTGTTGGGCGAGCAAATTCTAGATCGAGAGATTGCCACAATTCAGTGTAGCCCAGAGGAAATAGCACAAGCCGTCACTAGCTTCTATCAATTTTGGGGTTTAACGGAAGAAACACAACAACTAGCTTGGCAACAACGGTATCGCTTGAGTACAGAACAATTAGAAGCAATGGCAACTCGTAAGTTACGCATCGAAAAATATAAAGAAAACCGATGGGGTGCGATCGTTCCTAGCTATTTCTTCAAACGGAAAGGTTATCTAGATCGGGTGATCTACTCATGGATGCGTCTTACTGATGAAGGGGTTGCCCATGAACTGTATTTTCGTCTAGTGGAAGGAGAACAATCTTTTGATGAATTAGCTCGCCGTTATGCTCAAGGTTCAGAGGCGATCACAGGCGGTTTAGTAGGCCCTGTTGAAATAGGTACGCTTCCCGAAAACTTTGCTTATCTGCTCAAAGGTTGTACGGTTGGTCAAATTAATTTACCTGTTCGTTTAGGTCAACATTGGGTGATTATGCGACTTGAACAACGAATTTCAGTAGAGCTAGATCAGGCGATGCACAAACGGTTATTACAAGAACAATTTGAACTTTGGTTCCGTTCTGAAATGGAAAAACTTTCAGGTGAAGAAAAAACTTGGCTCGGTTTACCGACTCCTCAATAGTCAAGATTTGACGTTCAAATTGTTTTAAGTTTGAGAAACAGATTTTCTAAGTATGCTCTTGAGTTTACTTAGAATTTTTTTTTGGACACATTACACTTTTGTGCAATCAAGTTAACTGGATCAAGTAGCAATGATTACTACTATGACTAAGGTTTAGTTTAGCCAGTTCTCCTATTCTAAAGATACAAGTTAGGAGGCAAGAACAATGTTAAAAATACTTAATCAATATCTCAACAAAAAAATTGCAACTTATGAGCTATTCGATCTAGAAAATTCTCAAATTACTATCAAATCAATTTTAATTGAGTTTATAAAAACCCTTTTTGTAGTCTTCCTCTGTGCTGATCTATTACCACATCCTGCACTAAAATCAGGTTTAATTATTTCTCTTCTCAATCAAACACAACATGAAATACAAAAGATTAATCCTCAGATTACAACGAACAATAGATAAAAGAAAAAAGATTAGGTTAGGGAATTTTATGAGGTGACGACAATGAAAGTTAAATGGAAAAAGTTAGTAACAATGAGTATTATGTGTTTAGCATCCGAGATTGTTTTAAGTTTTTCGGGTCTAGACAATCTAGCAGATTACGGAGAATTTATCTTCTCACACCACTCGATAACGATTAATAATCTGGCTAAAATTCATTAATCGATCAATCCTTCTTCGCGAGAACGCTTCAAAGTCTGTACCCGTAAATTCTTATCATCTTCGGGATAGATGCCTAGAATATCTTGCAATTTTGTCCAGTAGTGACGTACCATTCGTTCAGAAACGTTAATTTGTTTTGCGATCGCTTTATCCTGTAATCCCTCTTCAAAAGCTAAACGCAACACCTCTAACCACTCTGGTTTCACTTCAAGACTATTTTTAATATCTTTTGTGTGAGTCACTCCTTGCATTGCCCAGTTCAGTCGGGTTAACATTTCTTTTTCTGATAGACTTTTATCTGCAATTGTAAAACCTCCTTGATGAGAATCAATCTCATGTTTTAGACGAACTAAGGCTTTAACATAACTGCTTTGTACCATCAAATTAAGATAAGGATAGTTAGAAAGCAAGTTTTGTAATAGTTGTAGTCCTACTTCAATCGTAGCTGTTTTGCCGAGCGTTTCTGGCAAAGAAAGATCCATAATGACCAAATTCGGCTGAAATACTGCAATTTCCTCCCTCGCTCGTTGAGCAGTTTGTACAGTCGAAGTTATTGCATCAGGATACTGTTTCTTCAATAATTCTACTGTTCCATCCAGTATTAAAGCATGGTCATCAATGATTAAAATTCTCATTTGTGATTGCGTATCAGAAATCATGATTTGATCCTAATGTTATTAATCTGTACCTTTGATATAGCAGGATTTTAAGCTGTTTAACAAGAATCTTAACAAAATTTTTTCATTTGTTTAAAACGCATTTTCAATTGTAATAGATCATCTTTTTTCTGCTCAAGATCCAAAATTTTAAACAATTTTGATTTTAAATTACCTTATTAAGGCTATGTATTTTAATCCCAATTCCCAATTAAGATAAAAGGGGCCCAATAAGTAGGATTATCATATTGATCATTAATCTGATCATTTTGTTTAGCTCTAATTAAAGCGATTTGAGCTTCGCGGAGAGCTTCGGCTTTTGTAACATTATTTTTAGCTAAGTTTTGATAAAAATTTGTAATGAGTTCTAAGGTAGATTCATCAGGAATTGACCATAAAGAGGCTAAAACGCTTTTAACACCTGCTTGGACTGCTACACCCGCTAATCCTAATGATGAACGATCGTCGCCTTCTGCTGTTTGACAAGCTGTTAAGGCTAATAATTCGATAGTTTGCGAATCTCCCCCTAACTGTCGCAAGACTTTTTCTAATTCTTTGATTGTTAGTTTATTATTGTTTCCAATGACGAGAAAAGTATCATCGGGAATTGTCCCAAATTGGGCATGAGTCGCTACATGAATCACTTTATAATCAGATTCATTAAGTTCTTTTTCTAAGTTTTCACGATTAAAGGCCTCATCTAACAAGAGTGTATGACTCGCAAAATTCAGTTGTACCTGAGCGACTTCTAAAGGTACGTTTATTAATTTATCAAAATTTTGTTGATCGATTACAGTGGGTTGAGTGACTCCCAAAATAAGAGCGCGTTCTTTTGATCTTTGGTTTGACTCTGGTGGGACTAAACTTAAACTAGGGGTCATGGCGATCGCATAATTTTCCACTAGATATTGTTTCCCATCATATAGAGCAGACATCGGGATTGTCCGAAACAAGCCATCTTGAACAAATACAAGTGTATTTATTTTTTGCTCTTGTAAATCGGTTTCAAAAGGACGAATCAACCAGTCATAAAGAATTTTCCCTTGGGACAAATCATAATCATCGATCGCCAATCTATTCTCAATTAACCCTTGACGAAAACTAGATATTGTGCTGTTGACTTCTGAGCGAGGCTGAAAAATCCAATGAATTTTCTTTTCTCCATTAGGTAAACTGACAATAATTGCTGTTTCTTCATCTAGGATAATCGAATTAAAAATCGCTGTATTGGGGTTATTGAGTTCCGTCTGCTGATTAATTTGAGATTCACCCAAAAAACAATTATTTCCTAAGTAATTTTGTAATTCTGCTAATCTCAGACGATCAATCGTGTCTAAACCTTGAGTTAATTCTTGTTCTTTTTGCGGTAAACTCAAAGTATTTTGAGTAGCTTTCTGGAGTCTTAATCTAGCTAATTGACGATAAACAGGTTCGATTTGATCACGGAAATCAAATTGTACATCACGTTCGGATGAAAGAATATCACTGCGAATTTGTTCTAATGATGTTACTGCATTTTGATAAGCTGCGATCGCACTTTCAGTTTCTCCTAGATCTTCTTGAATTCTTCCTGTTTGCCATTCCCACAAATACAAACTATCCTTATTCGCTTGATTTTGATCCGCATTCCATTTCGCTTGTTTAGTGTATTCTAGAGCTTGAGCATAATCTTTGTTACACTCATAAAAATGTCCTAATGCACCTAAAGCAAAAGAATTTGAGCGTGGATCTTGTAACTGTTTAGCATTTTCTTGAGCCGTTTTTAATAAATTTTCCGCCTCACTTTGAGATAATTTTCTTTTCGTCGGACATTGTGCTAAAGGTTCGGTTAGCGGGATTCCATTATCAGGTAAATTAGCTAAAGTAATTGCCGCATAAATTTTATCAGGTGAATTCGGTACTTTTTCTAAGAGTTGTAAACTTTCTTGAATGGCTGTTTCTCTTTGTGTTAGTGAAATTTGCTCACCCAGTTGAATTAAATTGAGTTGTCCTTTGAGTTGACCTGTTATATTGTTTTGTTGTTGGGCTATTTCGATACTTTCACTAAAAAATTCTTGCGCTTTTTGATAATGTTGATTAGCCTCTTCTTTAAAGATATTTCCTTGACTTGAACCACGTAATAAAGCAGAATTCGCTTGTATTAGAAGGCGATTTGCTTGTTTAGTATAAGTATTTCCCAAACTATTTAAAATTGCTGCTTGATGGGAAGGATCATAAATTTGCTCGGCTTTTTCTAAAATAGTAATACTTTGTGGATATTGACCGATCGCTCGATATGCTTCTCCTAAACTTCCTAATGCTGCGACTTCTCCGCTTTTGTCTTGTAGTTGTCGAGCAATTTCTAAAGCACTATTCGGAAGACAAGACATTAAGGGATCTACATCATTAGAATTACCACATAACAGTTTAATACTATTACGAGATTGACCCAAAGCTGCATAACTTTGCGCTTGTTCAGTAATATTCCGTCCGACTTTTTGCAGATTCCCTGTTCTAGAATAATGATTGATCGCATCTTGCCAATAGGAAATAGCTGTGGACGGATCTCCCAATTGTTGATAGGTTCTGGCGATATTTTCGGAAACAATCGCCATATTTTCGGAATTATTTGAGCTTTTGTAAACTTTTAAAGCACTTTGCCAGTTGGCGATCGCTCCGTGATAATCTCCAGTTTGATATCGGTTAACTCCCTGTATGACTAATTGTTCTGGTTCAACTGAGTAAGCAGAGGTAGCAAAATTTAATCCTAAACTCAGAAGTAAACTAATCAATAATAGTCCGAGATATCTTAGTAAACGAAATTTAGCCATGATCAAAAGTGCTGTTAAACGTTCCCATAACCTAATTTAGCTGATCTAGAACCTGAACTAGAAAAAATAAAGAAATATTATTATTTATTATATTTTCGCTGATGGTGATTCTATAATCGATGGCATCTCAGGGAATTTTTAACTTTTTTGACTTTTGACAAGAACACTTAAATTGAATGGAACCTAAAAAATATTCATTTCAGTCTAAAAACTTTGTTTTACTGATATTTCTGCTGCTCATAGAAAGCTTATTTTCAAGACCTATTCAAGCACAAGTCATTCCCGACTCAACTTTGGGGAACGAGAAATCAAGCATTAATCAGATAGATGCGCTTAATGACAGAATTGATGGAGGGGCAAGACGAGGTGGCAATTTATTCCACAGTTTCCAAGAATTTAACATCAATCAAGGAAAAGGCGTTTATTTCGCTAATCCTCAAGGGATAATGAATATTTTCTCGCGTGTCACTGGGGGTAATGCTTCACAGATTTTAGGAAGACTAGGTGTATTAGGACAATCAAATTTATTCTTTCTTAACCCCTATGGTATTATTTTCGGCCCTAATTCAAGTTTAGATATTCGCGGTTCATTTGTCTCTTCAACAGCCAACGCCGTAAACTTTGCAGATGGCACAGTTTTTAGTGCAATCAATCCGCAAAATAACGCTTTATTAACGATTAGTGTCCCCATTGGTTTACAAACAGGAAATCTAGAATCAACACTGAGTAATCGAGGTAATCTAGTCGTCGGGAAAGATTTTACTCTTAGTGCAGGAAATTTAGATTTACAGGGACAATTATCAGCAGGTGGTAATCTCACCCTAGAAGCACTCAACACTCTTCTTATTACTGATAGTATCACTAATCCTTTTGTCGCCTTTGCAGGTGGAGTCCTTACAGCACAAGGTAACAATTTTGTCAAGATAAATGTTTTAAATCATCCGAATAGTGGTTTATCTTCGGGTGGCGATTTGATTTTGCGCTCAGATTTTCCTATCAAAGCTGACGCTCATTTCTGGAGTGGTGGAAGTTTCAGAATAGAACAATTAAATGGAAGTTTAGGGAGTTTATCTAGTACCGATGATCCCGTGATTCGAGCTAGTGGTGATGTCAGTCTAGATTCTTATAGTGGAGTATCCTTGCATATCTTTGCGGGTGGCAGTGTGACGATTCCAGGTACAGTAACTATTACAGGAGTAGAGAGTGTAGAGAATAGTATTAGTCAGACAGTCACCCTCTCTGATGGCACAACCGTCGTCATTGATGGAAGTGTCGAACCTACATTAGATATTAGAGCAGGAACCTTAGCGATTGGGAATCCTATAGATACAGGAACACCAACAAGTGCAGATATCAGTATTGGTAGTATACGAGTATCTGATGTTGTTAATGGCACAGGTGGTAAAGTTTTTCTAACCAATCAATACCAACCAAATACTACTTTAGAGAGTACCAATGGTATTACAGTCGGAGCCATTGATACAAGAGATGTGCTTGGCGGAGGTTCCGTTATTATTGATGCGCGGAGTAGTGTTAATCTTAATGGTATTATCAATGCTTCTGCTTATTTAGATTCTAATATGCCGAGCTATTTGGGCAATGGTGGGAATGTTACTTTACTCTCTGTGGGAAATCTTCTTTCTAACTCTAGTATTTTGGCACAGGGATTATTCGGTGGCAATGTGACTTTAAAGAGTGCAGAAGATATATTGCTCGATAATGGTTTAGAAATCAATGTACGAAGTGGTGGCGGTGGTAATATTACAATTAATGCTCAAAATGTCAGTCTGTCGAATGCCAGTAAACTTCGTGCAGGAATAGCAACAGGTTTAGGAACACCAGAAGCACAAGCAGGAGATATTATTATTAGTGCAACAGGAACAATTGCGATCGCAGATAGCAGTTTCATTTCTAATGCTCTTTTAGAAAATAGCAATGGCAATGCAGGAGATATTATTATTAATGCTGATCGAGAGGTAATGATCGCCAATGGAAGTTCGATTTCTAATCTTGTTCAACTAAACAGCATTGGCAATGCAGGAGATATCAAAATCACTACAGGCTCGCTTTTCTTATCTGATGGGGCAGTAGTAAATGCTAATACTTCTGGTAAAGGAAATGCGGGAGTAGTTAAGATTACAGCCAGTGATACTATTTCTCTATCAGACGAGAATAGTCGAATAGCTAGTAGTGGAATTTTCAGCACAGTGGCTAGAACAGGCGAAGGGAACTCAGGGGGCATTGAGATATCTACAGGTTCTCTTGTTTTAACCGATGGAAGACGAATTTCTGCTAGTACTCTTGGCAAGGGAAATGCAGGCACAATTAAGATTACAGCAAGTGAGACTATTTCTCTAACAGGTAAAAATATTAGCGGAGGAGATGGTAGTGGTATTCTCAGTAGCGTAGCAAATACAGGCGAAGGAAACTCAGGAGGCATCGAGATATCTACAGGTTCTCTTGTTTTAGCGGATGGAGGACGAATTTCTGCTAGTACTCTTGGCAAGGGAAATGCAGGATTAGTTA
>ERZ1066124.163-NODE-163-length-62906-cov-22.104040_pt1 | contig 62906 bp, 65 predicted proteins | sample MGYA00382771_ERZ1066124 | MGnify/ENA primary metagenome ERZ1066124 (study PRJEB33369, sample SAMEA5778354) | biofilm metagenome | biome: Industrial cooling water; feature: Water cooling tower basin; material: Biofilm | place: United Arab Emirates | collected... | reverse complement strand
CGAGGGCATCGAATACGCCTCTCTGCGCTGGTGCGCGACCTACTGCAATGGTCATGAATCAAAATCCTCTAGCTTTACTAAAATTGCGAGCTGTCTAGAGTGAACGAGTTTATATGTCTATTAATAATAGGAGAAATTAAGAAATTTACAAACCGATACGTGAAATCTCAGCTAACTTTTTTTGAATTTTTCTGCGATCGCTACTCATATCACAGGCTTCAGCGTTTCGGGTAGTTGATTGCTTTCTGAGAGCGTTCATTTGTCAATAAGTATCTATACTTATGCTCACGTTTACTTACAGAGCGTTGTAAGGCGTATACTGAATGGAGTTGTTTTTAAGATTGTAGAACGCTCTGGGACACGATTCAGAAGCGATCGACAACGCAAAAAATTTGAAATTCTCTAGGTAGTCAAGCGCTATGGCGACAGAAACCACGTCTTCAGAAAATCTCGTTTTACGACAGTCGGTGTTGGGGGCGCGGCGGTTTAGTAACTTCTTTTGGGCAACGATTGTTTCGATCGGTGCAACCGGATTTTTCCTAGCTGCGATTTCGAGCTATACCAAAGTGAATTTGTTGCCGTTCTCTGATCCGACTCAGCTTTTATTCATTCCGCAAGGGATCGCGATGGGCTTTTATGGGTTTGCTGGCTTGCTGTTGGCGACCTATTTATGGTTGTCGATCGCATTAGATTTAGGCGGCGGATACAACGAATTCAATAAAGAGACCGGAGAAGTGAAAATCTTTCGCTGGGGCTTTCCAGGAAAGAATCGTCGGGTAGAAGTGGATCTCAAGACCTCGGATGTGCAAGCGGTGAAAGCGACGTTACGAGAAGGCGTGAATCCACGTCGATCGCTCTATCTCAAAGTGAAAGGAATGCGTGATATTCCCTTAACACGAGTCGGGCAGCCGATGACACTGGCAGAACTAGAAAATGAAGCAGCAGGACTGGCTCGATTTTTGAGTGTGCCGCTTGAAGGACTGTAGAATCTGAGTTCTAAAACAGAAAGGGGTTTGTAGAGTGAAATTCTGCAAGCCTTTTTTTGTCGATTCATCTGGGCAAATGTGCGTAAGATGTTAGATGGTTTGTTGGAATAGGTATCTAGAAATGCAGACAAAACTCCAGAATTGGCTAGTATGCCTCGTAATCGTCACGATGTTCGCTCTGGTTGGATGTAATGGAGAGCAGGGAACATCGGCTGCACCGACTGGATCGCCTACTCCAAGTGCTTCTCCAACTGCAACTCCGTCTCCTCAAGCGGGTGCGTTGCCGCGATTGGAAGGGAAAGCGACTGTAGTAATGACGGTTAAAGGTTCACCGATCACGATGGAAATTGATGGCACGAACGCACCGATTACAGCTGGAAACTTTGTCGATTTAGTGAATCGGAAAGTGTATGACGGGTTGGTGTTTCACCGAGTCGTGAGAGAGCCGCAGCCGTTTGTGGTGCAGGGAGGCGACCCGCAGAGTAAAGATCCGAATGTCCCGATCGACCGTTTGGGAACAGGTGGATTTATTGATCCAGCGACAAAACAGCCGCGTGACATTCCGCTCGAAATTACGCCACAAAATGCGAAAGAGCCGATTTATAGTCGAACTTTTGCGGAAGCGAGCGTATCTGTACCGCCGAAACTTAAACATACTCGTGGAGCGATCGCGATGGCTCGATCGATGAATCCCGATTCGGCTTCTTCTCAGTTCTATGTTGCTCTAGCTGACTTGCAGTTCCTTGATGGAAACTATGCGGTTTTTGGCTATGTGACTCAAGGAATGGAGACAGTTGATAAGATTCAACAAGGCGATCGCATTGATTCTGCGACTGTGACAAAAGGAATCGAAAATCTGAAAACGAGTGGGGCTGCGAGTCCCAGCGCAAGTCCGTCTCCTAGCCCAACGACTTCGCCCTAGATGACTGTTGTTGTTACTGGAATCGGATTAGTTTCAGCGTTAGGAAATCTGACGCAAACTTGGGAAAGGTTGGTAGAAGGACGATCTGGGATTCAGTTCTACCAGCCTTTTTCGTCGTTAGAGCCAAGACCGATCGCACTGATTGACAAGCATCCAGCAGAAATTTTGAGTTTGACTCAGCAAGTGGTTTCAGATGCAATAGACGATGCAGGTCTGAAAGTTCCGCTGTTCGATTGTGGGGTTGTCGTTGGGTCGAGTCGGGGAAATCAGGCACAGTGGGAACGCTTTACGACCGGACAAGGTGAGCTTTCCAATTGGTTGAGAACTTTGCCGAATGGAAGCGCGATCGCAACTGCTCAATTGATTCAGTCGCAGGGAATGGTCTTAGCTCCGATGGCGGCTTGTGCGACTGGACTTTGGGCGATCGCACGTGGAGCTGAATTAATTTGGAGTGGGCAGTGTCAGCGGGTGATTTGTGGCGCGATCGAAGCTCCGATTACGCCCTTAACGCTGATTGGATTTGAACGAATGGGAGCCTTGGCGAAAGATGGAGCGTTTCCGTTTGATGTCGATCGACAAGGGTTAGTTTTGGGTGAAGGTGGCGCAGTTTTTGTGCTTGAGTCAGAAGCGTTAGCGCAGGAACGAAAGGCAGAAATTTACGGGCGAGTTTTGGGGTTTGGGCTGACGGCGGATGGCTATCATGTGAGCGCACCAGAGCCGGGAAGTCGAGCAGCGATCGCGGCTGTGAATCAATGTCTTGAGCGGAGTCATCTCAGAGCAGAAGATATCGACTACATTCACGCACACGGAACAGCGACGCAGTTGAATGATCGCAATGAAGCACATTTGATTCAGCACTGTTTCTCTGATTCGGTTTGCGTGAGTTCGACGAAAGGCGCAACCGGACATACGTTAGGTGGATCGGGCGCGTTGGGGGCGGCGTTTTGCTTGATGGCGTTGAAACATCAGATTGTGCCGCCGAATGTGGGGATCAGGAATAGCGAATTTGGGATTGCGATCGCACAAACCGCTAAATCAGCAAAGCTTGAGATTGTTTTGTGCTTTAGTTTTGGGTTTGGGGGGCAAAATGCGATCGTGGCATTCAGTCGATAAACTATGATGATTGAATGTCGATTACTGAAGAAGTTCTAGCCAAAATTCCGGGAAGTCCCCTGGAGGGGTTACGTCGAGTTGATGCCTTATGGAAGGCGTTGCGAGAAGAAACGATCCCCGTTCCAAAGGTGGTCGATGTTTGCGATAGCGATTTAGATTCCGTCGATTGGGATGTTGTTGTTTGCGGCGGAACTCTAGGAATTTTGATCGGAGCGGCACTCGTTCGCAAGGGTTGGCGGGTGACGCTGATTGAGCGCGGAATTTTAAAGGGGCGCGAGCAAGAATGGAATATTTCGCGACAGGAATTAGGTGTGTTGATTGAGCTGGGGTTGTTGAGTGAGAACGAGTTAGAGAATGCGATCTCAACTCAATTCAATCCAGTTCGCGTCAGCTTTTCTGAAGGTGCAGATATCTTTGTCAAAGATGTTTTAAACATCGGTGTTGATCCAATTTATTTATTAGAGACATTAAAACAATTCTTTCTCAAAAACGGTGGAAACCTAATTGAGAATACACCGTTTGAAAATGTGGCAGTGCATCCGAATGGTGTTTGTATTAATCGATCGATTACTGCTCGTTTGATGCTCGATGCAATGGGACATTTTTCACCTGTTGTGCGACAAGCAAGACAAGGAAAGAAACCGGACGGCGTTTGCTTGGTAGTTGGAACTTGTGCGAAAGGTTTTACTCAGAATGAATCGGGTGATTTAATTGCATCATTTACACCGATTCGGAAACAGTGTCAGTATTTTTGGGAAGCATTCCCGGCGCGAGATGGAAGAACAACTTATCTGTTTACTTATTTGGATGCGGATCGCGATCGCTTTTCATTAGAATCTCTCTTCGATGACTATTTCAATCTTTTACCTGAATATCAAAACATCGATCTCGAACAACTCGAATTCGTTCGTGCCTTATTCGGTTTCTTTCCTTGTTATCGTCAAAGTCCTTTAACTCTCGAATGGAATCGAATTCTGCCCGTGGGTGATAGTAGTGGTAGCCAATCACCGCTGAGTTTTGGTGGATTTGGCGCGATGGTTAGACATTTAAAGCGATTAACCAATGGAATTGATGAGGCGTTACGGTGTGAAATGCTCGATCGTTCGGCTTTGTCTTTGTTGCAACCTTATCAGCCGAATTTATCGGTTACTTGGTTATTTCAGCGATCGATGAGTGTCGGGATTAATCAAAAAGTTGATCCTGATCAAATCACTCAGTTATTAGTCACCGTGTTTGCAGAAATGCAACAATTAGGTGAACCCGTTCTGAAACCCTTTCTACAGGATGTGGTTCAATTCATTCCGCTTTCTCAAACGTTACTCAAAACCGGAATTTTACATCCAGCATTAGTCCTGAAAATTATTCCCCACGTTGGGATCTTTGCTTTGCTAGATTGGATGCTGCACTATTTCAATCTCGCAAGTTACACGGCGCTTTATGCAATCGCTCATCATTTCAAACTGTCTCTACCGCCCACGCAGCAATATGTTTGGAATCGATGGATAGACGCTTGGCAATACGGCTCAGGAAACGATTACGTAGGACATTAAAGAATGGAATTCTCGCTAGCTCGACAACGGTTTTATCAGGAAGTACGTCAAGAAGACGAAAAGATTGACTTAGAAAAAGCCGCACTTTATATCGCGCAAGAAGAATACCCAGACTTAGAAGTTGAGCAATATTTAAGCGCGATCAACAAAATGGCAGCGGAAATTCAAGCAAGACTTCCTGAAGAACCGTATCCATTACGAATCGTTCAAACCATTAATCAATATTTGTACAAAGAATTAGGATTTTACGGCAATTCAGAAGATTATTACAATCCTCAAAATAGTTTTCTAAATGATGTGATCGATCGTAAAACAGGAATTCCAATTTCGTTGGCGTTGTTGTATTTAGCGATCGCAAAACGCATCAATTTCCCGATGGTTGGAATTGGAATGCCGGGGCATTTTTTGATTCGTCCGGTTGCAAACGATGAAATGGATATCTTTGTCGATGCGTATCACGATGGAGAAATTCTTTTTCCTCAAGATTGCCAAGATCGACTGAATCAATTAGCGGGTCAACCTGTGGAAATGCGTCCTCAATTTTTGGAAGCAGTCACACCAAAACAATTTTTAGCCAGAATGCTAACTAATCTGAAAGGCATTTATCTCAATCAAGGCAAAATTGGAAAGTGTTTGACCACGATCGAGCGAATTCTGATTCTGTTCCCGGACGCGCCGTATGAATTACGCGATCGCGGAATCATCTATTTTCAAACGAATCGCTGGATCGAAGCTCGTCAAGACTTAGAAGGCTATCTTGACAGCGTTCCCAATGCCAACGATCGAGAAGTGATTCAGCAATTACTCGATCGTATCGAAGACAGTTAACGCAACGTTTCCGCGACTCGTTTCAATCGCCGTAATTGTGCTTGCATATCTTCTTGTGTCCACTTTGCCGCGAATTGATTGAAGCCGAAACGGACAATCGGATTGGGAATCTCGAACTCGAAGCGATTCAACAGGCGCGTTCCTTTCTCTTCAGGATTACACTCCCAGCGATCGCGTCCCTTGAAAAAACCCTCAAATTGCCAAACGATCAATCCCGGTTGCCGTTCTGCGACCACATTATTCAGCGTCGGTTGCAGAACTGGAATTTGAACGACAAAACGACTCTTGCTGCCGATTTCGGTTGACCATTGCTCGATCGGCTCACATCGTAGTGCGGGATTCAGCCAGCGGTGCATTAACGCTAAATCTACAAAACATCGCTCTACATCGGTCGCGCTTGCCTGAATCAAAATTGATTGCTCAAAAACCTCCATCAGTCTACCTCCTAGAACACACCACTTATTTTTCTACATGTCGAAGGATTCGATGCTGGGATCACAAGACATCCCTCTCAGGAATGAAGATAAATCAATTTAGGAAGTGAGATACTCGGCACTAACTTGTGCGACTCAGCAAAATGCAAGTCATAACAGGGATCTAGCGCATTTACATTCTCGATCAATTCTCCAAGCACTTCATCGAAAGTTCAAAAAAGTGTTTCTAAGAGCTTTTCTCTAATGAGAGATACGAGTACTCTTATGATGCAACCGTATTTTTCGTGAGAAATGCTTGCCTCGCTCAATCAAGTTGCGTGGTTTTACTGTGGACTTGACCGGGAGTAGGGATTCTGCGAACGGCGCGGTAGTTAAACATCTACAAAAGCGATCGAGAAGCGCTTTTTTTGAAAGCGAAAGGGGTTTATCAAAACACCATGAACGAGTTCTGGCAACATATTGAACCGTTGAGAGGAACGCAGCTACTCAGGGGGAATCTGGAGTTCGCTCAACTTCCACCCGGAGAAGCACCATTTGGCTACATTCAGGGAGTCAATGTCGCGAATCTATTAATTCAGTTAGGCGGTGCGCTTCTGATTTTGTTAATCGGGGCGCTGATTGCGGCATTCGTGTCGAGCATCGTACGCGGATTACTGAGAAAAACCACGATCGATAATCGGTTGGCAGGTTGGGTCTCTGGTGGACGCGGACAGTCGGATTTCAACGTCGAAGGCTTGATTGGGTCGATCGTCTTCTGGGTCATCTTGATCCTGTCAGTGGTCGCCGCCTTAAACGTATTGGGACTGAACACAGTTTCGCAACCGCTCAACAACTTTTTGAATCAAATTTTTGCTTTCCTGCCTCAGTTGGGTGCAGCAGCATTATTAGCGGGATTAGCTTGGGTCGTGGCAACGATCGCGAAAACGATCGTGATGCGGACTTCGCAATCGTTCGGGCTTGATGAAAAGGTTTCTGATCCCAGCGACGATCCTTTAGGGGCAAATACATTCCGCCTGAGCGACACGTTAGGAAATGCAGTTTACTGGTTTGTTTTCCTATTTTTCTTACCGCTGATTCTGGGCGTTTTGAACCTGCAAGGACCACTCCAACCCGTTCAAAACTTACTGAATGATATTCTAAGTGCGCTTCCTAACATTATTAAAGCGATCGCGATCGCAGCAATTGGTTGGTTTTTGGCGCGAACGGTTCGCGGAATCGTCACAAATCTACTGGCAGCGATCGGAACCGATCAAATTGGTGCAAGAATCGGGCTAAATCGAGCGAGAGGCGGTCAATCGCTCTCCTGGATTTTAGGTACGATCGTATATGTGCTGATCTTGATCCCGACCGCGACCGCAGCACTCGATGCACTGCGGATTCCGGCGATTTCTGGTCCTGCAACTGCAATGTTGAATCAAGTATTGAACGCATTGCCGTTGATCTTTACCGCTGGCGCAATTTTAGCGATCGCGTATGCAGTTGGTAAATTTGTGGCAGATTTAGTCTCTAGCATTCTCGCGAGTGTTGGCTTTGATAATCTCTTTTACTGGCTCGGACTCCAATCCGCTCCGTATACGCCAACTGTTGCACCGGATCAGTACAGCACTGAGTTTCAAACGGGTGAAACGATGCTGCAACCAGAAGACAAGCCTGCGGTTCGATCGCCATCTGATCTCGTGGGTGTGATCGTTCTCGTTGGCATTATGCTGTTCGCAACGGTTGCGGCTGTCGATGTCTTAGGCATCCAAGCCTTGACCGCATTGGTGGCTGGATTGCTCGTAATTTCCGGGCGGATTTTGTCTGGATTGGTCGTGTTTGCGATCGGTCTTTATCTGGCAAACTTGGCATACAGCTTGATTACAAGTTCTGGTAGTCGGCAGTCGAAATTGTTGGGTCAAACCGCACGAGTTGCAATCCTAGGATTTGTGGCAGCGTTAGCGCTTCAGCAAATTGGCATTGCTCCGAACATTGTTAACTTGGCGTTTGGTTTACTGCTCGGTGCGATCGCGGTTGCGATTGCGATCGCGTTTGGTCTAGGTGGTCGCGATGTGGCTAGTGAACAGTTGCGTGAATGGCTGAAAGACTTTAAGCGTTAAATCACAGTCAAGTTTGATTAAAGTGCGCTGGGTGAAATCCTCAGCGCATTTTTTATTGTCAAACCAAGCAAAATCAATGTCCCGCGATTTCTCGGAGGGATCACCTCGGATTCAGATGTAAAAGAAGGGGGTTGATTTCCCGTGTCGATCGCTATGACTCAGGTTCTGAATCGTCCGCCTTCTGTCCCTACCCGTGATGAGTCTCAATTTAAGCCTGCTGAAACGCTGATTCAACTCCGTCAGGTGAGTAAGACTTATCCCAACGGAAGTTCTGCGCTTACAGGCGTTTCGCTTGATGTGAAAGGGGGCGATTTTCTATTTATTACAGGACCTTCTGGCTCTGGGAAATCAACCCTTCTTAAATTGCTGTACGGGGCGGAATTGCCATCGTCTGGAGAAGTTTTAGTCGATCGACTAAATCCCGCTCGACTTCGAGGAAACCAACTCGCGTTTCTGCGTCGTCGAATTGGTGTTGTTTTTCAAGATTACAAACTGATCCCACGTCGAACCGTGTCGGAAAATGTTTCGTTTGTGCTGTGGGCGCAGGGATATTCTCGATCGGAGATTCAACGACGATTACAGCCTGCGCTTAAGATGGTTGGACTCGTTCATAAAGCGGATAGTTTTCCAGAAGAACTTTCAGGTGGAGAACAACAGCGGGTAAGCATTGCTCGTGCGATTGTGGGAACGCCCCCGATTCTTTTAGCTGATGAACCGACTGGAAACCTTGATCCCGATAATTCTTGGCAGGTAATTAAGATTCTGAAGAAGCTGAACCAGATTGGAATTACAGTTCTGGTGACAACGCACGATGAAAACTTGATTCGATTAGCCAATCATCCGGTTGTGCAGATTCGGAACGGACGGCTTTATCAAGTGGCGGGAATGGGCGGGTGAGACACTCACCCCAGAGGTTTAAGCTTTCTCTAGCCAGTCGAAGATTTGGTCTAATTGGTTCAAGGTGATCAAACCGTATTGCCAAAGCACCATTGGCAGAGGAGCAACTTCAGGTTGACTACGCTTCACGGCAAGATCGATCGCAGAAGTTGGAAGCGACAGTTCCTCCCGAAGAAACTGAATTAAGTTCGATCGCTGTTTCCCTTCCATGTCCCTGCCCTGCTTTATGAGAATCAATTTAACTTATGTAAACAAATTCCAGCAATCTCGTAATCATCCAAAAGTTTAGGATCTTCCTCTAGAGCACTTGGCTCCCCTCTATCCTGGAAAATACGCACACGCTTCTTAAAGCCTTTACGAGTTGCCCGAAATTACGCAACCGTTTCAGTAAACCAACTGGCTAACCTGAGAAAGTCAAATGTTTCTGCAAGAAAATTAAAACTTGTTGAGACGAATCAATGATTTTCTGAGGGGATCTACAAGATGACAACACTGCCGCAACTCTTGATTTGGAGAAAGCAAGCCGTCGATCGCATTCAAGAACTAATCCTAAGTGCGACGACCAATGATCTTCAGCCGAATGATGCTCACGCAGACACCTTACTGCGGCAGTTAAGCAACCTTCCAGCACGTCCAAGCGATCGCGCTCCCTATCAAGGCAGTTTCCCAAACGAGCCTGTCAGCATCGCCCGGATTAAAGCCGCGAATCGTTTGAGACAAATCATTTTGAATATTCGGAATGCTGAGTTTCAACCGCAGGATCAAGCGATCGATACTGCACTCCGATTAATGTCAGCGTTACCTGCAAGAACTACTCAGAATCCCTACGCTGCACTATTCCCCGCTACATCGCTACCTGATCTCAGTGTCGATCGACTTCTAGAGATTGCGCCTCATGCCGATCGTGGTCGCGTAACTTCCCTCTTGCCGCATCTACTCCTGACAATGGCGCACTCTAAGATCAACACACCATTGCGTCAGGCTCATTTTCTTTCTCAGTTGATTCATGAATCTGGATCGTTCAACTACCTTGAGGAAATTGATCCCGGTCACTATCTTGAAGGCAGAACTGATTTAGGCAACACCGAACCGGGTGATGGTCCGCGCTTCAAAGGTCGAGGTTTGATTCAAATTACAGGGCGGGCAAATTATCAGGCTTGTGGTGAAGCACTTGGGATTGATTTGATTCAAGCCCCAACTCGATTAGCAGAATATGATCTGGCGTGTTTCAGTGCGGGTTGGTTCTGGACGAAACATCAACTTAATCTTCATGCCGATCGTGATGATGTCGAACGAGTCACCCGCATCATTAATGGCGGATTCAATGGATTTGAAGATCGAAAATATTACCTTGCAGCCGCGAAAGATGTGTTAAACGTTTAACGGACAAGTGCGATCGAGTTCTGTAGGAGGGATAGAATACTCAGCGGACTTGATCGCACTCTCATGTTTTTATTTCTTTCTAAACTGCTTCCTATCTTCATTTATCCGTTGGGTTTGAGTTGTGTGCTGCTCATTCTCGCGTTCATTCTGATTTGGAAAAAGCGATCGCGGTTAGCCCTGATCCCGATTACCCTCACTTTTTTACTTCTGTCTCTTAGTTCGAGCGCTTGGATTAGTAATGCGCTGGTGAAATCATTAGAGTTTCAGTACATCACTCAAGGAGAACTACCCACCGCAGATGCGATCGTGGTTCTCGGAGGTGCAACCGAATCTGCATTACCGCCGCGTCCGTGGATTGAGATTAGAGAAGAAGGCGATCGCGTTCTTTATGCTGGAAAACTGTACCGCGATAAGAAAGCGCCTCGATTAATTCTCAGCGGTGGACGAGTCGATTGGCGACCGAGTAGTTCTTCAGAAGCGGAGGATATGGCAATTTTGCTGGAAACGATGGGCGTTCCTCGATCGGCAATGTTGCTTGAATCTCGATCGCTCAACACCCGTGATAATGCGGTCTATTCTCAGGAAATTATGAAAGCGCAGAAGATCCAGAAGATCTTACTCGTGACTTCTGCTATGCACATGCCGCGATCGATGTTGATCTTCAAGAAATTAGGAATTGATGCGATTCCAGCTCCGACCGATTACACGTCAGTTCCAGAAAATCGATCGACTTTAGAAGCAACCATTCTCGATACGTTGCCCGACGCTGATCAAATGCGGCGTACGACTCGCGCCTTGAAAGAATACATCGGAATTTTGGTCTATCGCTTGCGGGGATGGGCTTAAAAAATGGGAAGAGAAACACCCTCTTCCCCAGTTCAATCTAGAAATCTTCTTCGTAGGCAGGGACATCACCGCCTTCGTTATCACGCTTCGAGCCGAGAAGCTGTAAGCGATCGACCAAAATCACAGGCGACGATCGTGGCGCTCCCGAATTCTTATCTGTCCAGGTGTCAAACTTCAGCGATCCCTTCACACCGATCAAGCTTCCTTTGCGAACATAATTCGATGCGACCTCTGCCTGCTTACCCCAGAGTTCAAGATTAAACCAATCGGGCTGATCACTATTTTTGGTTTGTCGATTCACTGCCAGCGTCAAGCGACATTTTACGCTGCCCGATTCAAAAAATTTCACATCGGGTTCACCGCCAACCCGTCCCACCAGCGTTACGACATTGAGGCTCATAATTCACCTGTACTATCTTTATCGATCGCTTCTATATTAATCGATCTATCGTAAGGATCAGGAACTAAATCTAGAATTATTCTCCCAATCCGTATTTCTCCGCTTGAAACTTCTGAATTGCTCTAGACTCAGCATCGAAACTGTAATAAAATCCACTATCGATCAGCATCTTTGCGTGGCATTGCAATCTCCGGCGTACTCGTTGCAGTTTAAGAGGCAGAAATCTAGTGGGTTTTTTCAATCGTTTTTCCCTTTCACGGGACATGGGTATCGATCTCGGTACTGCTAACACTTTGGTCTACGTATCCGGTAAAGGTATTGTTTTATCTGAACCCTCGGTAGTCGCGATCGACCAGGCAGAAAAAGTCCCCCTAGCCGTCGGTGAGGATGCGAAACGGATGTTGGGTCGGACACCCGGTAACGTCGTGGCTCTACGCCCCTTACGGGATGGTGTGATTGCCGATTTCGACACGGCAGAATTAATGCTGAAACACTTTATTCAGCGAGTTCACGAAGGAAAAGCTCTAGTTTCTCCCCGCATAGTGATTGGAATTCCAAGCGGTGTCACGGGCGTTGAGCGTCGTGCGGTGATGGAAGCGGCTTCGCAGGCGGGAGCGCGGGAAGTGTACTTGATCGATGAACCTGTCGCGGCTGCGATCGGGGCTGGTTTACCCGTGGCAGAACCGACCGGAAACATGATCATTGATATCGGTGGCGGAACAACTGAAGTCGCGGTTCTGAGTTTGCAAGGAACGGTATTGAGCGAATCGGTGCGGGTCGCTGGCGATGAATTGAGCGATGCGATCGTGCAATACATGAAAAAGGTTCATAACCTTGTGATCGGGGAAAGAACCGCTGAAGAAATTAAGATTCAGATTGGTTCCGCTTATCCGAGTGCGGCGGATGAAGATGTGATGGAAGTGCGCGGATTGCACTTGCTCTCAGGATTACCTAGAACCGTCACGATTAAAGGACCGGAAATCCGTGAAAGCATGTCAGAGCCGTTATCGGTGATCGTCGATGCAGTGAAGCGGACTCTAGAGCGGACTCCACCGGAATTGGCGGCGGACATTATCGATCGAGGAATTATGCTGGCGGGCGGCGGCGCGTTGCTCAAAGGCATCGACACTCTGATCAGCCACGAAACCGGAATTGTCGTTCACGTCGCTGCTGATCCTTTAAGTTGTGTTGTGTTAGGTACAGGTCGTGTGTTAGAAAACTTCAAGCAATTGGAGCGTGTGTTCAGCACTCGTCCACCTCGCTAAATTGTCCTGATTAGGCGCAACTGAGCGTGGAAGCTATGTATAGTCTCGCACCCGTGGGGCTTGGTAACGATGCCGTCTATTGCCTGAGAACGCTGAATGTACGAATTGCGCCGCTGGTGGGATCGCTTTGGAATTCCATTTACTCTAGCCACCCTGGGATTGGGGACGGCTCTCTTGGTTCGTCAAACCCAAGCCGGGTTCGTGATGGAAACTTACCAGTGGCTGACTCGCCCGTTTCAGGCGAAAACTCTGACTCCGGAGCAGTTGGCGAATACTCAAAACGCGGAACTGCGCCAGCGGTTGATTGAATTAGAAAGTAAGAATCAGAAGCTAGAAGAATTGTTGGGACTATCTCGATCGAAGAAAGTCGAAGGCATTCCCGCTGCCGTAATTGGTCGGAGCGCGGATCACTGGTGGCAACAGGTTACGCTTGGACGGGGATCAAACGATGGAGTCAAAGAAGGCGCAGTCGTAATGGCTCCCGGTGGGCTTGTGGGTCGTGTCACTCAGACGACATCCAGTACCAGTCGCGTTCTTTTGCTAAGTGATCCATCGAGTCGAGTTGGAGTCGCGATCGGGCGTAGTCGGTTCATGGGCTACTTACGCGGTAAAACTGGAAATCGCGCCGTGATGGAATTCTTCGAGAAGGTTCCTGATGTGCGGAAGGATGATATTGTCACGACTTCTTCGTTTAGTCAGCTTTATCCGGCAGGCGTTCCAGTGGGACGAGTCGAATCGGTTGATCTAACGAAAAGTCCTGCACCGGAAGCCACGATCGAGCTAACGGCTCCAATTAGCTATTTGGAATGGGCAATGATTTATCCCCATTCGCCAGCATTAGCAGACCCACAACCTGCACCAAAGCCTTCTATTGCTCCAACTGTTTCACCTTCCCCAGATGCTTCTGTGTCTCCTGATGCCTCACCGAGTCCTACGCCATGACCCTTCGTGCGATCGAAAACTTTGTAGATACTTACCCGATCGCTCGTCCCGTTCTCAATAGTGCGGTCACGGTAGCATCGGTTTGGCTTTGTCTCGTTCTGTTGCCACTCCGATTACCAGGAATGGAACTCGCAGGGATTAGCCCGAATTGGCTCTTAATCTGGGTCGTTGCTTGGAGTGTAAAGCGAGTCGTCTGGCAAGGTGCAATGGCGGGTTTAGTGTTGGGATTGTTGCAAGACGGAATGACTGCACCCGAACCGACTCATGCACTGAGCTTGATGATTGTAGGTGCATTGACAGCAAAATTGCAGAAGCAGAAATATGTTCAGGAAGACTTCATTTCGGTAGCGCTGATTGTGTTTCTGATGGCAGTCGTTTCAGAAACGATTACCGCACTACAGTTTAGTTTTTTGGGCGATCGCTCTCTTTCCGAAATTTGGACGTATCACCAATTTGTTGCGCTAAGTTCCGCGATTCTCAGCAGCTTGTGGGCACCTGTCGTCTACTTTCCCCTGAATCGCTGGTGGGAAACGATGAGCACTCCAGAACAAAACTAAATTTCTGACTTCTATCGTTTGGCAGAGGGATTTACTCTCTCTGCTTTTTAGCGTCTAAAGATTTAGTTTATTTCTCAATCCAAGTATCATAATATACTTGCTTCTCCTGGGTTCTTTTTGACAAACTATTCCAGCGATTGAAAGCGTTTGCACTCTGTTGTTCCTAACGTTGACAAGTGCGATCGCTGAAACATTGCAATCGTTTTTCAAACTGTTCGGGTGTAGTGCTGAGTTCGTTATCATACTTCTAACTCATGAAATCTCATCGAGCCTCCCGGAATCTGACTCGTCGCCAATTCACTTCGCTTTCAACTCTCGGCTTTCTCAATCTGATGGCAACCAGCGCAGGAGCAACGATTACTTTGCCCAATCTTGTGAGACCGACGCGATCGCAACTCGGTACAACGTTCAGCCAACTCCAATGTTGGTATCTAGGACTGGATTACCGCGAAGCATTCCGGGAAATTTGCGATTTGGGATTCGAGCGATTACGGCTCTGTGCGTACTGGCATGAACTCGAACCGAGACCGAATCAGTTTGATTTCAGCACGATCGATTGGTTACTTGAAGAAAGCGATCGACGAAATATCGATGTCACGTTAGCCGTCGGAATGAAAGTGCCGCGCTATCCAGAATTTCATTTTCCCGATTGGATGCGATCGGAATACGATACGAAAACGGCGCGAGTGATGGATCGAGATCTTGCGATCGCAGATTTGACTTTAAGAATGCTCGATCGAGTTGTGACGCATACTCGCAATGCTCCAGCGATCAAGTACTGGCAAGTTGAGAATGAACCGTTTACGACGATCGAGATTACGCATGGTCGATCGCTTTCTGAATCGTTTGTGAGAAAAGAAGTGAAATTAGTGCGATCGCGATCTCGCTCGGATCAGAAGATTCTTTTAACCAATGCGATCACACTTCCAGATGGACAGGGAGAAGAAGACGGTAGAGCCTTCAGAGCGAGTCTGTGGTTAGCGGATGCAGTCGGCTTTAATGTCTATACGAAAGTGCCTCAAGGGGCAACTCAGCAATATATCGAAGCGCAACCGTCGTATTGGAAGAAATTGCAGGCTTGGCGATCCGAATTGAAACGCTGGGGTAAAGAAGGCTGGATTGCAGAGGCACAGGCGGAACCTTGGGAGCATAACGAATTGGTTCCGGTCGCGCAGCTTGAGTATCCGAGTTCATCACCAATTCAGGCATCAAGTATTGTCGATCGAGTTCAAGCGATCGGTTTTGATCCCGTTCTGTTATGGGGCTGCGAATATTGGTACTGGCATCGCAGACAAGGACGCGATCAATGGTGGTCAGGAATACGGCAATTGCTCGAATCTTGATCGTTTGATATTGCAATTCAAAAATCTATAGATTTTGCGTTTACCCGATGACGTAGAGACGATTCGCCGAATCGTCTCTACGAGGTTTTGCGGTAGAACGAAATGATAGAACGAGGATAAAGGCAGTTATTCAGAACAGTGGTTATCCTGTAACAGTCGGTATTTTGTCCTGCCAGCGTTCATGAGCAAACCCGCTCCTCGCCAACCTTCCACAATTAGAATTCTCTGGAGGGTGGTCAATCTGATCGGATTATCGATCGGCGTATTGATCCCGATCGTTCAAGATGAAACCTTCGGCACAATCAATTACTTGAACATTCTCTCTGTGATGCTGATGTTCTTACCGGGTGTAATTTTTCAAGCAATCTCTACACCTGGAAAACTCCCTGGATCGTTCCTCTATGTGGGAGGGTTCATCAGCCTGAGCAGTTTGATAATCTACCTAATTCTGGAAGGTGTTGGGCTTGTATTGCTGAGGAAAATTAGAAAAAATCTACGATCGCTCTTTCTGCTCACCCTAAGCGGGATCGGTGTGTTTGCCGTTCTGTACCTCTGGCAAGGACATCTCACTCATGGGGCTGCGATCGTAGTTGCTGCTCTAATCTCTAGCGCAATTCTAGAATTCGTTGAACTGGTTAATCGTTAGTACGATCGACGTTCAGATATTCGGCTTTAGACTTAATCGGGCAAAATGCGCCAGTCACGGGTTTTGGAGCTTGGAGATTGGGCAACGTGACAGGAGACGCGGGAGCTACGCTGTTGCCATAGGCAATCGCCGATGCGATCGGTTGCGCCAACAGCGTGATCAAACACGAGCAACCAGCCAACAAAAATAACTCTAACCGTTTCGTTTTCATGCGTTTGGACTACGGGCAATCTGCTCTGACACGATAACAAAATTTCGCCGCAATGATGCAGTCCTGTTTCAATTCCAGTAACCTGCAATTCAACTACGACGAATCGACAAATAATTTCAACTAGAAAGATTGACTCAAGAGAAAAGTAGTACTAAACTACTAATGGCAATCGGGCAGGATTGCGGACTTGCTTACAGAGTCTCAGTTCCGTCCCATCGCGATTCCACTCAACCTGATCGAACACCTGATACAGAATGAATAAACCGCGTCCAGATTCACCTTCATTACAAGGAAGATGCGCTTCTACTTCTTCTCTACAACAACACTCTGGAGCATCGAATCCGGGTCCTTGGTCTGATATAATCCACCAATATTCATCGGCGACCATCGAAAACTGAATTAAAACTTTCTTGCCAGGATCGAGGCAATTCCCGTGTTTGGCAGCATTGACGAGAGCTTCTTGCAGTCCTAACCGCACTTCAGCTTTCCAGCGACTAGGAACTTTCGATAGAAGAAGGTCAAGAATCGGAATCAGATACAGCGTTGATGGAAAGCTGACCGTATTCCAATTGCGTCCAGCCGGACGAGGAGACATCGCAATCACTCAGAAAACCCCGTTGCTTTCAAATGGATCAACATACAGATCATTTAGCAATTGCACCTGGGAACACTTGGTTACTTCTGATCAAGATCAGATTGGCATCGGCTGAAGAGCCGTAGAGTTGTTATCCAGCTTTAGTGTCAATCTCGGACTTAAAGAATTAAGCAACCTTGTTAAAAGAGAAATTCGTCAAAACTACGCAGAGGTATGCCCCTCGGCGTAGCCCTCTGTATCCATCCTATACCAAAAGTCGATCGCTGATCCACCTAATTTCCACCTGAAACCCAATCAGCGTCGCCGATAGATTTTTTCTTCTAGCTTACGAAAATCCTGTTCGATTTCTGCCCAGAGTCGCCGATTGTGGGGATCAGTGCGGAGAGCCTTTTTCAGATACGATCGCGCTTTTTCATATTCGCGCTCTGCAATCAAGTGCTGTCCCCAACGATGATAAGTAATTGCTTGCCATTGTCTGACATCCGGATGATCGGGAAAGCGTTGGGATAATCCTTCGACGAGAGCAACGGCGCGAGGAAATCGTTTGAGTTTGAATAAATCTTGAAGTTGCTCGTAAGACGCTTGCAAAAGTTGTCGATCGACTAAAGAAAGCTCCGGAGCTTCGGGCGAGTGAGTCACTTTGATCGTCACTTTCGGAGGTTCTGCCGATTTCGGTTCTTCTGCTGATTTAGATTCTTCTGTTTCGGGTGCGGCGGGAACGATCCCCAAAAGAAACTGGTACGCTTCGGTGATGCGAATGAAGCGATCTTTTGCTCGATCGTCGCCCGGATTCAAATCGGGATGCAGTTGACGGGCGAGTTTCCGGTATGCGGCTTTGATGTCTTCGTGGGTTGCTCCTGTCCTTAGCCCTAACAAGCGGTAAGAATCAGCAATGTTCATAGATACAAAAAAAGGGCAGAACTTATTGCATTCTGCCACTTCTTTATCAAATTGGTGTGACGATTAGACAGTTTCGATCACACGATCGATTAATCCATATTCTTTCGCTTCAGCAGCGGACATGAAGTAATCGCGATCGGTGTCTTTCTCGATCTTTTCAAGCGGTTGTCCGGTGCGGTCTGCCAGCATTCCATTTAACTGATGACGCATCCGAATGATTTCCCGCGCTTCGATCTCGATGTCGGTCGCTTGCTGTCGTCCGGTTCCACCCAACGGCTGGTGAATCATGATTCGAGAGTGGGGAAGAGCAACACGCTTTCCTTTACTGCCAGCGGCGAGCAGGAATGCGCCCATCGAAGCTGCCAATCCGACACAAATCGTGATCACTTCAGACTTGATGTGCTGCATCGTGTCGTAGATCGCCATTCCAGCCGTGACGGAACCGCCAGGGGAATTGATGTACAACTGAATCGGCTTGGTCGGATCTTCAGAATCGAGATAGAGCATGATTGCGACGATCTGATTCGCGATATTGTCATCGACATCTTGGCTTAGGAAGATGATGCGCTCTAGGCTGAGACGCTGATAGATGTCGATCCATTGCTCATACGAGCTACCCGGTAAACGATACGGGACTTTCGGAGTTCCAATTGGCATAAGACAAAACTCTCAATTAAACAAGGGCGGGGAGTTGTTTTGGTAGCTCTTTACTGCTGCTGAGAACCCGATCGATGAGTCCATACTCTTTCGCTTCGTCAGCAGTGAGATAAAAACGTCGATCGAGATCTTTACTGAGTTTCTCGGTGGTATGTCCAGTATTGAGCGATAGGATTTCGAGGAACGTCCTGCGATCGGCAAGTACCTTTTGGGCATCAACTTGGATATCGGTCGCTTGACCTCTCGATCGTCCATACTGCGGGGATAGAACCAGTTCCGCATTCGGCAAACTGAGGCGCGATCCCTTCGTACCCGACGACAACAGCAACACAGCACTACTCGCAGCAATTCCCATACAAATCGTATGAACTGGCGCTTTGATGTACTGCATTGTGTCGTAAATCGCCATGCTTGCCGCTAACGAAGACACTCCACCACCCATCCGTTCGCCGTAGGAATTGATGTACAAATAGATCGGTTTCGTTGCATCTTCTGAATTGAGATAAAGCAGAAGTGCGACAATTCCGTTCGCTGTATTGTCATCAATTTCGCCATCGAGAAAAACAATACGCTCGAATGCCATGCGGGTGTAAATATCGACCCACTGCACAGATTGACTACCGGGAAGACGGTAAGGAACTTGCATAAGGCAGTGCCATTGAAGGGTGAATTAGGTCAAAGCAGCAACAGCTTTCGGGAGTTGCTTCGTACTTTCGAGAACACGATCGATTAACCCGTATTCTTTCGCCTCTTGCGGAGTCATGTAGAAGGTACGATCGGTGTCTTTGACGATTTTCTCGATCGTTTGTCCAGTGTTCTTAGAAAGGATGTCGAGGATCGCCGCACGATTTTCTAAGACTTCTTTCGCCCGAATTTGAATATCGGTTGCTTGTCCGCGTGTGCCGGATTTCGGTTGATTTAGCACGATCGTGGCGTGAGGCAAACTTGCTCGGAAGCCTTTTGTTCCAGCCGAGAGAATCATTGCTGCGGTTCCCACAGCTTGACCGATACAAATCGTATGCACCGGAGGCTTAATGTAGTTGAGCGTATCGCAAACCGCGAATGCTTCGGTTTCAAACCCGATCGTTTCCCCTTCCCAAGAGGTTCCGGTGGAATTGATGTAGAAAAAGATCGGCTTTTCGGGATCATCGAATTGCAGATAGAGCAACTGTGCAATGATCAAGCGGGTGTAATCTTGGTTGGGGTTTCTGCGATATTCATCGATCGAGTGCAGCGGACCGCCAAGATATACGATGCGCTCTTTCAGCATCAACGATGCCAAGTCGGGTGGCGGCGTACGGTAAGACGCATCGCCATAATAAGTCGAGGACTGAACAGCCTTAATCGGTGATTCCATAGCAGCTTGCCTGAAACAATTTGCCTATAAGTGGCGGTTTACTCATGGTAGCGCGTGGAACGAGGAATAATACAGCCCATGCTAGAGGGTTGGGGTGTGACAACCGAATCACTTTTGTACGGACGGCTGAACGGTTATTTGACAGGCGCGATCGTATTCCCCAACCGCTTTAGAATCTTGAGCACGTCGTAAAGCTCATTTCTTGACTGAGTAAACATCGAGAAATCATCAGAAAGAGCGTAAATCGGATTGGGTTGCTGAATTAGCTTAATGAACAAAAAGCCGTCTCCGTTGGTCACTAGGCTAAATAAAGGACGATTCGGGTGAGGATTCGCCATCATGTAATCCAGTGCTTGCGGAATCGCCACTGAAAACGAAAACTTGGACTGCTTGGATTCCACCAAAATCAGCCAAAATTGATTCTGCAAAACCAGAGCATCAATTCGCCCCGTCAGCTTTGTTTCCCCTTCTTCCACAGAAATTTCGATCGAGTTTTCTCCACGAACTTTAAAGGGTGGCTCACAGAAACCAGATTGATACAACAAAGGCGAAGTGACGAGTAGATTCACTGTACTTTCCGTCAAAGCACCATCAGCACTGTTGTAGAGATAACTGGCTTTCACACGATCGAGCATCGATTCTTCTGTTGCACTCAGCATTGGCAGATTCTCCTGCAATTCAGAAAAGAACTGAGGATCAAGCGATCGAGTCAAACCGAATCGAGCTTCAGCCTGATTCACTGATTTGACTGCTTCAGTAATCGCCAGTGTCGCCATAATTATTCTCAGTATTTCGGGCTTCTAGATGATAACGCGAGGGAGGAAATCCCATCTGCGTGTGGGTTGCATATCAATCTTTCCTCTATCTGAAGTGGGGATCAATCGTCCCTCTCTAGCGAGTCGAGCGGGAAAGACACTTTTGATACGGTTTGGGAGTCGAATGGTAATTCTTTTATGACTTATACGACTTCCGGTACATCAAACGATTTAATCGAAGCGTTTCAGCAGTTGGATGTAGATACTCAACTGGCTTTGTTCTGGTTTATTTATAGAGAAATGGGAAGTTCGATCACGCCAGCGGCTCCGGGTGCAAGTACGGTTTCGCCAGCGATCGCAGAAGGCATTTTCAACCAAATTAAAGAACTGCCCCAGGAAGAACAATTGAATGTGCAGCGTGATTTGGTTGCTCGTCGAAATACGCAATTGACTCGTGAATATGGTGCGCTGAGCGATACAACGAAGCTTTTAGTCTGGTATTTGTTGGCGCAAGGAATGGACAATCAGACGATCATTCCGATGCCAGCGGGATATGAGCTTGCAGAAGAAGCACAGGGATTGCTCGATCGAGTAAAACAAATGGAATTCGAGCAACAAATTACTTTCTTTAGAGACTATGTTGCACCGATGGGCGTTGATCCGACGGTGGGAGACGTGGTTGATCCTGAAACCGGATTGTAATTTTCTGAAGCAACAGATCTTCAATTCTGGAGATCTGTTGCTTCTCAATATCATTCAGGAAAATCGCGATCTTTGCCGATAGAATAAGTACCTGTTCTATCCGGGCTAGGGTTTATGTCTGTCCTGTCATCTGCGCCATTCTCCGCTGCTGAAATTGCTTCTGAAGGAATCAAGCCCGAAGAGTACGAAGAGATTGTGCGGCGCTTGGGTCGTCATCCGAATAAGGCTGAACTAGGAATGTTCGGCGTGATGTGGTCGGAACATTGCTGCTATAAGAATTCGCGACCGTTGTTGAAGCAGTTTCCAACAGAAGGCGATCGCGTTTTAGTGGGTCCCGGTGAGAATGCTGGAGTCGTCGATCTCGGTGATGGTTTACAGTTGGCGTTCAAAATCGAATCGCATAATCATCCGTCTGCGGTCGAACCGTTTCAGGGAGCAGCGACCGGAGTAGGCGGAATTTTGCGGGATATTTTCACGATGGGGGCAAGACCGATCGCGCTTTTGAATTCTCTACGTTTCGGAACGCTCGATGATGCCCGGACTCGTAGGATTGTAAATGGCGTTGTGGCAGGAATTTCACACTACGGGAATTGTGTCGGTGTGCCCACAGTTGGCGGTGAAGTTTATTTCGATCGAGCTTATTCCGGCAATCCGTTAGTCAATGTGATGGCACTGGGATTGATGGAAACGACCGAAATTGTGAAATCAGGCGCGAAAGGATTGGGCAATCCGGTGCTGTATGTGGGATCGACTACTGGACGGGATGGCATGGGTGGAGCGAGTTTTGCCAGTGCAGAATTGAGCGATGAATCGATCGACGATCGCCCCGCTGTTCAAGTTGGTGATCCGTTCTTAGAAAAATCCTTGATCGAAGCTTGTCTCGAAGCGTTCAAAACGGGTGCAGTTGTCGCGGCTCAAGATATGGGAGCGGCGGGAATTAGCTGTTCGACTTCGGAAATGGCGGCAAAAGGCGGAGTCGGGATTGAATTAGATCTCGATTTAATTCCAGTACGGGAAACGGGAATGGTTCCGTATGAGTATTTGCTTTCTGAATCACAAGAGCGAATGCTGTTCGTAGCAGAAAAGGGACGCGAACAGGAATTGATTGATATTTTCGAGAAATGGGGACTTCATGCGGTTGTTGCTGGGAAAGTGATCGAAGAAGAGATCGTTAGAATTCTGTTTCAAGGTGCGATCGCTGCTGAAATTCCCGCAACCGCTTTGGCAGACAATACCCCGATCTATCATCGAGAATTAATCAGTGAACCGCCCGAATACGCTCAAAAAGCTTGGGCATGGACGGATGAGAATCTACCAAACTGTGATGAGAAAGGAATTAGCGGACAGAGTTGGAATGGGGTTTTAGCAAAACTGTTAAATGCTCCAACGATCGCATCAAAACGTTGGGTCTATCGCCAATATGATCACCAAGTTCAAAACAATACCGTCTTACTTCCCGGTGGCGCAGATGCAGCAGTCGTAAGAGTTCGACCGCTGGCAGATTCTCAAAGTAGTTCGGTTACTCCTGATCCAGCAATCTTAAATAAAGGAGTTGCCGCTACGGTTGATTGCAATCCTCGATACGTCTATCTGCATCCATACGAAGGGGCGAAAGCTGCGGTTGCAGAAGCGGCTCGGAATCTTAGTTGTGTTGGAGCCGATCCGATCGCAATTACTGATAACTTGAACTTCGGCAGTCCAGAAAAGCCGATCGGGTATTGGCAACTCTCCGAAGCCTGTCGCGGATTGTCCGAAGCTTGCCGAGAATTCTCAACTCCCGTCACAGGTGGAAACGTTTCGCTCTATAACGAAACTCTAGATTCTGAAGGGAAACCTGAGCCGATTTATCCGACTCCAGTTGTGGGAATGGTTGGGTTTATTCCGGATCTCGATCGTATTGTCGGTCAAAGCTGGAAACAAAGCGGCGATATCATTTATTTGTTAGGTGTTCCGCTCTCAGATTCATCGCTTAATTTAGGAGCTTCCGAGTATCTTGCAACGGTGCATCAAACCATTGCAGGAAAGCCGCCGATCGTAGATTTTGATCTCGAACGCAAAGTTCAATCAGTTATACGATCCCAGATTCGCAGCGGTCTGATTCAATCGGCGCATGATTGCTCAGAAGGAGGAACTGCGATCGCGCTTTCTGAATGTTGTTTTGGTCATCAACTTGGAGCAGACATTCAAATTGCAGAAATCTCGACTCGAATTGATCAAGTTCTCTTTGCTGAAGGCGGCGCGAGAATCATTGTTTCAGTTAAGCCAGAATCTGTTACCGAATGGGAAGCCGTTTTATCTTCAGAACTCAGTGATCATTGGCAGAAAATCGGAACGGTTGGGGGTGAATCCTTAAACATTTCCATTGACCAAAAACCGATCATCAACGCTAGGATCGCAGAGTTGTACGCGGGTTGGTCGAGTGCGATCGAGAAAGGGCTAACCGAATAGCTCTCCGTTGTGTGCGATATTTAAGGAAATGTTAAGACTTCCTGTTCTCAACGTTCTGATTGCTGTCTAATTACGCAAAACCAAGCCTATGCTACCTGACGATCGGTTTTCTGTAGATCCTGCTGAGCATCGTCCTGATAAACCAGAAGAAGCTTGCGGGGTGTTTGGGGTTTACGCGCCAGATGTACCTGTGGCGAACTTAGCTTATTTCGGATTGTTTGCCTTGCAGCATCGTGGTCAAGAATCGGCTGGGATCGCGACATTTGAAGGAGATCGGGTTCATCTTCACAAAGACATGGGTTTGGTGTCACAGGTTTTTACTGAGACGAAATTGAAAGAGCTTCCCGGTGATTTGGCGATCGGGCATACTCGCTATTCGACCACGGGATCGAGTCGTGTTGTGAACGCTCAGCCAGCAGTTGTACCATCACGATTAGGAACACTGGCGTTAGCACATAACGGAAACTTAGTGAATACGGCTGAACTGCGAGAACAGTTAGCAGAAACGAATCACGATTTTGTCACGACCACGGATTCAGAAGCGATCGCACTCGCGATCGCTGAAGAAGTCAATCATGGAAACGATTGGGTTCAGGGAGCAATCAATGCGTTTAAACGATGTCGGGGAGCGTTTAGTTTAGCGATCGGCACTCCCAACGGCATGATCGGAACTCGCGATCCAAATGGTGTCCGCCCTCTCGTTCTTGGAACACTCGCACAAGAATCGCACTCTGCTCCACTTCGATATGTTCTGGCATCAGAAACCTGTGCGCTGGATATCATTGGAGCTGATTATGTTCGAGACATCCAACCGGGCGAACTGGTTTGGATTACTGAAGATGGGATTCAGTCGATCCAGTGGGCAGAACAACCTTCGCGGAAACTCTGCATCTTTGAAATGATCTATTTCGCTCGCCCGGATAGCTTGATGCACGATGAAACGCTCTACAGCTATAGAATGCGGATTGGGCGGCAGTTAGCGAAAGAATCGACTGTCGATGCAGATATCGTGATTGCAGTTCCAGATTCGGGAATTCCAGCCGCGATCGGCTTCTCTCAAACATCGGGCATTCCCTATGCAGAAGGCTTGATCAAGAATCGCTACGTGGGTCGCACATTCATTCAGCCGACTCAAGGAATGCGAGAAGCGGGAATCCGAATGAAATTAAACCCGCTTAAAGATGTCCTTGCTGGTAAGCGCGTGATTATTGTCGATGATTCGATCGTACGTGGAACCACAAGCCGCAAAATCGTAAGAGCACTTCGGGATGCAGGCGCGATCGAGGTTCACATGAGAATTTCCTCGCCCCCGGTGACGCATCCTTGCTTCTACGGCATTGATACCGATAGTCAGGATCATTTGATTGCCGCAACGAAATCGATCGAAGACATTGCTAAGCAGATCGAAGTCGATTCGCTGCAATATCTCAGTTGGGAAGGAATGCTCGATGCAACGAGAGAAAATCCGGGCGAATTCTGTTCCGCGTGTTTTACCGGAGATTACCCGATCGGCATTCCTGAAAGCGTGAAGCGATCGAAGTTAATGCTGGAAAAAACTGCGAAATAAAAAAATGCGCCTTCGAGTTTGATGACCATCAACCGAAGGCGCATTTTTTAGCAATGATTTGAACGATTCGATGCGATGGATTGCGCGTTTACCCGACGACGTAGAGACGATTCGCCGAATCGTCTCTACCCGAATTTCGCGGTGGAACAATGATTTACTGAATGTCGAACCAATTGATCAATGTCGATCGACAAACCGCAGCCCTCACGATTCCGGCTTCACCTGCGGCAATCCTAAGCTGTAGTTCACAACTCGGCTTTCCAGGTTATACGAAATCTCACCTTTGTTGAGCAGCGATCGTACTAAGTGCTCCAAATCCGATCCAATTCGGCGCAAGTTGTAATCATTGAGCGATTGACCGCTGTAAGACTCAACCAACTCATCAAACTTGCTGTATATCTTTTGCAGGGCATCTTGGTTCCAGACCAACTCATTATCTGGATCGACATCCAGCGTCAGAACCTTATCGCTTTCGACCAACTCATTGTTTTGCACTTCCGCCGCGAAAATATGAATGTGGCGAGTTGTAGATTTGTGTAACATAAACTGACCTGGATTCACGTAGCTTGCTTATTGAAATTGTAAAGGTACTTCCTGCCAAAATTCGCGATCGCATCGAATCCATCTCTCAATCCTTTCCATTGATTTCTTCCCATGTCCAAAGTTCTCAAGCTCTTATTCATCCGTCACGCTCAATCGATCGGTAATATCGAAAAACGAATGCAGGGACACGGCGATTATGAACTGTCTCCGCTCGGTCGCCAACAATCCGAACGCCTCGCCAAACATCTCAAGACCGAATCTTGGAGACCATCTCACGTTTATTCAAGTCCATTGAAACGAGCGGCTCAGACGACTGAAATTTTACTGTCCTATTTCCAGAAACCGCATTTACCCGCAGCAGTCAGCGACTTAATCGACCCGGAATTAGAGAATTCTCCAGAAGACGAACCCGCACCGAAAAAAATTCCAGTCGAATATGCTGAAGAACTAAAAGAATTTCAGAACGGAGTTTTTCAGGGATTAACCTGGGCGGAAGCACAATCTCGCTATCCAGATTTGTGCAGAAAATTGGAAACATCACCGGATTGGATACCGATCCCTGAAGCCGAAACATTGAATGATGCGCGAGAACGCTCCCGGCAATTCATCGATCAAATTATGCAACGGCATCGCGATGGAGATCAACTTTGGATTATTAGTCACAGTTGGATTTTGCAACACTTAATCGCTCAATTACTTGGAAGTGATAGATCGTGGCGATTACGCGCTCACAATACTGCCATGTTTGAGTTTTGGATTGATCGATCGCGGTGGGAATTGCAAAATCAGAATCGATTTAATACCGATCTCTGGCAAATTCGCAGATTCAATGATTTTCGCCATTTGCATTAGAAATTCTGCAATTAACGCTATCTTTCTATCAGAAAAAAGACTTTTTTGAAAGTTACGGTTGCTCTTAACACCAAAACAGGCGATATAGTATCGTAGTGGCTTCTAGTCAGGGTTATTCGTTAACTAATAATAAATCCCATGATTGTGAATGCGGTCAACGATATCTACAAGCAAGCTCATCAAGGAAGCGTAGCAGCGATCATTCAGATTCTGAATGACAAACTGTCCGAGTCCGGGGTGAGAACTCGCGCCATCTTTGCCAATGGTGTCCTTCAGCTTCTCTGTGAAGCGGCAACGCCCGATCAACTCGATCGAGCCACTCTCACCGAACGCATCCGCAAAATTCTCGAATCGATTTCACCGCGCAATATCCGCCGCGTGAATATCAACAGCCGAATCGTGCGTGAACAGCAGCTTCTTTGGTTTGAGGAGATCAATCGCGATCCCGACGGTCAACTGCTTTGGTCTGAAGAGATTTCGCTGAGACGACCGAATTTCGTTAAAGGCATGATTCAGGACTGGCGAGAGACGTTTAGTGAGCGGGACGACATTCCGAAAACACTCTCTCCTCAAGCAGTGCGCGAGAAGCGACAATTCACTAAGGGCATCTTTGGCGGTGTGGTGATCAGTGCCGCAATCCTCACAGCAGGTTGGGGAGTTTATGCTTGGAATCAAGGCAAACTGTTTGCAGGTCAGCAAAGTCAACCTCAAGCGACTACTCAACCGCAGTGGAAAGAAACGATTAAGCAAGATGGTGATTCATTTGCCACAGCCGTACGAGTTGCAGAACGAGCGGCTAAGACTAGCAAAGATGCGAAAACTCCGGCTCAATGGCAAGAAGTCGCTGATATGTGGGGAACAGCATCCCGATTGATGTCGGAAGTGCCAAACAGTCATCCTCGTGCAGATGTGGCAAAAAACCGTACTGCTGCTTATCGCAAGAATCAAGCAATCGCGCTCAAAAACGTGAAATAAAACGTCGATCGTGTCAGGGCTTAGACCCTTGGCAGTTAAAACCGCAGCTATACAGACAAAGTGCGCCCTGCGCACTAACAGCCAATCCTAAAAGACAGTCCGCGACAGACGAACTTTGTTTGTTCTGCTAAAGGCAGACAGAGATGTAGTGCCGCGAATAGAATTCGCTGGGCACTTTTGCGTGGAATCGATCAGGAAATTAATCGATGCTGCGACCTCGGACGGTCTGCGATCGACGTGGAACCGCGACAGGAGCAAGCTCGATCTGGCGCTCCTGGACTCGATGACTCTCAAAGTGTTTCTGCCACATTGCAGGCGCATCTAAAGTTTCTCCACCATGTTTCGTCAATCGTTGGCGAACTTTACACAGCACAGGCGTATTTACACACGCACCAGAAATAATAATTTGCCCCTTGGTTAGCGCAGGTAATTCCTTCAGCAAATCTCGCCCCGCTGCCTCGACTCCATATTTCAAGCTCTCTTGATCCACAGGATTCACGATTCGCATCAAAAATTGGCTCATACATTGAGAAAGCACATCCGCATCGAGCTTTCCAGGACGCTGCGTAATTAGTCCAACTCCCAAGCCAAATTTCCGTCCCTCACTCAGAATCGTTCGCAACACTGATTTACATCGAGAAGGTTCGTGTGCGGGTGCGAAACGGTGCGCTTCTTCAATCAGGATAAACACGGGATACGGCAAGTAATTCTCATCTTGCGGTGAGATCAGTTCCTTTTGAGTACTCATTCGGGCATGATTCACCTGTCGTAGAACCGCTGCACAAATGACTTGCTGTTCTTCCTGGCTGATTTCATTCATTTGCAGCACTGTGACTTGTCCAGGCTGAAATAGTTCTTTTGGACTAACGGTGTGTTCTAGATTGTGGAAATAGTGCGATCGCTCAATCTTTTCCAACTTCCACTCCAACGCTGGAGCCGACGATCCCGATCGTTCATTCCCATCATCATCGACTTGCACATCTGCTTCTCGTACTGCCGCAATCAAATCCTGAATTCCCCAGCGATAGTCGCCTTTTCGATGACTTTGAAGAATTCGGAAAGCTTTACTGAGCATTGCTTGTTGTCGATCACTCATTTCCGGCAACAACGCCAAAATATCGTAATAATCAAGCGAAGAGACTCGAATCCGCACCTCATCTGGGCTTAACACTTTCACTTTGGGCGAATATCCATCTGGAGCCGCAAACGATGGATGACCGCGCATTTCGGTCAACGTTCCATACTCCCCATGTGGATCAAAAATCAGAACGGCTGCTCGATTGTGCGGCAATAATAATTCCTCGATTAGAACGCCTGCGGTGTAAGACTTTCCTGATCCCGTTCCTGCCAGAATCGCCATGTGCGTACTCACAAGCTCTTTCACATCAAGCGCGATCGGCACTGCATTCATCTCTCGTAACAATAGCGATCCGATGTGCGCTGAACCGACTTCTTTTGGCTGACGACGATTCAGAATCGATTGCAGCATGATATCGTCTGCCAAAATCACTTTTGAGCCAGGATTCGGGCTTTTTCTGGGATTCATGAAGCCTAGTGACGGCTCGAAATACCCAATCACATCAACACTAACTTCATAAATTTCGGGATTGTCGTAGGTAAAACCGACCAAAGCCGCGATCGCTTCCGGGCTAATCTCAGTATCCGCAAAAATACGGTCAGGTAAGTGATCGATCAATCGTCGATCGGAAATCTTACCTAGAATTTTACGGAGAGCGCCCGCTTCACGCACCTCGTAATAGACATATTCACCAATGCGGACATACCGATTGTCAGACGTGATGAAAACGTACTGATTGCCGTTGTCACCGGGTCCTTTCACCGTACCCACAACGCTGACCGGGTTTGAAGCAGGCTTTAGGCTCATAATGGGGAAGAAATCCAGCAGGAATTTCGTTCAAGTGTACTATCAAAACGGCGAAGGTCAAGCGATCCCACCGAATTTATTTGAGTTTTACTTCACTCAATCTTCATTATCCTCTCTCTATCATTTTGAGAAATTGATGATTTGAAAGACAGGATCGGGGGAATATACGGATACCTTACCGACGGTCAGATTGTAATCTGGGAGCAATGGTGTAATTAGTTGCAGTAAATGAATCGCAGTATTGGTAAAACCTTACCGATCCTCTTTTCGATACAGCGCTACGCTGCTCCCCTTACTGAGTGACTGGAGCTTTGTGAAGGGAATATCCCCTTAAAATGACGCAAGCAGGCATGTGACAGGATGCAAGCAAAAGTTTCGCGATCGAGATCAATGGAATCGCAGGAAGTTGTGGGGCGGGTCATGGATGTTGTCAACACTACAAGAGAAGAAGTGATTCGCTTAGAGTCGGATCGGCTTGCCTCGCTGTCTCATCCTTCCCGTGATCCTGTGCCGCATCCTAACGCCTTTTCCTCCCCACTCGCTACGATCGAAACGACGATCGGTCGCAAAATTACCCAGGCGCTGAGCCAAGCGACTCGACCCGATGCCGTTCTATCCGAAGTTGCGGCACTGTTAGGAGAAGCGTACGGGGTACAGGCTTGTGTCATTTCAGTTCCGTCAGCAATCTCAGAAAGATCACTAACTGCTTGGTTTTCAAAGCCTCATCTGAGCAGCAGTCAGCAAAAAGAGCTTCTATCAAACTACATACTGATTGAGACAGAAACACTTGCTCATTCAGAACTCTTTATCTCTGACCTAGCAGTCAGCGAAATCACTTACGTGTCTAGCGCACTGCCGATTCGGGCGGTCATGAGTTTACCGACACAGTTTCAAGGTCAGACAAACGGCGTGGTCAGTTTGATGTGTGCTCAACCGCGTCGCTGGACAGATCTAGAGATTGACACATTGATTCATGTTGTCGATCATGTTGCGATCGCAATTTCTCAAATTTCACTCCAGCAAAAAGTCGCCAAGCAAGCTCAATATCAAGCCTTGCTGCGTAAAGTGACGATGGCGATTCAGAATTCTCTGGATGTGCCTCAAGTTCAGTTAATGGCGCTCGAAGGATTAGCTGAAGCGCTCGAAATCGATCAGGCATTTGTTCTGAGAGCTAAATTTTGGGACCCGCGCCAGAGTGTGCGATCGAATGGCGATCGGATTCCGAAAGCGCGAATTATGATTGATGGCGAGTGGCGGCAACATCCCGTTGAACCAGAAGCCGAATCACCCCTAAGTCAATCGTTCTGGGTGGGTGATTGTGGAGTTTGCCAAGTTGCGCTTCGCAGTACTGCAAAATCGTTCGTATTTGGCAGTCCCGCAGAATTTCCAGTAGAAACAATCGTTGCTCCAATCTTCGATCCAGAGAAGATGCCTGCTCTCATGCTGGTCCCGTTAGAGAGCAAAAATCGGTTGCTTGGATTTATTGCAGTACAGCAAAGTCGATCGCGCCAATGGCAACCCGAAGAAATCGAACTGGTCGAATTACTGAGCGCTCAAATCAGTGCTGCGATTATTCAAACTGAAACGCTGCGTCAAGTTGAATCTCTGGTTGAAGAGCGAACCGCACAACTCCAACAGAGTTTAGAACTGCAAGCCAAGCTGTATGAAATTACTCGCAAACAGATCGAGAAACTGCGGGAAATGAATCAGCGGATGGATGAGTTCCTTAGTACGCTTAGTCATGAACTCAGAACACCGCTCACAAGCATGATGTTAGCGATTCGGATGTTGCGACAGGCAAATCTTTCTCCCGATCGTCGTCAGCAGTATTTGAACATTCTGGAGCAGCAATGCGCTCAGGAAACCAGTTTGATCAATGATTTGCTAGCACTTCAGGAATTGGAAACGAAACAGGTCGCGTTCCAGCTTCAGAAAGTGGATGTGCGACAAGCGATCGACGATGTTTCACAATCATTCAATCAACGCTGGGCATCAAAAGGACTCACGCTCGATCTGAAATTGCCGCCGCGACTTCCTGTGTTTAATACCGATCGCGATAGTTTCAATCGGATTTTGCTGGAATTGCTCACAAACGCAGGCAAATACGCGGAGCCAAACAGCACCGTTCATCTTCAAGTGACGGTTCAACCTGGACAACAAATTAAGCTAGCACTATCTAATATTGGGTCAGCGATTTCAGAAGAAGAGCTTCCCCACATCTTCGAGAAATTCCGGCGTTGTCAGGGCATGACTCAGAATGCGGTTCCGGGAACTGGATTAGGGTTAGCGCTCGTCAAGAGTTTGGTTCAGCACTTGAACGGCACGATCGAAGCAACGAGTGTCGCGATCGCGGATTCTCAATCCTACGAAACTTGCTTTACAGTGATGTTGCCGCAGAATTTAGAGATCGCTGGAGCATAGATCTTCTTCACAATCCTGACTAGAATCTAATCGAAGCGGATTGAGAATTCAGTGCGTTTTGAAAGTGTGCGGTGCGGCTCTCTTTTTCGGGGAGCGGACTGGGTATAATATCTGAAGTTATGTTACAAACTGCGGTTCTCCCCACTCGATCTCTACGCTGGCAACGGCAAATTTCTTCTCCACTGGCGCGACAAGTGGATATTTCCGTGTCGGCTGCAAAGCTGACCTTTTATCTCTGGTGGGATCGACAGATTTCAGGTAAGTCCGCACATCATCGCAACCGACGCGCTCAATGGCTAGTCGGAACGCTGCTCGATTTAGGTCCAACATTTATCAAGATCGGGCAATCGCTTTCGACCCGTGCGGATTTGCTGCCGTTAGAATATGTCAAAGCATTAGGACAGCTTCAAGACCGCGTTCCTGAATTTGATCCGAATCAAGCGATCGCGATTATCGAATCCGAACTCGGCTATCCGCTCCAGATGCTTTATCAGGACTTCGATCCGACTCCGATCGCGGCTGCGAGTTTAGGACAAGTTCACCGGGCACGACTCCACACAGGCGAAGAGGTGGTCGTGAAAGTTCAGCGCCCAGGATTAGAGCAGCTATTCGCGATGGATTTTCAGATTGTCGGGCGGCTCGTGCGTTGGATCGATCGCTTAGTCCCAAGCGCGCGTCATTACGACATCAAAGCGATTCACGAAGAATTCTCAGAAATCCTGGGTCGAGAAATCGATTACGTTCAAGAAGCAATGAACGCCGATCGCTTTCGGCATAATTTCGCGGATCACGATCGTATTGTTGTTCCAAAGATTTACCCGAAGTACACGACTCGGCGCGTGTTGACGATGGAATATGTTCCGGGAATTAAAGTGAACGATCGCCAAAGTTTACTCGCGATCGGAATTGATCCACGTGAGATTAATCATCTGGGAATTTGCGCTTATCTCAAACAATTGCTGCAAGACGGGTTCTTTCAAGCTGATCCGCATCCTGGCAATATGGCAGTCAGTCACGATGGCAAGCTGATTTTCTATGATTTCGGCATGATGGCGGAAGTGCAGCCGATTAATCGAAATCAGATGGTGCAGACCTTTTTCGCAGTTCTGAAGAAGGACACCGATCAGGTCGTGAGTACGCTGGTCGATATGGGTTTAGTTGAGCCGATGGCAGACATGACCCCGGTAAAGCGGATTGTGAACGTGTTAGTCGATCGCTTTGCAGATAAGCCTGTCGAGTTGCAAGCCTTCAAGAGCCTGCGAAACGAACTTTATGCAGTGTTTGAACAACAGCCGTTCCGTTTGCCAGCCAAGATGACGTTTATTATCAAAGCGCTAACGACTTTAGATGGGGTGGCGCGTGACCTTGATCCGCAGTACAACTTACTTTCAGCCGCGAAACCATTTGTGAAGAGTCTAGCGACGATGCCAGCCCGACAAGGTGGCGGAGTTGGCGAACTAGCGAAACAAGCGAAGAGTTATTTGGCGTATCGGTTGAATAAGCCGAATCCGACTCAAAGCGCGATCGAGCGGTTAGAATCCCGACTCGAACAAGGTGAACTCAAGATTCAGGTGAACTCGATCGAGCATAATCGCGCTCTTAAGACCTTGAATATCTCGGTTAGAGCCTTACTGTATGCGTGTATTTCAGGATTTGCAGCATTGACCGGAGCGATTTTACTCGTCGGTCAGATTAGCGGCGGAGCAATTTTTGCGTTTGCGATCGCGGCGTTTTCAGGTGTGTTTTTAATCAAGGCGCTGATTCGGTTGATATGGCGCGATCGTGTCGAGCGAATGTTGGATTAAGCACTATCTTGAGATTAGCTTCAATCTAGGAACAAACAAATGATTGATTCAGAAACTGTCGAGAAATTGCAAAATGCTTCGATCGAAGAACGGCTCACAATTATTGAAGTACTTTTACAGTCGCTAAAAGCGGATATCAGAAAAGAGCCTCTTCAGTCCATCTCCCAGCGTCCTGCCTTTGGATTCATGAAGGATACAGGTGAAATTCTGGGGGATTTTGTTTCCCCAGTTCTGCCTGAAAACGCTTGGGATGTTCTTCGGTAAATTAACAACAGATCTCTCACAAATCACCCAGAAATCGCTCAAAAGGTGTAAAACGGATAGAATCACTCTTCTGAAAGTGGCGCGATCGACGTATGAAATTTTCTGCTCTGACAGGTTTTTGGCGATTCTGGGGATTCGCAATGGTGACGTTTTGTCTTGCGCTCACTGTGACCGCCTGCAATCCGCAGGGCAACAGAACGCAAGCCGCACGAGTTCCGCAACTAATCGATAGTACGCTGGGCGATCCTAGAACGTTCAATGCTGTATTAAGCAACGAATCACCAACGCCGCTCTCTTTGATGTATGAGGGCTTGATCAGCGAAGATGCGATTACCGGAAAGCTAGAGCCGAATTTAGCAGAAAAGTGGGAAATCTCGCCCGACAAGAAAACGGTTAAGTTCACGATGCGGGAGAATCTGAAGTGGTCGGATGGTCAACCGCTTACCGTCGATGATGTGCTGTTTACCTTTCGGGATCTCTACATGAACCCTAAGATTTCAAGTGACATCCAGGACATCTTGAAAGTTGGCAAGCAGCGATCGTTTCCGAGCGTCCGAAAAGTGAACGATCGCCAAATTGAATTCACAACGCCCGAACCGTTTTCGCCCTTTCTCAGAACTTTAGGACTCACGATTCTGCCGAAACACGTCTTAGAAAAAACGGTGACGCAGTCGGGTTCAGATGGCAATCCGCTCTTTCTGACCACCTGGGGAACGGATACTGATCCGAAAAAAATCGTTTGCAACGGTCCCTATATGCTGGAATCCTACACAGCAACGCAGCGTTTGATCTTTCGTCGCAATCCGAACTACTGGCGCAAAGACGCGCAAGGCAACCCACAGCCGTATATTGAGCGGATCGTCTGGGGCATTGTGGAAAATCGTGATACCGAACTCTTGCAATTCCGTTCGGGTGGCTTAGACATTTCAGAGCCGCTGCGTCCTGAAGATTTTTCCATCTTGAAGCGAGAAGAAAAGCGGGGCGGATTCACGGTCTTGATGGGTGGAACGCGCCCGATGACAACCTTTATGGCGTTTAACCTCAATCAAGGCAGGCGCAACGGCAAGCCGCTGGTCAATCCGGTGAGATCGAAGTGGTTTAATAATGTCAAGTTTCGACAAGCGGTAGCATATGCTATCGATCGCGAGAGAATTAACACTAATCTGTATCGGGGGCTTGGCATTCTGCTGAACTCAACGATTTTGCCAATTAGTCCTTACTATTTAGAAAACGGCAAAGTCTACAACCACGATCCGGAGAAATCAAGACAATTGTTGCGGGAAGCTGGATTTAAATACAACGATCGCAATCAATTATTGGATGCAGATGGCAATCTAGTTGAGTTCAACTTGATGACGAATGCGGAGAATAATTTGCGGCAGGCAATTATCACTCAGATCAGTCAAGATCTCGCCAAGATTGGGATGAAAGTCAATCTCACCCCAATCAGTTTCAATGTGATGATCGGAAAGCTGGATGATAGTTTAGATTGGGAAGCTTACCTGATTGGAATGGGTGGCGGACGGGAGCCGAATGATGGATCGAATGTTTGGTTGCCGGATGGTTCTTCTCATACCTTTAATCAGAAGCCGCAGGCTGGAAAACCACCGCTAGAAGGGCGAGTTGTGTCAGATTGGGAAGAAGAAATTGGGCAGCTTTATATTCAAGGTGCTCAGGAATTTGATGAGGCAAGACGGAAGGAAATTTACGGCAGAGTTCAGAAGATTACTCAAGAAAAATTGCCTTGGATTCCGCTAGTGACCGAACGAATTATGGGCGTTGTTCAGAATGAAGTTCAAGGAGTGCAATATCCTGAGACGGGCGGCGCATTGTGGAACATTCACGAATTGAGAATTAAAGATTAACGATGCTATGAGCCGCTCTGAAACAAAATTTCGCCAAGGTTTAGCGCTACTATTTTTTGCAGTAATAGCGCTGACTCTTCCTCTACTGCTTACGAGTTGTAATCCCCGTGACTACAAAACTCAAGCCGCACAAGTTCCCCAATTAGTGTTAGTCAGTCCCACTGATCCAAAAACGTTTAATTACGCGAACAATCAGACGTTTCCGAGCGTTTTTCCGTTCATTTATGAGGGACTGACGAAAGAAAATGGCGTGACTGGAGAATACGAGCCAGCATTAGCAGAATCGTGGAAGTTTTCGCCTGATAATAAACGGGTTGTATTCACACTCAGACCAAATTTGAAATGGTCAGATGGAAAACCATTAACAGCAGACGATGTTGTTTTCACTTATGAAGATGTCGTCTTTAATCCGCAGATTCCAACTGATCAGAAAGAAAGTATTCAGATTGGAACGAAGAAAGTTTTTCCGCAAGTTCGGAAGATTAGCGATCGACAAGTTGAGTTCATTCTCCCCGAACCCTTCGCCCCACTATTGGCGGCGACTGCGGCTCCAGACGGCATCATGATTCTGCCGAAACACGCACTCGGTGAAGCAGTCAAGAATAAATTGCCTGATGGAAATCCGGCGTTTATTTCAACTTGGGGAACGGATACTAATCCACAGAAAATTATCACGAATGGTGCGTATGTAATTGATAGTTATAGCGCTGGGCAACGATTGATTCTCAAGCGGAATCCGTACTATTGGCGGAAAGATCAAGCGGGTACACAATTGCCTTATATCGATCGTATTATTTGGCAATTTATCGAAAACCAAGATACTCAACTTCTGAGATTTCGATCTGGCGATCTGGATGTTATGGGAGATACGAGACCGCTACGACCCGAATATTTCTCATTGCTTAAACGTGAAGAAGATCGGGGTAATTTTCAAGTCTTAAATGGTGGTCCTTGGTCGGGTGTCTTGTATCTCACGTTTAATCTTACTAAGGCGAAAGATGCGAACGGAAAACCGTTTGTTGATCCGATTAAATCGCGTTGGTTTAATACTTTAGAATTTCGGCAAGCGGTGGCTTATGCGATCGATAGAGATCGAATCAATACGAATCTATTTCGCGGTTTAGGCGTTGTACAGAATTCTCCGATCTCTGTACAAAGTCCATTCTCGTTAAAGGAAGGTTTGAGAGTCTATAACCACAATCCAGAGAAATCACGAGAACTATTGAAAAAAGCTGGATTCAAATATAACGATCAAGGTCAATTGTTCGATGCTGAAGGTAATCGAGTTAAATTCACATTGCTGACCAATTCCAACAATCTCACGCGAGTTGCGATCGGTGCTCAAGTTCGACAAGATCTCGCCAGAATCGGAATCGAAGTCGATTACAACCCAATTAATTTCAACGTTTTGATTGATAAAATAAATGGCTCTAGAGAGTGGGATGCCCACATGATCGGGTTTACCGGGGGAATTGAACCTCAAGGACTCGCAAACCTTTGGATGACGAGCGGTGGATCACACTCGTTTAATCTCACACAGCAACCGGGACAACCGAAAATGCAAGGCTATGTGGCGAACGAGTGGGAGAAAGAAATCGATCGCTTATTTATCGAAGGAGCGCGGGAACTCGATCGAGAAAAACGCAAAGCCATTTACGGCGAATTCCAGAAATTAGTTCAAGAACAACTTCCCGTCATTCACTTAGTCAACGACTCTGCAATCATGGCAGTTCGGAACCGAGTTCAAGGCTTGAAATACTCTGGTTTACCAAGTTGGGGATTGTGGAATATTCAAGAACTTAGAATAAAAGAGTAAGCTGTGTTTCCCCCAAAATGAGTCAACCCGAAGCGATCAAAGCCTTACTCGATCAAGTTTCACAAGGCAAAATCAGTTCAGCCGATGCGCTCGATAAACTGAAGTATCTTGCGTATGAACCCGTTGGCGAATTTGCCAATATCGACCATCATCGATCGCTGAGAACTGGATTTCCTGAAGTGATTTGGAGTCCGGGCAAAACCCCAGAGCAAATCGCCCGAATCATGGAAACGCTGCGAGGAAAGGCTTCTGTGGTGATGGCGACCCGCATGGAAGCAGAAGTTTTCGCTTGGGTGAAAGAAATGGTTCCCGATGCGATTTACTATCCGACGGCTCGAATTTGTGCTTTAAATTCCGTTCAAACCCCAATTCATCAAGGGACGATCGGGATTCTTTCGGCTGGCACTGCGGATTTACCTGTTGCTGAAGAAGCAGCGATCACCGCAGAACTCTGTGGTTTCCGAGTGCAAAGACTTTGGGATGTCGGAGTTGCTGGTATTCATCGTTTACTCAGCAATGTTCATGTTCTTTCACAAGCTGATGTGTTGATCGTTGTTGCAGGCATGGAAGGAGCATTACCCAGTGTGGTCGCGGGACTGTCTGATTGTGCGATCGTTGCTGTTCCGACTAGCATTGGATATGGTGCAAGCTTTAATGGATTGTCTGCACTGTTAACGATGCTGAATTCTTGTGCGACTGGAATCGGAGTGGTCAACATCGATAATGGATTTGGGGCGGCAATGTTAGCAGGTCAAATTCTGAGAACAGCAGCAAAGTTAAAATCACGATAAACTTCGACAATGATATTCCCGATCGCTGCTCCAAGTTGCTCATACCATGCCGCCCGCACGCCATTTTTCCGTAAAAACTAAAATTTGTTCGATCGAGGGCACTCTAAGCACAAGTCGTTGTCTCACTTGCCCCCGTGAAACTTCTCCAAAAATTACCAAAACTATCACTGAACGCTGTTCTCGTCGTTCCGTTTGTCACACAAATTTTTATTGCAGTAGGACTGACTGGATACTGGTCATTACGCCACGGGCAACAGTCGATCGAACAGTTAGTGAATCAGCTTAGTAGTGAGTCGAGTAAGCGAGTCGATCAACACTTAAACAGTTATTTAGTTCGACCGCATCAAGTGAATTATGTGAATGCTCGTAGCCTTGAAAAAGGTCTCTTCTCACGCAATCTCAGAACATTGGGAAACTATTTTTGGGAGCAGATGCGCGTCTATCAAGACTTTGCTTTTATCAATTTCGCTGACCAAGACGGTAACTTTATCGGAATCAATCGAGATGCCCAGAATGTTCTTCAGATGGACATCATTGAGCCAGCACATTCGGGAACTTACTACCGCTATGACATTGATAAAGGAAAGCCAACCAAACTGGTAACAAAAGTTCCGTATGAACCGCGTCAGGAAGTTTGGTATACCGACGCGATCGCGGCTAAAAAGCCACTTTGGACAAGAATTTACTTCTGGAACGATGATAAAGTGATGGCAATTTCAGCGAGTCATCCTGTCTTTGACGATCGACAACAAATCATCGGTGTAGTGGGAGTTGATTATTTGCTCGATCGCATCAATGATTTTCTCAAGCAACTGCGCCCTAGTCCATCCGCTTCAGTGTTTATCTTAGAGCGCGACGGATTGTTAGTCGGCAACTCTAGCGGGGAAAGAACATATACTATCGAGAATAATCAGCCGAAACGTATTAGAGGGACAGAGAGTCGCGATCAATTCATTCGAGAAACGACCCAATATATCACTAAAAAATACGGAGATTTGAATCAAATTCGTGAACCAAAATGGATTAGAACCTCGATCGAAAATCGGAATAGTTTTGTTCAAGTCAATCCTTGGCGTGATCGCTATGGTTTAAATTGGCTCGTTGTGATTGCAATGCCAGAATCCGATTTCACTGAGCAGATTAACCGCAACACTCAAACGACGATTTTACTTTGTGCGATCGCGCTCATAATTACGACGGGTTTAGGTTTACTGACTGCTCGTTGGATTGCTCGATCGATTAATCGGCTGAATATCGCTTCTTCTGCAATTGCTCAAGGCGATTTAAATCAAACCGTACAACTGCCTCAGATCGAGGAATTAGCAACACTGGCGCATTCATTTAACAGTATGGTGGCGCAACTGAGAGCTTCGTTTATTGCACTAGAGCAAACGAATGCAGATTTAGAATCACGAGTAAATGAACGGACTGAGAAACTCTCAAATGCACTGCAAAGTCTACAGACTGCACAAACTCAAATGCTGCAATCTGAAAAGATGTCAAGCTTGGGACAAATGGTCGCGGGAATTGCTCATGAAATTAACAATCCAGTGACGTTCATTTCAGGCAATTTAGTCCATGCCGATAACTATGTGAACGATTTGATGACACTCCTCGCGCTTTATCAGAAACATGTTCCAGAAACGATCGGAGAAATCCAAGACTATCTAGAGGACTGCGATCTTGAATTTGTATCAAGTGATTTACCAAAACTATTAAAGTCAATGCAGCAAGGAGCCGAACGCATTCGATCGATCGTGCTTAGTCTGCGAAATTTCTCCCGACTCGATGAAGCACAACTCAAAATCGTCGATCTGCACGAAGGGTTAGACAATACGTTATTTTTATTGCAGCATCGTCTAAGACACACCTCAAAACGACAAGAAATTAAGGTAATCAGAGACTACCAGAATCTACCAAAGATTGAATGTTACGCTGGGCAACTGAATCAGGTGTTTCTCAATTTGATTGGGAATGCGATCGACGCTTTAGAAAATATCAGCGATCGTGCTTTAACGATTTGGATTTCAACAGAAGCCACGGAATCGACTGCGATCGTCAAAATCCGCGATAACGGTCAAGGCATTCCTGACGCAGTTCAATCCAAAATCTTTGATCCATTCTTCACGACGAAACCCGTGGGACAAGGAACAGGTTTGGGAGCATCGATCGCGTATCAAATCGTCGTGGGACAACATCACGGTGCTTTAACTTGCACCTCTAAAGTCGGAAAAGGAACAGAATTCACGATCGAAATCCCGATTCGTCTTTCTTAGCTGACTCCCGGTTCTGCATATCCCTGCATACTCTCAGGCTCAAATGCTCTCAAGCTCCGTGTCGCCTGCCGAATCAGCGAATCCGAACCTTTCACGACAATCAAGTACTTTCCAGCATTCAATCGATTGCGATAGGGTAACGCATCTCCGCCTCCCACAACTAACCCAACACCGCCACCCACAAAGACGCTGCCCAACAATCCGGATAATCCACCCAAAATTCCCGCAATCAGAGGACTCCCAATCTCACCCGCCCACGCAAATGTATCCAATCCAGTAATCACGTTGAATGCGGCTCCACCTATGAATCCAAAGGGAACCAGCCAGGAAGCCATCAATCGCACTTGCTTTCTCGCCGTCTCATTCGGATCAATCAATCCATACTCATCGGCACTTTTGTAGCCGCGTCCTAAAATCGTAATCTTATCCATCGGCAACCCTTCTTTTTCGAGTGCCGAGTATGCTTCTTCTGCTTGAATGCGATCGCTTAATACTGCCACTAAATAACTCATCTTTTAGCCCAAACAACAACCAGAGAAATATTCCTCAACTCTCCAACCTAGCAACCCGATGTGCCTCTAGCTGGAGTACGATGCCGACTTTTCCTCTCCAAATACGCCTTAATGCGGGTCAATCGCCGTTTCGTTTAAGTCATACTTTAAGTCCGATAAAATAGAATTTTTCATCTCTAATCGTTATGTTACCAAGGGAAGACCTCCTCAAAGGTGTAGAAAATCGAGATACGATCGCACGAGTGATCGACCAAGCCGAGAAAGCGATCAAGACTTGGGAAGTGGTGACGAGCGATTTTCTTTCGCCTCCAGAATTAGCCGAAGTCGAGCGATCGTTTTCCCGCCTGACTGAAATTCAACTCATCGCTTGGGGTGGCTATCCACAGGCAGAACGGCAACGAGTGTCGATCGCTCGATCAGAACTGCCGCTCAATTCCTCTCAGGTTGAACTTGCTGCCCTAGACATTGCTGGAAATTTTCTCTTCGATCCAGCCACGCACCGTGATTTCTTAGGAGCGCTGCTCGGAACCGGAATTGTCCGAGATAAAGTTGGGGACATTATTGTCCTGGGAGAACGGGGCGCACAAGCGATCGTCATTCCCGAACTGGTTGATTTTCTGCAAACTTCGCTCAATCAAGTGCGATCGGTTCCGGTCAAGGTCGAGCCAATTCCCTTCGAGGAATTAAAGATTCGAGAGCCGAAGAAGAAGGAAATTACCACGGTTGAGGCATCGATGCGGTTAGATGCGATCGCGTCTGCGGGCTTTGGCGTATCACGCAGCAAAATGGCAGAAATGATTTCCGCTGGAGATGTGCGAGTGAATTGGAAAGAAACGACTTCTACCAGCTATTCCGTAAAATCTGGTGATTTAATTGCGATTCGTGGAAAAGGGCGAGTCGAAGTTGGGGAAGTGATGGTCACAAAGAAAGACCGCTACCGAGTTCAACTCACCCGTTTCGTTTAATTTAGGCGATCGCATTTCTCACTTGTGCCGCATCAAGCGCTTGAAGTGCGATCATCGCGGATTGCAATCGTCGATCGAGCGTTGTTTCCGTCATCCACAGGAGCCAATCGACAAAAGCTGGACTCAGATCCACGATCGATTCGAGGTCAAATCGATTGCCTTTACGGGGAAGTTGTGACGGTTGAATTCCGGTAATGCTGGTGATGATGGTCAATCCCAAACTATAGAGATCAGAAGCTGTGACCGATCGTCCTGTGTACTGTTCTGGCGGTGTGAAATCGTGAGTGTTGACCATTGTGAACGCAGACGTGCCATCCTGTCGATTCAGAATCGTTTTCACAGAGCCAAAATCGACTAAGTGAACTTTACGATCGCCCAATAAAATATTGCTCGGCTTGATGTCACGATGCACGATCGATGGATTCCGTCCTTGCAGATAAATCAGAATGTACAAGACCGATTTCGCGATTTGTCTCGCTTCAGCTTCGTTGAAAGTTCGTCCACGGTTTAGACAATCGGCAAGCGATCGACCTGCGACATAAGTTTGCACTAATGCAAGAGCGCGACCGCCAGGAAGTCGATGCTGAAAATAACCTAAGTACTTTGGAATACAAGGATGAGATAGATTTTTCAGTATTTCTACTTCGCGATCAAACAACTTCAAATCGTCAGATCGAAGATCTTCGTCCGAACAGAGTAATTTCACGACAACCCGCTCTCTAGCATGTAAATCGTGTGCCAACAGCGTCCAGCGTCCAGCGTGTTTTCCTAATTCTCGTTCGACTTGATAGCGATCGCCCAGGATTTGCCCTGCCATATTTTTAACCAATTCTAGAGCCGTTATAGCTTTGATAAATCGCCAGTCGCAAGCTGATATCCTTAGAAACGTGGGGAATTTAAGCAAAAGTTCATCGTCTTACCTCGTTCTTTACCCCGGATTTAATATGACTTCAATTTCAACCTCGCTCCGTCAACAGCAACATCCCTTAATTCGCAATTTAGCCAACATGATCGAACGGGTTTGGGAGCAGCATCTAGACCTGTCGCCTTATCATCTGCCTGAAGATTTAGGCTACGTAGAAGGACGGATGGAAGGTGAAAAACTGGTGATTGAGAACAGATGCTATCAGTCGCCGCAGTTTCGGAAATTACACTTAGAACTCGCAAAACTCGGAACGTCGCTTGATATTTTGCACTGTGTCATGTTTCCCCGTCCAGAGTACGCCCTGCCGATGTTTGGGGCGGATTTGGTTGGGGGGCGTGGGGGACAGATTAGTTTAGCGATCGCAGATCTCTCTCCAACGAGCGCAAATCGCCAACTGCCCGAAGAGTACCAAACCGCGCTCAAAGCCGTTCCCGAAACCGAATTTGTTCAGCGTCGAGCCGTTCCAGAGTGGGGCGATATCTTCTCGGATTTCTGTCTACTCGTGCGTCCGGGCAGTCCAGAAGAAGAGGCGGCGTTTTTGGAACAAGTGCGATCGTATTTGGAAATTCACTGTCAGAACGCGATCGCGACTGATCCAACTCCCGAACGAGCCGCTGAAATTCTCACAGGGCAACAATATTATTGCTCTCAACAGCAGCAGAACGACAAGACGCGACGAGTACTAGAAAAAGCATTCGGAGAAGCTTGGGCGGAACGCTACATTACCACTGTTTTGTTTGATATGCCTGAGTAGCAGACGGGAATCTTAGAACAAAGATTTTCGTGGTGCTGCTATGCCAAAGGTGAAACCGACTTTACCCTGGGAATGTTCGACCAAAGCGAGTTATGTGCCGCTCACCCATGAAGGCACGATCGCAGGATTTTGCGATCCACAATATGCAAGTGCGATCGCAAAATCCCTCAACGAAAAGGAACTGCTTGAGAAAGCTCTGTATCAAGCCTGTTATGACTTGATTGCGCGAACAGGCGGATCATCGGATGCAGTTGCAGAATTAGTGCAGCGGTATCGATCGAAAGCCGAACGACCCTTACAAGGAAGTGCACTAATCGGGCTTCTGTTACGAGAACGGCAAGTCGATTTAGATTTGACCGAGGAGGAATTTTTGAAATTCTGTGATTCCTATCGGTTATCACGGGCGGAACTGCGAGAAATTTATCGAGGGGAAGAGGTTGAGAGCCATCAATTAATCCCGATCGCACGAATCTTAGGTAAGACCGTGGATGAGGTGATGGAAGCTTGGAAAGGCGACGAATAATCAGATCTAATTGCACACATTAACGTGGTAGTGTGATCTTAGATATTTGTCGAGACTAACTTATCAAGGTGAGCCATGGCACAGCGGACTCGATTGGGAGACATTCTCAAACCTTTAAATTCAGAATACGGTAAAGTCGTTCCCGGCTGGGGAACTACGCCTTTGATGGGCGTTTTTATGGGGTTGTTTTTGGTATTCCTGCTGATCATTCTGCAAATTTATAACCAAGAACTGCTGCTCAATGGCTTCGATGTGGATTGGGGCGGCTAAGACTCGAAACTTTGTTCGCTATACCGTCCCGGATTCGTCCGGGATTTTTTATGAACATCGATCGTGTTACTCGGCTTGCCAAGCCTCTAAAATGAGATCTACCCCTTACGGAGATTGGTATGAACTTTTTCGGAATTGGCTTACCCGAAATGGTCTTGATTCTGGTGGTTGCATTGCTGGTGTTTGGTCCGAAGAAACTTCCCGAAATCGGACGCAGCATGGGTAAAGCAATTCGCAGTTTCCAAGATGCTTCTAAAGAGTTTGAAAATGAGTTCAAGCGCGAAGCAGATAAATTGACCGAAACGACTCCGCAGCCGATGGAAGCAACGTTAGAAGAAAAGCCTACACTAGCTCCGGCGGAAAAGGAACAAGACACCGATGAGCCGATCACCGCAACGACGATCGAGAAAGAATAGTTTTTTATGCCCGAAGCACCCGTTATTCCTCAGTTGATTGTCGGTTTGGGAAATCCCGGCAGCAAATACGAAAATACTCGCCATAACATTGGATTTCTCGCGGTCGATCGATTGTCGAAACTCTGGCAGATCAATCTATCTGAAGCCAAGAAGTTTCAGGGAATTTTCGGGGAAGGTATGAGTCCGGCGGGTAAAATTCGCTTGCTCAAACCGACGACTTATATGAATCTGTCTGGACAATCGATTCGGGCAGTGGTGGATTGGTACAAGCTTCCACCCGAATCGGTCATGGTGATTTATGACGATATGGATTTGCCTGTCGGACGATTGCGGATTCGATTATCTGGCTCAGCAGGTGGGCAGAATGGAATGAAATCCGCGATCGCGCATCTCGGAACGCAGAATTTTCCCCGCTTGCGAATTGGTATCGGAAGTGCCAAAGCAGGCGAGAAAGATGCGGTATCTCATGTATTGGGGAGTTTTGCGCCAAGTGAGAAAAGTGCGATCGATGAGGTGCTAAACCTGACCGTGAGTGCGGTTGAACTCAGTCTGAAGCAAGGGGTTGAAAAAGCGATGAGTCTTTATAACAATCGAAACGTAGAGCCAAAGTCTGAATCGTGAGCAAACGTTTACCAGAAACCACTGCCCATGTCCGCATTCTCCGCCAGTCCTGGCAACAGGGCAGTATCGAGGGGGAAGTGCGGGCGAATGAATATGAATGGCAGTTTCACTGGCATTTTCGACGCGGATTGTTGAGTATTCAGCCGTCTTTGGGACGAGCATTGATTAAAGAGCCGCTAGGACGATTTCTTGAGGCGAAGGATTATCAGCTCGAACCGGGTGGGGATTATTCCTTTACAATTCGGGCGGATTTGTAGAGTCAACCTAAGATTGGGCGCTTGGCGAATAGAATTCGCCAGGGCACAGTTGCACCATTTCTCGTCCGCACCCAGGTTGAAGTTTGGAGGGCAAGAGGGGGCGGAAAGATTTCTGCCGCCCTCGTTTTATTAGACAGATAGCGCCGCGTCGGTTTGATTGGCTCCACTGCTGCCAGAGTAGACCAATCCCCGCTGCATATCGAGTGTCACAATCTCGCCATCGCGAATCACACCTGTCGCATTTTTCACGCCCACAAGCACCGGAATTCCCAATCTCAAACCAATCACAGCCGCGTGACTCGTCAGACTGCTATCTTCAGTCACAATTCCGGCTGCCTTGCGAATCGCATCAATGTGTTCTGCATTCGTGCTCGGTGCAACGAGAATTTCACCCGAATGGAATTGGCGAATTTCTTTCAGCGTCGAAGCCACTCGTGCCCGACCACTGACTGAACCTTGACCGATTCCGACACCTTTTCCACGAACTGCCGTAACGACTTCAACTTTGATCAAGTCGGTTGAACCTGCAACCCCTTGAAGCGTTCCAGCCGTTAAGACGACTAAATCACCTTCAGAAACTAATCCTTTTTCCTGTGCAACATTCAGTGCAGCTTGGAAAGTTTGACCTGTTGATGGCAGATCCAAGACTAGAAGCGGCTTCACACCCCAAACTAACTGAAGTTGACGGGCGACATCGACGTGCGGCGTGATTGCCAGAATCGGAGTTCTCGGACGGAATTTGGAAACGTTACGGGCAGTCGCTCCAGTTTTCGTCAGCGACATAATCGCAGAAGCATCGAGTTGAACGGCGATATTTCCAACCGCTTGACTAATCGCATTGGGAATCGATCGACCACTATTTTCCAACAGTTGCTTGGAATGTTCTTGCTCCATTCGAGTCGCGATCGTTGCCATTTGCGACACTGCTTCGATCGGATATTTCCCAACCGCCGTTTCGTTCGACAGCATCACCGCATCGGTTCCATCCAAAATCGCGTTCGCGACATCGGAAATTTCTGCACGAGTCGGGCGCGGACTATGCACCATACTATCGAGCATCTGAGTCGCAGTGATGACTGGAATTCCCAAACGATTCGCAGTTTTGATCAGGCGTTTTTGCAAAATAGGAACATCTTCGGCAGGTAGTTCCACACCGAGATCGCCCCGCGCCACCATCACACCATCAGAAATCGATAGGATGGCTTCCATTTGTTCGATCGCTTCGTGCTTCTCGATCTTGACGATCACTGGAACCGACTTTCCAGCGCTCGAAATCAGTTCTTTAATCTCTAAAACGTCTTGAGGATTTCGCACAAAGCTGAGAGCCACCCAATCCACACCTTGATCGAGTCCGAAGACCAAATCTTTCCGGTCTTTGTCAGTTAGAGCTTTGATCGATAGATAGACACCGGGAAAATTTACCCCTTTATTGTTCGAGAGCGGTCCACCGACGACCACGCGACAATGCAACGATTTTGTTTCTTGATCAATTTCTTCGACCTTCATTTCGACTCTGCCATCATCGAGCAGAATCGTCGCACCTTGGGGCACTTCTTCAGAGAGCATATCGTAGGTGACTGAGCTAATTTCCTGAGTGCCGGGAACGGTGCGGCTCGTCAGCGTAAAGCGATCGCCTTTATTCAAAATAATTGAACCATTCTCGAAGCGTCCCAAGCGAATTTTGGGACCTTGTAAATCCTGCAAAATTGCGACGGGCTGATTCAGTTCAAACGAGACTTGGCGAATCAGACGGATACTGCGGAGATGATCATCGTGCGTTCCGTGGGAGAAATTCAGGCGTAGCGTGGTTGCCCCTGCTTCGATGAGATCACGCAAGACATCCGGGCTGCTCGTAGCAGGTCCGATCGTGGCAACAATTTTCGTGCGACGGTGAGAAGATGGCAGTGGCATTACTGTGAACAACCTAGAGAGTCAAATAGTTATCGAACCTGCTTTCAAAGCAGCAAAGCAACGATCAGCGAACTCGCGAATCGAGGGCACTTGGGATACTACCACGTTTGGGCACAAGTCGGAATCACTTCCAGATAGAGAATATCTCAGCTTTGTAAGCAAAATGTTACGCCAAGTAAGACTGAGAAATCGAGGGGTGAATGTAAGGGAATTTTGACCTGTGAGATCGACTTAAAAAGAGATCGATCGTAATAAAAGAAAATCAATCAGAATCGTTTGGAACCTCCGAAATACTGAGCGCATCATCGTTAAAATAGTTACGATTTATATTTCGTTTGAATTGTTTAAACTTCTCAACGACCCTCCCTAGTCCCCACCGTTTGACCAATGACTTCAGACCTGATTGAACTCGACGGAAGAAAGTTTGTTCCAGCCGACCAGATGCCCGTTCCCGAATGGGTTTCAGTTTTGAATGAACGCCCTCAACCGATTTTGACGCTCAAAGACGATGATATGTTCTTGCTGACCGATACGTTTGGCAATATCGGCGGCTCGTCGGATGAAGGACGCAGCAGCGGTTTAGGACTGTTTTGCAACGATACCCGGTTTCTGAATCGCTTGGAATTGCAGCTTGATGGACGACCGCCAATTTTGCTCAGTAGTACGGCGGAGAAAGGCTTTGTCTTGTCGGTGCTGTGTACAAATCCGAAACTCGACGATCGCATTCCCGCAGAAACGATCGGGATCAAGCGCGAACTCGTTCTTAATGGCGGATTGTTCGAGGAAATTGAAATCGCAAACTATAGCACTGAGCCTGTCGAGTTTGAATTGAGTTTGAGTTTTGGAGCCGATTTTATTGATTTGTTTGAAGTTCGAGGATTCGATCGCGCTCAACGAGGAACAATTCTCAGACGACTACCATCGGAACCGAATGAAGTTGATGATGTCGATTCGTTTGTCGCTGTAGACGAATTAGGACAATCGCCAATGGAATTGACCTTGGCGTATCAGGGTTTGGATGGCTCGATTTTGGAATCTCGAATCGATTTCGTGCACTATCAACCGGACACGCTGAAAGGCTATACCGCTGTTTGGCGACTAAAGTTCCAGTCGCATGAAAAACAAACTTTTGGTTATCGATTGCAGCCTTTAAGCAATGGTCGCCCGGTTTCTAAAGTGAGTGCACCGATTACACTATCTCAAGCGAAAGCGGCAGAATTCGCAGAAGAGCAACATTGGCAGCAACAAGTCACGCAGATTCGCTCGGATAAAACTACTTTTAATCGGGTGATCGAACGTGCAGAACAAGATGTCTACCTGCTCAGACAAACATTCGGTAGAAATAAAGCTTTGTCTGCGGGAGTTCCTTGGTTTTCAACGCTATTCGGGCGAGATTCGATCATTGCTGCTTCGCAAACCTTGTTACTTGATCCGCAAATTGCACGAGAAACGCTGACAATTTTGGCACATTATCAAGGCAAGACCGACGACGAATGGCGCGAAGAACAACCCGGAAAGATTCTGCACGAAATTCGATTCGGAGAAATGGCGCGTTGTCAGGAGATTCCGCATACGCCCTATTACGGAACGGTCGATGCGACCCCACTTTGGTTGATGCTGTATGCCGAGTATTTCTCCTGGACAGCGGACTATGAGACGCTCGATCGACTTTGGAATAATGCGCTGGCGGCGATGGAATGGATCGATCGCAATCTAAAAGAAACCGGATATCTCAGCTATGAGCGCAAATCGAAGCGCGGATTGGATAACCAAGGGTGGAAAGATTCGGGGAACTGTATTGTCGATCGTAAAGGTAAACTTGCTCAAGGCGCGATCACCCTTTGCGAAGTTCAAGGCTATGTTTATTCCGCGAAAGTGCGATTGAGCCAGATTGCTCGAATGAAAAAGCGGATCGATCTTGCCGATCGCTGGGAGGAAGAAGCAAGAGATCTCAAAGTCCGATTCAATCGCGATTTCTGGATGGAAGATCAGGATTTTTGTGCATTAGCGCTCGATGGTGATGGCAATCCGGTTGATAGTATTAGCTCGAATCCAGGACACTGTTTGAACTTGGGAATTTTTACGCCTGAGAAAGCATACAGTGTCGCAGAACGGTTACGCGCTCCGGATATGTTCAACGGTTGGGGCATTCGGACATTGAGCAGCTTATCGCCTGCCTACAATCCGATGGGCTATCACGTTGGATCGGTGTGGCCTCATGACAATGCGTTAATTGCGATCGGGCTTCGTTCTCTCGGTCTAATCGATCAAGCCTTGGAACTGTATAAAGGCTTGCTAGATATGACGCGACACCAGCCCTATCAACGTCCGCCCGAATTGTTCTGCGGCTACGATCGAACAGACGACAATGAACCCGTCCAGTATCCGGTTGCTTGTACTCCGCAAGCTTGGGCAACAGGTAGCGTTTTCCAACTCGTTCACATGATCGTGAATTTAGTGCCCGATGCACCAGGGAACTGTTTGCGAGTGATTGATCCTGCATTGCCGGAATCAATTAACTATTTGGCGTTGAAAAATCTACGAGTCGGTCCAACGTTGTTGGATTTGGAATTCGAGCGATCGGGATCTTCAACTTCTTGCCGCGTCTCGAAAAAACGGGGAAATTTGCGGGTCGTAATTGAAGCGTAGATAACAGTTCCAAGTGAGCGATCGATGATATCAAAGGGTAATATCTCTACATTATTCTTAGTGATTTAGGACTCTATGACATTCTCGATCGTAGCTTGGGACTCACAAACGCAAATGACCGGGATTGCTGTAGCGACAAAGCATTTAGCCGTCGGATCGCTCGTGCCTCATGTCAAAGCTTCTGTCGGCGCGATCGCAACACAAGCACAGACCAATCCCTTACTCGGAATTCACGGCATTCAATTGCTAGAACAACGAATTGCAAGTGAAGGAACGGCTGATGAAATTTCTGTTGAAGATATTATTGATTTGCTGTTAGAGAACGATCCTGAAGCGGAAGATCGTCAATTGCATCTAGTCGATCACAATGGGCATACCGCTGCCTGGACAGGAAAAAATTGCGTCGATTGGGCTGGACATTTGACCTTTCCAGAATTCTCTGTTGCTGGAAATATGCTCGTGGGTGAACAAGTTCTGACTGCGATGGCGGAAGCGTATCAAGCAAAAGCAGGCATGGAATTCTCAGAACGATTGCTGCAAGCGTTGGAAGCAGGAGAACGGGCGGGCGGCGATAAAAGAGGCAGACAATCAGCAGCAATTTATGTGATGAATCAGGATGTGTATCCGCATCTTGATTTGAGAGTGGATCATCATCAAGACCCGATCGCACAATTACGCTTCTTGTTTGAAGAGTCTCGCAAAGACTATTATCAATCGTTCCGCCAAACGATGCCGTCTCAATGTCTTCGCACTCATTCTGTGACGGCAAACGAATTGGCGAAACGTATTCAGGAAGTGATTCGCAGAAAAGCAAACTATAAAACGCAACCTCTAGAAATCACAGAACCGCGTCGTTAGAGGGTGCGTTAAAAGTAGCCGTTGATTGCATTCACCCGCCCGGAAATAAATCTCCGGGCTAATTGAGGGAACCCCACTGAAGTGGACTAAGAACCTCGAATGTACCCTCCGCGTCCGCTTCAGCGGAGTTTCCTGGATCAGCCCGGAGATTCATTTCCGGGCGGGATAGCACCGCAGCGGAGAGTCTTTCAATACCTTTAAAGCACTTTTTTAGAACATTACAGGGGAAGCTCGATCGTGAATTCTGTGCCTTGACCTATGGCAGAATTGCAGGTCAGGCTTCCCCCATGTTTTTCTACAATGATCTGATAAGCGATCGCAAGTCCCAAACCTGTTCCTTTCCCGACTGGCTTCGTGGTAAACGATTGCTTAAACATTTCTTGCTGTACTGCTTCGGTCATTCCAGTTCCGTTGTCTCGAATCCGAATCGCGATCGCATCTAATTTCAGTTCAGTCACGATTTGAATCTGATTCGGATTCGTCGCAATTTCGGTGTATGTTTTGCCTCGATTGAATTCGTCGATCGCATCGATCGCATTTGCCAATAGATTCATAAACACCTGATTCAACTGTCCAGGAAAACAGGAAATTGGTGGCAGTTCAGCGTAGTCTTTAACAATCTGAATTGCGGGACGATGCGAATTTGCTTTGAGACGATGCTGTAAAAGTAAGAGGGTACTATCTAAACCATCTTGGATTTGAAGCTCGATCGTATTTTCATTATCACTCCGAGAAAAGGTTCTTAGCGATCGACTAATATGAGCAATCCGATCCGCTGCGACTTTCATCGTGTTGAGTAGTTGAATCAGGTCTGTGCTGAGAAACGATAAATCAATCTCCTCAGCATCTTCGACAATCTCAACAACCGGATCAGGATAGTAACGGTGATATAAATGCAAATGGCTAATTAAATCCTGAACATATTGTTCTGCATGAGCGAGATTGCCCGAAATCGAATTGAGTGGATTATTAATTTCGTGCCCAACTCCAGACACAAGTTGACCGAGCGTAGACATCTTTTCTTGCTGGATCAATCGTAGGTGGGCTGCTTGTAAGTCGCTCAGCGATCGAGATAATTGCTCGGTTCTTTCTGCTACTCGTTGTTCTAACTGATCATTGAGTTCTTTGAGCTGTCGAGTTTGCTGACAAAGCTTCAGATGAATTTGCACACGGGCAAGCACTTCTGTTTGCTGAAACGGTTTCGTGATGTAATCGACTGCACCGAGATTCAGACCTTTAGCAATATCTTCAACATTCGAGAGCGCACTCATGAAGATGATTGGAATATCTTGGGTTTTGGGATTGGATTGAATGCGATCGCAAGTCTCAAATCCATCCATTCCCGGCATCACTACATCTAGCAGAATTAAATCAGGTAAAACTGCCTCTAGTTGGCTTAATGCCTCCTCGCCACTCAGTGCAATCAAAGTGTTGTAGCCTGCTGTCGCCAACACCTCGAATAAACCCTGTGCGTTGGTTGCGTTGTCGTCCACAATCAAAATGAGATTCTGTCCTGTCATGCCACCCAAAAATGAATAGAGCAACGTCAAAATTGTTTGAGCGTTAGAAAAACTGTGCCCATTGTAAAGGGACTTATCGAATTTGGTAGCGCATTCCTGGAACTTGGGTGACGAGTCCGAGCAATTCTAGCTGTATCAAGGAACTAGAAACCGTTGCAGTTGGCATCTCTAAGGTTTGCACAATCAGATCGAATGGGACTGATGGATGGTTTGATTGTCGAGCGATCGCAGAAATTGCTTCTAACACTTGTGCAAGTCCTGGCGCTAGATCGATCGTCGGTAATTCTGGCTGATTCGCTTGATCTAATTCTGGAATCGTGCCCAGATGTTCCATCAATTCCGATTCGCCTAAGATAATCTGTGCACCTTTGCTAATCAAACTTAAGCAGGCTGCCGATCGTGGATTATCTAAACTCCCTGGAAGCGCGTAAACATCCCGCCCGTATTCGTTTGCCAGATTTGCAGTAATCAGCGCTCCGGATCGAGTTGATCCTTCAATGACAATGACTGCACGAGACAAGCCTGCAACAATTCGATTGCGGCGGGGGAAATGACTGCGATCGGGTTGTGTTCCCGCAGGATATTCGCTTAGAGCTAATCCCGTTTTTAATAGCTGTTGATACAAACCGCGATTTTTTGGAGGGTAAACCAGATCGACTCCAGTTCCGAGAACTGCGATCGTATTTCCGCCCACTTCTAAGCAACTCCGATGAGCTTCCGCATCAATGCCATCTGCCAACCCGGACATAATCGTAAATCCGTGTTGTGCCAAAGTTGTCGTGAGTTTGCGTGTCCAACGTCTGCCATAGTCAGAAGGTTCGCGAGTTCCAACGATCGCAACTCCACTTTGTCGATCGAGATCTCGCAGCAGTTCAACCTGTCCGCGATAGTAGAGAACCGGAGGCGGATCAGGAATTTCAGCCAACAACTGAGGATAGTCAGGATCAGCAGGGGTCAGGAAATCTTGGGATTCGTGGTCTCGGAGAATGCGATCGACGTTGAGCTTATCTCGATGTTGGCAGATTGCGATCGCGCTTTGCTGACCAATTCCTTCAACGCTGGATAGTTCTTCCGGTGTGACTGTCCAAGCTGCTTTTAAGCTGCCAAATTCCGCGTGAATTCTTTTTTGTAAAACGGCTCCGACACCGGGAACTTTTGACCAAGCCAACCAAAATGCGCGATCGTCACTCAAGAAACTATCCTCAAAACATAGTTCCAGTGTTCCCGTTAGAGCGTCTCCTCACTTAGCAGCGTTGCTAACCGTTTCATGATTTGTAGAGTTTTTTCTAGTCCTTGGTCTTGATTCAGCAAAAACTCTTTCGATCGCGCATACAATGGCTGACTCTGTTGAACAAGTTTTAAGAACATAAAACTACTACCATTCGTGACCAATCCATACGAGGGTCGATTCGGTGAACCCTTGAACATATACGCAAGTGCTTGAGGAATACCGACTTTTAGTGATAGTTCTGCCCGTTTTGTTTCAATGACTAGCACCCAAAATTGTTCTTTGAGAACGAGTACATCGATTTTTCCTCGCAATTGGATGTTTTCATCTTCTACTGCAATCTGGACTTCTTTTTCTGTCTCCACATAGAACGGCGGTAAGAAAAAGCCAGCTAAATCTAATAAAGGGGCAACAACAGCAAGTTTCACAGTATTTTCTAGTACCGATCGACGTTCAAGATTTTGATAGGCAGCACGAACTCGCTCTAGGCGTTGTTGTTCTTCTGGGGTCAGTGCTGGAAGTTGCTCCTGCCATTCGTGGAAAAATGAATTTTCCTGGGTCTGCTGTAATCCAAACGTTTGCTCTAATTCATAGAGAGTGACTTTTTCGATCGCAATAGTCTGAACCATTGTTTCACCTGAACATTATTTGTTTTTCAAGTACTCGAACACGCTCTTGTCACCAATATCAGGCGGAATCGGTTGAATCAGCTTACGGAGTGCAAAAACAGCAAATAAAACAGCCCAAGTGCCTAATAACGGTCGTTCCCACGAGAGTGGCAACCACCCGACAAGATGCCCAAGGAGTAACAACGGAACGATCGGGGTTAATAGTTTTGTCTCGAATCGGTTAAAACAAAACGCCTCTTTGAAGAAGATTCCAGTCAATGAGGCAAACGTAAATCCGATTCCGAAAATCCAGATCGGATGCTGATAAACATACAAAGCAATGGGTTCAGAAGTGAGAAATAAAAGCGCGATCGAAGCCAATCCCCCAATCATCCAAAATAACTGAAGCGTCAAATGCAACGGTTTGAGATAGATATGAATCGTAAATAAACTCACGCCAAGTGCTGTCCAAAACACAAAATAGAGCGGCGTAATCCAAAAAAGATTCTGTGAAAAAGCAAGTCCGGTCGCGATCGCAAAACTCAATGCTGCGATCGCTAAACCGCTCCGATAAAGAATCACACCTTGGCGATCGTGATCCTCGATCGTGAATGATCCAAATTGTCCTTGATATACGATCGGCTCTTGAGTTTGCATCGAATAACCATAAAAGCGACTCTTCTATGCTACTCCTCTGCCTTCTGATCTTCGAGCGCTTGAATTGCTAGTAACAATTCTTCTTCCTGCACTTCAAAATCTTCTTCAGAAATTTCGCCCATGTCAAAGGCAAGCTGTAACGCCAAAAGTCGTTTACTCAAGTTTTCAGTTTGATCAAGTTCGGTATCAACTCGTTCTTGGATTTGCTCTGCAATCCAACCGAGTCCGGTCACAGGGGCAAATAAGAGACGTAAAACCATAACTTATGTGGGGGGTTGATAGCTATCTGGATTTGGAGACGGGTCGCCAAGAAGCTGTTCATCGAGTTTGGCTTCCCACTCTGGATCATCGACATTGATCGTAATCATTCTGCCAGCAGCGGCGGAACGGTCAACGTACACATGAAACGCAGCAATATCTTCTCGATAAGTCAGAACATAGCGACGGAGTTCATCCAAATCCATTTCGTGATAGTTAGTCGCTGTCATGGTTCATATCCTCCGCTTGGTTTCACTTCGTAATCTGTGCCGTCTCCAGCAAGAACGTAAATGTTTCCTGTTCGCTCGTCAATCCGAACTAATTCGATCGCTTTGAACTGCCAACCTGGATAGATTCGGTTAGTGAAACGATAACACAGGCGATAAAGTCCTTGAGCCTGCTCGTTTGTGGGTTCCATCAGTTGCTTCCTCGATCGAACTGTGCAAAGTTGTAAGGTGCGGTGAAATCGTTGTAGCGAATCTTCAAGCGTCCCTCAAACTGTTGATCGAGCCATTCCACTTTTTGACTAAATTTCGCTTCCAAATCCCACGGAATTAAGTATGCAGCGTTATAAATCATGGCTTCGGTGAGCACATCATTTTCAACCGTTTCAAGTGCCACCGGATTCAAAGTGGATTGGAATGCGGAAATGATCGAATCACGTCGATCACTCATTGCTTGCTCGATCGCTTGCCCGATGCGGACAATTTCATCCATGCTCAGCGTTTTTCCTTCTAAACTGTCTCGTTGTGCTTTCAGTTCAGGACTTTCTGCCATTAATGCTTGTAGCTCTTCAGCACTGTCCCAGAAGAGTTTGATACTCACTTCTCGATGACCAGACAGCTTTTCAAATAACTGATTGAGATGATTTGCGTGTGGGGCAGTGAGTTGAGAGGAAACTGTTTCCCAAGTGTCGATCGTTAATCCAAACTGAAGCGGTAGTAAGGTTCGATAGCCCGCTTTCATCGCTTGTTCTAACACTTTCTCGTGTCCCAAGAGATTTCGACGACTCGCTAGATAGCGTTCTTGTTTCGCTTCGGAATACAGAAACGCGAATCCGTCTACGATTTCGGTTTGAACGGGCTTTTGATCGAGTCCTTGAAGATCGAGATCTTGAGGTCCGGGGGCGGGAAAAATCCCGTATAGATAAAGATTGCTCATGAGTGGCTCAAAGGGGCTTAGAAGTGAGAACCAACTGGAGTTTGGCGTGAATCAGATCGACATCAGCAAGTCCGAGATCGACATCGCCTTGAAGAACGACACCTGTATTCAGTAAGCGATCGAGTAATTCCAAAATGGTTGGACTTGTCGATCGTTCGCCAGGATAATACCCTCCAGTCTTTGGTAATAACGTGCCCACTTCGCCTAAATCAATGTTCAAATCCGCCGGATCAATCTCGAAAATCTCGCAGATTTCGACGACTTGTTCTTCGAGTTTGCGGAGACTTTCAGCGGCTCGATCGAGATCTCGATCGCTGATTTCCCCCCGATCCATGCGGCGAATCACCTGCGCTTCCATCAGTTGGCGAACGAGTTCCACCACCGTGAGCAGTAACGGCGCGAGACCAGCTTTATTCGATTTGGGATTTGATAATTCGGGGGGCACGATCAAACTCACTCCTTAACGCAAACTCCGCACTACATAATCTGGCAGTGATTCCGCATCTGCCGAATCTTTGAAGGTGATCAACTTGAGATAGCTCGTTTCATCACCTTCGCCTTTACCATTCGCTCTTGAGAACCAGATCGCGGCTCCAAACTTGCGATTTTCTCCACTGCGACGAGTGTAAACATGACCACACCAAACCACTTTGGTTACGCCATGTGCATCCTGACTGATTGGAGTTGCCCCAATTTTTGACCAGTCGAAATCCTTGTAATTTTTCAAAGGACGCTGCCAGTTTGGGGGATTGCTGCCTGCCAGTACCTTGAGGACAATCAGCAACTCTTTCAGGGTGTCATCGTTCATGGGAGTCAATTAGTAAGTTTGATCTATAGCTATTATGCTACAAATCTTCGAGCAGCGATTCTAAACTGTTTGAGGACGGTAATTTTTTCGGCATCGCTTTCCGAACAGCGGCTAATTCGCCTTCGAGAGCTTCGATACGATCGAGTAATTTCTGATTCGTTTCGATCAATTCTTTCGACGGGGCGCTGAAGTAGGGATGATTTTCCCACCAGTTGATCCCCATCTCTTTCGCCTTGTCTACCGACGCGATTAAGAGTCGAATCCGAATCGTTAGTAATTCGGTCGTGGCAACGGAAACAGAAATGTCTCCGGCGATCACGATTCCTTTGTCTAAAACGCGCTCTAAAACGTCCGCTAAGGTCGAACCTGTCGCGGTGGGCATGGTCTTCTGAATGCTCTTGGTGGGGGTGTTCACGTCTCTGTCTCCGAAGGTTCAACCGCATAGAATCGTCGATCGCGATGAATTACGAGTCCCTGAATCGTCAATGCTCGAATCGCTTCAAGTAATTCTGTCCGAGCAATGGCGAATTCGCTCTCGATATCCGAAAGTCCGGCTCCATTCGATCGCACTAAGTAGCGATAAATTTGCTGCTCTTGCGTTAAAACTTCGGCAATTTGCTCGATCGAGGTTTCTGGCAAATCTTCTAGCAGTTCCGAAACTTGCTCAGCGATCGGTAATTCAGCGATCGGTAACTCCACAGCTCCAAGCATTTCATTGAGCATTTCCCAAAGAATCCTCGTTGCATTTTCTAAAGGCATTCCAATCCGTGACAGCAATACATCTGAGCAGATATCGCGGAAATCTGCATCTTCAGGCATCACCGGAATATTGTGTTCCTGACAGACTTTTGCAATCATCAATGACGATCGCAATCCTGATGCTTTATCTGATCCAGTTTTTTGGCGGAACGATCGCACTAAGCGCACAATAAAACCAGCACTAGAGCGATCAATTTCCGTTTTCTGAATCACAATTTCTTGCTGTGTCAGTTCATCCGGTTCAGGCATGTTGATGGTCACTAAGCGATCCATCAAAGCATCTTGCGTCGAATGCACACCACAATATTCTTCTGGGTTCGAGGTCAGAATTGCTCGAAATTGAGGATTCACGCGAATGTACTCGGTCTGATTGCTCGTTGGAGGCAGTACTAATAATTTCTCTTCCAATGCTGAGAGCAAGACATTGTTTACTTCAGGACGCGATCGATTAAATTCGTCGTACACCAGCGTGAAGCCTTCTCGACAAGCTAGGGTCAATCTGGAATCAACCCAGGTATGCTTCATTTCGTCTTCGACCTTTACAACGCTGTGAATGAAGTTATCAACCACTTTTTTCCGCGTATAGCCCGATTGTGCACCAATCAAATCCGAGCTTTTCGAGTCATCATCGCCGTACATCAGCATGATCGGGCGTGATAACAGATCTGCTAAATGGAGTGCTAGAGTCGTTTTACCGACTCCAGCACAACCGCGTAAATGCACTGAAAAACCGGACTGCAAGTAGCGCAAAGCGCGGGCTGCAATCCGTTCGATCGCGGGAGTACTAACAAAGCGGCGGGGGCTGGCTCTTAATACAGTCGTCACGGGGCAACTCCTTATTTAGTGGAAAGTAGATATAAGCGATCGCGCTGTGTAATCTTGCCTTGTTGAATCAACGATCGGAGTCCTTCGACTGCTTGAATCCGAGTCATACTTAGGGCTGATTCAATCTCGGTGAGTCGGACACTTTGCATCACTTCGATGTACTCGTAGATTTTGTCCTCGTCAGTTTTGGGTGCGGGAGCAGCTTTAACTGGGGTGACAATCTTGAAACCGTTTGGCTTTTTGGGTTCCGGTGCTGGGGTGCTGGGTGCTGGGTGCTGGGTGCTGGGTGCTGTTTCTGCATCTCCCCAGACGGTGCGAGATAAATCAGTACGGAACTGTTTGAGTTGAGTGCGAAACTCTGCAAAGCCAGCAAGTAAGCAATCGAGTTCTGCTTTGCGATCGCGCTTATCTTGAAGTGCTTTTTCTTGACGCTCTAGTGCCGCATCAGTCAGAAAAGCCGCTACATCAGAACGCAGTTTATCTACGAAGATTGATAGGTTGCGAGTCAATCTAATCCGTTGCTTGATGCGAGCCTGATGAGCTTCTTCTAGATACAGTTGCGTTTCTAGCTGCAATCTTTGGAGATCGGCTTGAATTTCTTGGCGGAGTGAATCGACCGTTTCAGTTAATGTCGCTCGGAACGATTGCAGATCGTGACTTAACTGTTGCGACATCAATTCACGATCTGCATGAGCGATCGCTAAAAATTCCTGAGTCTGTTGATGCAGCGATTCGCAATAGTTCTGGAGCTTCTCACGTCGAATACTCGCATCATACGAAAGCGATTCTCGAAACAGAGTCAGATCGCAGCGGAGTTGAGAAGCGGTTGCTTGACGTTGTTTGGAAGTTTCTTGGAGAAGGAGAGAAACGGCTTGGCGGCGTTGTTCAACTTGTTGGAGTCGGAGTTGCCGCTGTTGTTGCCATGAATCTTTGAAAGCCATAGCTAGTAATAGAGTTAAATCGCGCGATTTACATGGGCAAAAAACTGGGGAATCGATCACTCTCCCCAGTGCGTTTAGAATCTTGCTAAAGGTCTCAGCAAGAGATTCCTATGCAGCAGGAACAGCCGCTTGAGCGGTCAGACCGACAGCTTCTGCATACTTCAAGTAGGTTTCGACCGATGCGATGACGACGCGAGCTTCAACTGCCAGCAATTCGATACCAACGAGCGAAACACGAACCCAAGCATCGACCACAATCCCTTTATCAAGAATGCGATCGACGACTTCTGCCAAGCTAGACGAAGAGTTTACTTTTTCAACAGCCATGATGTATTACCGTTTTGGTGTGGTTGAATGGGGTCGCACGTTTAATGCTTCCTGCGCCTAAGATGGACAGTTACGATTCAGAACTATCAAGGACAATCACGGAAGCTTTATCATTTGAATAATATTTATTCCCGCAGTTCTACGGATAAAAACTACATGGTCAATTCAAGACGATTGCTGGTTACAGGGGGCGCGGGATTTATTGGCACGAATTTTGTTCAGTACTGGTGTGGGAAGTACCCAGACGATCGCATTGTGGTTTTAGATGCGCTTACGTATGCGGGAATTCAGAGCAATTTAGCTGATTTAGCCATTCGATTTGTTCATGGGAATATCTGCGATCGCGCTTTGGTCGATTCGCTTTTAGCAACTGAAGAGATTGATACGATCGTGCATTTTGCAGCGGAATCTCATGTCGATCGATCCATTTCTAGTCCTGCTGCTTTTGTGCAAACGAATGTGAGTGGTACATTTACCTTACTTGAAGCCTTTCGTCACCATTGGGAAACGTACTCTACAGCAAGACTTCTCCATGTTTCGACTGATGAGGTATACGGCAGTTTAGACGCGAGGGAACCTGCATTTACAGAACCACGAGCAAAGCCCACCTCATTCATGGGTGGGATGTAGCGCTTTGCGGCTTTAGCCGCATTCAGTCTTTTCCTTGAGCTTCAATATACTTTTGAATTGTGGTACTCGAAACGTTGCCAGCCGTGGAAACGAAATAGGCTCTTGTCCACATACTAGGAAGTTTCATCAACTCAGGAAACTCTTGCCTTAAATATCTTGCTGTTCTTCCTTTAATCCGGTGCATGAGTTCAGATGGGGCAAGATTTGGGGGACAGTTCAGAAACAGGTGAACGTGTTCTGGCTCAATAGCAAGGCTCAAAACCTCACAGTCTAGCTCTCTGCAAACATCGTGAATCAGCACGTCTAATCGCTGTTTGATACTGCCAGTCAGCACTTTTCGCCTTCTGCGGACAATCCAGCAGAAGTGGTAATTAATCAGCGAAACCAAGGTGTGTTTATGTCTATAGTTTTGACCCATAGACATAATTGTACGATAATCAGGAGCATGAAGACGTTGAAATTCAAGCTATATCAACACAAGCGGAATCGGTATTTGAAGCAAGAGATTAATATTGCTGCGAATATCTACAACCATTGCATTGCACTCCACAAACGCTACTACCGGATGTGGGGCAAGCATTTGAATTGCGCGAAACTTCAGTCTCATATTGCCAAGCTGAGAAAGCGTCAATCTCGCTGGCAACGAATCGGCTCTCAAGCGGTACAAGATATCTGTCAACGCATCGAGAAAGCCTATCAACTGTTCTTTAAGCATCACAAGAAAGGAGTCAAGCCACCGGGATTCAAGAAAGCTAGGAAGTACAAATCATTCACCCTAAAGCAAGCAGGCTACAAATTCTTAGGCGGGAATCGTATCAAGATTGGAAATCGCGTCTTTCAGTATTGGAACTCTAGAGAAATAGAGGGGAAAATCAAAACCTTGACCCTTAAGCGCACTCCATTAGGCGAGTTGTTCATGGTCGTGGTCGTTGATAGCGTTGACGAACCAGAAACCAAATTCGAGACGGGTAATATCGCTGGATTTGATTTCGGACTGAAAACGTTTCTCACTTGCTCGGAAGGATTCAAGGTTGAGTCGCCGCTATTTTTCAAGCAGGGATTGAACGCTATTCGGAAAACCTGTAAGCAGCTATCGCGCAAACAGAAAGGTTCTAAGCAGAGAGAGAAAACCAGAAAACATCTAGTGAGGCAATACGAAAAGATTGCTAATCAAAGACGAGACTGGGTTTGGAAGCTTGCTCATGAGCTAACGAATAAGTTTGATGTTCTCTACTTTGAGACCTTGAACCTCAAGGGTATGCAGCGTCTTTGGGGACGCAAGATTCATGATCTTGCATTGCGCGAGTTTTTGAGCATTCTTGAATGGGTAGCTCAGAAGAAAGGAAAACTTGTGGTGTATCGCGACCAGTGGTTTCCTAGTTCAAAAATGTGTTCCAAGTGTGGTCACGTTCTAGAATCGCTGGATTTGAAAATTAGAGAATGGCGTTGTCCATCCTGCCATGCGCTGCATGACCGGGATGAAAACGCCGCTACGAATATCAAAATGGGTGGGAGTCCATCCATAGGCTTAGGAGATGTCAGACAGGCTCAGCCTGCAATCTCTGCTTGAAGCCTGAATCCGTTAACCTAAGCATGGAGGTCGCCCCCCATGCTCGGCTTCAGAACCGGA
>ERZ1066124.162-NODE-162-length-63082-cov-23.076666_pt1 | contig 63082 bp, 57 predicted proteins | sample MGYA00382771_ERZ1066124 | MGnify/ENA primary metagenome ERZ1066124 (study PRJEB33369, sample SAMEA5778354) | biofilm metagenome | biome: Industrial cooling water; feature: Water cooling tower basin; material: Biofilm | place: United Arab Emirates | collected... | reverse complement strand
CGGAATCCGGGTAGAGACGATTCGCCGAATCGTCTCTACAAATCGTCGGGTAAACGCATAATCTGTCGCATTGTATTGTTCGGATTGGTGTCGGAAGATATCGATTCTGATTATTGCCCGATCGCTATAATCAATCTAGAACTCTGCCACTTTTCGCTGCGATCGACGTTCTGCGGCTTTCTGATCGAGCAAATTCTGAGCCATCCGATGCCATTCACTCCGCAGTCTTTCATCGGCTTGACCCTGACTGAGTGGACGACCTCGACGATCGGGATATTTCCGATAAAAGCGATCGTTCACTTCAGCAATGAATTCGTTGTAATCAATTCCTAGCTTTCGACATTCCGCTTCATAGTCGATCGCTTGAACCGTTTGCGGTTTTGGTACGACCTTATCAAGACTTGGAAGACTGGGAAGGCGTGGAATCGATCGCGCTACATAAGGAAACACCTGCGGGACAAGCCAGATCAGACTGACGATCGCTAAAATCCAAAACAGTAATTTCAGAATAAATTTGGACACGCCAAACACTGTAAATCGCACGATGCCAAACATCAGACGAAATACAGCTTGCAGTGCTTTGTAAGTTCCTTTGATCACCGCTAACGGCGCATCAAACGCTGCCTCAAACCAAGGACGCGGATAAGATCCAGTGGTTGCGATCGTCGATCGATATCGCCGTTTTCCTGCCAATGCGACCGTTCCCGCCTGCGTATTCGATTGCGGTGCGAGTCTAGGCGGTGAGGATTGCACTGTAACAACCGGAGACACCATCGATAAGGCATCTAATACAGCTTGAGCGGAAGGATATCGATCGCTCGGTCGATTGCTCAACATCCGATCGATCACTTGAGCAAACAATGGAGAAGTTCTCGCGTATTGTTTCCACTCACAGTTGAGCGTACGCGGGTCAAACAGTGATTGTGCTTCTCGTCCAGTTAAGAGAACAATGATTGTCACCGCCAGCGCATAGAGATCACTACTGGGTTCTGCTTTCCCTTTGTGCAATTGTTCGATCGGTGCATATCCTGGCTTTCCGACCAAAGTTTGAGCCGAGTGAACCGCTTGAGTTGCCGCCGCTTTCACCACTCCGAAATCAATCAGAACAGGCTTTTGATCCCATTCTCTGAGGATAATGTTATCGGGTGAGATGTCACGGTGAACAATGCCCGATCGATGAATGTATTCCAACACAGGTAAAAGTTGCTGGAGGAGTTGAACTGCTTCTTGTTCGCTAAACGTGAGATTTTGTTTGGCTCGATCGTTCAATAGTTCCTCATAAGTCTTGCCCTCCACATAATCCTGCACCAAGAACAACAATTCGCGATTCTGCGTTTTTACCTGAAACAGTTCGCGAAACTGGGGAATTTGAGGATGCTGGAGTTGATGGAGAACCTTGGCTTCCCGTGTAAAGAGTTCTTCGGCTTTCTGAGCGTGTTTTGAACCTTGTGATCGCGGCTCGAACTCCTTGAGAACGCAAATTTCATTAAACCGATTAGTGTCTTGTGCCAGATATGTCCGCCCAAAACCCCCTTGTCCCAAGACTCTGAGAATCCGGTAGCGATTTTGAACGATCGTGCCATCAGGAAGCGGTAATCCCATAACGCAGTGAACGGTAATGACGCTGATCAACTCTATCACTGGAATTCGATTTGAGCCGATCTACACAGGCAGTTTTTCGATCGCCCAATTGTAAATACAAGTCAGCGTAGAGTCATTTCCGATTTCCTGCTTTTTCTTCGCTAACTTATCTGTTAAGCAATTCGTAAAACACTAAAAATTCGATGAGCCGCTTTGAAGTAAGAGAACTCATCGAACTTCGATCGACAATTAAGCCAATTTCTTAAGCCGCTGTTGAGCCATCAGAATCCCGATCGCTGGTCGCGCTTTGCAACCGAGTTTTCATTCTTTTGCGAATGCGATCGCTCGTTCTCGTTCCGCCTGCAAGTTGATATTCACGGCTATCTTGCCCAAACGTAAACTCAACGCCTTTGAGCATTTGTTTCGAGAGTGCATCCGCCGCTTCTTCCAAAGTATTCAACTCATTTCGACTCAATTCAAGCGCCGCCATCAAATCATTGTGTTCCCTCAGCTTCTTGCGGAGTTGCTCAGCCGTATCCGTCAGTTTCGCCAAGCTGCGATCATTGCCAAAGTCCAGGGCTGGATCGATCGCTTTTAACCCAGTGATCCGAGCATCCACACTGGTCAAGGTCGCTGAAGTTCTTTGATTTTTCATTGTGATTCCGAGTAGATGTAACTCCACCCACCCTAAACACCGCCGCATTCTTTCAACAGGCGCAGAATTGCAGAGCGCAAAATATAGTTTTGAAGAAGCACCGAATGTAAGTCAGTAGTTTTGCGGGTTGAGTCTCTGCTTCAAGTCGATGAGTGACTTGATCGACCGATTGAGTCACTGAAACAAGCTGATTGATTAGAAAGTTTTATTCAGTAGTGACTTGATTCGTGAATCGTTTTATTGATTTAGCCGAATGCGCCTCTCGAATCGGTGAGCGAGTGACTACACGATCGTGAATAGAAAAAACTAGAATAATTTCACTATCGCGATCGAGCAAATTCCGTGAACGGATAACGCAAACCATTGAATCAGATTGTTTCAGAAGCCTAAGATTTACTGGCGATCCGATTCGTTCTAAAGGTCACATTCGAGCCTTCTTGAGTTTGTTCTAACACCAATAGCGGCGTGGGTTTCGCATTCTGATCCCAGCGCATATTGGCGATTCTGCCCTGAATCGCAGGTTGCCAAGTATCGTGCTCATGGGTTGGACTGAGGAACGTTTCAAAACAATCAATAATTTGATTAATCGTGACCGAAGTGGGCTGGGTTGGAAGTTTGAGAATTTTGATTTGAATGCGAAAAAGAACTCTGGTCGATTGTGCGGTTTCGCCTGTTTTGTACAAAACATCAAAGATTTCATCGACTTGGCGACCTGTACTGGCAATGCCGATTTCGCCTTGATTCGCCTGAGTCGGACGGAGTGCCAGCGTAATTTTATCTTTGACTTTAATTTTGATTTGATTAACGATCGCGAAATGAAACACTTCTTCCGCCATCCGCATCCGCAGATAATCCAAGTTAAATTCGCGGGAGTGAATCAAATCGGGATTGCGCTCCATTTTCCCGATCGTTTCGACTGCATATTTCAGCTTTTTCTGATATTCCCGATTCTTGATGACTTCAAATTTCACTTGTTTTTTCAGCTTGTTGGCTTGAAGTGTAGAGAAAATCCCCAAGACGACCAGCAGCAAGAACAGTCCACCCGAAGTGACCATCCAAATGTTTGCTCCAGATTGGGCGGGCGGTCTCGATGCGGGTTGAGTTCTAACAGGTTTAGCGGCTTGAGCCAGTAGCGGGGAAACCATCTGAAGCAACATAGGACTTTTTTCAGGGCAGAGATCGTTCGCTTTCAGGATGCCCAGATGAAACAATGAATGACTAAGTGATTTTTGCAAGTTTGGAACTGAGAAAATGAAACCGCTTGATTGTGCTGCTTTGAAGTCAATTCGATTGATTGCGACTGATATGGATGGGACATTGACGATCGACCAAAAATTCACGCCGCAGTTACTACAAGCATTCGATCGATTAAATCAAGCCGGAATTGCCGTTCTGATTGTGACCGGAAGATCAGCAGGCTGGGTGAGCGGATTAGTGAATTATTTACCGATCGTGGGCGCGATCGCTGAAAATGGCGGACTGTTTTATCAGGGCGAAACTCAGGAGCTATTAGTGCCGATTTCTGATGTCAAATTACATCGTCAGAAGTTGGCGGAAATGTTTTTAAAATTGCGATCGTACTTTCCTAGAATCCAGGAATCTCATGACAACGCTTTTCGCTTAACCGATTGGACATTTGATGTGGCTGGATTGAACCTTGAAGACATTAAAAAATTAGCTTCACTCTGTCAAGATAACGGGTTCGGCTTCACTTATAGCAATGTTCAATGTCACATCAAATTATCAGAACAGGACAAAGCACGAGGATTATTGAAAGTTCTAGAAAAACACTTTTCACAATACCGATTAGAACAGATTGCAACAGTGGGAGATAGTCCAAATGATGAGAGCTTGTTCGGACAGTTTCCACTCTCGATCGGGGTTTCCAACATTCAACACTATCAAACGCAACTAGAGCATTTACCCACTTACATTACAACTCAACCCGAAGGTCTAGGATTCTGTGAATTCGTAGACGCGGTACTCTAGAAGAGGCAAGACACGAATAGATTTATGGAAACCTCAACCCCGACTGCGGCGCGTATCCGCAACTTTTTGATAGTCCTTGCTGCGATCGCGCTTTCGGTCGCGATGGCACTCGGACTCCGCACTCAAACGACAGGCGTTTCCCTTAATGAAATGTCTGCCGCTTCGACTCCCCTAGAAGTCGCACTCACGAATGGCAAACCAACGCTGATGGAGTTTTATGCGAACTGGTGTACAAGCTGTCAAGCAATGGCTCCAGAGTTAAAATCGCTCAAAGATAGTTACGGCGATCGCGTTAATTTCGTGATGCTGAATGTCGATAACGAAAAGTGGCTACCTGAAATTCTGCATTATCGCGTCGATGGCATTCCCCACTTTGTCTACATGGATCAAAAAGGTCAGGCGATCGCTCAAGCGATCGGAGAGCAACCGAAATCGATCGTTGAAGATAACCTGATCGCTTTATCAACCGGATCAGCCCTACCTCACGCCCAAAGTATCGGGCAAACTTCAGAATTCTCCGCACCTGTCGGAACGAACCCCAGCGATCCGCGTGGTCATGGGAGCCAAGTCGTCGAGAAATCCTAATCGCGCCACTTGATCGAACAACCGACCGGAGTAGTCAAAATCGGTGCGATCGCGTCTTGATTCAGAAGAGCCGCGATCGCATTTTTCAAGTACGGAACTTTTACCGCAGTTGAATCTTGAGCACTATCATCGATCGCGCCTGCGTACTGGATGATTCCCTTCTGATCTAACAGAAACGCATGGGGCGTTTTCTCTGCCTTAAAGGATTGCGCGACATCTTGATTCAGATCTCGCAAGTACAAAAAATTCAATTGCTGCTCGGTTGCGAAATCCTGCATCTTTTCGTATGAATCTTCAGGAAATTGCTTCTCATCATTCGGATTAATTCCGATCAGCGTCACTCCTTGGGATTGCAGTTCGGTTTGAAGTTGCTTTAAGCGATCGAGATATAGCTTCACATACGGACAGTGATTACACATAAAGACCACCACGATCGCGCGATGGCGTTCCAAATACCGCGCTAAGTGATGAATTGCTCCATCCGCACCGGGAAGCTCAAAGTCTGGTGCATATTGACCGATAACAGAACTGACCATAGTGTCGCAACTGAAACATTTTGTCTTTCCAGTTATAGACTGCTTGCCGCAAAATCTAACATTCTGACCGTCAGAAATTCCGCATCGACTTGAAGGATTTTTGAGAAGTATCGTCTCTTGCGTTCACCCGCCCCCGGACTGAAAGTCGGGGCTAATTGAATGAAGTCCACTAAAGGGACTAAAAGCCAAGTAGAGTCAAGTCTTCAGTCCTTTTCAAAGGACTTTGTACTGTTAGCCCGGAATTCCATTCACGGGCGGGTGAATGCAGTGGATGAGTGCTTTTCAAATACCCTCTTATCGTTTCCGGGTCGATCGCGCTTTTTTCTTCGGTGGTGCTTCCACAGGTTCAGGAAGTGCCTCAACGGTTCCCCCATTCCGCAAACTTGCCGCCTGTGCCAACAATGAATCCGCAAACGCGATCGCGGCTGCTTCGGTCGTGCCATTCTCGCTCGATCCGACCTGTCCACTCGCTAACTGTGCCAATTCCTGACGGCGCTGTTCTTTGTCGAGGGCATTCACGCGCACGATCGTTCTTAATTCCGCAGTCGCGCCATTTCCATTCTGCGACCCGTGACTCAGTTCGATCACTTGTTTCGCGACGTTGAAATGCTGGTCTGCCATTGCTGCCACAATTGGCTGGTGAGTCACACAAAGGACTTGGTGATGTCGTCCGAGTTGGTAAAGTTTTTCTGCGATCGCTTGTGCGACTCGACCCGAAACCCCCACATCAATTTCATCGAATACGAGCGTTTCAGCCGAATCGACTTGCGAGAAACAAGCCTGTAAAGCGAGAAGAAATCGGCTCATTTCCCCACCCGATGCAATTTCGGTTAACGGTTGCAAGGGTTCACCAGGGTTTGGGCTGAAAAGATAAGTAATGCGATCGCTTCCGGCTCCAGTGGGTGCGATCGGGGTAATTCCGACCTGAAACTGTACCTTTTCCATTGCCAGTGGTTTGAGTTCAGCAATCAGTCGCGCTTCCAATCCTTGAGCGGTCGATTGACGCAATTGAGTTAAGAGCGAGGACGCTTCGGTTAATTCAGCTTTGCGCGATGTGGTGAGTTGTTCGAGTTCTTCAAGCGATTGTCCTGCGCCTGTGAGTTCTTCGAGTTCAGCTTGGAGCGATTGTTGAAGTGCGATCGCATCACTCAAATCTGGTCCGTATTTGCGGCAAATCTGTTTCAATTCAACGACGCGCTCCTCGACTTCCTGCAACCGTTGAGGATCAGTTTCAAGATCATCTCCATAAGCATTGATTTGCTGTCCTGCTTCTTCGACGAGCGCAAGCGCAGAAGTCACAATTTCGAGAATCGACTGAATCTGGTCATCGTATCGCGCCATATCTGTGAGCAAGCCTTCTGCCTTACCGAGCAAGTCCGCACAAGCATCATCCCCGTTTTCGTTCTGATACAGGGCTTGATAAACCTGATAACTTTGCTGCTGTAATTCGACACTGTGACTCAGCCGCTTGCGTTCTTGCTCCAATTGATCCAATTCATCTGGATCGTTTAAGTTCGCGGCGTTCAACTCACGCAATTGATACTCAAACAAATCAAGCTGCTGTAAGCGTTGTTGCTCCGAATGTTTCCGTTTCTCTAGAGCTTGTGCAGCCTGCTGATAGCTCGAAAATGCTTGAGATACAACTTCTCGCTGTTTCAGAAGCGCGACACCGCCATAACTATCGAGCCAATCGCGTTGGAGGCTCGGCTGTCCGAGTTGAACGGTTTGACCTTGCGCGGTAATCTCGACCAAGCGATCGCGCAACGATTCCATCTGCTGCTTGTTGACGAGAACGCCGTTAATTCTCGATCGATTTCGCTGTCCACTCCCAAGCGCGACGATTTCACGACTACAAACGGCAAGTTCGTCATCGAGGAGATCGATCTGTTCTTGCTCAAACCAGGATTTCAATAAATCATGCACTCGGAACGTGGCTTCGATCGTGGCGCGTTCTTCTCCGGTTCGGACGGCTCGACCCGTGACCTTGCCACCGAGTGCGGCATCGATCGCATCTAAAATAATCGATTTTCCCGCACCTGTTTCTCCGGTCAGAACGTGCAGTCCTGCCCCAAACGTCAAGTCGAGGTGATCAATCAGCGCAAAATTTTCGATCCGCAGGGACAATAGCATGAAGACTCACAAAACAACGATCTGCACTTCCTTTCCATGTTAGCGAGGACAAGCTGGAGTACAAGCATGATTTGGTTTCGATTATAGTAAATCTGTTCCAAGAAACCGTCAAGAGGAAAGCGAATGAAGATTTCTGCGGTCTTCTCGTTCTCGATGAGGATTTCCTGATAGGAGTGATTCGGTAATCTGGCGATCGCGAATCCCCTCAAGGTTTCGACAAAATGATTAACTGAGAACAGTAAGCCCTTCGATGCTTCTTGTTACAATACTTCATAATAATTGCCCTCCGGTGTCGATCGATGAACCCAACTTCCACTCCGTCCCCCGCTATGACTCCTGAAGCGCTCAATTCGCTTCCTCTTATTCGTACTGAGAACGGCATGATCACATCGGAATTGGCGCTCGTGCCGAATCAGGCAGATATGACCACGCTCCGATACGATCCTGATCTGATTTCGGCTTATTATCGGACGCGATACCCGCAAGTCTGGCGACGAACGCTGGGAATTTTCCTGCCGTTCCTCTTTTTTGCACTGCGGCTCTGGTGGGATCGGCTTCGCGGAAATAGTGTGAAAAATCAGCAGAAACAAGCAGTTCACCTGCGCGAGATGCTGACGAATCTGGGTCCAGCATTTATCAAAATCGGACAAGCGCTTTCGACGCGACCCGATTTAGTGCCGCCTACCTATTTAGAAGAATTAACCAAACTTCAGGATCAGTTGCCGCCCTTTCCGAATGAAGTGGCGTTTCAGTTTATTCGGGAAGAGTTGGGCAAAACTCCGGATCAGATCTATGCAGAATTAACTCCGATGCCGATCGCGGCTGCCTCTCTCGGTCAAGTTTACAAAGGCAAGCTGAAAACAGGCGAAACGGTTGCAGTAAAGGTTCAGCGTCCGGGACTGGCTCAAAGTATTGCGCTCGATATGTTCATTCTGCGGCGACTGGCGGGATGGGCGATGAAGAATATTAAGCGAATTAAAAGTGATCTTGTTGCGATCGCAGATGAGTTGGCGACCCGCATCTTTGAAGAGATGGATTACACCCAAGAAGGTCGCAACGCGGAACGATTTGAAAAACTCTACGGACATTTAGCCGAAATCTATGTTCCGAAAATCTATTGGGAGTTCACAGGTCGGCGCGTTCTGACGATGGAATGGATCACCGGAATGAAGCTGACCCAGTTAGATGCGATTCGCGACCAAGGCATTGATGCAACTCATCTGATCGACGTTGGGGTGCAATGTTCGCTCAGACAGCTTTTAGAGCACGGATTCTTTCACGCTGATCCGCACCCTGGAAACTTATTAGCAATGCCCGATGGACGATTGGCGTATCTCGATTTCGGCATGATGAGCCAGGTTGAACCGTATCAGCGATATGGATTGATTGAAGCGATCGTACATTTAGTGAATCGGGATTTCGAGGGTCTAGCTCGCGATTATGTGAAGCTTGGTTTCTTGTCTCCCACAATGGATCTCACCCCGATCGTTCCAGCATTCGCGGAGGTGTTTAACGAGGCACTAGGCGCTTCTGTAGCGGAAATCAATATCAAGAGCATCACCGATAAGTTATCCGCCTTGATGTATGAATATCCGTTCCAAGTACCTGCGTTCTTTGCGTTGATTATTCGATCGCTTGTCACCTTGGAAGGAATCGCGATCAATGTCGATCCGGATTTCAAAGTGCTCAGTAAAGCGTATCCGTATGTTTCCAAGCGACTTTTAACTGATCCGGCTCCAGAACTTCGAGCTTCATTGCGCGATCTATTATTCAAGGATGGTAGCTTCCGCTGGAATCGCTTAGAAAACTTGCTGAAGAATGCGCGAGACAACTCGGATTACAACTTGGATCAAGCATTGGATCAAGCAACTGATTATCTGTTTAGCGATCGAGGTGAATTCATCCGCGCCAACTTGGTGAATGAAATCGGTAAAGCTCTCGATTCTCTCAGTCAATCCGCTTGGAGAAATCTTTCCTACGGCTTCCGTGAACGAGTTGGATTAGCGGTCGAACGTCCACCACTACCGCCAGAGAATCAGGCGACCTTAGACCATCTCAAACGAGTGTGGAACATTCTGAGAGAGACTCGCGGCTTTAATCAAACGAAGATTCTGTCTTTGATTCCGCGACTGTTAGCGAAACCGGAAACCCAGCAAATGGGGCAGCAGATTGTGAGCGATTTTACGCAGCGATTGGCAGCCCGATTGATTCGGGAGGTCTTGCTGAAAGATGAATTAAATCAGCGATCGACAGTACAACCCTCAGCAGCTTTAACAGTGGTGCAGTAATTTATCTGTAAAAGACTTCGCCCTCACCCTAAATCTTTCTAAACCAGAAAGCTAGGGGGAGGGCGAATTTCATATTTCACAAAACGTCGATCGCACTTTACCCTTATTGCGGTTTCGTCTCCCCCTTCAACGCCTGCTGCGCCGAAATCCCATCTCCCTGAAATCCGAAATACCACAACACTGCCGCCGCTTCTGCACGAGTCACCGATCGCTTCGGCTGAAAAATCGTCGTATAACCAAACGCCCGTCGAATATTCGCCTGATCGCCATTCTGAAAATCGGCATACACCGCTCTCAAGGCATTTGGATCAATCCGATTCGCATCCTGAAATCCCCAGGTTTGCTTGACTGAATCGATCGTGGCATTCGGTAACGGCTGACGAGTATCGACCGGAATTTTCCACAGAATCATATCTTCTCGACTCAGAGGCGCATCCGGGCGGAACAAGGTTGCACTACTATTGCCCGATAGTGAACTCGGAATCAATCCCGCTTCTGCCAATCCTTGAATCACTGCAAAATCTGGATCTTTCGCGGACACATCACGGAATGCAGTTTGTCCGGTTTCGACTGCCAAGCGAATCTGTCGGGCAGGTCGATCGCGATAAATCCGATTATTTGCTTCAACTAACCATCGCGCATAAACTCGCCGCGTAATGTTCTTATTCGGTTCAAACAGCGTGTTATTGTCCTTTGTCTGACCTGTTAGAACTCCAAGCTGTGCCAAGTCTCCGATATAAGAGCGCAGTTCTTGAGGCGCTTTCTCGATATCTGAAAAGCTGATATTGGAAGTCGTTGTAGGACTGGGTGAAGGAGAAGGACTTGCAGCAGGTGAATTACTAGCAGATTGCTCGGCTTTAGTTTCGATCGAGAAATTCGCCCCACTCTGAGCCTCTGCCAGCCCAATCCCAATCTGCAAACCTTGACGCGATGCCACCAGTCTTCCTTGTTCAGGATTCTGCTCATTCAACGTCCAACCGTTCTTTTGCAGTTCATCGCGGTAGAAATTAAAAATTTGCTCACGATTGTCCGCACTCGACCAGCGAGTAAACAAATCCGCACTCTGTTCCGGTGGATTGCTTCCAGTCGATCGCACTTCTACTAAAGTGGCGTTTGGATATCTGGGAACTTCTGCCGGAAACGTTGGCGGCAGTTGTGCGGTTGACTGAGGAGAAGCTTGAGGAGTTGGAGTCCCCCCTGTCAATCGCGGGTCAGCCGCCAACGAATCCCGCAGCGAGTTTGAACAACTGGATAGCGGCAATACACAGAGCAGTGCTAATCCAAAAGAAGCCGTAAATTTCTGAAGCGACATCACGATCGAACATCCATCATCACTTCGTCAACACTAGCGCAAATCGGCTTCAGTTTGGGTTAGTCTCGATCGTCGTCGAGCATTTTCTGTAAGCGCGATCGCTCCAGCACATAATAGTCAGAAAGTCCGCTGCGTGTGGCTTCGACTTCTTGAGACTCTTCTGAGAAGATTTCAAACTTCTTAAACCACCAATCCACGGCAGAGGGAAACCGGACATGCTCTTGAGCCGCTTGCAAGAGTTCCAATGCAGAATCTCGTTGAGAATCGCGATCGGGGTTATCTTCTTGCAACATTGCACAAGCGCGTTCTCGCAGTTTGGTACGGATTTCAGAAGAGGAAAGCTTAAGACATTCAGGAGAAATATCGCCTAAGAGAAATCCACGATCGGTATATAACAGAAGACGAATATTGCCGACTTCAAATGCAGTGTTGCGAACGGTGCAAATTAGTTTTTTAGGGCAAGTTGTCAACTTTCGATCCAATTGTATTTTCATGTTGGAGCTAGATATCGAGACGAAAGTTTTTGTGGCTTTTATGTTTTATAAAGTAGCGGATTTTCCTCTTAGATTCTGAGTTGTTTTGCAATTCTCTATATTAGGCTTCAGACAACTTGACATTAATATTTCATATACTCGCAGCGCACTCGAAATCACGGTGTTATCCTGTGTCAAAGAATCAAAAGGGTTCATTCGCCTCGGATACCACTACCTAGTAAAAGGGTGCGATCGTATCGTTTCTCAAGCTATAGTGGCACTATCGAAGGTTATAACTTCACAGACTGTCAGTGACTCGATCCGCGCCATTGACAGGCTCGATTTTGTCCATATTGCAGTTTATTTACCCCAGTCTTATCATGTCTTCCCCGAACCAAAACGGTCAAACTGCGACTCAGAACCAGCAGTCACCGGAATTAATGAACGATCGCACCAAGCTCGAATCGCTGATTCCGAAAAATCTCAGCAGCAACAAAAGAGCCGTGATCGAGCAGTTGGTAAGACGTTATCAGCAAAAAAGTATCGATCGATAGTTTAGTGATCTGTCTGAAGATATAGTCTTGTCACAAACAAGACCAATTTGATTTGCCTATACTACAATGTAGTTCCTAACGTCTCACGGGTCTAGGGTGGTCGTTACACGAACTGAGACAAGCGACCCTCTGCAAGATTACGGTAGCTCTTTTGCGAAATCGACGAGAGCCACTTTGTATTCGTAACTGTGCAGCGTCCTGTGTCCCTACATGGTCTCAGTTAGGCAAGGCAAATATGATGACCACAGATGAATCTCTCCAACTCCTTTTAGACTTAATCGAACAAGTCAAGACCGCTGAAACCGACGACTTCTTTGCACTGGCTCAACTGGCTAAACTTGATCCACTCCGGGACTTTTCAGAAGCGAATCTGAGTGGAATCGATCTACGATCGAAAAATATGTCCAAAGCCGACTTGATCGAAGCGACGCTCGTGGGAGCCAGTTTAATCAGTACGAATTTGACCGATGCTCGACTGATCAGCACCAATCTCACACAGGCAAACCTGACCGATGCGACTTTGACCGGAGCAACGTTGATTAATGCGAATTTGTCTGGTGCGGTTTTGGTGAATGCAACGTTGGATAGCGCAAACTTAACGGGCGCAATCTTGACCGATGCAAAATTGAGTTATGCAAATGTTCGTCGATCGCTGTTAACGAGTGCGGATTTGAACGGAACACAACTGAGCGAGACGAATCTAAGCTACGCCAATTTACGACGCGCTCATTTGATTAACGCAGACTTGAGTGGTGCAAGTCTATACGGTGCGGATCTGACAGGTGCAGACCTTCGAGGAGCGATTCTATCGGATACAGATTTTGTTGGTGCAAATGTTGAACGAACTCGATTCAATGAGCCGCGTTGGTTTTCGAGAGAAGCCAAGCGAGATTTGACCCAACGGGGTGCAATTTTTGAAGTCTAAAAGATGCAGGGGGAGACGCGGTTAAATTGCGTCTCCTTTTCTTATGCGTGTTCGATCGCGTCTTCAGGTCCCAATAGCGAAATATACGGTTCATTAAAATATCGACAAGCCGTTTCTTGCGCTTCTTCCGCGCTCACACGCGCGATCGCGGTTTGAAATTGCGTATCGAACTCGACTCCTAATCCGAGCGTTTCATACCAGCCAAAGATTTGTGCCAATTGCGAATTCGTTTGTTTTCCAAGCGCGTACTGTCCGAGTAATTTATTTTTCGCAACTTGGATTTCTTCCTCGCTCAACGGTGCGGCACAAAGACGATCGACTTCGGTTTTCAAGCCCGAAAGCGCGATCGCGGTATTGGTCGGAGCCGTTCCCATATATGTCACAAAATACGACGTATCTAATCGAGTCGGATAAAACGCAGACACTTCATAAGCTAGTCCCCGTTTTTCGCGCAGTTCAACAAACAATCGACTCGATAAACCATTACCTAAATAGGTATTCAACAGCTTTAATGCAGCGTAATCTTCCATCAGATTGGATTGAATCGATGGAGCATGATAGCCCAGAATCACGATCGATTGTTGCGTGTCTTGTGGAACTGCATTCCGAATTGGGTTCGAGGCGATACTGGGTAAATTTAATGGTGCGATCGCCTTCGATGGTGCTTTCCAATCGCCTAAGATTTCCTCAACTTGCGACACCGCTTGATCTGCTGTAATTCGACCTGCAATGCTAATCGTCAAATTATCCGGGCGAAAGTACGTTCTGTAGTAAGTCTGCAAATCTTCGCGAGTTAATTGCTCAACCGTTTCAGTCGTTCCTAAACCTGAGAGTGCATACGGATGATTGCCGTACATTGCGTGACGTAAGCGATCGAGTGCCACCGTAAAAGGTTGTTCTTGCTGCGATCGAATCGCTTGCAGCGCTAATCGACGCTCTAACTCAACTTCGGATTCTGGAAAAGTTGCTGATCGTAAAAGTTCTCCCGCGAGTGTGAGCATTTCTGGGAAATCTGCCGAAACTGTTTTCACACTGAGTAAAAAGTAGTCTGATGCGGCATCTGTGCTGAGACTTGCCCCGATCGATTCCACTCTTTCTGCGATTTCTAAAGACGAATGCTGTTCTGTGCCTTTCGTCATTACTGCTGCAACGAGGTGTGAAAGTCCGGCTTTGTCGTATGGCTCCCAGCGAGTTCCAGCTTTAAAAAAGAGACGAGCTGCAATGATATCCGCAGACGGATTTTCAGTTACGAGAACGGTGATGCCATTACTCAGGACAGTTCGATGAATCGTTCGATTTTGGGGCGAGGCAATTGTTGAGGTCACGATCGTTATAAAAATGACATTTGTTGATTCTAGCAATCGGGCTTCACCACGATCGCGGCATAGTGATATGGCGAAAGATAATGGCTGGCTAAATCGCGCAAATCTTCGGCGGTAAAAGATTGAATCCAGTGTGGATAGGCGATCGCGGCTTCGATCTCTGCCATCGAATGATAATAGCCGTACAGTCCTGCAAGCTGTCCCGGTGTCTCAGTTGAGAAAGCGTAATCATTACAGAGTAAACGTTTAGCGCGATCAAGTTCAGCTTGAGAAATCGGAGTGGTCATCAGATGAGATAGACGATCGCAAATCAAAGCTTCGATGCGTTCTAAGTTTTCTGGATCAAGCCATGCTGCGATCGTGAACAAACTCGAATCGCGTTGCAGCGAGAAACTACAATCGATCGCTTGTACGAGTTGGCGTTCTTCGCGCAGTTCTTGAACGAATCGAGAAGTACGCCCGGATGCGAGAACAGCAGAAAGCAAATCAAGTCCGCAGGCAGCTTTGAGGGGATCTTGCTGATTCGAGCGTTCAAACTGTTTCCAGGGCAATAGATTCTCTTCATCGTGCCAAGTTTGCGGTTCGACTCCTGGAGCAATCCAAGCCATCAATAATCGAGCTTGTTCCAACCGTGGAAGGTACAATTCTTCTCGTCGAATACTGGTAATCGGCGGTTCGGCTTCGGCTTCATGACGCGGACAAAAACCAGAATCGGGAAAAGTGCCAAAAGCGTTCTCAACCTGAAGTTTCGCCTGATCTAAATCGATATCGCCAGCAATCACGACCGTCATATTTTCCGGTTGATAATGCGTGCGATGAAACGATCGCATTTCGTCTGCCGATCGTGGCATCAAACTTTCCTCGGTTCCCAAAATCGGTCGCCCGTAAGGATGCCGCTGATAAACCAATTCAGACAAAACTTGGAATGCGATCGCATCAGGATCATCGTAAGTTTGAGCAATCTCTTCAAGCACCACTTCTCTTTCGCGATCGAATTCCTCATCCGGGATCGCTGCATTCAAGAGCAGTTCACTCAAATAGGGCAACGTTTCCGCAAAATCCTTGGATGCGGTCGTCATGTAAAAGTGAGCATAATCGTAGCTCGTCGCGGCATTTGTCATTCCGCCCCGATTCTCGATCGCACAATCGAATTCTCCGGGCGCGATCCGGTGCGTTCCCTTGAAAATCATGTGTTCTAGGAAATGCGCCATGCCCATCCATTCATCGGGTTCCGCGATCGAGCCTGCATTCACCCAGACATCGATCGCGCTCACTCCGGTTGCGGGGAGATGATGGTGAATCAGCGTCAAACCATTGTCTAATCGATGCACAGTCGCGGGAAGAGACAGAGAAAGTTGGGGCGATCGATGAATATTCAAGGGACTAACTGAATAACAGAATTGGGGGGCAGTTTTTAAGCTGAATGTAATCTCGCCAACTTACAAATACAGAGCAAGGATGACAAAATTAGCGGTGTAAGTTCATTTTTGTAGTAATTTATCCTCGACTTCTTGCGCCAAAATGCAGAAGTCCGATGCTTCAATCGGTAGATTTTGCACAAATCTTGATTCAGATATTGTCTGCACAAAGCTTAGCTAGAAATCTGCTATCACCATAATTCTTAACTTTTTGACAATAAAAATTCCCTTACTAAACTAGCAAGGGATCAAAGTAGGACACCGCAGCGCCGTCTTACCTCAGCTTTTGACCTGGTTAAAACCAGGTGGGTGTCGAAGGAACGGATATAAAGTTTCCGAGTACAAGCTCGGTCTACTGCCATCCGTCGAGTAAGACTCCCAGATTCAAAAAACATAGATCATAAAACATTGTTGGCAGTCACCAACGCCGCAGCAAATCCTTCAATCATTCTAGCGGGTCGATTTCAAGTTGGGAAGCCATTGATCAATTCCTCGTGAATGAATTTAAAGAACGATCGTGAAAATTCCCACTCGTCGAAATCCGTCTCCTTGGCGCGATTCTGATCCCACCGCTCCCAATCACGGTACGATGAGAAGACTGTTACCTTTGTTCATTTAACGCGAACTGCTTATGAAGCGCTTATTGTCTCGCCTGCTGGCGCTAGTGATGGTTGTCGCGATCGGACTGGTCGGTTGCACGAATGCACCAGGCGGTCTATCAGGCAATTACCGCGATGACACGCTCACGGTGATTAACACCCTCAAAACTGCGATGACGCTCCCCGCCGATGCACCGAACAAAGCGGCAATTCAAGGCGAAGCTCGCAAACTGATTAATGATTTCGCTGCCCGCTATCGTCGCGATACCTCGTTGGCGAAGCTGAGTTCCTTTACAACGATGCGAACCGCACTGAATTCGCTTGCAGGACACTACAGCTCCTACCCGAATCGTCCTGTTCCTCAGAAAATGGTCGATCGCTTAAATGTCGAGTTCAGCCAAGTCGAAGCCTCGCTCAAACGCGGTAATTAATTGAAATACAACCAAAAGACCCAGGAGTGATTCAATTCACCGCCTGGGTCTTTTTTATCTCTTGATCAGAATACAAGCGACATCAACAGGATGAGCGGGATTACAGAATTTTGTTAGAAAAGAGACCTAAGTAGTCATTGTGCTACTTAGGTCTCTTTAAGGGGTGATTAATTGTGGAGCGGTCATCTTCCTTGGTTTACGAGCAGGATCACCGCCCTAGAATTGCGCCTTAGAGTCCGACTGCCAGCGCCCCTGCCAGTGCTGCCGCGCCAGCCGAAACCAGAGCCGTTCCAAATAACCACCAAGCCGCTGTTTCTGCTGCTTTACGGGTTTCTTCAGCCTGCTTCTTCGCTTGCCGTTTGACTTCTTCTAAACGGTGTTGTGCGTCGGTTTGAATCCGTTCTGCACGACGTAAGACCGAAGTTCTCGCGTTCTCGACTTGATCAACAATTCGATTTGCTTCCGCTTCAGAAATGTCATCACGAGAAGCTAACAGAGCGACAACGGTATCGCGATTGAAACTACCTAAACGATCGCGTAATGCCTCAAATCCTGCCTGCGGATCGTGGAACATTGTCCGAACATCCGTCCGAATGCTGTCGTAGTTCAGTTCTGGACGATCGAGCGAATTCAGATAGTTACGAATGCGATCGAGAATGCCATCGATCACGCTTTGAATCCGGTGCTGAATCGCGTGGATTTGTGCCATGAATTGCTCACGTACAGAGAGCACTTGATCGACGATGCGGTTGGCTTCTTCTTCGGTCATGTCGTTGCGTTGAGCCAAGAGTGCGACGATCGTGGATCGATCGAAGTGCGATAAGCGATCGGTTAAACTGCCAAAACCCGATTTTGGATCACGTAAGAGCAACTGTAAATCGCGCTTGATGCCATCGGGATTGAGTTCGTCTTTGTCTGTGTTTCGCAGATAGTTCTCGAACGTGGATTGGAAGTTTTGAACACGCTGTTGTGTTCTCGATGCCAGACGACGCGGAGAACGGACGACACTCCGAATCGAAGACAGCGTTTGATCGACCAGTTGGTTTGCCTGAGCTTCGGTCAGATCAGGACGTTGTGCCAACAGTCGAACGATCGTTTCGCGATCGACTTGCGACAGTCTTCTTCTTAAACGGTAAGTTCCAGCTTTCGGATCACTCAGCAAGACGTTCAGATCGCGCTTGATGCCTTCGGGATCGAGTTCAGAGCGGTTTGTATTGCGAAGAACTTGTTCGATCGTTGAAGTCACATAATCGACTTGATCTTTTGCGGTGTGAACCACTCGTTCCGGTGCGTGAAGAATGTTATGGCGGACATCTTCAAGCTGAGACACAATGCGATCGGCTTCTTCGGGAGTCATGTCTTGGCGCTGTCCAAGGAGTTGAACGAGCGTATCGCGATCGAAGTGGCTCAATCTTGCCCGGAGTGCAGATGCTCCCGCTTGTGGATCGTCGAGCAGGGTGCGGAAGTCGCGCTTGATGCCATCAGGATTCAGTTCAGACTTATTCGTATTTCGCAGATACGATTCAACTCTCAGACGGAGCGCTTCCGCTTCTGAACGCGCTCGGTTTTGAGCCTCCTGAGCCGAATTGAGAACGCGATCGCGTGTGCTTTCAAATTGGCTAACAATGCGATCGGCTTCTTCGGGAGTCATGTCTTGGCGCTGTCCGATTAATTGAACGAGCGTATCGCGATCGAAATGACTCAGGCGATTTTTGAGAGCGTCGTATCCAGCTTCGGGGTCTTCGAGCAGCAGTGAAACTTCACGTTCGATGTCTTCGGGACTCAGTTCGGATTTGTTTGTCGATCGTAGATAGTTTTCAACTCGACTCCGCAAATCAGTAGTTTCGGTATGTTCTTCAGCAGTTTGAACCTGACCGAGAATGGCTGTCCGAATGCTTTCGAGTTGATCGGCAATCTCAGCGACTCGTGCAGCAGATAAATCTCCGCGCCGAGATAAGAGATTGACGAAATCACCGCGATTTAAGCGATCGAGTTCACGACGCACTGCACCCGGATCAGCCTCCGGATCGTAAAGCACTTCGCGGAATTCAGTGTTCAACGTTTCCCGGTTGAAATGCCAGGAATAAGTGTTGAGCAGATAGTTCTCAACATCAGCTTTGATCGGACTGAACCCAGAAGAAACTTGCTGAGTTGCTTGCTGTGCGCCCGATGCAACTTTACTGCCTGCCGATTGAATCTGTCCAATGATCTTTTCAACATCGAGATCATGCAGGTCAGTCCGCCCTAAAACGGTTCCCATCAACGTTGACATGCCCATCTGAACAGCACGATCGACTAAGCTCGGTTGTTCCTGCTTCGATCCTTGTTGTGCGATCGATGAAAACGCATCCCGCATTCCCGACATTTGGTCTTGCTGCGTGTTTTGCAACATTTGACCTTGACGGCGCAGTTCTTCGGTCAATTGATCCAAACGACGATTGAGATCATTGGTATCGACTTGACCGGATTGAACCGTTTTGAGGTATTCCACCAATTCTTGAGTTGGATCTTTGCGCTGATAGCGACCGATCGTTTCTGTCCAAATCGAATCCAACTGATCCACTAAGCGATTGGCATCCCGTTTTGACAAGTCTGTCCGTTCGCTGATCAGTTTGAGAAACGTATTACGATCGACATGACGCAACCGCTCCATCACTTCCGCAGGCGAACCGCCCCCGACAATATTTTGCAGTTCTGGATCGTTAACCAGTCCTTCGAGTTCACGGCGGACTCGACCAAAATCCATCTGTCCAGGACGGAGACGCTCAATATAGTCTTCAAGGGAATCGCGAATGTTAGCAGGATCAATTCCAGCCCCCAATTCGCGCCGGACTGCTGCCGCTGCTGCTTCTGCGGTCGAAACCACTTGCTGATTTACCGCTTTGGCTCCGAGTGCAGCACTCGCAGTTCCAACGATCGCTTGAAATCCAGAAGTTGCGGTGTTAACCACTGAACCGACGAGCGATCCAACGGTGGTCGAACTCACCCAAACGAGGATGGTAAAGTACGCTGCCCAGATCACCAAACCCACGATCGCGCCTAAACCCGCAGTCGTTAGCAAGCTCAGTTTTACGGCTAGCAAACAAGCGATAAACAGTGAGATCGTGACTGTGATCAGTGTCCAGAGTCCGACTGCAAGACCGATTTTGCGAATCGTTCCCCCACCGCTTCCACTCGAATGATGATGATGTGAATCATGATCGTCCGAAGAGTGTCCGAGATACGAAATCCCAGCGGCTACGGATAGGTTTGTGAACAGTAATTGAAACGCAAATGCTAATACAATTCCTGAAATTAGAGCAACGAAAAATCGAGGACCGGAGAACACCAAAGCCGCTTGCTCTGGAGTTGTCACGCCTCGATCGATTGGAACTTGTGCCAGGATCTGACCGAGTTCCCATGTTAAATTTGTGACTTGACTCATAGAAATTCCCTCATCAGACTGCGCCCAACACAAGTAACTGTGTCAGTGAGGCTGTCATTTTGAAACACTACTTTAGATGCCAGAATCGCCTATCCGTGGAGTGATCATCATCTTTCGCAAGGGATAGGGAGCGATCGACTAAAAGTAGGAAATCCAAGGGAGTGGGGGGTAGGGAGTGAGGAGCGAGGTATTTATTTAGACGGAATCAGGGCAGTAACAACGCGATCCAGTCCAACGGCGCGAGAAGCCTTGAATAACAGTCGATCCCCAGGTTGGATTAAGTCATTTAATCGAGCAATCACTTCGGTATGGGTGGTAAAAGTTTCAGCAGGAACCGGAGAAGCCGCGATCGACATCGATTTCGCTTCATCAGGGTCAGCCAGAATTAATAAGTGATCAAGCTTCAATTCCCTGACTTGTTCGCCTACTTGTTGATGATATTGAATCGACCAATCACCGAGTTCTTTCATCGTTCCAAGGATGGCAATTCTGCGCTCGCCTTCGGTTTGCGCGAGTAATTTCAATGAAGCTAACATCGATTCCAATCCCGCGTTATAACTTTCATCTAAAATCACCACATTATTAGAAAGCTCATATCGCCGCGCCCGTCCGCCCGGTAATTCCACATCAACGCCTGCGGTTAACTTAGACGCATCGAGATTCAATGTCTTGATCACTGCCAACGCTGCTAAGAAATTGAGCGCATTATGCTCACCAGGAAGCGGTAACGGGAATTGATCATCTTCTACTTTCAGCGTTTCAGTATCAATCAATTGCCCTTGTAAATCGCCGCCCTGCAATCCGTAAGTCATCAATTTTCCATGCCAAACCGTGTTCGCAGTTTCGAGCAGCAGCGGATTATCGTGATTCAGAATTGCAACTGCATCTTGCGGCATTTCTGCTAGAAGTTCACATTTCGCTTGTGCGATCGCTTCTCTCGATCCCAATCTCCCAATATGCGCCGTTCCTACATTCGTAATCACACTAATATCTGGACTTGCAATCTGCGACAGTAGCGCAATTTCGCCAATCGCTCTCATTCCCATTTCAACCACAGCAAAAGCATGCTCCGAATTCAATTCCAGTAGCGTCTTCGGTACTCCGATTTCATTGTTGTAGTTCGCCTGTGTTTTATGTACCTTTCCGTATTTTGATAAGACCGCTGCAATTAATTCCTTTGTCGTTGTTTTCCCAACTGATCCAGTAATCGCAATGATCGGAATCTTAAATTGTTTTCGCCACCAATGCCCGATCGCTTGATACGCCTGCAAGGTGTCTTGCACAATCAGAACAGGCAAATCAGCCGCATCAAACTGAGAATCAACGATTGCCGCGATCGCACCTTGTTCAATTGCCGATCGGACAAAATCATGTCCGTCGAATCGTTCACCCCGCAACGCTAGAAACACCTCACCCGGCTGAATCGATCGCGTATCTGTTGTAATGCCTTTGGCATCCGAACCCGGTAAATTTTGAGAAGATGCCCCAAGGATTGCGATCAATTGATCAAGCGATGCGTGAAACGACATGAAAAATTCTCTAGGAGTTGATAAAGTTCTGAGCGTACCGCATTTGAGTATACTGCTTCGATCCCATTTGACTTGCACGATCGCAGGATGCGGAGAGACTCTGCGATCGAAAAATGACGAAATTCTCGATTTTGAGAAATCTTTGTCACGAATTTGCCACTTCTCTGTTATTCTAAATAAGGCTTAGGCGGATGTGGCGGAATTGGTATACGCGCACGCTTGAGGTGCGTGTGGCTTTGCCTTGCGAGTTCGAGTCTCGCCATCCGCATATAGTTAGATGGGGAAGTTTACCAGCTTCCCTTTTTTATTTGAAGATTGATTCATAATTGAAGCACCGAATTGGGTAGCTCTCATGACTCAACAACTTGTCAACAATGAAGAAGTCATCTCTGAGGATGAAGAAATCATCTCTGAGCTTGATATCAGCCATTTGGTGACTGAGGACGACACCCCGGTGGACAACATTCAATCTGAGAAACAGCAGCGTCTATTAGTTGAACCACTCTATAGCTCTAAGGCGTTATCCGCTCCGTTCTTAGCAACCGCTAATGTTGGGCTGTTCTATCAACTCAGAGGTGATCCGATCGTGCCTGATGCGATGTTGAGTTTGGGAGTCCAATGTCCTGAAGACTTTACACAAAAGAAGAATCGCTCCTACTTTGTGTGGGAATTTGGCAAAGTTCCAGAAGTTTGCATTGAAGTGGTTTCTAATGCCGAGGGTGATGAAATTGTTCTCAGCCGCAAATCGCAGCAAAAAGGAAAGACCCTCAGCAAAAAGGAGATCTACACCCGAATTCGAGTCCCTTACTACGTTGTGTTCGATCCACTACAACGTATTCAAGGCGAAACTGAGATGAATGGTGCGCTCTTGCGGGTCTGGTCAATCTCAGCCGATGGTTATACGGAGTTAACTCCTGCTGAAGGAATCCGTCAAGTGGAGCACTCTGTCTGGTTGAACGGTGTAGGCATTGGGTTGACGCTGTGGGAAGGACAGTTTGAAGATGAAGCCGATCGCGTCTGGTTGCGATGGTGCGATCGTCATGGCAACGTGATTCCGACCGGAGCAGAACGCGCAGAGGAAGCACAATCCCGCGCAGAGGAAGCACAATCACGCGCAGAGGAAGCACAATCACGGGCTGAAGATGCGGAGGCGAAAGCGCAACGACTCGCTGAACGACTACGATCGCTGGGAATTGATCCGAACGAAATCTAAGAAAATTCAACAAACTGTAAACAAATGTTGCAATAGGTAGATCTAATCATGAAACCTTAGATAGAGTTCGCTACTCTCTAAGATAGAGAAGGAGGAATCAATCCATGACGACTGTGCCTGATAGCATTAGCTTGCTTGATTTATCAAAACTTTGGATTCAGAAAGCGTTAGAAGAGATTGCAGCAGAAAGTCAGCAGGCGGAAGAAGAGATCGAATTGGAAGAGGAATAATCCTCACGTTGATTCAAAAAATGCAAAATGGTCTAGAACTGTAGATCTCCAAGGCTGAAGAAGTTTTGCAGATTTACCGATCTAGACCATTCGTTTTTAGGAGCGATCGCGCGATAAGAAATAGTCGATCGAATAATTGCCGCCGCCACCCACGGTATACAGCAGGTAAATCAATAGATACAGTGAAGCCGTTTCTAACGGTCCAATATCTAATCCGGTCTTTTTCAAGTGAAAGTAAACCGCGATCAGCATTGTAAAGGCGAGTGACAATGCACTAATTCGCGTAAAGAATCCAAGAATTAATAGAATCGAAGACCCGATTTCCGCGAAGGCTGCACAATACGTGAAAAATACCGGAAACGGAAAGCCAATCACGGTCATCACATGATCTACAAAACCTGGCACATCTGCTAATTTACTAAAGCCATTGTGAATCATGATTGCGCCCACGACGACACGCACCGTTAACCAAGCGGCTTGAAACGTTGGATTCGGGCTAAGGTCGGATTGTAAAAGCGTTGAAAGCGTCGATCGCTGAGACTGTGTAACGGTCATTAATCAATTTCTCGGATACAGCACTTGAATTTTAACGAACAATCACAGCCTCGGAAATCGTTACATAACTCAACCTCACCTTTTGAGGTCTGTCCTAAGATGAAAAAAGAAGTCTTTATTTAGATAGACGGTTGCTGCAATCTGAGCCTGCTACCGTTAACAAACAAGTAAACGATCACTCAATTCAAGCAAGGGATAAATGTATGTCGCACTTTAGTACACTCCGCAGCAAGATCACCGATGCAGAACTGCTCAAGGTTTCGTTGCGTGACCTCGGTTTCACGGTTGAAACAAACACCGAAGTTCGGGGAATGGGATGCCAGCGTGTTCATGCTGACATCGTTGCAGTCTTGGATGGCAGCTATGATATCGGTTGGGTTCACAACGAAGATGGAACATACAGCATTGTGGCAGACCTGTGGGGTGTGGCAAGAAAGCACAACCTTGCAGAATTGATGACCGCTGTGAACCAGAAGTATGCAGTGCAACAAACGCTTAGCGCGGTTGCAAAACGTCCTGGATTGCAAAATGCAAACGTTCAAGTAACGGTTCGCGGCTAGTTTCTCGAATTTTAGAGGTCATCGTAATCCTTTACAGGGTCTAGTATTCTGTAAAGGATTATTTTTTGAGCCAACCGAAAAATCTACCTCAAGATGCTTCGGAGATTGGAACCGGAAAAGCTAATCTGTGCAAGGACGATCGAGGTAACTTATGGTAGATGCAATTTTGACGCGATCGAAAGAACTCAAGAACGCGCTAACCGATTTTGTGTACGATGCGGAAGGTGAGTTAGCGACTGCGTTTGAGAAGTTTGTCGCTGATCGATTAGCGCAGTCTCAATCAAAAGATACGAAACACCGGGATACTGTCGTTGATATCTTCCTGACGCATGGACAGGTTGGCACAAAGACTCCGCTGGAACTATTTATCGAAGAAGAATCGGAACTATCGGACAGCGATCGACAACTCCTGCTCAATTGGAAACGCAACTTTTCAGGACTGTTTGCAATTCAGGAAATTCTCCCCGATGGCTTTAAGCTAATGAACTGGCTTACAACCAAGATGTACATTGTGAAGCCGAATGATGCCGAAACGATCGAAGCAATGGCGCGATTGAAACAAGGCGAAATGTTAGTGACGCGGATTGCACCGATCGATGACTATTGGACAATGTTTAGCCCGTATGTGCAGCTTGGCAATCTAGGAAAACCGAAGTTAGCAGTTGCGATCGGGAATTTCCGCCAGAACTATAAATCCGATCTCTACGGAGATGCGCCTGAATTGCTGGAAGAAGCTTGGAAATCTGTCGATCGCTATCACCAAGACTTTCTCGATTTCTTTGGGAGCGATCAAGTTACGATGTCAGGCTATCATCTGGGCAAAAAGATTGCAGAGTTTCAGGACTTTCTCACGCAGCGGCGCATGGATGAAATGGGACTCGATTCTAATAAGTCCCTAGCAGAACTCGCCCAAGATGCGGGTGTGACCGATGAAGAACTGAGCGAAATGGCGGAAGCAATGGGACTGGATGCTGAATCTGCCGCAAAAATGATTCAGAACAAAGCAGCAGCAAAAATGGTCACACCACAAATTGAACTGCCGCCGGAACTGAAGAAAGCAGAAGAAGTCACAGTGCTTGCCCATCCGCGTTGGGGACAGATGCTACTGACTACCTATATGCAGTTTGAAGCACTGTTAAAATCCGAAGATTGGAAATCTGTCAAAGGTGCAGATAAGCTGATTCGGAAGTATCTCACTGATGCTGAGGTGAACTATTTTGTGTGGCATCGGTTAGCGGAGCAACACTCGACTGAGCTAGAGAATCTACTACGATCGTTTCTCGATCGACCAGAGTTCAGCCTTGAGAAAGATCTTGACCCGCTGTTGCAGGAATACCATAAGCCGTTAGTACCTGAGTTGCCCGATATTGCCAGTGTTCCGCTACATTTGCACAATTTGTTTCAAGAAGCATTAGCGGAAGTCAGTAAAACGAAGGCAAAAGAGAAGGCAAAACAGCCATCGAAAGGATTCAAACGGGGTTAAATTGTGCGGCTAAAAACTCGAAGCAGCGATCGATTATGGATTGGAGTTGCTCTGATCTTCTACTCGTTCGTTGCGATCGGGATTGCTGAAGGTGGCTTGGGTGTCCTGTTACCGTCGATTCTCGAAACTTACAATCTCACGCCTGCAACCGTGACATTGTTATTTATTAGTCAAGTTTCGGGATATGCGATCGCAGCAACGACTACAAGCCTACTCACGCATCGATTCGGGTTAGCAAGAACAATGTTACTCGGTGCTATTCTGCTCACCAGTGCGTTGTGTCTTTATGCTTCCACGAGTCATTGGAATGTCATGATTACAACTGGATCATTGTTAGGATTCGGGATCGGATTGATCGATGCAGGGGGAAATACTTTTATTGCAAGCGATCAGCGAAATGCGAATCTGATGGGATTGCTTCATGCGTTCTATGGAGTTGGGGCGCTTTCGGGTCCAGCACTTGCGACTCTGCTACTCACTTTAGGATTGCAATGGCGACAGATATATGCGGTGATTGCAACGATCGTGAGTCTGTCGATCGTGGGATTATTCTGGGCAGTTCTACATCGATATGCACCGCTACAACAACGATTTACCAGTGAAAATAGTGGTCGATCGAATCTTGCCGCCGCAGCGAAAAACCCGATCGTGATTGTTTCAGCATTGCTACTTGGTATCTATGTCGGAACTGAGGCAGGCATCGGAAATTGGGCATACACCGTTCAACACGTTAGCCGAGGAATTTCGACACAGGTTGCGGGTTATAGCGTTGCGGGCTATTGGGTTGGATTAACGATCGGGCGATTGAGCTTCGGACAGTTAGTCAATCGACTTGGGACAAATCGCACAATCACTTATTCGTTAGTGTTGCTGATTGTTGGATTGCTCGTTTGGTGGCAAATTCCGAGCGCGTGGCTGATTCTGCCTGTTTTGGGATTTGCTCTTGCGACTATCTTTCCGGCGATCATGTGGTTAACACCGCAACGAGTCGATCGAGCAATCGTTCCAGCCGCGATCGGGTTACTTGCTAGTATGGGAAGTGTCGGAGCCGCAACGATTCCGACTGGGATTGGTTGGATTGCAGATCGGGCGGGAATTGGAGTGATTCCGGGATTGATGTTGCCATTAGCGATCGCAATGTTCGGACTACAAAGTTGGTTGACATTGAAACGCGATCGCTAGGAAATCGCTCTTGAGACAGAAGCCCATACCCGTCTATCGGTAGTAGCATCGTCTTGCTTTGTCAGAGTGAGATTGCTGTGTCTGATCAACGGTTGGGGAGTAGCGAGATTGAAGCGGTGGATGCACTGCCAGAAGGCTATGAATGTCTGATGGGTGGTGAAGAAATGGGTGCATTGATGCGATCGATGGATTGGTCAAAAACACCGTTTGGAGCCGTTGAGCAGTGGTCTCAAAGCTTACGATCGACGATCAGCATTTGCCTCAATTCTCGATTCCCGATCGCAATCTATTGGGGACAAAACAATCTTTTACTGTACAATGATGCTTGGCGACCGATTTTAGGCGATAAACATCCGTGGGGATTAGGTCGCCCTGCACGGGAAGTTTGGTCTGAGATTTGGGAAACGGTTGGACCCGAATTCGCCAAGGTGCTCACCACCGGAAAAGGCGTTTTTCATCATGACGAACTCTTAGAGATGAATCGTTTCGGTTATACAGAAGAGTGCTATTTCGATTACACGTTTAACCCGATTCAAGGCGAAAAAGGGGGCGTCGATGGAGTGCTCAACATCGTCACCGAAACGACTTATCGAGTGTTGGGCGATCGACGGGCGCGATTGTTGCGCGATGTCGCTGCTAAAACCGGAATTGCAAAAACGGCTGAAGAAGCTTGTGACGTGATGATCATTGCATTGCAAGCTGATCCGGATGATATTCCCTTTGCTTCGTTGTATCTCGTCGATGAACACCAGGTGCGATTGTGTGCAGGAGACTCGATCGCGAATCAGCAGACCGTGATTCATTTAGATCAATCTGATGATTGGATGATCGCTGAAGTGGCGCGATCGAATGAAGTTAGAGTGATTGATCACTTAGTTGATCGATTCGGTGCGATCTCTGGAAAGCTTTGGGAAGAACCGATTCAGAAAGCGATCGTCGTTCCAATCGCGGCGACCGGACAGACGAAACCTGCTGCCGTGTTGGTGGCTGGAGTCAGTCCGCGACTGGAATTAAATGAGAACTATCACGACTTTTTCGCGCAAGTTGCTGGACAGATTTCAACCGCGATCGCGAATGCTCGTGCGTATGAGGAAGAACGCAAACGGGCTGAACAATTAGCAGAACTCGATCGCGCGAAAACAGTGTTTTTCTCGAATGTGAGTCATGAGTTTCGCACACCGTTAGCATTAATGCTGGGACCTGCTGAAGATGCACTCCGAGAAGCAGAAGGAGAACAACGCGATCGCCTTGATATGATTCACCGGAATGCTTTAAGGCTGCAAAAACTGGTGAATACCTTACTCGACTTTTCGCGGATCGAAGCTGGACGAATTGAAGCCGTCTATGAACCGACGGATTTAGCAGTCTTAACCGCAGATTTAGCGGGAATGTTTCGATCGCTCGTCGAACGTTCAGGATTGAAGCTACGAGTTGATTGTGAGCCATTGTCTGAACTGGCTTATGTCGATCGAGAAATGTGGGAAAAGATTGTCCTGAACTTGCTCTCGAATGCGTTTAAGTTCACATTCGAGGGTGAGATTGCGGTGAGTGTGCGTGAAACTGGCGATCGCATTGCGCTACAAGTTCGTGACACCGGAACGGGAATTCCAGAATCTGAATTACCGCATGTGTTTGAGCGATTCCACCGAGTCAAAGGCGCAAAAGGACGCAGCTATGAAGGATCAGGCATTGGACTATCGCTGGTTCAGGAATTAGTCAGGCTGCATGGTGGCACGATCGAGGTCAGTAGCATTGCGAATGAAGGAACCTGCTTTACGGTTTCGATTCCGACTGGGTGTGAGCATTTACCCAACGATCGGATCAGTTCCCGTCGTCATCTTGCTTCGACTGCAACTGGCGCGACTCCGTTTGTCGAAGAAGCCTTGCGATGGTTGCCTTCTCGACCTTCTGAACAATCCGAAACCGTTGCATCAGAGATTCCAGTCATAGGAACCGTAAAATCTGTGACTCCCGCTCGAATTGTGCTGGCAGATGATAACGCGGACATGCGGGACTATCTCACTCGATTGCTCAATCAACAGTATGAAGTCGAAGCGTTTCCAGATGGAGCCGCCGCCCTTCAAGCCATTCGGCAGCAGATCCCTGATCTCGTTCTTTCAGATGTGATGATGCCGGAAATGGATGGATTTGAACTGTTACAAGCCTTGCGCCATCCGCCAGAAGGGTCTGAACTGCAAGCTGAACTCAAAACCAGAGAACTTCCGGTGATTCTGCTGTCTGCTCGTGCGGGTGAAGAGGCACGAATTGAAGGATTAGCAGCCGGAGCCGATGATTATCTCACTAAGCCCTTCTCAGCAAGAGAACTTCTAGCACGAGTGGAAGCAACTCTGAAACTCTCTAGACTGCGACAAGAAGCTCTCCAGCGAGAACAAGCTTTACGATCGACGAGTGAAGCCGCTCAACAAAAAGCCGAATCTGCCTATCGTCGGATTGATCAGTTACTTGAAAGTATGAGCGATGCGTTTATTGCGCTCGATAAAGATTGGCATATCATCTATCAAAATGCGACGGCAGAACGCATCAATGAGAAACCTCGATCAGAAGTGTTAGGAAAAACGCTGTGGGAAGAATGGCCCGCTTCAATCGGGTCGATCGCTGAACAACAATATCGCCGCGCGTTTGCCGAACGGATTCCCGTTCACTTTGAGCAACATTACTACGAACCACCGGATCATGATGTTTGGCTAGAGGTTCATGCGTATCCGTTTGAAGAAGGGTTAGGGATTTTTTATCGCGATATTAGCGATCGTAAACATGCCGAACAAGCCTTACGCGAAAGTGAAGCGCGATTCCGACAGTTAACTGATTCGGCTCCGATGCTGGTTTGGATGTCGGGCACAGATAAGCTCTGTCATTACTTTAATCAATCTTGGCTGAAGTTTACCGGACGCACGATCGAACAAGAAACGGGTCACGGTTGGGTAGAAGGAGTTCATCCTGAAGACTACGATCGCTGTTTGCAAATTTATTCGGATTCATTTGATCAGCGGATTCCGTTTGAGATGGACTATCGCCTGAAGCGATTTGATGGTGAATATCGCTGGATCTATGATACTGGTGTACCTCGATTCACGCCTGACGGAGAGTTTTTAGGCTATATCGGATCTTGTGTGGATGTGCACGATCGTAAAATGGCAGAACAGCAAAAAGAGCAGCTTTTAGCATGAGAACATGCTGCCCGTGAAGCGGCGGAAACTGCCAACCGCATCAAAGATGAATTCTTAGCAGTACTGTCTCATGAACTCAGAACCCCGCTAAATCCGATCGTGGGTTGGTCGAAGTTGCTGAAGACGGGCAATCTTGACGCGAAGAAAACGGCTCATGCGATCGATATTATCGAGCGGAATGCAAAGCTACAAACTCAATTAATTGAAGATCTACTCGATGTCTCGCGCATTCTCAGAGGTAAATTAAGCCTCAATATGGTTCCGGTTGACATTGAATCGACTGTTCGATCTGCATTAGATACTGTGAGACTTGCAGCAGAAGCAAAATCAATTCAGCTTCAAACTGATTTCAGTTCGATCAGTCAAGTGCTCGGAGATGCGGCACGACTTCAGCAAGTGGTCTGGAACTTACTCTCGAATGCAATCAAGTTCACTTCAGAAGGTGGAACAGTCAGGGTTCAGTTAGTGCAAGTTGATTCTCAAGTGCAAATCACAGTGAGTGACACTGGAAAAGGCATTACCTCAGATTTTCTGCCGCATGTATTTGAATATTTCCGACAAGAAGACAGTGCTTCAACTCGAAAGTTTGGCGGATTAGGGTTGGGACTTGCGATCGTGCGTCAGCTAGTCGAACTTCACGGCGGAACCGTGGAAGCCGATAGCTCTGGTGAAGATCAAGGGGCAACCTTTACGGTAAAGCTACCAAGCTTAAAAACAAGCAGTCCGTTGAACAATGATCAGATAGATAAGCAAACGGATCAGAATGCTTCACTTGCAGGCGTTCAGATTCTAGTTGTTGACGATGAAAGTGATAGTCGTGAGTTAGTCACTTTTGTGCTGGAGGAAGCTGGAGCAACGATTACCGCTGTCAGTTCCGCGATCGCAGCGTTAGACGCGATCGAGCAATCCCAATTCGATGTGCTCGTCAGCGATATCGGAATGCCTGAGATGAACGGATATATGTTAATGGAGCAAGTCCAAAAACGGTCTGCGATTCCTTGTGCGATCGCGCTTACGGCTTATGCGGGCGAACTAAATCAACAACAAGCGATCGAGGCGGGATTTCAGCGTCACTTAGCAAAGCCGATCGAACCGGAATTGTTAATCCAAACCGTTCAAACCATGCTTCAAGCTTGTACAAAATCGAGTATTGCTTGATTAAATTCGGTGGGATGTTCCAAGTGCGGATAGTGCCCACATTGATCAAGTAACAAGGGCTGTTCTGCATTCGGTAGATGTTTCGCAGCAATATGAGCATGAGCGATCGGAATAATTCGATCTTGTTTACCCCAAATAACCAAGGTCGGTGCAGTAATGTTGGGAAGATTTTGCACGATCGATTGATACACCGATTCTTTCACGCCCCGCAAACATAGGTTTGTTCGTGCCATTTGAATCAGAGGTTCTTTCCGTCCAGGCAATGCAAAAATTGGATACCGCAGATCAATCCACTCTTGCGGAATACGATCGACATCAAACACATTCTGTTTCAACATCGGGCGCATCACTGAAGGCGCAGGTTGCAACGATCGAACTGCAAACGGTAAGGTTGCTAAACGCGCCGAGAGCGTGATTTCTTTACCGAGTCCAAAGCTTCCGACTAACACTAATTTCTCAATTCGTTCTGGAGCCATCAATGCTAACTGCAACGCCGCTCCGCCCGACATCGAATGCCCCACGAACACCGCAGACTCGATCGACATCGCATTCATAAAGTCGCGAATAAATTCCGCCTGAAACTTCAACGAATAACAGGCAGAAGGCTTATCCGATCGACCCGATCCGACCATATCGATCGCAATCACCCGATGCTTTCGTGCCAACGCTGGAAGATTGTAATACCAAAATTCTGCTGAACCCCCCGCACCGTGTAAAAGTAGAATCGTTCGTTTTCCTTGTCCCGCTTTCCAAAACCGAGTCTTAACGGAACCAATCTGCACATACTGATCGATCGGGGTCTGGGTTAGAAGCATGAATTTATCGTCTCAGAACAAAACGCGATCGGTTCGCAAAAGAACTTTACGTTGATCGTTACAAACTGAAAACGAGTATACCTGGGAGCGCGAATTTTGAACGTCGAAGATCGATCGACCCGGTTCATCGATCGATGAATCTCATGTCCGGGCGAGTTCGCAATGAATCGAAGAAATTTATCAACCTCGCACCCGCTGGTAGATCGCTCAGACCGCGTTATCATAAGAGAAAGTTAACTTATGTAAACAGCGTGACTGCGACCTTTCGACCGACCGACAGCGCAACTCTGCCCACGACCTGGCACTGCCTTGATCCGATCTGGGAAGCCAGCGAACTCGAAATTCAGCAAGGTTTACCGCATAGTAACCTTTCTCCTGCATGGCAAATGATGTTACTGGGAGACGGTTCCCCGACGCGACATCTCCAGCTTCTTACCGGAGAACCGACAGAAGTTGATGTTCTGGATATGTCTCCGATCGGCTTTTCCACGGACAATGCACCGAGCGCGATCGAACAAATTCCCGGCGGTCGATTGCGAAGACAAATCTGGCTCAAAACTGCCTCCGGTCAACGATTAGGCTATGCGGCTTCCTGGTGGGAACTCAGTCACGTTGATGAATATTTGCAGAATCGATCGCAGCCGATTTGGTCGAACTTATCGCGATCGCGTTTAGAGCTATATCGAGAAATCAAAGGCTTACACTATGGTCGATCGGCAGCCCTCGAAGCAGCGTTCGGCTATTCTGCGCCATTCTGGGGACGACACTATTTGTTCTGGCATCATGGCAAGCCGTTCACACTGATCTACGAAGTGTTCTCGCCTTATCTGGAAAAGTATTTAGGGAAAGCGCGGAGCTAAGTTCTTAACTAACTTGATAGATTACGGGGCGGTATTTCGGCTCTGGAATTGGCTTACCTGCGGTTCTTGCTGCTTCAAGCCATGCAGCTTTTGCTATTTCAACCTCGCGAACAGCTTCTTCTGGAGTTTCCCCAAATGCAGAACAAAACTTTAAGTCTGGAATATCAGCGATATAGCCTTCATCTTCTTCGCTGTAAAAGACATTGATGTGATAATCTCTCATTCTTCTTCTCCAGAGTCTTCCAAAGTGAGACTGTATTGCTCAACCAGTGTCAAAAATTGCCGAACTTGATAAGGTTTTGCTTGTCCTTTGCGATTTTGCAGGTTAACCAGTTCGGGTATGTTCGGATGCTCAAAGATGTGGTGACTACCACTGATTCTTGAGCGAGAAAAGCCAAATGCTAGAACCAGTGTAACCATATCCTCAAACGGAATGTTCTTTTGATTGTTGAGGATTTTTTCGAGGAGTTTGCGCTTTTTCGTCATGATTATTCTTCGATCACCTCGACTAACTCTTCGATCGACACTTCAAACACCCGCGATAGCTTGATCAGTGCTGTGTAATCAATCATCGCCAGGTCAGCTTTTGCATAGTTTTTTACGGTTGCATAGGGAATTTCAGTTCGATTCGAGACTTCTCGTAGCGTCCATCCCTTTTCATCTGCGAATTCTCGAACCTTTAAGCGAATCTTCCCCATCAATTTGACAAGGCTAAGATCTTAGCCTTTAATAGCTTTAGCAAAAGCGATCGCTCTCACGTCTGGAAAACTCAAGAACGATCGCATATCTCACAACGGAGACGAGACCCATGATACCAGCCGATCACGATGCGGTTCCAAATCCCGCTGCCGAAAATTATCGAATTCGACTCCATCCGTGGTGCATTATTCGCCTTTTGCCCAGAATGCAGCGAATGGTCATACAGCGATTTCGGACTCGGACTCAAGCTGAGGAATATCTCAGAATCTTGCAAAACCTGATGCCGACAACCGCTCATCAGATTGTGTTCGATCCAGAAACAGAATAGATTAAGAGATGTAAAGTTCTCTACGATCAACTGATGCCACCTCTCGGAAAACCGCGCCCACTCTGGAAAGTGATTCTCTTCTCTGCTTTAACCGGAGCACTCTACTACGGCTATTACAAATGGATCATTCAAGACGAGTTACGAGCTTATAACGGTAAAGGATGGTCAGGCGCACTTTCTCTGTCACCGTTTGTAATTGGTGTGGCACTGCCCCAAGCTCTAGCCACCTTTGATCCAGATGTTCCAGATTGGTTCCGGTGGTTTTCGATTTTGGGAATTGTTTGGATTTATATTGTGCAATTTCGGCTGTATCGAGACGTGAATGAATTGTACGATCGCTCTAACCAAAAGAAACCCCTAGTCGTTTGGTGGCTGTTCATTCCGGGACTCAATCTAATTGTGGGACTACGGCAAATTCATTTTCTCGCTCAATACTGGGCACAGCAGCAAGGCGAAACCGTGAAAGACCCGATCGCAGATCCGATTCCATTTTTATCTGGTAACGCATAAGCACGATCGTCACACATCCTGCTAAGTTTAATAAAGACCGCTTTCCTCATCGGAAATGTGGAAATTAACCCTTTTCATTCTCTACACCTCATGAGTCATTCTGACGGCATTGCACCTCACGGCGGACAACTAATTAATCGGATTGTTACAGGGACTCAGCGCGAAGAATTTCTTTCTAAAGCCGATTTTCTGCCTCGCGTCTCACTCGATGAACGAGCAGTTTCGGATTTACAACTGATCGCGATCGGTGGATTTAGCCCGCTGACCGGATTTATGGGCAAAGCCGATTACGATCGCGTTGTGGAAGAAATGCACTTAGCGAATGGTTTACCCTGGTCGATTCCGATTACGTTGTCTGTGACCGAAGAAGTGGCTGCCCCGCTGCAAGAAGGCAATCTGGTGAGATTGGATGACCCGACTGGGCGGTATATTGGGGTGCTGGAACTGACGGAAAAGTACACCTACGATAAAAATCGAGAAGCAGTGAAAGTTTACCGCACCGATGAAGAAAAGCATCCAGGTGTAGCAGTGGTCTACCGTCAGGGGAATGTGAATTTGGCTGGGGATGTGTGGTTGTTCGATCGCGATCCGCATCCGTTATTTCCGGCATACCAAATTGACCCAGCGTTTTCTCGTGCAGCGTTCCAGGAAAAAGGCTGGAAAACGGTTGTCGGCTTCCAAACGCGGAATCCGATTCACCGAGCGCACGAATACATTATTAAATGTGCGTTAGAAACCGTCGATGGATTGTTCCTGCATCCATTAGTGGGCGCGACCAAGGAAGATGACATCTCAGCAGACATTCGGATGCGCTGTTATGAAATTATGCTGGAGCATTACTTCCCGAACGATCGCGTGATTCTTGCAATCAATCCGGCAGCGATGAGATATGCGGGTCCGCGTGAGGCGATTTTCCATGCGTTGATTCGGAAGAACTACGGCTGTACGCATTTCATTGTGGGACGCGATCACGCTGGTGTGGGTGACTACTACGGAACCTACGATGCTCAGTACATCTTTGATGAGTTTGATCCGGCTGCATTAGGCATTCAACCCCTGAAGTTTGAACATGCTTTCTACTGCAAGCGCACTCAAGGCATGGCAACCACGAAAACGAGTCCAAGTTCGCCAGAGGAACGGATTCATTTGTCGGGCACGAAGGTGAGAGAAATGCTGCGTCGTGGAGAGTTACCGCCGCCAGAGTTTTCTCGTCCAGAAGTCGCGGCAGAACTGGCGAAGGCGATGAAGGTTTAGTAGTCTCAATTTAGTTCTGAGGATTGCTTGTCGAGGACAGTCTTGGCAAGCAATTTTTTTGCTTTGGTGCGATCGACATTTGACCAAAAAACAATGCGACAGATTCTGCGTTGACCCGACGACGTAGAGACGATTCGGCGAATCGTCTCTACCCGGATTTTGCGATGGGACGATAATCGTTCGATCGGTTGCGTTAAATGATCGATTTCACCGATACATTGAAAATGGTGAATGGATTGTTCTATGTCGCAATACATTTTCAGACGACTGTTGGGATTAATTCCCGTTTTATTTGGAATCACATTAGTAGTGTTTTTATTGCTGCGATCGATTCCCGGTGATCCCGCGATCGTGCTTGCTGGAGAACGCGCGACCCCAGAACAAATCGAAGCACTGCGAACTCAATTGGGACTCGATCGACCTTGGCACGTTCAATACTTTGCGTTCCTCGGTAATCTTTTACAGTTGAAACTTGGTAATAGTATTTTGAGCGGAATTCCTGTGATGGATGAGATTCGATCGCGTTGGGCGGCAACATTTGAATTGTCGATCGCGGCGATTCTGGTTGCAGTCATTCTCGGCATTCCAGCAGGCATCATTGCCGCAGTGCAGAAAAATCGCTGGCAGGATCAAGTGACGATCGCAGGTTCATTACTCGGTGTTTCGCTCCCGGTTTATTGGTTGGGATTGTTGTTAATCTATCTATTCTCAATCACACTTAAGTTACTACCTCCGAGTGGTCGCATTAATATTGGTTTTGATTTTCAGCCGATTACCGGATTTTATGTCATCGATGCTTTACTGAGATTGAATATTCCAGCATTCATTGATGTAATTTCACATCTGATTCTGCCAGCATTAACACTTGGAACGATTCCACTCGCGATCGTAGCTAGAATTACTCGCAGTGCAATGTTAGAAGTACTATCTCAGGACTATATCCGAACTGCAAAAGCGAAAGGATTGTCCGATCGATTCGTGATTCTCCGTCATGCTTTGAAGAATGCACTCTTGCCGATTAGTACAACGATCGGGCTTCAGTTTGGAACGCTATTAAGCGGTGCAGTGTTAACCGAAACGATTTTTTCTTGGGCGGGAATTGGATCTTGGATTTACGAAGGCATTTTGGCGCGGGATTATCCGGTCGTTCAAGGTGGCGTGGTGTTTGTTGCGATCGTATTTGTCTTGATTAATCTATTGGTAGATCTGTCGTATGCAATCATTGATCCAAGAATTCGATATTAGTCATTCACGATCGATCCGGCGATTTTGGCGATCGACATCCGGCAAGATCGGATTGATGCTCACCATTGGACTATTTGCGATCGCGCTCTTAGCTCCGATTCTCAGACCGTACACACTGGGAAGCGGTCTCGATGTCATTGCTCGATTGCAACCTCCGAGCGCGACTCATCTACTCGGTACAGATGGATTAGGACGCGATTTGCTCACTCTAATTTGGCATGGCATCCAGACCTCTTTGATCATTAGCTTAGGTTCGGTTGGCATCGGTGCAATCATTGGCTTAATTCTGGGACTCGTTGCAGGCTATTTTCGTGGCTGGATTGATACGCTGATTCGCTGGATCACTGATATTTTGCTGGCGTTTCCGTCGATTTTATTGGCGATCGTCATTCTCACAATCGCGACCAATCCTCGTTTGAGTGTGGGCTTTGCTGGAATCACATTTTTCACACTTCGTCTCACCAGCCTACAAACGGTGATGCTGGCAGTTGGGATTGTGCAAATTCCAATTTTTATTCGTCTCACTCGGAGCTTAGTATTATCACTGCGCGAACAGGAATATGTTGAAGCAGCAAGAGCGATCGGAGCGACTGCCCCACAAATCATCCTGAAACATATTCTGCCAGGAAGTTTAGCCCCGATCATTGTGCAAGCTTCTTTATCATTAGGAACTGCTACCTTGGAAGCTGCTGGACTGGGATTTTTAGGACTGGGAGCACAACCGCCCACCCCAGAACTAGGAACGATGTTAGCGGATGCGTTTCGAGGTGGGTATTTCCTTACCTCGCCTTGGACAACGATCTTTCCAGGATTAGCAATCACACTCATTGTGCTTGCTTTTAACTTACTTGGAGATGGACTGCGCGACGGGTTTGATCCTCGATCGCAATAGTTGCTATCCTGTGTCTCGATACCTGCTGCATCTGTTATGAAAGAAATCGACGTTCTGCTTGAAGCTCTGAAAGATCCTGATGAAGATGTCCGAGCCGATGCAACTCAAGCCCTGTGGCAAATTTGGTTTAATCAAAAAGGCGTAACGGGTCTACAAACGCTACAACGTGCACAAGTCCTTTTAGAGTCCGGAGAAGGGAATCAGGCAGAGGCAGTCTTGTCAGAATTGATTGAGAAACTCCCTGATTTTGCTGAAGCTTGGAATCGACGGGCGGTGCTTCATTTTGTGCAGCAACACTATCGAAAAGCGATCGCGGATTGTCAAAAAACGATCGAGCTAAATCCAATCCACTTCGGTGCATGGCATGGATTAGGACTGAGTTATGCTGCACTCGGTGAGTATCGAGATGCGATCGCAGCATTCAGAAAAGCTTTAGAGATACAACCTTATGCGATCGAGAATCAGCGATTGATTCTGGAATGTACTGCGAAGTTGAGTTAATTCTTGTGTGGATCACTAAAAGCTGGATTGCGAATCAATGATTCATCGGTGAGACTGCGGAGGAATTCAAGCAGATCTTGTTTCTCTCGATCGCTCAATCTGAACCCTTTGATAAACGAGCTTTTCAGCGGATTTTGACTGCCCACTCCCGCCCATTTTCCCGCGTGAATTGTTCTTCCGCCTTCTGAATAATGCTCGATCACTTTCTCCAACGTCTGAATACTGCCATCGTGCATATAAGGTGCTGTCAATGCGATATTTCTCAAAGTCGGAGCTTTGAAGCGTCCCATATCAGACGGTTTCAGCGTAATTTCCTTGATTCCAGGATTATTCGGCGGATAAGCACCTTTCCCATCAATGTTATAGAGTCCGGTATTGTGAAAAGCAATTTCTTTGAATGCTAAACGCGAATGTGCGATCGAATCCGAGAAATTAATGCCGCCGTGACAGTGAAAACATTCGAGCCGTTCACTTTCAAACAGAGCTTCACCCCGTTTTGCAGCTTCGGAAATTGCTCGATCGTTGCCGCCATAGCGATACTGATCGTAAGGCGAATTGAACGAAACGATCGAGCGCTCAAAAGCTGCGATCGCTTTCGCCATTGTATTGATACTAATTTCCTGAAACGCCTCTGCAAATAACTTCCGATACGTCGGATCATTCTTCAGCATGGCAATCAGTTCCGTTTCTTTGCCTGCCATACCCATCTCGATCGGATGCTCACCAAAGATTGGCACTAATAGCTGAGTTTCCAAATCGGTCATCAATGGATTTGCCCAAGTCAGCACCGAGTTGTAAGCGATGTTCGCCAAACTCATCGCATTACGGGGATGGGCTTCTCCAGTTGCCCCGATCGACACCGATTTCTTCTCGGTAAACGCCCGCGCTTGATCATGACAAGTCGCACAGGAAAATTCACCCGTAATTGATAACCGCTTTTCGTAGAACAAATGCCGTCCGAGTTCTACTTTGGCAGCACTCATCGGATTATCTGCGGGAACATTCGGCGGCGGTGTCCATGCGGGTAACTGCCAACTGTATGTTGAGGCTGCATCACTTTTAGAAAATGCAGCACTCAAACCCATTGATAGACAAAATGCAAGAACCGTGAGAACGGCAAGATTAAACCAGCGTTTCATCGTTGCGGTGCGATGCGGAAGAAAGATTGACGAGCGGGTTGATTATTCCAAGGTAGTCCGAAACTTGTCATGATTCCAGCACAGTCGCCGTCTTTTGGCTCAGACATACAGCCGATTCCGGTTTCGGGCTGATTTTTACTCAGGTTAGTGTTGCTGACCAACGATCGAATATCCGCGACAATCACATTCGTTTGCGGATTAAAGTTATCTAGCGAGATCGTTGCAGTATTCGGATTCGTACAGCTTCCCGGCTTCTGACGATTGTTATTCGCATTGCATCCAGTACTTCCTAGATGAATCGCAAAACTTTCACGGGGTTGTTTCCCAGGCGAATGTTGACTCGGTGAAGGAGCATCATGTTTCATCCCTGACATTGGCGGAACAAAATCAATTCGAGCAAATTTGTAGCCGCCTCGCCAGTTCCACCACATTGAAGTTAAATTCAGCGGAGAAGGCGCGATCGTTGCATCTTCATGATTCAAGTTGAACGGAACACCCAACGTAAACCGAATTCCTTTATAGTCACCTTTCGGAACTGTGCCAACAATACGATCGTTGATTTCCGCTGTTCCATTCGTGCAGGTTCCCGTTCTATTTTCAAAGTCAATCAGTGCAACGTTCTGATGCTGCCAGCGATTATCTTGAGTGAGAGTCACTGGAACCGCTTTTCCTTGAGCATCAATCAGTGCAACCTCTGAAACATAGAAGCGAAAATCAGCAGGACCAACTGAGGTCGAAGCTGTACCAAGAGAATACGTCGAAGTACATTCAAACGGTCGATCGCCTACGACTCCTCGAAACTGAATCGAAACGGGTTGAGTCGATTGTGCCACTGCGATCGAGCTAGAAAGCAATGTCGCAATTGCACTACCAACAATTAAAGAGAGTCGCAACTTCATAAGATAGTGTGTCAAGTCAAAGTCTTTTTCACTCTAGGACAAGCTAATTTTGGATTCAAACGACAGGCTGTAAAACTCCAGGTGATAACTTCTCTTTGCTGAACTTAAGCAGAAATCAATACCCAATTCTTCGACGATCGCTCAAAATAGAATCATGCTTTCAGTCCTTTTGATTCTTGCGATCGCGCTTCTTCCCTCGCTCCTGGCGTTTCTTCTCCGGCATCGTCTGGAACTCCAAGCCCAGGAACGACTCCAAGCGGCAATGGCAGCCGCAGAACGGCGACAACTCCAACATCTGCTCCGCCTTCCCCCCGATTATCAATATGTTGAAGGCGTTGGTGCTCTGATTGGCGATTTTACCTGCGTCTACAATGCTCGATCGCCTTACATCCGATGCGCGATTAATCCTTCAGGTCCCTGTGAAACTTGTCGATCGTATGAGTCAAAATACTAGCCCACTCCCCACTCCCCACAGCGGTTATCACTGGAATCGAATTCCCAGACGCTTCTTCGAGGGATGGTATTACCGTGTAACGTTGCCACAGGAGCGACAAACGTTCGCGTATATGTATTCGATCGAAGATCCCCAAGGCGGTCAACCCACGAGCGGCGGAATGGCTCAGATTCTGGGACCCGACGACGAATATCTCTGTCGAACCTTTCCAGATGTCGATCGATTTTGGGCGGATTCGGATCAGCTTGCTTTAGGACATTGGCGACAACCAGGAACCCCGAAATTATTAGATCCGAAACGCTTCGACCAAACAATCATTGAAGGCTATCAGGCAACGAATACCTGGCATCAAGGACGATTGAAAGAGCCGAACGGAAATTTTGCAGAATGGCAATATTCGATCGAGCCTGTGTATGGATGGGGCGATCGACAATCCACCGCAGGTTTACTCTCATCGCTCCAAATCTTTGAACCGGGTTGGCAGATTTTAATGGCTCACGGACATGCCACAGGTTATATCAACTGGAACGGGAAAAAATACGAATTTGTCAACGCTCCTGCTTATGGTGAAAAGAATTGGGGCGGAGCATTTCCGAGTAAATGGTTTTGGCTCAACTGCAACGCATTCGACAATGAGCCAGATTTTGCACTCACAGCAGGCGGAGGAAGACGCGGCGTGCTCTGGTGGATGGAATCTGTCGCAATGGTTGGCATTCATTATCGCGGGCAATTTTACGAATTCGTGCCCTGGAACGCTGAAGTAAATTGGGTGATTCGTCCTTGGGGATATTGGCGCATGGATGCCCGCAACCAAAACTATCGAGTTACGGTCACTGCGACCACTGATTTACCTGGAACGCCTTTACGTGCGCCTACCATTGAGGGAATGCAGTTCGTTTGTCAGGATACGATGCGCGGTCAGGTCACTGTGGAACTGTGGGATCGAGCAGAGCGTCTAATCGTTCGGGCAGAGAGCGATTTATGCGGTTTAGAAACGGGTGGCAGTCCTTGGGACGAAACTTGGGCATCTGGATGTGGACTCAATTTTTAAGGAGAACAGTCATGGAAAATTTACTCGTGTTCGGCGTAATTGCCTTGATGAGTTTGGGACTGATTTCGCTGGGAGAGTTGATTGTTCGATCAATCAAAACCCCTAGTCCTAAACCTGTAGATTACACGCCGATCGCTGGAGCATTGGAAGGATTGAACGGGGCAGAAACCAGAGATATCTCACATTTTTTTAGTGCGATCGCGTCTCACCTCTCGCACGCTTTAGAACATTTTCATCATCACTAATCCCATTCCGAATGAGATTGCTATAATGCGCTCATTCTGGGGCTGTAGCTCAGCAGGATAGAGCGGTCGCCTCCTAAGCGACAGGTCATGGGTTCAAATCCCATCAGTCCCGTTTAAGTCTCATCTCTTCTAAATTTAATTCGTCACACTGGGTAATGGCTGACCAAATTGAATCGTTCTAGCGCGGGCTGGCACTGGAGTTTCTTCGATCGGTTGAGTCGGGCGCGGTTCTGCGGGAGTCGATCGAGGCTCTGTCGGTCTCGCAACTGGCGTAGAACGACGATCGAGCGGCGGAACCGTCACGGTCGGCTGAGCCGTTGGAGCATTGATCGGCGGGAACGAGTTCGGAATTGCAAGACTCGGATTCACGTCGGGTAGTTGTAGTGGATTCGAGGGCGCAGTCGGTGTCGATCGCACTGCATCAGGAAACAGTAAGCTACTTCCTGGTGAGTTACCTGATCCAGCAGCGGGTAACGGTGCAGTTTGCAGAGGAGGCATCACCGCTGGAGCCGTGGGTAAAGGACGAGATTCAGGCGGTGGAACGGTTACAGGGGCAGAGGGAGTGTCCTCGATCGTGGGGGGTGCAGGCGGCAACCCAAAATCATTCGCAGAGGTTGCTGGAGTTTGTGCGATCGGGGGCGTTTGTGCAGGTTGAATCGGTGCAGTTTGAATTGGACGAAGCTGATTAAAGACGGCTTGAGTCGCGGGAGAAGGCGCACTCGCACCCAGAATCGGGCGAAGCGTCCAGCGATCTGTTGTCTGATCGGAATCTTGAACTTGCTGGAGTTGCGCTTGCTGATTGTCTAGCGTTACATTCGGAGCCAGTTCGATGACGATTCTCGCGACATTCGGCTGAAACTGTGACACTCGAATTTCTCGCACTGCACCCGAATAGGCTCCTCTCGGCTGAACGGCTCCAATCTCGGTATCCGGCAAATCGAGCACGATGCGAGTCGGTTGTGCAAGCAGCGAATAGCGCGGTTTGATGCCTGCCGGAACAGTGACTTCAAGTTGATTGGTGTTGGGGTCGAAGCGCCAGTTTTCCAGTGGAGCAGCGATCGCAGAAGGGGCAAGCAGTAGCGCGATCGCGATCGTCAATTCGAGCTTATGAAAGTGCAGCATAGCGAGAAGGAGCGAGAGAATTGGCTGGATTATAGGCGAGATTGATCGGATTGAATACACGATCGCGATTTTTTAGCGCGATCGTTTCCATAGGATTTGACACGAGCCTGAGATCAATCCGCCTCACAGCGATTCACGCTCTTTATTCGGTTGGCTGATCCAATCGTTTCTGAATCTGTTTAATCGCTTGATACATCTCAGGCAATCGATTATAAACCGCTGAAGATCGAAGAAACACTCGATGCTCAACGGCAGGATAACCGGACATCGTTGCTCCTGGTGTGACATCTCCATGAACGCCTGTCTTTGCAGACGCGATCGCGCCATCCCCGATTTTCGCCTCGTTTCCGACTCCGACTTGTCCTGCTAAAATCACGCGATTTCCAATAGTCGAGCCGCCTGCAATTCCAACGTGAGCCGCAAACGCACAAGCTTCCCCAACTTTTACACCATGTCCGACTTGGACTAAGTTATCGATCTTCGTGTTGCGTCCGATGCGAGTTTCACCCACTGCGGGACGATCGATCGCTGAATTGCATCCGACCTCAACGCCATCTTCTAAAACGGTGTAGCCAGCTTGCTCCATTTTCAGCCAGCCTTCACGAGTTGGAACAAATCCAAAGCCTTCTGAACCAATCACAGCACCAGAATGAACAACGCAATCTGCACCAATGCGGCTGCGCTCGTGAATCGTACAGTTCGCGTGAAGGACTGTGCGATCGCCAATTACCGAATCGGGATAAACGACAACGTTCGGATGAATACAAGCGTGATTACCAACTTTAACGCCTGCTTCAATCACAACATGAGCACCGATCGAAACGGAGTCGCCAATCTGAGCAGACGGATCGATCACGGCTGTGGGATGGATTCTAGCAGCAGGTTTGTAAGGTTGATAAAAAAGCGCGATCGCTTGAGCAAATACCAATCGCGGCTGAGACACAACAATCCAAGCTAAACCGCGATCGGTTGCGATCGCTTGCAAGGTTTCATTCGCAGGCAAAATGACTGCACTCGCTTGTGTTGCTTTCAGTTGCTCGATAAACTTCGGACTTTCTGCATACGTGATGGTATTTAAAGTGGCATCTGCGATCGCGCTCACTCCAGTAATGTCTAAGTCTGGTGTGTCACTGCTATTGGTGACGGATTTCCCTAATTTTTCAACTAAGTCCTTAAACTTCATTACTCCTCCACCCGTTTCAAAAATGCTGCACACTCGACATGAGCCGTTTGCGGGAAAAAGTCCGCAGGTTGTACTCGTGTGAGTTGATACACATTATCCGCGCACAACAGTTTTAAGTCTCGTGCCAAAGTTGCAGGATTACAACTGACGTACACGATTTGTTTAGGTTTCTGTTGGCGAAGTGTTTCTAATACCGTTGCATCACAGCCTTTACGGGGCGGATCGAGCATGACTAAATCCGGTTGCGGCAGGGTTCGCAGAACTTTTTCCACGGCTCCTACTTCAAAGCTGACATCAATCCCGTTCAATGTGGCGTTTTGTCGCGCTTGCTCGATCGCTTCAGGTTGAATCTCAATCCCGATCGCGGTTTTCACTCGTTGTGCGATCGGTAAGGTCATCGTGCCAATCCCACAATACGCATCGACAAAGGTTTCATCGCCTTGTAACTTCAACTGTTCCAAAATCGTCATTAACAAAGCTTCTGCTTGTTCGGTATGCACTTGGAAGAAAGTATCTGGGCGAATGTGAAACGTTAGTCCCGCGAATTGTTCGCTTAAAAAGGGCTGACCTGCAATGCAGTAAGTTTCTCTGCCGAAGATCGAATTTGTGCGATCGCGCTGCACATTCAACGAAACGCCAACCAGATTCGGATACCGCTGTAACCATTCCTGCGCTTGAGTTTCCAAATTCGGCAATTCTGGATCAGCCGTGACTAAAGTAAGCAAGACTTCACCTGTCCGTTGTCCAATTCTCAAAGACAAATGCCGCAATTGTCCCCGATGATATTTTTCATCGTAAATTCGCCACCCTTGCCGCTGAATGTCTTGTTTAATCTCAGCCAAAAACGGATTCAATCGCTCATCTTGAATCGGACATTGATTCAGATTCACAATTTGATGAGTCCCTTTTTGATAGTATCCCGCCTGTACTTGTCGATGTTGCGAGACACCAAGCGGATAAGTTGCTTTATTGCGATAGTGCAGGGGTTCGCTGACATTGAAAACCGGATCAACGATCGAGTCTAATTGCTCGAATCCGCCAATTCGTTCCAACGCTTGCACCACCTGATTTCGTTTCGCCTCAAGCTGATATTCGTAATCGACGTGCTGCCACTGACACCCACCACATTTATCCGCCACAATACAACTCGGACGCACTCCATACGGAGAAGCCTCAAGCAGTTCATGGATCTTTGCATGAGCGAAATTCGGCTTCACGTGCATCAATCGAACAATTGCACGATCCCCAGTCACGGTATCCGGCACAAACACCACGCGCGATCCAGATCGTCCGACTCCATCGCCTCGATCGCTTAGATCCGTAATCGTGACTTCGATGAGTTCCCCTTGTTTCCAGGTCGCTCCGATCGTTTCTAACTCTATAGACACAGCGATTTACAAATAAGGTCTGTTCTATTCTCGCGCTTCTTTCGCGGGATTGTAACCAAAATCGTCGATCGCGTGTGCCATAGGCATCGCGCGATCGAGAACTTCGGATCGCGCGTCTAGCATTCGCTGCATATCAATCAGAAAAATCGTTGCTGGAACTCGATCGACATCAAGAGTTGCAGCATGACTTGCAATCCTCAGTACACCTGATCGATCACGAGTCGGTGGCAGTGACTGCATCGATGCTTGTGGAAATTCGACTAAATTCGGTGGCTCACTCACTGGAATCGCACAAAACCCTTCGGCTAAACGATGCGTAATCACTAAAAAAGAACAGTCTTCTGAGTAATTAGCTCCATTTTCCGGTTCTAGCTGCTGATGCAAATCGAGTAGCCGAATCACCTGACGACCGAGTTGAATTAAACCCGCTTTGCTTAATTCAGGAGTCGTTGCTGGACGCTTGACAATTTGAACCACTTCGTCGATCGGTAATGCAAAGCGATAATCGGCAACGGTAAAAACAATAAATTTCTCGCCGTTCAACTCAGGGTCTGTCTTCATTTTATCCTGCTCCATCGTTGACCTGAGCGTGCTGAAGCAGCGTTGCCACCACTTTCAACAGGTTCTGTTCCATAAACGGCTTCACCATATAGACGGCTGCACCGAGCTGCGATGCCAGTAATCGATGCTTTTCATCGCTGCGAGAAGACAGCATCAAGATGGGAATGTCTGCCAGCGCAGAAATTTGCTGACGGTTTCTCAGAAACTCAAACCCGTTCATTCTAGGCATTTCAACATCGCAAATCACTAACTGAACATCGGGCTGCTGCCCAAAGCGATCGAGTCCTTCTCGTCCATCTTCTGCCTGTAAAACCTGATATCCTGCCTTCTCAAGCGTGAGTACCAGCGATTGGCGCGTGGTAATCGAATCTTCGACCACCAAAATCTTTGTGTTTGGTCTTGCGATCAATTCCGGTGTCACTTGAGCAGGCGGAGCGGGCAGAAGTTGTACAACGGGTGTTAGAACTGCCTGCGCTGGATTGTCCCAGTGACTCGACATCGGTTGATTTAACGAGTCACTCACAATTCTTTCAAGCAGCAGAGTTGCATCGATCACCAGTGCCAATTGCCCATCCGCCAAGGTTGTCGCACCCTGAACATAGTGAGGCGATTGGATAATCGCTCCTAACGGACGAATGACCAGTTTCTGCTCGCTGATTAATCGATCGACTTCTAAGCCCAGCAGTTGATCTTGATAGCGAATCAAAATCACCGGATTCGATGCTTGATTATCCATCTGAAAACCAGCGAAAGGAGACAATGCGGCACTGGATGCTTCGTCGCTCAATGCCTCTGCAACCGAGTAGATCGGAATCAGTTGTGCCTCTTGACCTTGATTCCAGCGCAGAAATTTGCCGCCGTTGCGTTCCTCGATCTGACCGGATCGCGGAATCAAAATTTGCTCGATCGCATCATCGAGGAGCGCATAAGTTTTGCCGTTCGCTTGGCACACAAATAATTGAGCGATCGACAGCTTCAGCGGAATCTGCAAGATAAAGGTTGTTCCTTGATGCAGCTCAGATCGAATCGAGACGGTTCCTTGCAGCGCGGTAAGCTGGTTTCGCACTACATCTAGTCCCACCCCGCGTCCCGATAGGTCACTCACTTGAGCAGCGGTCGAAAACCCTGGCTCGAATAATAGTTCCGCAAGCTGGTCTGAACTGAAAGCGTTAGCTTGGTCGATCGACAATCGTTGCTGTGCGATCGCGCGTTGGCGAATGTGGTCAAAATCTAAGCCGTTGCCGTCATCTCGAATTTCGATCACTAAATGTCGCCCGTGATGATAAGCAGCAATCTCGATTAACCCTTTCTCTGCTTTCCCTCGCTGTTGTCGAATCGCTGGCGCTTCGATGCCGTGATCGAACGCATTTCGGACTAGATGCAGCAACGGATCAAATAGTTTTTCAGCCACGGCTTTATCTACCAGAACTTCAGTTCCGCGTAGTTTCAGAGAAACAGGCTTACTATGAAGCGTTTCGAGCTGATGTAGCGTCTGCGGAAAGCGACCTAAAATCTCACCGAGCGACACCATTCTCGCTTCGATCAACGCATCTTGTGTGCTAGACAATTGTTGCTGTTGCTTTGCTAATCGTTGATTGATCTGCTCAGCGATCAGGTGAATTGCCTCTGCCGTTTCTGAAAGCTGCACGGTCTGATCGAAAAGCGACTGAATCACACCGATAGTGTCAGTCTGGTTTCGGGATGGATCACCGTTGATCGCTTTCCCTTTTTTCGATCGACGCGACGGCTTAGAAGACTGTGTTTGATCCGTTCGCCGGGTTTGACTCTGAAGCTGGGTCAGCACTTGTTGATGCCGCTTCACCTGATACAGCAGCGTTTTACCGATCGTTTGAAGCTGCTCGATTTGCAGCGACTGACGATTGTGTTCGGTGAAAAATTCTCCAAGCGCATAGTTGAACTGATCGAGGTGTTTAATGGCAACCCGAATCGAGGGTAAGGGTGCACCGGAGTCTTTCGGATTTGGCTCTTTGAGTGGACTCACACGCGGTTCGGGCGGCGAAGCTAAGACCACCGGAGCCTCGATCGCGCTTGTATCAACCCGCTCTTCTGATGCTGAACCGCCCCAGATGCTTTCTAGGAGTGAACTATCCTCAGCGGGCAGGTCTGCTGCAAAATCAAGCGCTGACGGAGTTGCAAGCAACTGTAAGGTCGGCGAAGGTTCGCCGCCTTGAGTACGATCGCCTGCCAGCACCGCCGCCTGTCCCGCTTGAAAATCTGCGTATGCCGCCTGAGCAATCACGATCGCTTGTGCCGGATGATACTCCAGTGCCGCGATCGTCGCTTTCGCGATCGCCGCAAACCCGGACAAATTCAGCGACTCTGCCAAACCCAGCAGCACTTCCGCGTGTGTTTTTAGCTCGATCCGGGCGGCTTCTGGTGACTCCGCGTTGAGCAGGGCTGCAATTTGATCGAGTCGTTGGCTGACTCCGAGTTCAAACATCGACTGAGTGAGATCAAACCCTAGCTCTGCCGATGTAGGGAGATACGGCTCTTGACCAAAACAATCTCCGAGCTTTTCTTGCAGGCGGGCAAAAATGGTGGCAGTTCGGTTCAGCACTTCTGCATCATCGATCGCGCTGCCATTTAGTTCCGCCATTAGCGGCAACCGCAGACATTCCAATCCCTCAAACAATAGCGCTTCAACCTCTGGATCAAGCGACACATTCGGCTGACAGAGTGCTTTGAACACGTCTTCTAAAGAATGGGCAATCCGCGCGATCGTGTCTAATCCGACACTCGTTGCCGCTCCCTTGAGCGTATGAGTCGCTCGCATCAGATTGTTCACTGCATTAATGCCCCAGTTTTCTCTCAAGCTGAACAATCCTTGTTCGATTGCTTGCAGCAGTTCAGAAGCTTCTTGCAGAAAGAATTGATAAGTTTGCTCACGGATCGTTGGATCTAGGCTCATGATGTAATGGCTGAATAGGTCTCGTTAATCGACTTTGAATTCTTCACTTTTGGATTGCAGGTCTTGAGCCATTGCTAAAAGATTTTGGAAAGACGCTGAAATCGTGGCGACATCGTGAGACGTTTGATCGGCGATCGCGGCAACTTGCTGCACGGTTTGAGTCACCGATTGAGATTGCTGAGTTTGCGCTTCGGTTGCCTGAGTGATGCCCGTGACTCGTTGGCTAATTTGAGCGGTTGCCTGCACGATCGCGTTGAGATGTTCGCGAGCCTCGTTCACGACCTGAGTGCCCGATGATACTTGTTCCAGTCCCTGCTCCATCGCTGCTGCAACTTCGGTCGTACTCACCTGGATGTCTTGCACTAACTGTTCGATCTCGGTAGCGGCAGTCGCAGATTGACGCGCGAGCGATCGCACTTCATCCGCCACAACCGCAAACCCGCGTCCAAACTCTCCCGCACGTGTCGCTTCGATCGCGGCGTTCAATGCCAGCAGTTGCGTCTGAGTCGTAAACTGAGTGATCAGGCTGACGACGCGCGAAATCTTTTGGGAAGATTCGCTCAGCCGCTGAAGTCGGTTGCTCGTTTCAATCACGGTTTCGCGAATGTCTTCCATCTCATCGACGGTGCGATCGATCGCGGCATCTCCTGCCATGACAATTTGATTTGCTTGTTGAACCGCTGCTTCGACTTGTTGGGCATCGGTCTCAACTTGCTGTGTGGAAATCGCCATCGCTTGCACTTGCCCGAAGACTTGTTCGAGTGCTTCGAGTTGATGCTGTGCCTGAATTGCCAGTTGATTCATCGAAATGTTGTTGGCGTGCGAAGTTTCAGCGACTTGATTCGCAGCCGTTTGCATTTGAGTCACGGTCTGTTTTAGGCGATTCAGCGTATTGTTGTAGGCATCTGCGATCGTGCCGACTTCGGTTTCGGTCACCGGAGCGCGAACGGTTAAATCGCCTGCTAGTGCGGGTCGAACTGCCGACAGTAATTGAATGACCTCGCGTTGAAGCTGTTCTTTTGCCGTTTTTTCTCGCTGTGCCGCTTCTGCCACTTGTTGGGATTGCTGCTGAAGCTGCTCGATATACTCGCCTTGCTGAATCGCGACGTTCAACTGAGCCGCAATCTGTTTGGCAAATTCAATCTCGCTATCTTGCCAGTCTCGTGCTGCGGTGCAGTGATGGATGCAAAACAATCCCCAGAGTTCTTCACCCTTGAGCAACGGCACGACTAGATTCGCCCGCACTTGAAACTGAGACAGCACTTCGAGATAGCACTCTTGCAGTCCGGCTTGGTAAATATCCGGGGTTGCAAACACTCGTCCTTGGCGATACTGTTCAGCAAACCCTTCACTAAAGCAGTGATCCGTCACTTTACGCGCCAAAGCCGACACCAATCCGGGTGTCACATCTTCGGCGATCGTTTCTCCGTCACTGTAGCCCGCGCTGGAATCAAAGCGAAAAATTGCGACGCGATCGACGTGCAAGAAATTTCGCACTTCTTTGGCAGTGGTCTTTAGAGTCGTTTGCAGATCGAGCGATTGCCGAATGCGATTAACGGTTTTTGAGATCAGCCGTTCTCGCTCTGCGGTTCTAGCAAGCTGCTCGGATTGAGTGCGGAGCTGATCGAGATATTCTGCCTGTTGAATCGCCAGCCCCATCTGCCGCCCGACTCGCACAAGCAAGTTCACTTCGTTCTCAGTCCAGTGGCGCGGACCTGAGTTTTGGTAGGCAGCGAGCAATCCCCACAGCTTTTCGCCCTGAAAAATCGGCGCGATCGCTTGCGCTCTGACTTCAAATCCTTCGAGAATTTCCACGTGACACGGAGCGAGTTCGGATTGATAAATATCATCGATCGCCAGCGGTTCATGCTGGCGATAGCGTCCGCCCTGAGTGTCCTGCAAATGCGTATCGTTCCAGGCAGTTTCTAGATTCAGCCCGACGAGTTCGACCCAATTTTTCCCGACCGATTCTGAGACAAACTTGCCGCTCCAGTCCGTCTCAAAGCGATAAACGGCGACGCGATCGCATTTCAATTGTTGCCGCACCGCTTGGGTCGTGGCTTGAAAAACGCTCTTCACATCAGTAGCTTGGTGAATTTTATCAATCACTTTCGCAATGATTCGGTCTTGTTCAACCTGGTTTTGTTTTTCGGCGCGTACCTCAACTGGCTGAAGATTTAATCGCAGTTCTTGAATCACGCATTGAAGCTGATTGATTTCAAACAGCTCCCACTCGCGCGGACGATCGCACTGCTGCACCACGAGCAAGCCCCAAATTTCCTGATTGATCACAAGCGGCATACTCAAGCTGGTCTTCACCTGAAATCGCTCTAGCAGTTGGGATTGATACGGCGTTAACAGTTCTGGAGCCGCTTTGATTGCAAGAAAGGGACGCTGGTGATAGTCTCGTCGCGCACTCGCCCCAAACGCGATCGCGGGCAGGGTTTCATTCAGGCTCGGTGTGAAGCCCTCGACGATCGCTTCTGCCACCACCAGCCCTTGGTGCTCACCCTGAAATTGATAAATCAAGGCGCGATCGACTTTTAGATACTGTTGAATTTCTGCCACTGTAATGAGCAGCAGTTCGTCTTTGGTTTCGGCTTGCTGCATTCGATTCACACCGCGAGTAAGCCACGGTAGATTCGCATCCGCGTAGCTGCCTGACGGGTCAATTCGATGCGGTGCGGATTGAGAATGATTGAGTTTCTGCATGGAATTTTCTAATTCGGTTTCGACAAGAGCGGCTTGAGAAAAAATGATTTTGGGAGCGACATCATCGGCATTCGGGACAGACGAATCGCTTCGGTCATGAGCCTCTGAATCGTCTGGTGCATCACCCGTGAAAAAATTCATCAAGCGTTTCATCCGGGAAGCATTTATGCCTCGCGCTTCGGGTGTTTTTTCCATAACGGGCAATCCATAAGAGGGGTCAGATCGAGAACGGCATCGCTGCTATCCGGAAGCACACCTTGAACCAATGACAAAACTCCGGGCGAAAACAACCCGATCGGCGGGCGTTGTAGTCGCTGCAAGTCGTGCAGTTCAATGTCATTGACTTGAGAAACGGCAAGCCCTAGGGTATGTTGATTGTGCTGAATCACGAGAATCGTTAGTCGAGTCAAAGCGGGCTGTAGCCGTGATGAATCGTCTATAAAGCGATCGAGATCGATTAGCCAGAGCATTTCTGTACGCCAAGTGCAAATCCCGATTACACAGTCTGGCATTTCAGGAATCGACAAAATCTCGGTTGGCTCAACGCTGAGGATTTCGGTCAGTTGTTTTAAGGGCAACAACACGCTGTTTTGATGACCGAGCGGAAAGCGGATCAGGCGTTCTCGCGTTTCAGGCGGAAGCGGGTCAAAGAGCAGCCCGCTCACAGGACTCAGCGCGGTTATTTGTGTTTCACTCTGCATGATTAAACAGATCCCAAGCTCGTCGTTAAGCGGTGAACCGTATCGGTTAGCTCTTTTTGATCAACAGGTTTAGGAAGATAAGCGTTGGCTCCGAGCATTGCTCCCCAAAGTTTGTCTACATCGGTTCCTTTGGTTGAGCAAATCACGACCGGAATCTGTGAAGTACTGGCATGAACCTTGAGTTCTCGGCAAAGTTCAAACCCACTTTGTCCGGGTAGCATTACATCTAGCAAAACGAGATCGGGTTTTTGCGATCGCAGCGCTGCTCGCGCTTCCTCACAGTTGGTCGCACTCACTACAATGACACCCGCTTGATTAAGATAACGAGTGAGGAGTTCGGTTTCGGTTAAGCTATCTTCGACTAAAAGAACGGTGGTCATAATCGGAAATCTTGCAGTAACAACGGTCTTCGGTTTTCAGTGGATCGCACGATCGAGTTCAGCTTGTGTTTTCTGGCGATGTCGCCTCAGAAAGATGCCGCCGTAAAGTCTCTAGCACTTTTTCGGAGTCGATCGGCTTAGATAAAAAGCCTGAAGCTCCCGCAAGCTTGGCTCGAACTCGATCTACAATGCCGTCGCTACTGGTTAGAATCACGATCGGGATTGCTTGGAAGGCAGTGATTCGACGAATTTGAGTACAAATTTCATACCCGTTCGCGATCGGCATCAGCAGATCCAAAAAAATCAGATCAGGCTTTTGGTCGAGCAGCATCGGAACTGCTTGAAGCGGGTCAGGAATACTCAGAAATCTATATCCCGCCTGATCGAGAATCTGGCTCATGGCGATGCTATCAAAGCGACTATCTTCGATGTAAGCGACTAACGATCGCTGTGCTGGTTGCGGCTGGAGTTTAAGATCTGGAATCGAATTCAGTCCCATGATGCCTTGCTTGAAATAGGGCATCAGCGATCGAGTCAACGGCACTAAAGGTTGCTTCAGTTTGACTGCAAGATCCCTCAGCGTCCAGCGCCCATTTGCCAGCGTCGTGAGATTGTGATAAGTCAGCAGCGATGTTTGTTGGCGCAATCCGTCATGATCCCAAATCACGGGTGCGAGATTCGGAGAAACGCTCTCTAAACCCCATTGTTGCCAGAGTGACCAGGCTTGCGCTGCTCGTTGCCAAGCTCGTTCAGCATCAAAGGAAGTCAACCAGCTTGAGTCGATCGACAGAAAAGAAAGTTGACGATACGTTAACTGAAGCTCGATCGGCTGTACGGCTGAGTGGGCTGCCTGAATCACATCGAACAGCAGTTCCAAAATGCCGCCTGCCACGATCGCGCTGAGGTGACTTTGCTGAATTTGTCCTTGCTTCACCAGTTCAACCACCGATTCGCAACTCCAGTGATCCGAGTGCATCGATTCCGGTAGTGAATTCACTGAAAATTGCGGACAGTACTGCGCCAGTTGCCGATTCCAGCGACGAAACGGATGGAGTTCACCCAGGCTCCAAACGAGCTGCCCGAAGCGGAAAAAGAAACTCCACATTGGCTTTGGGTCGTTAACGAGGCTTAAATCTAGTCGTCCAGACAGTCGCCGATCGCTAAAAGTTTGAAAATGACTAGCAAGATCATGAGTGGTACTAATTTTATAATCCGCGATCACAGCACCACTCGATTTCACGAAAGGAGGTGTAAGCATTCTTTTTGTTAAGATGGGCAATCCTTAAGAGAACTGAGAACCGTTGAAGAATGTCCTCATGCAAACAATGCTGTGATCGCTCTATCGAAGCGGTCACAAAGCATTACCCGCCGTGAAGTGATCGCTAAACAGCAGGAATATTGAGCATGAAAAAAGTCAGTTAACTTAAGTCGTTGCTTTTGAGCAAGTCAAAGAGCATCCGCTAAGTATTTTGCCAAGTTGAAATTCGTAAATGCACCCGCTGCACCTTCCATAGATTAACTAGTGTTCGTTAATCTATTCAATCCTATCAACTTAGCATAGATTTCCGTAAATTCTCGCAAATTCTATGCAGAATGTAAGCCAGACTCATTCAGATTACAACCCTACTCCAGAGTGCATCTGTAATTTCACTAAAAATTCACGAAGTTTTTATCCTTCATCAATTTCTCGCTGTTCTTAACCACTGTTGAAAACACGGAGAGCCTACGCAAACAGGGGACATCTTATTCCCACAGTTGGATGCTGATTTGGTTTGCTGACGGAATTAGCGCACGGACACGATCGCAGATTTTGCCAGAACCCGCTCATAGTAATTCTGCAATTGCTTAGTTGCCGCTGACCAGCTCCAGCGTTCTGCTTCTTGGCGGGCATTTTGTCTCAGTGTTTCGCGTTCTGCGGTGCGAGAAAGCAGGAATTGTGTTGCCTCGATCGCGCCTTTCTCATCAGTCGGATCAAACAGATACCCGTTTACGCCATCTTCGACAATATCGGGAATGCCGCCCGATCGAGCCGCCACTACCGGACAGCCTGCTGCCATTGCTTCCAATAAAACAAGCCCTAATGTTTCAGTCCGAGACGGAAACACAAACGCATCCGAAGACGCAAACGCAGATGCAAGCTCTTGACCGCCTAAATAACCAACAAAATTTGTATTCGTTCCAGCAAAATGCTTTTCTAATATTTGGCGATTTGGACCATCACCAACTAAAGCTAATCGAGCATTCGGAATCGATTCGAGAACGGGTTTAATTCGATCGACTTCTTTTTCCGCAGATAATCGCCCGACATAGAGCAGCAAAGGATCTTCAGGATGACCTTGGGAAAGGCGCGATCGCATTTCCGTACTCGCCAAATGCGGCTGAAACGTCTCAGTATCAACCCCTCTTTGCCAAAGATTGACCCGCTCGATTCCATGTTCAGTTAACGCCTGCATCATCGCTGTTGAAGTGCAGAGATTGATCTGAGCTTGGTTATGTCCCGCTTTGAGCAATTCCCATAAAACACCTTCTAATGCGCCTAACCCATAATGCTGAAGATATTCGGGTAAGTGCGTGTGATAAGAAGCGACTAATGGAATGTTGTAAAACTTACTGTAAAAGAGTCCTGCTAATCCTAGAACAGCAGGATTCACAATATGAATCAAATCGGGTTTGAACTGTGAGAGTTGATCCCCGATCGCAGGTCGAGGTAATGCTAACTTCAATTCTGGATACAACGGCAACGGAAACCCTGAAACGCCATAGATTCTTGCACCTTTATACTCAGTTAAACCTCCATCCGGTGAGAAGATCAGCACTTCATTTCCTTGTCGCTGAAGGTGATCAACTGTATGTTTTAGCCGGGTAACGATACCATCAACTTTGGGCAGAAACGTTTCTGTAAATAAAGCAATTCGCATAAATGTCTGTGCAGAATGTCGATCGCAAAAAAGCGATGATCCGAAAACCATCGCTTTTCAAATTGAATTACCGTTTCCAGGTCACTTTCGGCAGAATCTCATCATTGTCTACGCGACCTTTGTACTTAATCGCAAAGTTCAGCAATGAATCAAGCAATGAATCCGACAGATAGTGCGGTTGCAGTCCCAAATCTAGCAGATTGGTGTTTTTTGCATTAAAGTAATGTTCTTCTTTTTCAATGCGTGGGTTGTCAAAGTTCTGCACTTCAACTTTCAAGCCCATTGCACTGCCAGCTTTCTGTACTAGGTTTGCAATTTCTGCAACTCCGAATAGTTCAGTAAACTGGTTGAACACTCGGAATTCACCCGGAGCGGCAGGAGTTTCAAGTGCCAATTCCACACAGCGCACCGTATCCCGAATGTCCAAGAATCCGCGCGTTTGTCCGCCTTTGCCGTAAACCGTTAACGGATGTCCGATCGCAGCTTGAATGCAGAATCGATTCAACGCCGTTCCGAACACGCCATCATAATCGAGACGGTTGATCAGCATTTCGTCCATTCCGGTTTCTTCGGTCAGGACACCGTAAACAATCCCTTGGTTCAAATCAGTTGCACGCAAGCCCCAAATCCGACAAGCAAAGTGGATATTGTGCGAGTCGTGAACTTTGCTGAGGTGATACATACTTCCCGGTTGCTTCGGATATGGGAGCGTATCTTTGCGTCCGTTATGTTCGATCGTAATGTAGCCTTCTTCGATATCGATATTCGGCGTTCCATATTCGCCCATCGTACCGAGCTTCACCAAGTGACAATCGGGGAACTTCTCTTTCATGATGTAGAGCAGATTGAGCGTTCCGACCACATTATTGACTTGAGTAAGCACCGCGTGTTCACGATCGATCATCGAGAATGGAGCCGATCGCTGTTCGCCGAAATGCACGATCGCATCCGGTTGGAACTGCTCCATTGATTTATTGAGAAATTCGTAATTCGTGATATCGCCGATAAAAAGATCGATCTGTTTGCCAGTGAGGTCTTTCCAGCGTTGAAGCCGTTGTTTAATCGGCGCGATCGGGGTGAGTGTATCAATACACAATTCATTATCCCAATGCCGCCGCACCAAGCTATCTAAAATGCCAACTTCATGACCCCGATTGGACAAGTAGAGCGCGGTTGCCCAACCACAATAGCCATCACCACCAATAACTAGGACTTTCATGCTTGCTCAATCTTTTCTGCGGATACTTTGCCAAATCTACCAGGTTTCGGGACTCAGAAGATCGCAATTCACAACGACAATGCGCGAATTCTTTATTGTAATTTTCCAATTCGCGCAAATATCTATCTATCGGACTAAGTTTGATTGTTCTGTCTGTGTATTGAAAATTACCTACACTTGCACTTCGTCCGCAAAACTCGCCCATCGCACAAAGTCAAACGGTCCCGCAACCGATCCCCAAACCTGTTCATCGGTTTCTGGATCGCGTCCTCGATCGAGACTCGTAAACCGCTCTCCATCAATCTCAAATTCACTATCTAAATAAGTCTCTTTCCCTTTCCGCGTAATCATACAAGCCTTTCCAGGTTCAACTTGTCCTTTGAAACTACTGCCCGTCCATTCCACAATCATGTTGCATCCAGGAAGCCGATCTAATTGATCCGCCTTCAGTTCCTTTAACCGATTCAGATCGCGTGATGCCCCGTAAAACTTCTTCTCATCCTGCACCTGATAGTTTTCGATTTCAATGCGATCGCCATTCTGAATCAATTTCAACACCCGCAACCGATACGGATCATTCAGCATATAATCATACGCCTGCTCGATAAAGAAACCTACGCCACCGAGCACTTCCTTTGGTAGCGGACGCATACACACTCGGATGTGAGCATACATCGGCGGATTATCAAATGCTTGTTGCTGATTACTAAAATCCGCTGCCATCCAACGTGCCAAAGTTGCAATATCAGTAGAGTGTGTCATGGTCTGTTTTATCGAAATCTGGATTTCATTGTACGGTGTTGCGGGTGGGAATAAATCAGCCTTTTAGACCTTTAATTTTGAACAGCAGAAATTGAGTAATCTGTCCCAAATTGTTGAAGTTATCATCGCTAACCATCACTAAACTATGCGATCCATCTGGAAAACGTGCCCCGATCGTCATTCCTTCCAAATTATCCAACCGAGTCTCTAACTGATTGAGATCAAGTAATAGTTCCTTCGCCGCAGGTTTCATCTGAGCATTGCGTAATGTTCCAAACGTCGAAATATCACTTGCGGTTCCGGTCGTCACTTGGAAAAGCTTGAGCCGAAATCCAGTCAAACCAAACGATCGCTCTAAGCTCAGAAAATGTCCGCCTTGGTCGATCGATAAAAACTCACTCAATCCATGATCGATCGCACCTGTCGGTTTCGGATCGAGCGGATAAGCGTGTTCGGAAATGATTGTCGATCGACTATCCCAAATCTGATAATGCAGCAACCGATTCATCAAGCTCTCTTTCGTATTTGGCAATTCCAAATCCTGAACTAACGGAGACTCAACCACACTAAACAATCGAAACGGTTCAGCCGCTGGAGCCGTCGAAGCTCCCGCATTCAAGGTCAACGATTCAAACGCCCGATTATCCTGAATTCCACGAGTCTGCCCAATCATTTTCGCATCCGGCGAATACGCTTCCGGTAGAGTAAGTTTCCGCTTCAGTTTCCCAGTTTGCAGATCAAACTCTCCAATAAACGGCGCAGCTTCTTCTTTCACATCACCTTCACTTGAAATAAACACAGAGTTCAGCGGAGAGAGTGCAATTCCTTCTGGATCGATCGTGCCTTTCGCAAACGGTTGCCCATTTTCATCAATCAACGTCGTAACATTTCGCACTTCAACCGATTGCAACTTGTCCTGATTAATCTGTAATTTCAATGAATAAAACCGGGCAGATTGTCGATCGCTGCGATCGTCCGAAACCACATAATAAAGATCTTTTTTGCGATCGTAAGTTATCCCCGAAAGCCCCCCAACCGTTGTTCCCTGAAACTCTTTATCGGTGAGAGTGTAGCTACCGAGAAACTCGATCGATAATGGCAGAAACAATCGATCTTCTGCGGTAACACGCGGCAAACTGCATCCAGTCAGGCACACGACACAGAGCAGCAGAGCAAACCAAGAAATCCAGCGACGCATTGATCTTTCCTTGCAAATCACCGTTTTACTGTAGCGCGGGATTTGGGTCGATTTTATCTATTGCTAAGATTGTGCCTTAACATTACAGATAGATTTACAGGACTGAAGAGATGGAAAATGTCACCATTGATCAGGCTGAAACCAATCTGTCTCAACTATTATCGCGTGTAGAACGTGGAGAAGAGATTGTGATTTCAGATCAAGGGGTTCCGATCGCAAAATTAGTTCCGGTTCGTTCGGGTTCGCGTCGTCGATCGAGCTTAGGGATGGATCAAGGAAAATTGATCATCTCTGACGACTTCAATGATCCCTTACCCAATGATATTTTGGCGGCTTTTGAGGGAGACGAAGCTTGAAACTGCTACTCGATACACACTGCTGGTTGTGGTGGTTTGGGCAACCCGGACTTCTGAAAGATGAGGTCGTTGAACAGATTGTGGATGAAGCCAATGAGGTCTGGTTTTCGGTTGCAAGTACCTGGGAAATTGGCATCAAAGCTGCTGCGGGAAAGCTTTCGTTTCCTGAGCCTCTTGAAAGTTATTTTCCAAGTCGAATGCAGGAAATAGGTGCACGATCGCTAGAAATTACTTCTACTCACGCGATACGTGCGGCTGCGCTACCACCCCATCACAGAGATCCATTTGATCGAATGCTAATTGCACAAGCTCAAATCGAAAGAATGATGCTTGTAAGTTCAGATTCAGTATTCAAGAAATACGATGTTTCTGTTCTCAAAGCTGCAAAATCTTAGAGAGCGATCGCTGCCCCAGTGTTCTCCCTCGAATCATTCCTTCAATTATTGCTGAGGAAATGAAATGAGCAACCATAAAGATCTCACAGAAGCCTTTGCCCGATCGCATCAAACGCTTTAATCTGCATCTGCGCTGCCGGACTTTTCGGATAGGTCTCACTAAACATCGACCAAAGCATTCTGTCCTGTTTTTGATGCTGATGATCCTCTACTCGTCGTCGTAATGTTGCTTCGTGAATGAACTCTAGCTTCTTAGGAACAGCCGCACTTCTAATATTTTTAGGATCACAATGAATTTCAACACGATCAACTTGCTCAATCTCAAAAGCAATCTTTGTCAGAGCAGCCGCTACTTCGGTCGCCAGTCCTTGACCAATATGCTCAACATGAATCCAATAGCCGATCGCGAAAGCATCTTCATCGATCTGATGTAATGCGCCTCCTCCTAGCACAGATCTTTCATCAAGACTAAAGACACCATAGGGAAAATCTTCACTGCGGTCGAACTGACTCCGAAACTGACGAAGCAAATTGACTTTCTGCTGAAGAGGCTGAGGTTCCTCATGTGCCCAAGGCATCCAAGGACGCAGATGATCTAAACTCTCTTCTACAGCAGATTTTAATAAAGGTGCATCCGCTGGATTCCAACAACGCAGAACTAATCGCTGAGTTTGAATTTGGTAAGCAGGTCCCAGTTTTTCCATTACAGAGTTCCTGAGCGATTGAATTTCTCCAAACTTTATCCTAATTTCCACAATAAAAAAGGAGATGGATCACCCACCTCCTGAAAAACGATCGCAGAAATAACTGCGATTCAAAAATTAGTAGCGATAGCCGCTGTTGTTAGAACCCGGTTTGTGAACGATAAAGCTCATCACCTGGCACTGTTTGATGTTGTCAAATGCCACAACGCGGATGTAGCAGTTCGAGTACTCAGAACGGCACTGTTGCACTTCGTTCAAGACTTCTTGAGGAGTCTTTGCATTGAACAGAGGCAACTTCCACATTGTCCAGTAGTAAACTGTCGGGTCAGAAGATTCGTTGAACTCAACGCAAGGGAAATATCCTTGGTCGATTGTATATTGAATCTGCCGCGCGATTTGAGCATCGGTCAAAGCAGGCAGGTAGGAAAACGTCTCAAAACGCTGCTCTTTGGGTAGAGTTTTCATGAAATCCTCAATGATGTTAGTGATCAGGTTCAGAATCTTGGGCTTCTGTTGTTAAATCGAGTTGCGTCATTCGTTCTAGCTGTTTGCGGCGTTGTTCCATGTTCGCTTGCTGCATTGACGATCGCAGCATTTCCGGCAGCACATCCGCGATCTCTTCAGCAAGATGTTCTCTCACCGTCAAAATCCGAAAGGCTAGATCTTGCCGTTCCCGAAACATTGCCTCCATAAACGCTTCCCCGTCTGTGATGCTTTCTCGTGAGGAAAACTTGTGCAGCCAGTAAGCTTTTTTTGGATCAGTTTCGTCTAGCTGAGCATAAACAACCCGGACAGCCTGATACGTCAAATAGCTAGTCAGCGTTTTTGACGTATCTTTCGCAATTCGCTTCAGATCCATGATTTGGATGGTGAGTTTTGGATTTTAGAGCCTGGACAGAGTTGCCCCCAGCCAAACTCTAAAATCTGCGATCAATCGGTCATCAGACGGTATCAACAGCTTCAAACTCGAACTTGATTTCTTTCCACAGTTCACAAGCTGCTGCCAATTCAGGCGACCAACGGCAAGCTTCACGAATGATATCGCCGCCTTCACGCATGAGGTCGCGACCTTCGTTCCGAGCTTGCACACAAGCTTCAAGCGCAACACGGTTCGCGGTTGCACCCGGCGCGTTACCCCAAGGGTGTCCGAGGGTTCCACCACCAAACTGAAGCACCGAGTCATCTCCGAAAATTTCAACCAGTGCAGGCATGTGCCATACGTGAATACCACCCGAAGCAACAGCCATCACACCCGGCATCGATGCCCAGTCTTGGGTGAAGTAAACACCACGAGACGGATCGCGCTCGATGTAGTTTTCACGCAGCAAGTCGATGAAACCGAGGGTAATCGCTTTGTCACCTTCGAGCTTACCGACGACGGTTCCGGTGTGGATGTGGTCTCCACCCGACATCCGCAGACATTTCGCCAATACGCGGAAGTGAATCCCGTGGTTCTTCTGACGATCGATAACAGCGTGCATTGCGCGGTGGATGTGCAACAGCAGACCATTCGCACGGCAGTATTTCGCCAACGTGGTGTTTGCGGTGAAACCTGCGGTTAAGAAGTCGTGCATGATGATCGGCATTTCGAGTTCTTTCGCGAATGCCGCACGCTCTAACATATCTTCGCAGGTTGCAGCGGTCACGTTCAGGTAGTGACCTTTGATTTCACCCGTTTCAGCTTGCGACTTGTGAATGGCATCTGCCACGAACAAGAAGCGATCGCGCCAACGCTGGAACGGCTGCGAGTTGATGTTTTCGTCGTCTTTGGTGAAGTCCAAACCGCCGCGCAGACATTCGTACACTGCACGTCCGTAGTTCTTCGCAGATAGACCAAGTTTCGGTTTGATCGTACAGCCGAGCAAAGGACGACCGTATTTGTTGATTTTGTCACGCTCTACTTGAATCCCGTGAGGAGGTCCTTGGAAGGTCTTCAAGTAAGCAACGGGAATCCGCAAATCTTCCAGACGCAGTGCTTTCAGTGCTTTGAATCCGAAAACGTTACCAACCAATGAGGTCAGCAGGTTGGTCACAGATCCTTCTTCAAACAGGTCGAGCGGATATGCGATGTATGCGATGAATTGGCTATCTTCGCCACGGACAGGCTCGATATCGTAGCAGCGTCCTTTGTAGCGATCGAGGTCGGTTAACAAGTCCGTCCAAACGGTCGTCCAGGTTCCCGTCGAGGATTCAGCAGCAACCGCAGCAGCAGCTTCTTCGGGCGGAACGCCAGGTTGAGGAGTCACCCGGAACGCTGCCAAAATATCGGTATCTTTAGGCGTGTAGTCTGGGGTGTAATACGTTAAACGGTAATCTTGTACCCCAGCCTTATACCCAGCTTT
>ERZ1066124.159-NODE-159-length-63805-cov-26.565788_pt1 | contig 63805 bp, 70 predicted proteins | sample MGYA00382771_ERZ1066124 | MGnify/ENA primary metagenome ERZ1066124 (study PRJEB33369, sample SAMEA5778354) | biofilm metagenome | biome: Industrial cooling water; feature: Water cooling tower basin; material: Biofilm | place: United Arab Emirates | collected... | reverse complement strand
GTCTAAGAGCATGGATGGCTCCTCAAGACCAACCCCACGAGAAATTTGTATTCCCTGAAGAAGTGCTACCTCGCGGTAATGCTCTCTAAACTTAATTTATGTTTAAGGAAGGGTGAACGCTCATCCTTCTTATATGATGAAAGATGCCCCGTTTTGGGGCTATTTTTTTAGGTAGTATCCGCTTAGAATCACAAGAGAGCTATGTTTAAATTAGAGGAAATCGGCGAAAAAACTATCAATAAAATTGCAGAAATGGCTCTTGCTAGTCAAATAGAACACGCGGATAAGGTTTCTGTGCAAGTTAAAACCGATCCAGAAAAATTAGCGAAAGGGATTTTAGAGTCAATTACGATTTGTGGAGAAGGGGTTAAGCTGAATCCTTTTTTAAGAGTTCGAGAGATGAAGATTAATTTAACTAAAATTATGGTTCATCCCTTTAAAGCTTTGATGGGTAATATTAAACTCCTCGACGAGAGTCAAGGTACTATCTCTATTGTTTTAGATGAAAAAGATCTTGAACAATCCCTCCGCGCTCAAAGCTGGAGCAAAACACTACACAATCAGAAAACGATCTTAGTCGTCCAGCAGATTCGATGTAATATTACAGACCAAGGACAAATTACAGTCAATACTCAATTAGAAAATAAAAGTACAAAAGAGAGATGGGTAGCATCAGTCAAGGTAATTCCGTCAATTAGCTTACCAGGTGAAATTGTTTTAGAAGAAGTACAACCGACAGAACACTCTTCACCTGTCTTTATCCATGAAATGATTTTAAAAGAATTGACAAACGTGTTAAATTTTAGTTCTTTTGCGATCGACGGTTTAGACTTAAAAATTCAACAGCTAACAACTCAATCAGGACAATTATTCTTACAAGGGTTGGCAATTATGTCCAAATTCCCAAAATCATAAGTCAAATCAGGAACTTTTTGTCTGAAAGCGAAAATCTAATAATTTATTAATCGCTGTTGGTGTCATTCAATCCCACAGGAGTAAAAAAATAATGGTGATTCGCTTTTCGTTCTTCTATAGTAGTTTGCTTTCGACTTTATTATTGTTTTTGGTTCCTGCTTCTTCTTTACCTACTCGCGCTCAAATGTCACCCCCTACGACTACGGTTCAGGTTCCCCTAACCGATGCGGAAAAAGCAACGATGCAAGAAAGAGCTAAGACTATGATTGAGCTTTTAAGTCGTGGGGAATATAGCAAAGCTAGAGAACTGCTCGCACCAGATTTTGCAAATCAGATAACAACCGAGGAAATACAGAGCATTTGGGAAAATACAATTAATAAAGTCGGAAAAATTAAACAGCAAGTTAGCTCACAGGTTATTGATACAGTCAATTCCGATTTAGTTGTGATCAAGTCTCAATTTGAGCAAGGACAAGGCAATATTATTGTTACTTTTAATGAAGATGAGCAGATTGTTGGTGTTGATTTTCCTAGATTAGAATCAGTTTCAGAAATTTCAGAAATTTTAGTGCAATCTTTAGCCAAAAGGGATTTCCCTCGCGCTAGAGGGTATTTACATCCTTTATTAAAAACAGAAATTTTTCCGCAGCAGGTTCAACAGCGATGGGACAATTTGCAAAAAGCGAACGGGATGTTTAAACGTGTTGTAGAGACAGACGTTAGAGAGGGTTCATCAGTCGATGAGTCTGAAGTTGTGATCATGACACTAGAGTTTGAACGATCAACTCAACAGATGTTGGTGATCTTCGACGATCAAAGACGTATTGTTGGAATCAATATGGTTGAATAACCTCATGTGTATTTAATCGTGATCAAGAGCAAGGAAAGATTTTATTTCTTACTCTTGATCCTTTCAAACTTTAGATTCTTGTCGATTTGGAGCAATACGGGGCTGATGTTGAAAATGACATGAAATACTACTATAACTTTCAATGGCTAACAAAAGTCTTGTGACAGAGTTAAATCTGGCTATTAATAAAATATATCTAAAAGATTAGATGTTATAAATACCTAAGATTGTGTTTGATCCCTTTATTTACTCAAATTGATTAAATTTTATAATTTCATGTATCAATTTAGTTAATAACAGAGGATTAGACTACATTTGTCAATCCCCTATTTAAAATCTAAATATAATTTTTAGTTTTTGATTGATTCTTTAAACTATAAATTTATTTTTCTGTAGTTATTTATACTTTTTTTTGAACACATACTATAAATCTTATCTAAATCCTATTGCGCTTAAATAAACTCAAATTAATAACTCATCAGTATTCTAGCTAACTAATTTTAATAGCATCAGTCTAAAGTCAAGCAAAAAACTCAAAAACCTACCATCTTATGACAGATTTTTTCTTTAAGCAATAGGTTATTGAAATTTCTTATTGAAAACTTGAAAAGTCATAGGATCAACTGCGATCCCCACTTAAAAAATCGTGTTACGGTGTAACAGAACTAAGTAGAAAGCTTAGTTTGTGTAAATTTGTGAGGAGGTAAAGTTAGCAAATTGCAGTTTTCCGAGGACTATCATTTGCTAACCGTCTAAACAAGCTCATGAAACGTAAAATCTGGAATCAGCTAACTGAGGCTGTGTTGATTAAGGCTGCCTTGATCACAGCTATCGGAACCGCTATATCTGTAGTTAGTACCGCCGAGGTATCTTTTGCTTCTTCCCCAACTGACCCTTTTGTACAAGAACAGTCAAATGCTGAAGAGCAGACACCTCAGTTTACCACAGAAAATCAATCTACAACAGTAGATACACGGAATAATTTTGCGCCGTCGCAATCCGAAATTTCTAAGCCTAATGGATTAGAAAACCCAGTATTGGAAAACCGAGCCTTAGAAAAACCGATCGTTAATCAGACATCTCCTGCTGTACTAGAGCAGAAAATGCCGATTTTACCGATGACTAATGCTCCTGTTCCGCCAACTCAATCCAAACCAGAAAAAGCTGCTGAAACTAGACCTATTTCTAATAATAATGCAGCCCCAGCCAAAAAACCTCAACCCAAAAAAATAAATCAAACAAGTACGCCTAAACCAGCGGCGAAAGTTTCGAGACGCTCTTCTTCGACACAACAAACCAACCGAAAAGTTGTGGCACGTCGTAAACAAGGGATGGCTTCTTGGTATGGGCCAGGTTTTCATGGTCGGCGGACAGCAAATGGAGAACGGTTTAATCAATATGGGATGACGGCGGCACACCGAACCCTACCGATCGGGACTCAGGTTAGAGTGACTAACTTAAATAATGGTCGTTCTGTCGTGGTTCGGATCAATGATCGTGGCCCCTTCAGTGGTGGACGAATTATCGATCTATCCAAAGGAGCCGCTAGATTAATTGGAGTCATTCAATCGGGAGTCGCTCCCGTTCGGTTAGAAGTTCTAGGACGCTAGAATAGTTTAGGGAATCAGTTAGAAGATAAATGCTTCTCAATGATTCCCTAATCCAAGTGAATAGAGTATAAACTGTGAGGGGTGAATTTTTTCAGCCTTCACATTGTTCTGTAGGAGGATGCAGTGCGTTTGTTTACAACGATCGCGGGGTTGCGATCTTATCTTAACAGTCATGGAAAAGACAAGACGATTGGCTTAGTCCCCACGATGGGCGCACTTCATATTGGTCACGCAAGTCTGATCAAACGTGCGATCGCAGAAAATCAAATCACGGTTGTCAGTATTTTTATTAACCCTCTCCAGTTCGCTCCTACAGAAGATTTAGAAAAATATCCGCGTCAACAGTCTCAAGACTATCAACTGTGTGAACAACTCGGCGTTAATGTCATCTTTGCCCCAACTCCTGCAACAATAGGTATTGAGCCAAACCGTGCCTTAACGACGGTTGTCCCCCCAAAACAATTGACATCGGTTTTATGTGGGGTGTACCGTCTAGGTCATTTTCAAGGAGTCGCAACGATTGTCACCAAACTCTTAACAATTATTAACCCAACAGTAGCTTATTTTGGCGAAAAAGATGCCCAACAACTCGCTATTATTCGGCGACTCGTGGATGATTTAAACCTAAAAACTGAGATTAGAAGTTGTCCGACAGTGCGTGAACCTTCTGGACTCGCTTATAGTTCTCGTAATCATTATCTAACTCCAACTCAAAAAGAACAAGCCGCTATTTTATATCAAAGTCTGAAACAGGCTGTACAATCTTTTGAGATGGGAGTACGAGACAGCAAAACCCTAATTACAGAAGTTCAACAACAATTAAATACCATTCAGGATTTAAACATTCAATACGTTGAGTTAGTTGATCCGACAACATTAACCCCATTAGAAAAAATAACAGAATCAGGACTTTTAGCGATCGCCATCTATCTCGGTTCAACTCGTTTGATTGATAATGTGATCCTACGACAACGCAAACCCATTATCGCCATTGATGGCCCCGCAGGAGTTGGAAAATCAACGGTTACTCGTTGTGTGGCTCAAGCATTGGGTTTAACTTATTTAGATAGTGGTGCCATGTATCGCGCTTTAACCTGGTTAGTTCTGCAAAAAGGCATCCCTCTAGATGATGAAGCTGCGATCGCTGAAATTGTTAGTAGTGTTCACTTAGAACTGATCCCCTCGTCATCTCCCACTCAACCCATGACCATTAAAATCAATGGAGAAGACGTTACAGAAGCCATTCGCACTCCTGAAGTAACCAAAAATGTTTCTGTGGTTTCTGCACAAAGTTATGTCCGTCAAGTCATGCTCAAACAACAACAGCAATATGGCAAAATTGGGGGAATTATCGTCGAAGGTCGCGATATTGGGACAAAAGTATTTCCAGATGCCGAATTAAAAATATTTTTAACTGCTTCAGTTCAAGAACGCGCTAGACGACGAAGCAAAGATTTAATCGAACAAGGACAAACTCAAATTCGTGTCGAACAGTTAGAACAGGACATCCAAAAACGAGATTATTTGGATAGTCATCGCTCAATTTCTCCCTTATCAAAGGCACCAGACGCGATCGCAGTTGATACCGATGGTTTAACGATTGAAGAAGTTACTGATAAGATTATCCAACTTTATCAAGAACGAATTTTCCTTTCATAGCTAGACTTTTTCAGATTGATTTAATGGCGTTTCGATTAAATAATTTGTATCGTCGATTAAATCAGGTTTTTTCAAAGGATTTTGGAAGAATGATCCTGTTTGTGGTGGTAGTCCAGGATCGCCAATCACTTCAGCTAAACTTTTAATAACACCCGTTAAAGGAATCGCTAGAATTACGCCTAATAAACCTCCAACTTCAGCACCAATTAACAGAGAGATAAAAATAAAAATTGGTGATAAACCCGTTAAATTCCCCATCAGTTTCGGAGTAATAACATTATCTTTGATTTGTTGGACGATGACTGATGTGATTAAAACCTTAAGGGCTAACCAAGGATCAATAAAAAGTACAATAATAACAACAAGACCAATTCCTAGCGTAGCTCCAATAAAGGGAATTAATTCCATTAAACCAATAAACACAGCAAATAGGAGAAAAAACGGCACTTGCAATAACCAGAAAGCTAAGGTTAGTGTGGTTGCCATAAATGTACCTAATAGTAATTGTCCTGTTAGGAATTGTTGTAAATTGCGTTGTAATGAAGCAGTCAGTTCAGTTTGAATCAGAGGACTAAAAATAGAAGTGACCCATAACCAAAGTTTTTGCCCATCAATGAGCATATAAAAAGAAATAACTAGAACCAAAATAAAATTAATAAATCGATCAAAGGTTCCTAAAACCAGATTAACCCCAGTTCTAGCGGTTGATTCGGCCAAGAATTGAAAACGTCCTGAAAACTGTGCTGTTAGTAAGTGGACATCAATGGGTAAACCGTGACCCTCACTCCAACTCTGAAGACTGGTTAAACGTTGCTTGGCAAGTTCAACAAAATTAGGGAAATTGATCAGTAATTGTCTAGCTTGATCAAGAACTGGCGGAATTAAAGTAACCAGTAAAATAGACACCAGAATGAGACTGGCTAAATAGACAACAGCCGCCGCGATCGCACGTTGTGGTAAAACTGATTTTAGGGCAGTAACAGGGTAATTCAAGAGAAAAGCGATTAAACCTGCCGTCAGAAGCAAACTAATTAAGCCACCAAAATAACTTAAAGACTTAACAGTGAGCCAAAGAGCAATAATTGTCAGTGACCAAGTTAGTAAAAATTTTTGAAGCTGCGACAACATTCATAATCACTCAGTAACGCTACTGGATCACTATAAACCACAAATTAAAAATAGGGACAACTTTTTTTAAGAGTTTGTCCCTTATATAATTTAAACCAACTGTTTTAGACAGTGGTAATGTCTTTTTCCTTAGCCGCTAATAACTCATCAATTTTGTGAATGTATTGATCCGTCACCTTTTGAATATCATCTAGTAATGAACGAGCCTCATCTTCAGAGATTTCATGACTTTTTTCTTGTTTGCGGACTGCATCAACGCCCTCACGCCGAATGTTTCTTAAAGCCACTTTTCCTTCTTCGGCGAGTTTACTGGCGAGTTTAACCAGTTCTTTGCGTCTATCTGATGTTAGGGGGGGAATATTTAAACGGATGATCTGACCATCATTATTAGGAGTTAAGCCAATATCAGACATCGAAATCGCTTTTTCTATCAAACCCATACTACCTTTATCATAGGGTTGAATTGTGATGGTCGTTGCATCAGGTGTACTAATTGTAGCCAGGGACTTTAAAGGCGTTTCTGTCCCGTAGTATTCTACAGTGATTCGATCTAACAAAGCTGTACTAGCTCGACCAGTACGAATCGTATTAAAAGACCGTTGCGTTGATTCAATGGTCTTTTGCATATTTTCTTTAATTTCAGCTAACTTCACAGAAACCTCCGACAATCGTTCCAACAGGTTCTCCCTGTATCGCACGAACAATATTACCGCGAACGGAGAGATCAAAAATAACAATAGGGATATTGTTTTCTTTACACAAAGCGATCGCAGTACTATCCATCACCCGTAAATCGTGAGCGAGAACATGACCATAATTCAAGCTTTGATAACGTCGCGCATCAGGATTAAGTGCAGGATCCGAATCATACACCCCATCTACTTTAGTCGCTTTGAGAACGACATCCGCATCGATTTCGGCTGCCCTGAGTGCTGCTGTTGTATCTGTAGTAAAGAAAGGATTTCCTGAACCTGCACCAAAGACGATCACTCGCCCTTTTTCTAAATGACGAATGGCACGTCTACGGATATAGGGTTCGGCGACTTCTTGCATAGCGATCGCAGTTAACACCCGTGTTGGAATGTTAGCGCGTTCTAAGGCATCTTGTAAAGTCATGGCGTTCATCACTGTTGCAATCATGCCGATATAATCTGCTGTCGCTCGATCCATCCCTGCCGATGCGGCTTTGACTCCCCGAAAGATATTACCGCCGCCAACAACGATGGCGAGTTGAAATCCCTGTTCGACAACTTCAGAAATTTCTTCGGCAATGTCAGCGACGACTTTAGGATCAATCCCATAACCAAGATTGCCCATGAGATATTCACCGCTTAATTTTAATAATACCCGCCGATAAGTCATGCTTGTACCGCTACTTTTTTATATTTAGTAATATAATCTCCACTAAACATAGCAGGTTTTTGGCTTTAAGCAACAGATAGTAGGGGAGTGACCTTAAGTAGTAACCCTTCAAACAGTTTTAAGCCGTCAGTGGCATTTAAAAGGAGATCTGAGGCTCTTTCTGGATGGGGCATCATACCTAAGATGTTACCTTGTTGATTGATGATTCCTGCAATATTATTTAGCGAACCATTGGGATTACTTTCTGAGTTGATTTCACCTGTTGGACTACAGTAGCGGAATAGGATTTGTCCATTGTCTTCTAGGGTTTGTAAGGTCACAGGATCGGCATAATAGCGACCTTCACCATGAGCGATCGGAATGGTTATAATTTGTTGATCGGTATAGTTAGAAGTCCAAGGAGAATCAGAATGTTCAACCAGCAGTGGAATTTGATCGCAGATAAAGTGTAGATTTTGATTACGGGTTAAGGCCCCTGGTAATAATCCCACTTCGGTTAGGATTTGAAAACCGTTACAAATGCCTAAAACATATTTACCTGAGCGGGCGTGTTCAATGACACTTTTGATAATGGGTGAAAAACGAGCGATCGCACCACAGCGTAAATAATCACCGTAACTAAATCCGCCTGGAATTACGATAACATCAAGATCAGAGATCTCTGTTTCCTGGTGCCAAACTCGTCGCGTTGGTTGCCCCAGTAATCCTTCTGTTACAGTTACTACATCACGATCGCAATTTGAGCCAGGAAAGACAATAACACCAAATTTCATAGTTTTTTTTTAAATGAATCAATTTCCAGTTAGAAGGGACAAAGGGGCTAATTCAAAGCGATAATTTTCAACAACAGGGTTAGCTAGAAGTTGATCACACATCTGTTCTAACTGTTGTTTAGCATCTGATTCATCTGATGCCGTGAGGGTAAGTTCGATGTACTTTCCAATTCTAACCTGTTCGACTCCAAGGTATCCTAACTGTTTTAGTCCTGACGCGATCGCTGTTCCCGCAGGATCTAGCACTGAGGGACGAAGGGTTACATAAATTTGACACTGATATTTTTGAGACATAATTTATTTATCCGTAATCAGACGACGTAGACCAATATTATTATGAAAGTTCAGCGAACCCGTTCTCAAGAAAAAGTTTTTCAACTTCTAAAAACACTCAATCGTGCAATTTCGGCTCAAGAACTTTATATCGAGTTACGTCAGTCGAGTCAAAATATGGGTTTAGCGACTGTTTATCGTTCTTTAGAAGCTTTAAAATTAGAAGGCTCCGTTAAAGTTCGCACTCTAGCTAATGGAGAAGCTCTTTATAGTTTAGTGCAAGCCGACCAACATCATTTGACCTGCATCAACTGTGGTCAATCTTTTCCTGTGGATGAATGTCCTGTACATCATTTGGAAGATAAACTAGAACAAACGTATCATTTTAAAGTTTATTATCATACTCTAGAGTTTTTTGGTTTATGTAATCAGTGTCAAGAAGTTTAATTCGTGATTTTTGAAATAGAAACTAGGATTTTTGTAGTTGATTTGAGCCTAAATGATCGGCTCAACTTATAGATAAAAGAATTAATAGCCGTCTAAAAGCTAAAAGTATGATTTTCAGGAAAATAATCTCTATTTCAATTGCTTTCGTGAATAAAACTAATTTTATTAAATTTTTCTAAAATAAAAAATAAAACTAATTTAAAGTAGTTTTTTCTATTATTTAAACTTCTTTGCAACATAATCTTATTCTTTACTTTCAGGCACTAGGGTCAATTAGATGAACCAAAAACTAGAGTAATCATAATGGCTGTATCCCAAACCGATCAATTTGACAAAAAAGTTCTCGATCTAGTTAATCAAGAACGTGCCAAGTATAAGCTCAAACCTTTAATCTTAAGTGAAAAGTTAGATACTGCTGCTGACCGCCATTCACAAGACATGGCTGTTAATGACTATTTCAGCCACACAGGAAAGAATGGATCAAGTCCAAGGACTCGGATTGAGAATGCAGGTTACACACAATGGACAACTTTGGGAGAAAATATTGCTGCTGGTCAGACTACGCCAGAGTCAGTTGTACAAGCTTGGATGAATAGTTCTGGACATCGAGCTAATATTCTAAATCGTAATTTCACTCATATGGGTTTGGGATATAAATTTTCAGCGAATGATACGGGTCGAGTTAACTACCGCCATTACTGGACTCAAGTGTTTGCAGCAGGTGACCCCAACCCTGGTCAATACGTCGCCCAAAGTAATTCTCTATCGACTACTTCACTTGAATCAGGTAATAATCAGGTTGATGGATTGCCTGATGATCTCTTATCTGGAGGGGGAAATGATAGCCTGCCTAGGAATGATAATAGCGATCGCGTTGCCGCTTTTCAAAACGAACTTGATCTAATACCGCGATCTCTTGGGCTGACTTTTGACCAGAGTCCTTTAATTCAAAATGGAACAGATACATTAATGGGTCTTGGCAATAATACTGAAGTTTTAGCTTCTTTAACGGGTACTAATTCTAATCCCCTCGATACTAGCAATTTAACTATCTAACATCATTTCGGGAAGTGAAAGAAGATTTCCTTGAATTTATAGATGATGAGCCTTCCCATCATCTATGACTCCTCACTTTTGGCAGTTGTCGATATCTCGCTTCGATCAATGAATAAATACTATAAGCAATCAGACCGAGTGCAACTCCTCCTAGAATCCAGCGTCCGAACGGTTGTGCTGCTAATGCTGCTAGTGCTTCACCTAATCCTTTAGCTCGATTGGGGTCAAAAGTGAGGGCAGCCTGGGTTAAAAAGACACCAATGGTAGCAAAGACAATCCCACGAGCCGCAATGCCGATTTGACCAAGAATAATCGCCCATTTTCTCTGTTGAGGGCTGATCATCGACAACTGAAGATGTTTACGAAATTTGCCTTTGTAAGCTTTGTAGAGTTCATAAAATCCGAGTCCAATGACAATTATTCCCGTTAATCCCACCAACCACTGACCAAAAGGTTGAGACAAGAAACGTGCTGTCCAGTCTTTTGTTGCGTTATTACTGCCGCCTCCTGAACCGAGAATGAGTTTGATTGCTGTGGCGGCTAGTACAAAATAACTCAAAGCACTAACGGCATAACCGAGCCGTCGAGCGATTTGTTTTGCTCCTTGATGTTGATGAGTGTGTTCTGGATCGAGAAAAGTTTCAACGGTTCGCCAGAGAGCGTAACCTATAAGTCCAACAGTAACAAGACTTAGGAGAAATTTACCAAATGGCTGTGTGACGATCGTTTGGAGGGCCCCCTTACTATCCGTCGTCTTGCCACCTACCCCAAAAGCGGCTTGTGCAGCTAATAGACCGATGACAAAATAAACTACACCACGAGCAGCATAGCCAAGTCGGGCCAGTTTTTCCATCCAGGGATGAGATGCGGCTTGTTGGATAGGTTGTTCAAGATTGCCTGGTAAATTATGTCGCGCCATCGTTGTTGTGTAGCTTTAATCAGAGTTCTCGTACTTCTAATCAAAGCAGTAACTTATATCCCCCTCATCACCCTAAATAGGTAAATCTTAAATCAAGTTTACTGACTTGAAGTAATACCTCGTTCTTTGAGTTGACGGATAAAGAATTCTTCTAAAGACGCTCGTGCTAAATTTAAACTAATTAACTGAGCATCCATTGAGGGTAAGGTATTTAAAAAGTTTTGTGGATCACCGTTTAGTTGTCCGTGCCAGTAACCATTTTCTAAAGTTAACCCTGTCATCCATTCTTTAAGCTGTTCTTCTTTGCCACCCTTGATGATCACTTGATAGACATCCGCACGTCCTAAAAGTTCATCAAGAGAACCGACGCAAATTAATTCACCTCTGGCTAAAATGGCAATACGATCGCAAATTTGTTCAACATCTGAAAGAACATGGGAATTAAAAAAGATGGTTTTTCCCTGTGCTTTAAGCGATAAAATAATTTCTCGAACTTGATAACGTCCCATTGGATCAAGTCCAGACATTGGTTCATCTAAAAAGACCAGTTCAGGATCGTTAATTAAAGCTTGTGCCATGCCAATCCGTTGTAACATTCCTTTAGAATATTGTCGTAGCTGTTTTTTACGGGCAGTTTGACGCGCTAATCCAACAAGATCTAAAAGTTCTGGAATGCGTTTTTTTTGGACTGATGGGGGAAGTTGAAAAATACCTGCAATCAATTCGAGAAATTCCCACCCCGTGAGAAAATCATAGAAGTAGGCATTTTCGGGTAAATAACCGATACGTTGTTTAACACTACGCTCGCCGATAGAATGGTCTAATAGAATGGCACGACCCGATGTCGGACGGACAATACCAAGAAGTGATTTTAGTAGAGTTGTTTTTCCTGCACCATTGGGGCCGAGTAAACCAAATGTTTCTCCTTTATAAACGGTTAGCGAGCAACTTTTTAAAGATTCGATGTTTTGATTGAGCCAAAACCCTGTTAAATAGACTTTTCTTAATTGCCAGGTTTGCACAACGGGGGTTTGTTCAATGGGTTTCGGTTGAATGGAACTATCTAAAATCGTGTGCATCCTACGTCCTCTATTACTGCATCATTTCCCCTTAGTATTCCCAGATCATGTAATTTTTTTATCTTAATCCCATAAAATTAACCCACAACTTTAAAAGTCATGGGCTAATAGATATAAGAATAAGAAGTGAGGTTTTATTGAACTGTTACTGTTCCAATCATTCCCGCACCGCGATGAGGTTCACAGTAATAGCTGTAGACACCTGGTTCGTTAAAAGTGGTTTCGTAGGATTCACCTGGAGAAAATACCAGGTTTTTGTGAGAAATTTTAGTTGCATCTACGTCAGAGGGAACTTTATCTTTATCAAAGACAGCATTATGAGGAGCTAATTTATTGTTGACCCATTTGACGGTATCACCAGCTTTAATCGTTACATCTTTTGGCTCAAATTGAAGTTGACCGCTATCTGCACCCATTTTAACTGTAACCGTAGCCGCAGCAGCAGGAGCAATTGAAGTAAAGAAGCTAGTAATCACTAGAGCAACCGTAGCCAGTAACAAACCAAGTTTTTTAGACATTCTGAGTAACCCCTAATAAATCATCTGATGAGGGAAGTTTGACAGCTTGTCTTTTGACAAGAACTGAATATTCATGCTTTTTATTCCCATTATTGATTTTACTACAAAGTTTGACAACTTGTCTTTTGACAAAGAAAACACTTTTCTTAACGATGCAAGAGGGGCAATTTGAGCCAACCGACAATTATCAAGAGGAGAACTCCGTGAGAAAACTACTATTACTAATCGTTCTATTTTTCTCGGTCACGCTGTTTAGCTTGACTCAACCTGCTTTCGCGGGTGATGCTGCTAGTGGTGCTAAAGTTTTTACGGCTAACTGTGCCGCTTGCCATCAAGGTGGCAAAAATGTTGTTAATGCTGCTAAAACTCTACAAAAATCGGATTTAGAAAAAAACAACATGAATTCTATTGAGGCAATTGTAACCCAGGTCACCAAGGGTAAAAATGCGATGCCTGCTTTTGCTGGACGTATCAGCACAGATGATATCGAAAATGTAGCAGCTTACGTTTTAGCTCAATCTGAAGGCGGCTGGAAATAAAATACCAGTTTTCGCTAACTCTGAGGGAATGGCATGATTAAGATCAGTCCATTCTCTTTTTTTTTGAAGCCATAATGGGAAATATGGTTGTTGAGGATTAGTGATGATTAAGAGTATTCTAGGCAGTTTATTAATTGTGGTTGCTCATGGAATGGTGGTTCTTGCGGAACAACCAACCCTACAAGGCACTCCTTGGAAGTTACAGAGTTGGAGTGATGTCCCTTCTTTAGTCCCTGATACCCCTGTTACGATGACATTTGAACAAAGCAATTTATCGGGTTCAGCAGGTTGTAATCGTTATCGTACTGCTTATGAGACTAAAAAACAAAATTTAACCATTAAACCTGAAATTGCTTCGACTTTTAAAGCTTGTGCAGAAGATATCATGCGTCAAGAAGCACTATTTTTAAGTATTTTACCTTTAGTAGAACGGTTTGATATTAATGCACAGGGAGAATTGAAATTAACCTATCGCACGAAAAAAGGGTCTGGAACACTGGTTTTTAGGGATGCTGAACGCCCCACTTCTTCAAGTTCTTCTAAAATGTGGCTAGATCAGAAAAATCCTACGAATTGGAATTCTCCTAAAAACGCGATCCCACAAGCTCCGAAAGCAGAAATTGATGCTAATTTGATGAAACAGTGTCAAGAGGGCTTTCGTCGTCCAACAACACCAGAGGATAATAGTTTATCGCGCAATGGTTGGATGTTATTTGGCCCCATACAATCCTATGCGGGAACGACTTTAATTACAGCAACCAGTAATGTAGATGGGATGTGTCGTCCATTACAATATCAAGCGTTTATTTTTGTAGATGGTCACCCGGTACACAGCCGTGAGACGACTGTGTCTGCGGGTGACTCGAATTCCACGAGTCAATTTGCGGGAACGCTTTCACCTCAGTTGATGGACTCCCGTACAGATGGTTCTACTGGCCCGATGTTTTTAACGGGTGAATCAAATTTCAGCGTCGAGTTTAATCGTTATCAAGAAAAAGACCCTCTTTGTTGTCCTTCGGGAGTTAGTCGCGTTTCTTATCAAATTCAGCGACAAAATAATGCACCTATCGTTGTACCGCTAGAAGTTGCGACACAATCAAACTGAAACCAGATCAGTAATCGCCTGATTGATATACTGGGCTAATATTACGCCATCGACCCCTAATTCGGTTTTGTCTAAAGCGGCTAAAATTCCTGCTTGTGCGTGTAACCATGCAGCTATTGCAACGACGTTTTTAGGAGGTTGTGTGGACTGTGCTAGTAAACCTCCAATTAATCCCGTTAATACATCGCCACTGCCTCCTCTGGCTAGAGCAGGGGTACTATTGGGAATCAGCCAGACTTGTCCATCGGGTTCTGCGATCGCTGTTCTGGCTCCTTTAAATAGTACAATTGCATTAGTTTGTCGAGCCGCTTCGGTACAGGCTGTCATGCGTTCAGAAAAGTTTAAATCTGGGAACAGTCGTTTAAATTCACCTAAATGGGGAGTGAGAATTGTTAAATTATTACGGATGCTCAGGAAATTTACACCGAGTTGGGCAAGGATATTTAAACCATCGGCATCTAAGATAATTGGTTGCTCACTCTGTAAAACTTGTTTAACTACGCTTTGAGCATCAGTCGTTAATCCAGGGCCACAGGCGATTATATTATATTGCTCTAAAGTGGGTAATTCTGCGATTGCTCCTGTTTCGGTTTCAGGACAACCAATAATCAGGGCTTCTGGTAAATGGCTAGTCAGAATCGATTTTAAGGACTGAGGAACCGCAATAGAAAGCATTCCCACACCACTACTTCTTGCCCCCAAACCTGCTAAAATTGCTCCTCCTGCATAGCGAGAAGAACCACAAACCAAGAGTAAATGACCTTGTTTGTATTTATGTGTCACCAGAGGACGCGGTAAAGGAAGAAAGGAACGGGCAACCGAGGGGGTTATTTGTTGAATGGGTGGGCTTTCTCCAAGAATAGCCCATACATCTTGGGGAGGGATACCAAAATCGATCCGTTCTGCACTTCCGATGTATTCTAATGCTTGATCACAGAAAAAAGCCCGTTTCCATAAACCGAGACACAGGGTATGAGTGGCTTTAACGGCTGTTCCTAAGACCTCTCCCGTGTCGGTGTGAATACCAGAAGGAAGATCGATACTAATAACGGGTTTTTGCCATTGGTTGAGTTGATGCACGTCTTCGGCTAAAGTTCCCGTAAGCGATCGTTCTAAACCAAAACCGAATAATCCATCCACCACTAACTGACATTTTTGTAAAGTACCAATTTTTTCAGATTGAGGAATGCCTAAACTTGCTGCGTATTGAGCGTGTTGTGAAGTCAATTCTTTGAGTTGGCGAAACGGTTTATAGAGAGAAATAGAGTACCCTTGTAAGTGTAATTCTCTGGCGACCACTAACGCATCCCCTCCATTATGTCCAGGCCCGACTAAAACTCCCACTTCTAGACTTTGTGAAAGTGGGTAAAGTTGCTGAATTCGGGTAGCAACTCGGCTGGCTGCTTTTTCCATTAGTGCAGCGACAGGCATCTGTGCGGCAAAAATGCGGGCTTCAATTTGAGTCATTTGGTTTGCCGAAACAACAATTGATTCTAAAACTTCTCTAAAATGGGACATAAAATATGTTTTTGCTCCTTTGAATACTTTTTATTATCGTAATTTGTCCAATTATGATATGTTGATTTTTGTTCCCTCATCCTTAGTTCGCTTTTTGAATGATTTGATATGTTTCACAAACTTGGTTTGCTAAAAAGACATCAGTTGTTCTACTTATTGATGTTTATTTTAGTTTTTTTTGGTCTTGTAGAATATGGAATAATAGCTCATGCTAATGGAGTATTTAATAATGAAAGTATTCGAGGTAATTATGCAGTTGTTGCCTTAAATGTCGGTGGGCAATATCCACAAGCAGGGATTAGTGTCATCAATTATGATGGAAAAGGTAAGTTATCTGGAACGAGCATTCAAAATTTACCAGGTGCCTCCATTGCTGAGAGAACTCTAACTAAAACGGTTTTTAGTGGAACATATATCGTTAATCCAGACGGAACAGGACAAAGTGTCATTAAAACGACTTTACCGAATGGTACAACAACTGAACATAATTTAGCGTTTGTGATTAGTGAGGCTAAGGAGAATAATAATCTTAAACAGGCGCAAAGAATTAATTTAATTCAAGAACAGTTAGATGAAAAAACGGGAGGTTTGGTCAAATTAGAAGCGACTAAATTACCTGATGATGGAAAATTTACAAATGCCAGTCTGAAGGGACAATATGCTTATACTCTATCTGGTTATGGTGGACGAGTTTCCCAGTTAGGTTTAGGTATCATGTCTTATGATGGTCAGGGTAGTTTTTCGGGTAAAGCAATTGTTAATCTTCCTGGAGAAACCACAGGAAAAAGAATTTTTGTCACTGCACCGTTTGTTCGTCCCTATAATATTAATGCAGATGGTACTGGAGTCGCGACCCCACCAGGGGAAAGTGATATTTTGTTTATTATTACTAAAGCCCAAGTTGATGACGGAATTAAAGTAGGACAATCAGCATTTTTTATTGTCAATCAAATTAATCCAATTACAGGAAATCTTTTGACTGGAGAAATGACAAAATTACCCAATTAATTTTGTTGAAAGCAGTCACTAAATCGTGTGTATTTTTAAAGAAACATCCATCTGAGACTGTACTTTTGTACCAACAAATGTACCACTAATGGGGGTGGCTCCTTTGGGGATACGGGCTGCGGCTAGGGCTACATGAGCATCAGCAACCGCTTGACCCCGTGTTTGGTCATATCCTCGCCATCCTCCACCAGGGATATAAACCTCAGCCCAAGCATGAAGATAACGCCGTTCATTGATTCTAGGAACACTACGAGCTTGATAACCACTAACAAAACGACAAGCAAAACCTTGTTGGCGACAAATTGCCATAAATAAAACCGCCATATCACGGCAAGCACCCCGTTTTTTACTTAAAGTCATTTCTGGTGTTTGAGGGCTTCCAGTTTCACGGATTTCGCTTTTAATTTCGTTATATATATATTGATTAACGACTTCTAAAAAGGGCAAGGCTTCAAATTTGGCAATTGTTGCTAACTCGTTGGATAGTTCTATGATTTTTGGTTCTGGTACTTCTGTAATCAAATAAGAGGTTAAATGTTCTTTTAAATCTTCAGAATAATTAATTGGCCATTGCTCAAAGTGCGTTTCTGGAAAATAATCAAAAGGATTACAGCGCAATGTTTCTAAGCTGAAACGAGTTGTTATGTTTAGATGAGTGGTTGGTTCATCAAACCATGTTCGCGTTACAATATTTCCTTCTAAATCCATTATACTGGTCATTAAACGGGGCGTTGGTTCAATGACACATTCAAAGTTTAAGAGATGTTGACTACCATCTCCCCTCGGTTGTAGTCGTATGGTTTGCGGCCCTAGGGAAACTACATTACTGTAGGTGTAACACGTCGAGTGTTCTATTTCAAATCGCATAAGCTAAATACCTTACTCCACACACCATGTTACTAAGCAGCCATCGGCTCGAATCTTGAATTTTTGGTTGCTTTTTCCCAAGTATTGGGAATTTCATCCGCCCAGACTTTAAATTCTTTCAATTGATATGAGCCAAAAGATGTCATTAATGCTACATCAGCCGCATCACGTCCACGAACCATTACAATACGTCCAATACGGGGGACATTATGACGAGCATCTAGGGTGTACCATTGTCCATCTAAATATACCTCAAACCACGCATGAAAATCCATTGCAAAGGGTGAGGGTTCGACGCGAATATCACCTAAATACCCCGCAGCATAACGTGCAGGAATATTTAAACAACGACAAAAGGTTAACGCTAAATGGGCGAAATCTCGACAAACCCCTGTACGCTCGGTGTAAACTTGGTAAGCAGTTTTTCCAACATTAGTATAAGCGTATCCATAACTAATATTTGCATGAACCCAGTCACAAATCGCTTGAACTCTTTGCCATCCAGGTGTAATATTAGCGAACAATTGCCACGCTATTTCACTAAGTTGATCAACTTCACAATAACGACTACCGAGTAAGTATTGTAGGGTTTGGGGTGGTAAGTCTTCAATCTCGTGTTGTATTGCTTGTGGATTAATGATATCGCTTAGTCCGCTATCTTCTACGATCGTATCATTCCACATCCGCAATTGACCAGCAGGCGCAATAATCCGACCGCAACGATTTCCAAAATGATCAATATATTCTTTAATAGGTATATCTGGTTCAAATCTAATTTGATCTGGCTTTTTTAAATCCCCGACTCGTTCTGGATGAGTATAAAGCATTAGGTGCATCGGCACAGGTGCGGGGGACTCGATAACAATGTTATAACCAATTTTAATTAACATGGATTTAAGCAGGCTAACTGAAAACTCAAAGCCTTATATTCAAAAATTTTTGTCATACTTATCACGATAACAACTTCATCTCTTGACAAGATTAAACCAAAGACTGAAACTCAGTTATTTATTTAGAAAGACTTGCGACGCTAATTAATTGAGTTATCAATGACTTAAATATCGGAACCTGTAACCAATGCCAAGGGTCAAATGATGATAGTGTCTAGCACTTTCATGTCTACATCGATCAAAATATTTGACTATACGAACGAGATCATATGAAATTTAGGAAATCGCTCCACATCGCCGCTTTAGCTACCTTAACTGTATCTTCTATGATTCCTTGTATCCCTACTCAAGCACAAGGTACAACTTTTGAGGAACAAGAAATCGAGCAACAACAAGTCATTGCTGTAGCCCGTCCTTTTGGCGATAATAAATATGATTTGCTGGTTATTGAACAAATTCCCGAAAAACAACAGTGCTGGAGTGAAATTGGTGCAGCACCTGCGATCGTTGATCCACTTTTGCTTAATTTTGATTTTACAGGAATTTGCCGACGAGCCACCGATAGTAATGGTTATTCAATTCGTTTAGATGGTCAGGATTTAGGATTAAACTATATCCTGAGATTGGTTGAGCGAAACGGTGAGTTATTATTAGTTGGAACTCCTCGTACTCCCAATATGTCAGAAATCGTTGTGGGTCGCACTAGAGGGGTACAACGAGACTTTATGAAAGTCGTTTTAGACCCTGGTTGGAAGTTTTCTAAGCGAGCTTTTAATGGCAAGCAGGTCGGACATTTTTATTTTAGTGGCAATAGTGTTGAAATTGCGGCCGCATCGGGACAAGTTCCCCCCGTTCCCCCTTCTGATTTTGGTGTAGCTAGTTTTAAGGATATCAGCAATGATATTTATAAATCTGAAATCGAAAAAGCCGTCGCTCTGGGTTTTGTTGCTGGATTTAAAGAAGATAATACATTCCGTCCCGAAACACCAGTCACGAGAGAACAATTAGTTTCAATGGTCATTGATGCAATGAATACGGTTGTTAAAATTGATGTTAATGCAGCAGCAACGAGTTCTAGTCCTTTTACAGATGTCGCTGATAACCGATGGAGTGCCAATAAAATAAAATGGGCGCAACAAAATCAAATTGTAGCAGGTAAAGCCGATGGACAGTTTAAACCGACTGACCCCATTACCCGCGCCGAATTAATGGTTATTTTACGCAAGGTGAGTGAATACTTAAACACACAAACGACACAATCTTCTATACTGGTGGCGAATACAACCGCGATGGCTTTTTCTGATATCTCTGGACATTGGGCAGAGACTACTATTACACAAATGTCAAGTTTTTGTAATGCTGCTTCACCTTTTAATGAACAGGGTGATGCTTTTGCACCCAATCAACCCGCTAATCGTAATTATGCCGCCGCCGCGATTATTAGATCTTTAGATTGTGTGAAAGCGAGTACACCTAGTACACCAACCAATACGCCAACCAGTACACCTAGTCAAACCACACCATAATAATTAATGAGGGCTTGGCAACCAAGCCCCTACAGCAGCAACCCGTGTTCATATAATATTTGTTTTAACTTTGAATCGGTAAAATCTTCAATCAGCCATTTGGCACCAGCATTAAGTAAATCTTCTGTTGGATGAGTTGAGAGAACACCAACTGTTAAGATATTGGCACCGACAGCCGAGATGATACCCGATGGAGAATCTTCAAAAGCGATCGCCTCTTCAGCATTAATCCCCAATTTATCTAATGTTATCTGATAAGGAATCGGATCGGGTTTTGCTTTGGGTAATTCTTCCCCTAAAACCACGACTGGAAAAGTGTTGGATAATTCTAAAGCATTTAGCATAAAATCTACATTCGCTTTCGGTGCATTGGTGACTAACGCGAGTTGTAAATTTTGAGTGGTTGCCCAATTTAAAAAATCGACTAATCCAGGCAAAGGTTTCATTAAATTAGTTGCTAATTCCCGAAAAAGGCTTTCTTTCTCGTCAGCAAGTTGAATTCCTGCTTCAGATGCCATATCAGGAAAAATATCCCTAATAATCTGCGGGTTATGTTTTCCCGAAATATGATCCTCATAAAAATCTTGCTCAATTTCTAAGCCATATCGCTTTAAAATTTTCTGCCAGCTTAAAAAATGAATCGGGTTTGTATCGGCTAAGGTTCCATCTAAGTCAAAGAGAAGGGCTGACAGCATAAACAAAATCAAGACATAAAATTAACTATATTAAATTATAAATAATAATTTTACTTTCTTTCTATAAGCGAAAATTTGGCTGAGTGATTATTTTAGATTGCTGAATAAAATTAGTTAAAATCTTAATATCTTCAATAGAAAGATTATTTTTAATAATTAATGTGCAGTTTGATTTAAGTAAACACTTTTTAGAAAGACAAGTGATCATTAAATTTTTCTCTTTTAAAGACATAATATAATATTTTTCTCCTTTCAAATATTTTATTTCTTCTTGCTCCCGACCGTACTTTCTAAGAATATAAAAAATCTCGTTAATAATTTCTTGAACAAAATTTTTCGCATTTCCTTTTTCTAACCTTTTTAATAGATCGAGAAGTTGTTGTTTAATTCCTTTAGCTTGTTCTTGCAATATATCAAATAAATTTTCTGTAGTGTCATAAATTTCTATTAGCCACAGGAAAAATTCATCAGGAGACATTGCTTTAACATTATATTTAGAAAGCTCAGAGCTTGGAAAATCTTTAAGATTTTGTGTAACAATAATTACTGTAGCGTTATTTTCTAATTTTTGTGCCTCTATTGCAGCAGCTAAAACGTGACGAGCTTTAGGATCATTTTCTAGAATTTCAATTAAACTGTCAGTTGGCTTAACTAATGCTTCGGGAAAGGCTTTTTTAATCTGATTAACTTTATATTCGGCTTTTTGTCTAGCTGTAACTAGATTATACTTTTTTTGTTTTACCAAAATTTTTGCTTGATTTTTCGTTGTTTCGTCTAAAATTTTTGGAGAAGTATAAAATCGATATAATCCTTTTTCGGCCGCTCTAAGAAGAGTATCACAGATCGGCATTGGAATCAAAACACAGGCATCAAGAACGACAATCGGTAAATTCACTGATAGCTATTAATCATTCTTAAGCATTTCATAAACTGATTCATAGTCTAAATCTTCTAAACCATCTTCGTAAATGCTAGTCGAAAATTCTTGTAAAGCTTGACGACGTTCTGCATCTCTTTGTGCTTTGTAGGACAGCACATTTTCGACTAATACTCTTCGACGGTTTCCCACTTTATTAAATGGAATTTCGCCATTATCCAAAAGCTTAACAAAATAGGGACGAGAAACATGAAGAATATCTGCCGCCTGTTGAGTAGTCATATATGCTTCGCTTGGAACTAATGTAATAGAATTCCCTTGGCGTAAAGCTGTTAGTACCTCGGAAAGAATACTATACTCACTATCTGATAAATAGGTAGGCAATCCTTCAGATTCTTGATCTACTAAAGCATAGCGCGTATTATGAGGCTGCGATGGTTTATAAGGCTTGATATTCTCACTACCATCTATGAACTTATTTAAGTGTTTGGTGATAGACATGGTTAATTCCTTATTAGCCACATCACCTATAGGTTTAGTGACCTTTTGTTACCTAATAATGTGCATACAATTTGCATTTTGCTGCATTTGTCTGAAGTATAACGCTTATTCGCAATATTCGCAATATTCGCAATATCCGAAATAGAAAAATGAGTCCCCCAGAACTGACTAGAGGACTCAAATACTGATTAAGCTGCAACTTCGGCTTCAGCGCGTTTGAAAGCTTCGTCTAAAATTTCTGAAAGGGTTGGATGAGCATGAACATTAAAAGCTAGGGTTTGGACAGAACGACGTTCAGCGATCGCATTAGCCGCTTCTTGAATTAAATCAGAGGCATGAATCCCGATAATATGAACTCCTAGTAATTCTCCCGTATCTTTGCGATAAACGACTTTCGCCATTCCTTCGGTTTCACCTTCTGCTAATGCTTTGGAATTGCCTTTAAAATAAGTTTTAGCGGTCGCTACTGTAAAACCTTCTTTTTCCCCTAATTCTCTGGCTTGGGGTTCTGTTAAGCCAACATAGCTAATCTCAGGGTGGGTAAAGGCGGCGGCTGGTATACTCCGATAATCGATGGTTTTGTGACGACCGCACATATTTTCGACAGCGACGATCCCTTGTCCTGATGCAGCATGGGCTAACATCATTTTACCTGTCGCATCACCTACTGCCCACAAATGGGGAATCGGTTCACCTTCTTTTAAAACTGCCATGCGATCATCTACAGGAATAAAACCCCGTCTGTCAATAGTAATACCGACGTTTTCGAGTCCGAGATTTTTGGTCGCGGGTATGCGTCCTGTTGCCACTAAACACGCATCGACTTCTATCGTATCAATTACTTCTTTGGTTTTCATATCGGCTAATTCAATCACTACTGGTGAACCTGGTTTAACCGTTTTAGCCAATACACCAACATAAGTTTCTATATCTCGTGGTTTAATTAAAATGCGTTCGGCTAGTTTGGAGATTTCGGGATCAAAACCAGGCATTAGAGTATCTAAAGCTTCAATCATCGTCACTTCAGACCCCAAAGCGGTATAAATATCAGAAAATTCTAACCCAATATAACCACTACCAATAATCGCCACCCATTGAGGAACGCTTCCTAATTTAACTGCTTCATCACTGGTGAAAACCGTTTGATGATCGATTTCTATTCCAGGGGGAACAAACGGAATCGACCCAGGACAAAGCATGATATCTTGAGCGGTAATAATCTTTTCACCACTATCACCGAGTACGCTAACTTTGTGCAGATCGACTACTTTTCCCCAACCTCGGATCGTATCGACATTAAGGCGTTTTAAACTATTGGTAAGATCGCCACGAATTTTATTAACTAGATTAGTCGCATGATTAGCGATTACAGATTCATCGAATTGAAGATCTTGAACTTGAATCCCCAAATCTTTAAGATGAGCAGTATCTTTTAATTCTCTGACTTTACCCGATGCCGCGAGTAAGGCTTTTGAGGGGATACAGCCTCGGTTGACACAGGTTCCTCCCATATCTTTTGCTTCGATGATGGCGGTTTTTAGACCACATTTAACCGCGTGTAGGGCTGCACCATGACCACCCACACCAGCCCCTATAATGACTAAATCATAATCAAACTCACTCATATGGTCTCCTAAATTTTTCTACCAATTCTTTATTGTAATGGTTAGTTGCGAGTCATCCTTGCTTTAGCGATCGCCACAATAGGTATTAATTTTTTCACCAACTTCCCGTTCTAATTGTCCTGCTTTTCTGACTTTTTCTTGAGCCGATTTAGCCGCTTGACGATCCTTGGTTTCCCATACTTTAATAATTTCTCTAGTTGCTGTAGCATAGTCGAGATAGACTTGAGCAAATAAGGTTTTATAGTTTTTCAGGTCGTTATCATTAATTTTTAAGTTTTTCATTTCGTCGGCTGCTTGTTCAATTTTATCAGCCGCTAAAAGCCATGTTTTTTTGTCAACTTCCTGACCACTTTTCGTTAAAGATTGAGTTTCTTTAGTGACTTCATTGGCAATCTGATAAATTTTTTGACACTGAAAGGATTTTGTTTCAGCACAACTTGTAAGTAGATAAGTGAGTAAACTAATCAACCAAAAACGGCTTGCTAACTTCATTTTACAAGAATTTAGACTAATTAACTATTTTCAAAAAAAATTCAATACAGAATAAATTGCATTGAATGAATATTATTTGTCTTGATTATTATATCTCAATTTTCCAACTTTGGAATATTTAAAGACTTTTGATGTCTGACCAGCCTTGATTAAAGCGATAGATATCCTAGTTAAAGGTATTATTAATCTGACTTCTTGAAGATTCAGCAAGATTACCAATTTGAGCTACTCAGTAATTTTACTTTAATTTATCAAAAATCTGGATAAATACGGAAGTTTTTTAGCAAGATTTCTCAAATAATAATTTAAGAAATAATGATAATTTAGATCACGATTAAGGGAATATTGATTACAAGATTACGGAGAGAAAAGACATGAGTGTTATACTTACTGAGAAAGAGATTAATATTGGGCAACACTTTCAAAAGCATTTTTTGCTCAAAATAGCTGAAAATGATTCATTATTGGAGGAAGTTTATCGAATTCGTTATAATGTTTACTGTGAAGAGCTTGAATACGAACCAAAAGAAAACTTTTTAGATCAACAAGAAAAAGATATTTTTGATCACAGATCAATACATTGTTTACTACAGCATCGTGAAAGTCAGATTTATGCTGGTTGTGTAAGATTAGTCTTCCCAGATCGACAAAATCCTCGATTTTCACTTCCTTTTGAAAAGATTTGCCAAACTGAACCAAATCATAGTCCATTTTCTTATGGGGAAGTTTCTCGTTTAGCTGTTAGAAGTGATTTTCGCAGACGTGCGGGTGAATCTCAAACCCCTAGCGGAATTGTCTTATTCGACGAACGGAACAATATTACCATCAATAAACGGAGATTCCCTTTAATTGCATTAAGTTTATATCTTGCGGCAACAAGTATTGTCGTCATAGCAGACATGGAAGGAGCGTTTGTCCTAATGGAACCTTGCCTGGCGCGTCAGCTTCAATATTTTGGTTTTCCCTTTGTGCGAATTGGCGAACCAGTAGAACATCATGGTAAACGTGCGCCCTATCAAATTACTCAAAAAGACTTATTTACTTCTCTTCCTCTAGAAATTCAAGAACTTTTTGTTATGATTTGTGATAGTGCGCGTGCAACATCAGTAAAATCGCGGATTCAACAACTGTTGAGTTAAGTAGAGTTGATGATGATACAAGTGTTCAAAAATTAGTTCAATTCAGAAAATGACAATAAGAAGATCTTAAGAGTGACAGATACGTTAAAAGGTGAGGAGTATTAAAAATCGTCTCTTCAACTTACGGTCTTCTCTATTTAATATTAATCTTATTTTTTGAAAAAGATTATGGATAAAAATCAAGCTCTTCAAGCATGGATTCAATGTTTAGGGAATCAATACGTTTTAACAGACACCAATTATTTACAGGAGTGTCAAACGGCAACATTTACCACTGCTAGTCAGTTTCTTGCTATCTTACGTCCAGCAAATACAGCAGAAATTCAAACTTGTCTAAAAATCGCCAATCAGTATCAAATTCCAATCTATTCGATTAGTAAAGGAAAAAATACGGGGTACGGCTCAAAAGTTGCTCCCTCTGATAATTGTGCGCTTTTAGATTTAGGACGTTTAGCTGAAATTACCGACTATAACGGAAAATTAGGATATGTCACCGTAGGAGCAGGAGTGACACAAGCTCAGTTGTACCAGTTTCTAAATGAGCAAGACGCGCCGTTTTGGATGGATGCTGTAGGAGCAAGTCCCGAAGCTAGTTTAATTGGTAATGTACTTGAAAGAGGATTTGGACACACCCCCTATGGAGAGCATTTCGCTCATGTTTGTGGGTTTGAAGTCGTATTAGCAACAGGTGAATGTATTCATACGGGATTTGGTCAATTTAGTAATGCACAAGCAACTCCGATTTATCGTTGGGGAGTCGGCCCCTATTTAGATGGTTTATTTTCTCAATCTAATCTCGGTATTGTGACTAAAATGACCATTTGGTTAATGCCAAAACCCGACTATTTTCAAGCGTTTTATTTTAGTATCGAACACGATGAGCAACTAGCGGATTTAATCGATGCTTTGCGACCCTTACGATTGAATGGTACCCTAAAAAGCGCGATTCATATTGGCAATGATTACAAAGTTTTAGCCTCAATTCGTCCTTATCCCTGGGCGGAAATGATGAATAAAACACCTTTAGCAGATGAAGTATTAGAACAATTTGCGAAAACCTGGGGCTTTGGTGCATGGAATGGTTCTGGAGGGTTGTATGGAACTCGTAAACAAGTCGCTGAAGCAAGGCGTTTAATTAAGCAAGCTCTTAGAGGTAAGGTTAGAAAACTACAGTTTGTCGATGATTTTACGTTACTCCTACTTCAAAAATTGGCTTTACCCTATCAGTGGATTACTAAAACTAAGGTATCGGAACTCCTGAAACTTTTGAAACCCGTTTATGGACTAATGCAGGGTATTCCAACGGCGACTCAGTTAAAAAGTGCTTATTGGCGTAAAAAATCACTTCCTTTAGACCCAGTTAACCCCGAAAAGGATCAATGTGGGTTAATATGGTGCGCTCCGATTGCACCGTTAGATGGTGCCTCGGCTGTTCAGATTAATAAAATCGTTAATGATGTTTTTTTTCAATATCAGTTTGAGCCTTTAATTTCTATTTCTCTATTAACCGAACGGTGTCTCAATTGTGTTATTGCGATTACCTATGATCGAGAAATCTCTGGAGAGGATGAGCGAGCCATGGCTTGTTATGAAAGTTTGATGGAACAGTTAACTCAAGCAGGCTATTATCCCTATCGTCTGGGTATTCAATCGATGAAACTGCTTGCTCAAAGCGAGGACAGTTATCAAAAGCTCTTAACAAAACTTAAACATTGTCTCGATCCTCATGGGATTCTCGCACCAGCACGTTATTGTCCTCCTCTGACTGATTTTCTCAATACTAATCGGTAATTTTAAACTCGGCTTGACTTTTCCTCCCCCATAAGTAATAAACTTAAATCTGGCTTAAATCAGAACGATTAGGGGAAAAACAACTACCTTAGGACAGTTTTTCTAATCGAATTTTTTACCTCGGAAGTTTAAACTTTTCTTGATAGATTTGATTTACATATTTTAACAATCAGCTTAAAGCTTCTTTATTAAGAACAAGAAAGTATTGAAATGAAAAACCTATAAGGAGTTAAAGTTATGCCGAGTAATGTCATTGAGGCCTTGTTAGCGAGATTCAGAACGTCGTCAGAACCGTCTCAACCAGAACCTTCACTATGGGAAAGCCACCTTGCTTCCCCAATGGAAGTTCATATTGTAGACAAGCAAGATATTTTTTATAAAAAAGGGCGGGTTTTAGCAGAACAAGCTTATCGACGTACTTGGAACACAGAGAATCTGATTGATGGTAATGATTTCGCTGTTGTTGTTTCCCAAAAAGGCAAAGTTATTGGTAATATAAATATTCAACTTCGCTATAAAGAGAACTTTCTAAAAAGTGAAAAATTCTTTGGGAAAGAACACTGGAATCATTATTTTAATCCATCAAGCGATAGTGTCGCTGAAATTTCAGCTTTAGCTATTGCTGAAGATATTCCAAGCGATCTCAGCCGTCCGATAATGATGATGCTAATTCTGGGAATACTAAGCCTTTGTCGTCTAAAAGGGATTAGCTTGTTAATTACCGTTCAACATGAATTTCTGATCCGTATTCTAAAACAAGGTTTACATCTTCCCTTTATTCGCAACGAACAGATTAAAAGACCTCAAGGAGAGGTACCGAACGATGATTATTGGAATCAAAAAACTTCTCCAAGGTTATACTACATAGAACCTAACAGCTATCCAGTAGTTGAAACCAGTTTTTCTTATTTCTGTTATCTCAATACTGCTGGAATCAGTACAGTTTTCTATCCAAGAATTCAACAAAAAGAGCAACTGACTTATTCAGCTTTCCGTAAATCTTATTCATCTGAGCAACAAAAGCTAGACCTGGCAGTGTAAGAGTGATATTTTAAGACAGATTTTGGGAAACCTAAATGTAAAACTCTATTTAGTTGACCTAAGTTGTTCAGTTCTTCTGTAACACTCCATGAAATACCCTTTACTTTCGTCGGTTTCTAATCGAACCACTTCTGTCCTTCTCTCATTAGTTCTGGTAGCTAGTGGATTAACTTTGTACTCTTTTGTGCGCTTTCGCCAAAAGTCCTCTGTTTCTATTCCTTCGGCGGTAGCAGCTAAACCTCAAATGCTCGGAGTAGCGGCACTCGGATATTTAGAACCCGAAGGTGGAATCATTCAGGTTTCAACTTCATCGTTTCGAGAGGGTGTCCGTATTGATCAATTGTTGGTCGCTGAAGGTGATCAAGTCAAGAAAGGACAAGTAATTGCTGTTTTAGATAATCAGGCACGACTTCAAGCCGTTCTACGGGAAGCGCAACAACAAGAACAAGTAAGTCAAGCGCGTTTAGCACAGGTCAAAGCAGGCGCGAAGCAAGGCGAGATTACTGCACAAAATGCTCGTTTTCAAGGCAGTAAAGCCGAATTGGAAGGTCAGATTAGCGTACAAAAAGCATCAATTGCTAATTTGGATGCCCAGTTAAAAGGAGAAAGAAACGCTCAAAAAGCCGAGATGGCAAGACTACAAGCCGAATGGCAGAATGCTAAAGTTGACTGTCAGAGATATCAATCACTCTATCAAAATGGCGGGATGTCAGCCCGCGAAAAAGATACAATCTGTTTAAAAGAAGCAACCGCTCGTAAAGAACTTCAGCAAGCACAGGCAGTTTTAACGCAAATCACGGAGAGCCGTACAGAGCAGGTTCGAGAAGCTCAGGCAAATTTACAACGTACGATCGCCACATCACAACGTCAAATTACAGAAGCACAAGCTACCTTAGAAGCAGTTGCTCAAGTTCGTCCTGTTGATATTCAAGTTGCCAAATCTGAGGTCGCCGCCACCCAAGCTGCTGTACAACGCGCTCAAGCGGATCTAGCTTTGTCTTATGTTCGTGCGCCTAGAACTGGACAAATTATTAAAATCAATACTTGGCCTGGTGAGGTGATTAGTGATCAAGGTATTGTTGATTTAGGGCAAACTGATCAAATGTATGTGACGGCAGAAGTTTATGAAACAGATATTAGCAGAGTTCAACTCGGTCAAAGTGTAAAAGTTCGAGCGAATGGTGTTATTGAAGATTTAACGGGTGTCGTTGCTCAAATTGGATTACAAATTGGCAAAAAGCAGGTTGTGGGGAATGATCCAACTGCCGATGCCGATGCTAGAGTGGTAGACGTAAAGATTCGATTAACCCCAGAAGCAAGTCGCAAAGTAGCTAATCTAACCAATTTACAAGTTAATGCGATTATCGATACTTCTGAATCAAACCCTAATCCGCTATAGTCCTGAGCCATGTTTGGTAAATTACCGATCGCTTGGTTACAACTTAGACATCAACCAGTTCGCCTGCTTGTTGCTTTGTCTGGGGTGGTTTTTTCGGTCGTTATCATTTTTATGCAGCTTGGACTGAAAGATGCTTTATTAGATACTTCTGTAATATTTCATCGATCTTTGCAAGGTGATTGCTTTTTGATCAGTCCTCGTTCAACCGCTTTAGTAGCGATGGAAAATTTTCCTCAACGGCGACTCTATCAAACTTTGGCTTTTGATGAAGTTGATTCGGTCAGCCCAATTTATGTCGGCATGGCTCGCTTACAGAATCCTGCAAAAAGAAATTATTGGCGTAATATCTTTGTCATCGGTTTCGATATTCGCTCTAAAATCTGGAATTTAATGGGTGTTGCAGAAAATCAACATCTATTACAACTTCCTGATACTGTATTATATGATCGCGATTCTCGTCCTGATTTTGGCCCAATTGTTTCAGAGTTTGAGAAAAATGGAAGTTTAGAAACGGAAATCAAGGCGGGGAGTTCTATCTATAATCTTACGATCGCTGGTTTATTCCAATTAGGAGTATCATTTGGTGCTGATGGTAATTTATTAACCAGTCATCTTAATTTTTTGAAAATCTTTGATGGTCGAAATCCAGGTTTTATCGATATTGGTTTGATTCAACTCAAACCTGGAACTAATGTTACATCTATAGTCGAACAGTTGCGTCGCTATCTTCCTTCAGATGTACAAGTTTTTTCTAAACAAGAATTTATCGATTTTGAGCAGAAATACTGGAATTCTGGAACGGCGATCGGTTTTATTTTTACCTTTGGCACCTGTCTAGCTATTTTAGTGGGCATTGTCGTTGTCTATCAAATCCTTTATACCAATGTGACGGAACATTTACCAGAGTATGCTACCTTAAAAGCGATCGGTTATCCACATAAATACCTTTCATTAGTTGTTTTCCAACAAGCGATTATCATTGCTGTTTTAGGGTTTATTCCTGGCTTTCTAGTCTCGATGCTTCTTTATAATTTTGCGGCTCAAGCGACTCATCTACCAATGACGGCTCCTTTGCCACGTATTTTTCTTGTTTTGATGCTTACTATGATGATGTGTGGAATTTCTGGAGCGTCGGCGATGTCAAAACTTAAATCGGCTGACCCTGCTGACATTTTTTCCTAGAAATGAAAAAAAGCAGCTATTAGCCGCTTTTAATCTAACACCTAAATTTTTTGATTGATGTCAGTTCGGGATAAGAAAATTTAGTAACGACTTCAACGAAATAATAATCATTTCAGCCAACGGTATAATAAAGGTTTTAGCTTATCTCGAACTCAGGTTAATTTAGGCTTTTTAGTCTTATTTAACAATTTAATTCAAATTAGAATTTTTTCGTTTCATCGCTCCAGCAGCAACAAAACCCCCTAAAACCATTAAACCAAGAAAACTAGAAGGTTCAGGTACCACTTCTACTACGATTTTAGTACCAGAAAAGCTACCAACGTCGGTTATTCCATCTCCATTATTATCCAAAAGACCTTGAGCAGTAAAGTCATATCGAATTGGTACCGTCTCTCCAGTGGCTACGTCTCTGATCGAGCCTGCTGCTCTGAAAAGGAACTCTCCTGGCTCTAATCCTGGAAGACCAGGTAGGACGGGATCACCAGGAGCCGCAAAAACTTGAATCGTGCTTTGATCCAAGGCGAGCAAAGCTCCGCTAGTTAGAACGCCTGCTGCTGGCAATTCTATAAAAGTATTACCACCAGCACCAGGTGTAAAGCCATTAGTATCGATTGAAGCATTAAAGCTTCTGATGGAACTAGGCGTAGGGAAACCACCATTAACACCACCATTAAAGCCACTAAAAGCTCCTGTATTTCCCGCAACTGCCGTAAATTCTCTGGCTAATTCTCCTGGTTCAGCAGGGCCACTACCGCCTATTTCTGGCACGAAAAGAACGCTGGGTAATCCACCATAAGTGACGTTGTCTAGCAGTAGAGAGCCAAACTCGTTCAATGTATCACCATCAGAAAACACTTGTGCGCTGGCAGTTCCAGCTATCCCTAGTATGGCTGTTGCTGCCAGGGAAGTTCCCCAGCTTAGTAATTTTGTTGGCATTATCATACCTTCCTATTTTATAAAATTGTGTTTTTTTCAATCCTTGCTGCCTATGATAATATAATTTTTAAAATAGTCAAGTATTCGCTCAAAAATAAATTGGAAAAGTAGATAATTAAACATCATTTAGATATCAAAATAGCCGAGCAATTGAAAGCCTTTCAGTTCAAGAGCCATAGAAATTGATAAAAAATGTGCATTGACGCAACCCAATACAGGAGCAATACCCCTGAGTTACCTAGTTTAATTGTTTGCGAAATATTAAGCTACCTTTTTGAATTATAGTGTTACTTAACTTTTTCGTATCTATCCAGAGAGATGTATTACCAATGCTAAAAGTATATTTTGAGTAGCCATATCTAGAAAGAACCATCTTGATAGATATCTGTTTTTTCAGAGTCATCTAACTATTGAATTACACCAAAAAATTGCGAAGTAGTTATTTTTTTGACTAAATTAGCCAAAATTTGAGAAGTAGGATTTAGGAAACAAGGGTAGAGCGGGCCGTAATTGCCTGTAGGATTAGATCGCTTGCTCGCTTAACTCCTCCAGAGTGATGAATAGAGCTTTTCAGTTTAACCGCATTCTCTTTGTACACGCTTTCTCCAAGAACTTGCTCAATCTTGCTCTTAATTTTGGAAACACTAACTTGATTTAGAGGAATAACTTCACCGACATTCAGCCATTCGAGACGTGATGCGATCGCGGGTTGTTCATAAGTGATTGGTATGGCAACCAAAGGCACCCCATGACTGAGTGAATCTAAAACAGTATTTAATCCTGCGTGAGTAATGGTTAATTGAGCCTTAGCTAATAATTCATATTGCGGTGCATAAGGTACCACTAAAGGAGAACCAGGAAGTTGTTGAATCGATGCTTCATCCATTCCCCCACCATGAGAAATCACCAATTGAACCTCTAAATCCTCACAAGCCGCCGCAATTTGATTAAATAACTCAGCTTTTGTATTTTGTTGTGTTCCAAGAGAGGCATAGATTAAAGGCTGTCCCGTTAATTTTTCATAGGGAAACGGAATCACTTGAGGTGAAGGAGAACGAAATGGCCCTGTATAATAAAAATTTTGGGGGAGTGCTTTTCTTTTAAAATCAAATGCGGGCGGTTGCTGACTAATTTGGGCGAGTCGAGAGAAAGAATCATCATAATGTTGATAGGGTTTTAGCTGCCACTGTTGTCGATATCGAGCAATCACCTTTTGAACGGATTGTGTGAGCCTATCAAATAAAGCATAACCGAATTGATTTCGCAAACAAGCTAGAGGATTAGTTTGATAGGGCCAAGCGGTAAAAATCGGCGGTATCGTCGGCTCACGATTAATGATCATGGCACAACAAATCGTGACATAAGGAAGGTCTAAATAATCAGCTACAGTGGCTCCAGCAGGCTCCGTTTGATCGACTAATAAAGCTTCTATTCCTCGTGCTTGTATGGCTTGTGGTGCATCACGACAGACTGCATTTGTGGTTTTTTCAATCGCTTGAAGGGCAAACCGTAGCGCGGCTAGACCACTAAGTTTTCCTAATTGAGTGATTGATTCAGGAAGCGAACCGATTGGATGATCCGATTCACCAATTGTACAATACTCTAACCCTTCTGCGATGATTTTCGCTGCCACGTCGGGGAGTTGGAAAACAGTAACACGATGTCCACGCTGTATGAGTTCTCGACCTAAAGCGGTCATTGGATTGATGTGACCTGAGACGGGAGGGCAAACAATACCAAAGTGAGTCATTTGATTTGTCCTCTAGGTTGCTCATTCCACAACTGTTTTAGAGAAGTCCAAAGATTAGGGCTTGTCGTGTGATGATAGTACGAATCAAGCGGAAGATTTTGTCTTAGACGCTGGTAAGCAATGGGTAAATTATGATAAGGCATACTCGGAAAGTAGTGATGTAGGGCATGATAACGCAGTCCAACGGGGGCCCAAAGCACAGTCCAAAATTTACCTGGTGTATCTACAGAGTCTTGTAACTGCTGTTCTAAATTCATTGAAGTTCCATCACTACCATAACGATGTGCGCCTAAAGTCCGTAGGGTATTCGTACACATAATCAAAGCCATCATGACATACCAAATGACAAAAATGCGCCAGGATAAAATTCCTAATGCCGCTAGACTAATAGGAATTGACCAAATCCCTAGTAAAATGATTTCTGTTATTTTGATTTGGTTTCGTTCTGCGTTACTTATTTTGCGACAATAAGCGAGATTCATGGAAAGCGATGAGCCATGACGTTCTAATAAATGATGTAAAGAGGGAACTAAAAGACCAATCGGGGCAAGGACTAAAAAACGTAAGGCTAGTAATCCAGGGAGTAATAAACTATGAGCCACAAAAAACAGGATTTCGCCTTTTTTGCCTGCAAATGGCATATATTCGGGATCTTGTGCTGTTCCATAGGTTGAGAGACGATGGTGATCCGCGTGTACTCCAGTATATGTAAAAGAAGGGAGTAAAAGCGGTATTCCTACCAAAAGATTCCAACATAACTTAAACTTTGGTAGTGCGTTTTCTTTGAGATGGGTTAGCTCATGAATAAACACTAAAGCACGATAAAAGGCGATCGCTGCTACCAGAAGTGTCCCTCCTTGAAGTATGGAGAAAGGCTTTACTAGATAAGCAATAATGAAAGCAACCCAGCCAATCGTTGCGCTTAAGAGTAAATCAGTCCAAAAAATAGCCGCTTTTGGTATAAATAAATCTTTTACCCATTCCCGATGTTGAGCTTGACTAAGGCTTTGTTTAGAAGATGGGCTAGTCGTGAATGTTACATCCATGTTTTCTCACAAAAGGGATTTGCTGAAAAAATTGATTTGTTTGATAGCTAAACGCAAGTCAAAACTATTCTTAGAGACTACCATATGTCTGTAAGAATATAGAGTAGAGAAATACCTAATTATTAACGGTCACATCTATTATCAATATTCCTCAGTGAATCGGCTTCATTGAAAACTAGCAACAATTGTAGGTGACACCACTTTTACTAGCTATCTTCTCTGAGTAAATGCGTAGAGACTTTACAATTATTTAATAAATTTTAATTCTTGGTTTGTCTAAAAATCTTACTTTTTTTATAAAATTAGAGCATTAATTTTAGATGTAATAAGATTTTATTGATTTCATGCGTAAAATTCCCCCTGCTGCAATCTTAGTTTTTCTAAGTCTTCTTATTCTCGCTATTGTTCTAACCTTTTTATTGAGCAAGCTAATTTTAAAAAATTTTTCATTTGGTGAGTTAGCTGTGTTCATTAAACTACTGATTATTGTAGTTTTATTTTACTTTTTTTCAATCCTCTTTTATAGAGTATTCTTACAATTTTACCCTCTCACAGAAGGATTTATTATCGTTAATTCTCAGGAGGAATTTGTCTATTGTGTCTATATGCTATTTTACATTTTTCTTTTTTCTGCCCTCATCAGGAATACATTTCTGCCACTTCCGTTAATGAGGTTAATCTATCTTTTACTTGGCGGAAAATGGGGTGAAAATACTTATTGTTCTGGGGTAATTCTAGATCCTCCTTTAACCTTTATTGGTAATAATACGCTTTTAGGATTTGATTGCTTACTTTACTCCCATGCTCATGAAGGAAACAACTTTGTTCTATCGGCTATTCAAATTGGGGATCACGTTACTGTTGGCGCACGCGCTATTATTATGCCTGGGGTAACAATCGGTGATGGAGCAATTGTAGCAGCAGGGGCAGTGGTTACTAAAGGAGTGACAATAGGGCCTAATGAACTCTGGGCTGGGATACCTGCGAGAAAAATTAAAACTATTGATGAGCCAGTGGTTCAGTCTGAGGATACACAATGACTCTATCAGCTTTTTTTTTAAACTCAAATTCAGTTTGCTATCTCAATTTTAGTCTTTTTTAATTTTTCGTAAAAGTAAGTAACCTAATCCTGTACTTAATAACAGTCCCACAACTGAACGACTTTCAGGAATAGTGTTTATTCTATCTTGATAACCCAAACTCACTAAAGCTGCTTCTGTCAGGAGTTGATGACCTCTTCGACTAGGATGAGCAATATCCCAAAATAAGTAACGATCGGGGTTAGAACACATTTCGGGTAATGGATCTGGAATATTAGCAACATTGATATCAATACAAGCATCTACAGCATTATCTAGTCCGTAGGCCTGGGGACGCTGGCGGATTTGATCGAGAACAAATACTAAATCTAAAAAACTAATATTTAAATTTCTGTCTGTAGAAACTTGAGTAAGATCGGATTGAAGAAGCGTATTATGAGCCGATGATAGTTGACTTAAAGCAGCCAATTCTGGAGGTGAATAACCAGAACTAAGAGGAAGTTCAGCCACATCTGGTATGCCAACCACTAAGAAATTTTTTGCCCCTGCGTTACTTAAACGATTGACAGATTCAAGAATATTATTGACTGTTCCAGGGATATCGATCATTTCTGTTGTGTAATCATTAGAACCTGTAGAAATGATATACAGAGCATTTGGATCAACCTCTCCATCAGAGCCAATTAAGCTCGTCACTTGCTGTCTAGCACCGAATGGTAAACCTGTTGGATGATAATCACCTGCTCCAGAGCCACCATAGGCAAAATTATGACCAGGGTTATAAGTTAAACCGAGTCTTTCTGGCAATAATTCAGCCCAGACAGGCCCATTACTAAATCTTCCCTCATAATAAGGAGGACTTGCAGGAATTCCGATTAATTGATATACATTACCTGGATCAACAAGACTATCACCAACCGTATAAACATCGCTATAGGTTATCACTGAAGGGAGTTGACTGGCTCTAACGGTGGTTGGAGCTAAACCTGATAAGAGACAGATACCGATGACTAGAATGGGTTGTTTCATCTTCAGCCTTTCCTAACTCCAAGTGAACAAGTAATTAATAATAAAAACATCTTCAGTAAATCTAATTACGAAAATTTACTGAGTCAATTACCAATTTATCGGAGAGTAGCTTCAGATTATTTAGAAAAAAGTTACCCAAGCACTACAGGAAGCGGCTTCTAGCTTTATTAAGTTTCTTAAAGATTGATGACCAAATCTTGCAAAGCTTCAATAAGTTGATCAACTTGCTTTTTAGATACGGCTTGATTGTCGATCAGGGTTTGTAAAGCATCACTCAGAGCAAATATTTGATAACTTTGTTGCTGAACATGATGATTTTGGGTCTGAAGTGAAAGCGCGATCGCATCAACTTTTTGAGCTAATTTTTCGACCGTTTCAGTCGTGGTGATCACAGCTTCTCCCATTTGAGCGACAATTAAGGTTAAACGAGACAAATCATCTCTCTGTTCCATGACGTTTCTGATGCCAATTCCAAGCATGATTAATAATCATAGCTAAATCTGCGTGTTGTGGATTCCAGCCTAAAACTCTTTTTGCTTTTGCGCTACTACCAATCAAAATCGGTGCATCTCCAGCACGACGCTCGACTTCAACAACTGGTATTTTAATTCCTGTCACTTGTTGAGTCGTCAGAATAACTTCTTTGACTGAAAAACCGTTACCATTCCCTAAATTAAAAACTTCACTATTTTCACCTTTTAATAAGTATTCCAATCCTAAAACATGAGCATCGGCTAAGTCGCAAACATGAATATAATCTCGAATGGCTGTGCCATCGGGTGTCTCATAATCTGTCCCAAAAATTTTAAGCGAATCCCGTTTACCTAATGCAGCTAATAGCGTTAGGGGAATTAAATGGGTTTCAGGTTCGTGATCTTCTCCTAATAATCCACTTGGATCAGCCCCAGAAGCATTAAAATATCTAAATGTCACTGATTTGAGTCCATAGGCGTGATCAAAATCAGTTAAGATTTGCTCTACCATATTTTTACTAGCGGCATAGGGACTGAGGGGATCTTTGGGATGCGTTTCAGTCATGGGAATTTCTTTCGGCATTCCATAAATAGCACAAGTCGAAGAAAAAACAAATTTCTTGATCTCGGCAGCTAACATGGCTTCTAAGAGGTTGAGTGTGCCAACGACATTATTATGATAGTATTTGGCGGGTTCTGTAACGGACTCTCCAACGGCAATAAAAGCTGCAAAGTGCATCACCGCAGCAATGTTGTATGTAGCAAATATCTGATCAAGTAAATTGCGATCGTTGGTATCTCCGACAATTAATTCGACTTTTAGGACATCCTTAACAATTTCGGGATGACCATAGGATAAATTATCAAGTACAATCACCTCATAGCCAGCGCGACATAAGGCATGAACGGCATGAGAACCAATATAACCCGCACCACCTGTTACTAGAATAGTCGGTTTTTCCCCTTCCATTTGTACTCCTTAAAAATGAATCGATCACTGATTATTTATATTCTATTGAATTTATCGTTGTCCTAGTTCTATAGAGCGTTTGTAAGCAGCCCTAACCGCTTCAATGATTGCCGAACGAAAGCCCTGGAGTTCGAGTTGAGCAACACCCGCTATTGTCGTTCCACCTGGACTTGTGACTTGATCTTTGAGTTGAGCAGGATGTATCTTGGTTGTCTGTATCAGTTGGGCAGTTCCAAAAACGGTTTGTAAAGCTAATTCCGATGCGATCGCTCTCGGTAATCCTGCCGCTACTCCCCCATCGGCTAAGGCTTCGATCATCATCGCCACAAAAGCTGGCCCCGATCCCGATAATCCAGTCACAGCATCCATCAGGGTTTCGGATACTTCTACCACTTTTCCTACTGCACAAAACATTTTTTTTGTCAAGTCTAAATGATGAGATTGAACTTGTTTTCCAGATGCGATCGCTGTCATGCCAGCCCCGACGGTAGCGGGTGTATTCGGCATAACTCGAATAATTGGATTAATGGGCAAAACGGATTCTAAGCGTTGAAGAGGAATTCCCGCTAAAATCGAGATGATTAAGGTAGAAGAGGATATTTCAGATAAATCATTCAAGACAATCGATAAGATTTGCGGTTTGATGGCAAGTAGGATTACTTCTGCGTCTGAAGCGACCGCAGCATTATCTGATGTGACATTAACTTGATAGTTCTGTTGTAAAAATTCTTGTCGTTGTTGTTGCGGTTCACTTACTAATATGCTGGTGGGATCGTAAATTTTTAGTGCGAGCAATCGAGAGAGAATTGCCTCTGCCATCACTCCCCCACCAATTATTCCTAATGTTATAGACACCTAAACTTCCTTGACGAGTTATTATTTGCCATTCTCCAATCTATCTTAGATAATGAATCATTAGGATTACAAAAATTGATGAGGAGCTTAAAAAATTAGAAATAACGCCACACGACGGCACGATGCTCTAAATTTTTTTGTCCTCATCAGTCTACAAAATTATTGAGCAATCCGATTTACATCAGCACCCCAAGACGAAGTAGAGGTAGAACGAACCTTAGCTTTGTTGGGATCACCTAATTCATGAAGTGAGCCACCTAGAGTGCTGACTTTAACGCAATTAGGGGTAAAAAGAAAAATGCTTTCGCCGATTCTCTCTTGATGTCCATCAATCGCATAAGTTCCACCCGCTACGAAATCTACGGCTCGTTGAGCTTCTTCTGCATCCATCGCGTTGAGGTTAAGAACCACCGATTTACGATCTTTGAGAGTTTGAATGACTTGCGGCATTTCATCAAAGGTATGAGGTTCGATGACGACAACCTCAGCGTTACCAGTATTTATTCCAGGCATACCAATCACGTTATTTCTGTTCGTTCCTAAAGGGTTTTCGGGGATGAAATTCATAGTGTTCTGAGGACGGCGATAAGGAGTGGGTTCTGGTTTAGCTGGCTCTTCGTCTTCTTCCTCTTCGGAATCTTGATGTTGTTGCCACTTGTTATTATTTGGATAATCGGTTTCATACTCATCAGGTTCCGAGATGCCGACAAAATCTTTGAATTTGTTAAAGAGGTTAGCCACAGTTAGATGATCCTTCAAACTTCAGTTTTAAGTTTAAGCCTAGAGTTGTAATACGCCAAAAACAATATCGAAGTTTAGTGCTTTTTCTTGCTTTTCGTCGATTTGTTTAGTACAATTGAACTAAGCAAACCCGTAAGAATATAAATGCAAAAGACTAAATAAATTTTTTCTTTTAGTCGCACAAAAGGGTTGGTTAGTTCCCTAAAGAAATTTACAAATCAGTAATTTCATCTGACATTTTAGGATATAAAGACCAAAAACTCAAAAATATTTTTTTAATTTTTCTAGATTAAAAAACATGATCAGATTATAAAGTTTTATTAACTTCTAAAACAAAAGTTTTTCTATTCAAACATAAAAAGTCTTGAAAAGCTTAAAAATTTAGATTTTTTTAATAGCGTTCACCAAAAAGAATCGTTCCAAGGCGAATCATCGTGGCACCTGCTTGAATAGCTAAATGATAATCATTAGACATTCCCATCGATAACTCAGTGATGGATAAGTTGGATCGCTCTTTAATTGTTTGAGCTAGTTCATTTGTTTTATAAAAAACGTCCAGTTGTTCTGACTCCGACAAACCCAAAGGCAGAATTGTCATCAAACCCTGAATTTTGAGTTGCTGACATTGCTCTAAAGTGCTTAGGTCTTGCAATAATTCCGCAATCTCCCAACCATACTTATTAGGATCGCTCCTCATCTTAACCTGTAAACAAACTTGGGGAGAAAGACCCATCTCAGTCGCCAAACGATTTAAACGTTGCGCTAGGGATAGATTATCAACCGAGTGAAGCCATTGAAAATGTTCTAAGACTTTTTTAGCCTTATTCGCCTGTAAATGTCCGATAAAATGCCAACAGATCTCGCTTAGGTCTTGGAGTTGTTCTTGTTTGGGGATCATTTCTTGAATACGACTTTCCCCAAAATCACGAATTCCTGCGTGATAGGCTTCCCGAATGGCTGCCACAGAAACTTGTTTACTAACCGCAATTAAACGAACATTAACAGGAAGAGATTGACGAATCTTTTCAATCCGTTGGCTAATAATCATGAGAACTTACTGGAATGTGCGCTGATAAGTCGCATACAAAGTAGTGTAATCTGCCGTCGAATTATCACGTCGTAACTGTCGTAGACGACTCTCTACTAGCAAACGTGCATCAGAACGACTAATCGGGTCAAATGAGATCGATTCTGGCTGTGTTTTGACCAAAAAGAAAAGTCTTTGAGCATAGAGAGTTGTAAAGATTTCTTGAGTCTCATCAATGACGCATACTCTGTATAGTAAACCAAAAGTTGGGTGATTAAGATAAATTTCGGTACTCATCAGGGGTTACACAAGCTCATTCCCCACTGCGATCGGGGATTATGGAAGAATAAATGATTAAAGAAAGCAAGAATTTCTAAATGTCAGGAATCGATGAAATAATTAAGCTTTGTTTTGACTAAATTGACATCTAGTAAAGACCTAGAATTAAGCCTAGACAATCGCTTAACATCTACACGACCAATCTAGATTATCTTATTTCGGTTCACTATGTTTGCTAATTTTTTTCTCTTTTTTTGGATGGAAAACCAGTAAAAAAATTGTGGTCATTAAACTTAAAATGTAAAGTAATGTTAAGCTATACGACGGTAAACACCATCAGAAAATTAAACGATGACAACATCTCTCTTATTCAACCTATCCAATCTTTTTGTGTTGCCTTTTTGGGCATTGATGATTCTACTGCCGAATTGGGGAGTGACAAGAAAAGTGATGGAATCGTATCTGCCCTTCGTTGCTTTAGCAGGATTGTATATTTACCTGTTTATCAATTCTCTGACTCCCGAATCAGCCGAAGCTTTCTCTAACCCTCAATTAACGGACATTGCTCGTTTGTTTGCTGATGAAAAAGTAGCCGCTACAGGATGGACTCATTTTCTTGTGATGGATCTTTTTGTCGGTAGATGGATTTATTGGGAAGGACAAAAAACAGGAATTTGGACAATTCATTCTTTAATTTTCTGTTTATTTGCGGGGCCAATGGGTTTACTGTCTCATATCCTAACTCGCTGGATTATCAAACAAACCACATCAGATTTAACGCCTAAAGAGACAGTTAAAAGCTAGCAAGTTGGGCTTGTGCCATTGTTCGATGTAGCGATCGCTGTATATCGACTGATGTAACTATCGGGATTAACATTATGGGGCGTTCATGTGAGTTCAACCCCGACAGTCACCTAAATTGCTGCTCTAACTGCTTTAATCATCTCCATCATCTCCATCATCGCGCCGTTTATCTCCATCATCTCCATCATCTCCATCATCTCCATCATCTTGCTGCTCCGTATTCTGTTTTTGATACTCTTTTTGAGGTTGGTTATTGAATGGCAATTGACAAGCCCCTAGCACAGTGGTTAAACCTAAAATAATTGAAAAAATTAACAATTTTATCCTCATTTGCTGCTCTCTTAATTTACAGATGAATTAATTAGTGTAAAGATTTTCTGTTTACTCTATTTTACTACTTTAGAACGAAGCTCTAAAAAGACAATTTAAGGGCGGCTAGTTGTGCTTCTGCCTTATTTAGGGATTCATACCATTCTCGCTCAGGATCGCTATCGGCGACAATTCCCGCGCCAACTTGTCCCCACACCTGATAGAAATCTTTTTCTTTTGTAAGTAATAACGTGCGAATCAGAATATTGAGATCTAAATGACCGCGCCTATCTAAATAACCACAGGAACCATAAAATAAACTACGGCTAAAGGGTTCTAATTCTTCGATAATCTCCATACAACGGACTTTTGGACAACCTGTAATCGTTCCCCCAGGAAATAATGATCGGATCACATCAATACTATTGTACTTATTATCTAAAATTCCACTAATATTACTCACTAAGTGCATGACATGACTATAACGTTCGATAGTGAGTAATTCATCGACTTGAACCGAACCCCATCGACAAACACGCCCTAAATCATTGCGTTCTAAATCGACTAACATAATATGTTCAGCCTGTTCTTTGACATTTGCCTTTAATTCTTCTGCAAACTTTTGATCCGCTTCTAGAGTCATTCCACGCGGGCGAGTTCCTGCAATGGGACGGGTTTGGGCTTTTTGATAGTCTAGTTGGACTAATCTTTCGGGGGAACAACTCACCACTACACCCCAAGGAGTTCGCCAATAACTCGCAAACGGAGAAGGATTAATCTTTTGTAGTGTTCGATAAATCTGCCAACTATCCGTATGAGTAATGGTGGTAAACCTTAAAGAAAGATTGGTTTGAAAGATATCACCTGCTTTAATGTATTTTAGGGCTTGTCTAACCGAGGCTTCATAGTCTGCTTGATCAGTACAAAAAGTAATCGGTGGTGATGCGATCGTATTTTTGAACTGGGATGAGCTATCTTGTTCTAAAAGCGATTCTAAACGCTCTAAATCGGTTGGTTGAGTGGCGGCTAACCAGAGTATTTGTTCTTTGTGATCCAAAACGGCAAAGGTTTCGGGTTCATACCAATAAGCGACAGGGAACGGCAGAGGATCTCGATTTTGTTTGGGTAATTTTTCGATTTCCCACGCTAAATCATAACCTAACCAACCTAACCAACCTCCAGTAAATGGTAAATGGTCAGGTAATGGGGCAAAAATGGTACCAGAGGATAATAAATGATTTAAAAAAGGCAAAATTTCCCCGATTTTAGGTGTCCAAAACTGACGCGGCGCACCTGCACAAATCGAATAGCGACAAAGATAAGGATAATCTGTTGGCGTAGGATAGGGACTTTCTAAAAGAGTTGCAATGCTTTCTTTGTTGTAGAGTCGTTCAAAAATATCTGAACCCGTACGATGAGCAAGAGGAAGCAATCGCCAATACCATTGAGAAATCATAAAAAAATAATTATTAATCCCAAATTTCGCTTAAATCTAAGACAAATCTCGCTAAAACTGGATCACCACTGATAGTTTGAGGATTATTTAAACAAACAACCTCTGCATCAGGACAATAGATATAAACCTTTTTTTGACGAGGATCAATTAACCAGCACAAAAGCACACCATTGTCAATATATTCTTGCATCTTTTCTTGTAGTAATTTTAAACTATCGCTTTGGGATCGCAACTCCACAACAAAATCGGGACAAATGGGGGCAAACTTTTTGCGTTGTTCTGGGGCGATTGCTTCCCAACGTTCTTTTTTAATCCATGACGCATCAGGTGAACGCACTGCACCATTGGGTAAAGTAAAACCCGTACTAGAGTCAAATCCTTTACCTGTACCATCGTGTTTAACCCAGATTCCCAATTGAGTCGTTAAATTAAAATTTTGTCCGCCAGATTCTGTATAAACGGGTGGCATAATAATCATTTTTCCTTCTGCTGTTCGCTCAATCCGTAAATCACGATTAATCTGACAGAACTCGAAAAATTCATCTTCCGTCATGTTAATTACGGGATGAAACTGTACAACCAACGGCAAATCTGTATCAGTCTCTTGAGTGAAAACCATTTTCCTTACTCCCTATATCTAGCTCATACCACCCCAAATAGCTCTGGCACACCAAAAGGGAATCAATGCACCCAAAGCAAACCAATCGCGCTGTCTGAAGCGTAACTGATTCCATTGTACTTGATGTTCATTGGGACTCGTAAAACCTCGAACATCCATTGCTGTAGCAATTTGTTCGGCTCGTAATAATAAATTTTCTAATAGTTTTTCAACTACCATCAACCAAATTTGTAAACTACGCTTGATGCCTAACTTTTGCCAATTAATCGCACGAGTCCGAATTGAACGTATTAGATTTTGTACTTCTTCTAAAACCAGAGGAATAAACCGTAAAGATAGAGTTAAAGTTAGTACAATTTCTGTTACAGGCAGTTTGAAACGTCGTAGAGGTGTCATCAAGCGATCTAAACTTACTGTAATTTCTTCTGGTGCGGTGGTTAATAGATAAAGATTCGTGCTGTAAATGAGTGTAAAAATGAGAGTGCTTACCCTAACACCTAATTCGAGTGAACGCCGTGTTACTAACAATGGGGATCTGTTTAATAATTTACCTTTAAACAAAACATATTGATAATCACTTGCGGGGGGTAAAGATAAATCAGAATCAGGTATTCTAGGTTGAGAGTTTACCCCTAATCCATCTGGCGTAAAAGACGTTAGGATCAAGACGACAACCGCGAGGAAAAATAACCAACCCATTTGTTGCCGCCAGACTCGTAACGGGATAGCAGTTAGTAAGGTTATTAAGATCAAGATCCCAACTATCCCCAAACGCCACCAGGGATTTGCTAACAAGGGTGCAGCCAAAAAAGTCATCAACCAAATCAGTTTAACTCTTGGATCGAGTTGATGAAGCCAGGTGATGGGTTTTTCTAAATAAAGTCCGATGGGGAGCGATCGCAATAAATCCATTTAAAAACCTTTCTATGAAAAAGAATTTTGCCCTCTAGTTTTTAGCCGCTTTTTTCACTTGTTCCATCTTACTCCAATATTCAAGGTACTTATGACAGTCGAATACGATTTAGTAGTAATAGGCGGGGGTTCTGCGGGTTTAGTAGTAGCGAGTGCGGCGGCTCAACTGAAGGCAAAAGTTGCTCTCGTTGAAAAGCATCGACTCGGTGGCGACTGTCTCTGGTTTGGCTGTGTACCGAGTAAATCCTTAATTCAAGCCTCTAGAATAGCTTATCAAGTTAAACATAGCGATCGCTTCGGGATTTTTACGCAACCGCCAGAAATTGATTTCTCGAAAACAATTCATTACGTTCAAGATGTCATCAAAGCCATTGAACCCAATGATTCACCGATCCGTTTTCGCGGTTTAGGGGTTAATGTAATCTTTGGTGAAGGACAATTTATCGATCCTAAAACTTTTTTAGTGAATCAGCAGAAATTAACGGCTAGAGCTTTTGTAATTGCGACTGGATCTCGTGCTAAGATTCCAGCCATTGAAGGTTTAGAAGATGCGGGATACCTCACCAATGAACAAGTTTTTACCCTGTCGAAGCAGCCTAAATCTTTAGCTATTATTGGTACGGGGCCAATTGGATGTGAGTTAGGACAAGCTTTTCAGCGTTTGGGAAGTCAAGTTACTCTCATTGGGAGTCAAGGAAATTTGTTATCTAAAGAAGATCCCGAAGTAGCTCAAGTGGTTGAACAACAATTTATTCAAGAAGGTATTAAAATCTTTAAAAATGCCAAGATTGAAAAAGTATCTTTAAACAATGGTAAAAAATGTTTATGGCTTGGACATCAAATTATTGCTGATGAAATTTTAGTAGCAGCAGGCAGAACACCCAATCTTGAATCACTCAATTTAGAAGCAGCCAAAGTACAGTTTAATCAAAAAGGAATTGAAGTTAATTCTAAATTACAAACAACTAATCCTAAGATTTATGCTTGTGGTGATGTCATTGGTGGCTATCAATTTACCCATGTGGCAGGATATGAGGCGAGTATTGTCATCCAAAACGCGCTATTTTTACCGTTCAAAAAAACAAATTATCGTGTGATTCCCTGGACTACTTTCACTGATCCCGAAGTGGCGAGAGTGGGACTCACTGAACAACAAGCAAGGGAACAATACGGCGATGATCTTGTGATTTTAAAACAAGATTTTTATCATGTAGATCGCGCTCAAGCTGAAAACGCAACCGAAGGCTTTGCTAAAATCATCACTCGCAACAATGGCGAAATTCTTGGGGGACATCTGGTCGGTGCATCAGCAGGGGAATTAATTCACGAAATTGTGTTAGCCATGACTCAGAAATTATCGGTTTCTGCATTAAGTGGGATTCATGTTTACCCCACTTTATCGGAAGTCAATAGTAAAGCGGCTCTTTTATTGACTAAACAAAAATATGCCAGAAATCAAACTCTACAAAATAATTTAGCGCGTTTATTTAATGTGCTAAGGAAATGGAGTTTTTAGAATCTAGCGGTTTGATGTTAGTTGGTAGAATTGAAGGAAATCCTAACCCAATGGAAACTTATGCTAAAAACCATCGAAGGCATTTATCAAGATGGGCAAATTCAGCTTACTGAGCTACCGCAAGATGTTAGCGATCGCTCTCAAGTTCTTGTCACCTTTCTTGACCCTAGCAAAATCAACTCTGTTAAACTACGTCAACTGATCGATCAGTTGGAGACAATAGAGGGAATTCAGCAAGGCTTTGAGGAACTAAACGCGGGCCAAATTCGCCCTATTCAAGATTTTGTTCAAGAAATGCAGCAAAAATATGGCATTTCAGGTTAATATTACCCCAATTGCAGAAGCACAAATTGAAAAAGCCTATCGCTGGTATCGAGAGCGTAATCCTGAGTTTGCTGATCGTTGGTTTAGAGGATTAATGAATGCTATTGCTACTCTACAAGAAAATCCCTCGCGTTGTGCCGAAGCCGTCGAACATGAGATTTTTTTAGAAGAAGTACGACAACTTCTTTATGGGAAAACCAAAAATGTGTACCGAGTGCTTTTTACAATTCGAGATACTACAGTTTATGTGTTGTATGTTCGCCATAGTTCCCAAGCACCAATGACGCTAAATGATCTAGAAAATGACGTTTAAATTTTCCTTTTTTTAATCTTGTGCTTGAATGGCTGTAATCACGACTGTATTTACAATATCAGGAACCGTACAGCCACGACTTAAATCATTGACGGGTTTTTTTAGACCCTGTAAAATGGGGCCTATTGCAATGGCTCCTGTTTCTCTTTGGACGGCTTTATAGGTATTATTCCCTGTATTCAAATCAGGGAAAATAAAGACGGTTGCTTGTCCCGCGACTTGAGATCCTGGCATTTTTTGGGTTGCTACTTCTGGATCTACGGCTGCATCATATTGAATGGGGCCTTCTATTTTTAAATCAGATCTTCTTTTGGATGCAATTTGAGTGGCTGTCCGAACTTTTTCGACTTCTTCACCCTTTCCTGAAGCACCCGAAGAATAGGACAATAAAGCAATTTTTGGTTCAATTCCAAAACGAATCGCTGTTTCGGCTGAAGTAATGGCAATTTCGGCTAATTGTTCGGCGGTAGGATTCGGATTAACTGCACAATCTCCATACACTAAAACCCGATCTTCTAAACACATTAAAAAAACTGAAGAAACGATAGAAAATCCAGGTAAAGTTTTAACAATTTGTAAAGCAGGTCTAATCGTATGTTGTGTGGTATGAACGGCACCTGAAACCATTCCATCAGCATCCCCATGATAGACCATCAAAGTACCAAAATAGGAAACATCTTGCGCGTAATCTCTAGCTAATTCTAGGGTTAAACCTTTGGCTTTCCGTAGTTCATAAAGGGTATTTACATACTGTTCAAATTTTTCTGATTCAACGGGATTGATAATATTTAGGCTGTCAACATCTAACGGAATTCCTTCTCGATTAATAACTTGTGCAATTTCTTCTTTTTTCCCGATTAAAGTAATGTAAACAATGTCTTGTGTTAATAAAATAGCTGTTGCTTGTAGGATTCGGGGTTCAGTGCCTTCGGGGAGTACAATATGCTTTTTTTGTGATTTGGCTTGTTGAACTAAATTATAAGTAAATCGTTTTGGGGTCATTCCTTTAAATTGAATATCCCGAATCTGTGTCTCTAGTTTTTCTAAATCAACAGCCTGGGAAAACATTTGTATACACAAGGCTATTTTTTCATCATTTTCTGTTGTAATTGTTGAATAAACATCGTGAACTAAAGATGCAGTAGTATAAGTATCTTCGACAACTGATATAATCGGAATCACATCAGGTAGACCATCAATTAAAGATGCAATTGCGGGTTCTGGTTTATAACCTGTTGATAGAATAATTCCCGCTAAATTTGGATAATTTGTCGATTGATGTGCTTGTAACATTCCAATAATCACATCACCGCGATCGCCTGGTGTAATGACTAATGTATTTTCTTGTATTCTAGTAATCGCGTGTTGCATTTGCATCGCTGCAACTAAATAGTGAGTCGCTAAATTATTTAAGCGTTGATGACCATATAAAACTTCGGCTCCGAGTTGTTCTACAATATCTTTAATACTCGGACTACTCAAAGTATTATTCTGAGGAATTACGGCTAAAATCGGTGCGTTTTTTTGTAATTCTTGAATTAGTTTTTCTTTTAAATCATCTACAACTTCGAGAGATGCTTTATTTAGAATAATACCCATCACTTGACAATCTTCATTTTGGTAAGCTTCATCAGAAATTTTTACTAAATAAATCGCCTCTTCGATACTTTTCCCTTCAGCACTTCCTAAAATTAAAATCGGACAACCTAGATTTTTAGCAATTTTTGTATTAAGTTCAAATTCAAAAGCCGAACTTCCACCTAAATAATCGGCATCTTCACACAAAATAAAATCACATTTGGTTTCTAATTGTTTATACTTACCAATAATTTTTTCTAAAATCGCATCAAGATTTTGATAAGCTAATAATTCATTAACTTGTTTAGAGGTTAAACCAAAAGATTCATCATAGTTTTGTTTTAACCCAAAATAATTAATAATTAAATCAATATCATCATCTCTTTTGCCATTACCCGAAGGAATAATGGGACGGAAAAAACCTACTTTAGTTGTTTTTCTTAAAATTAATTCTAGAATTCCCAAGGCGACGAGAGATTTACCGCAATTATCTTCGGTTGTACTAATAAAAAGAGATTGAGCCATCGTTAATACTGAATGAATCCGTTTAATTTAGGATAAGACAAAAATTAATTGAATTTTTATTTTTCTCGTGTTAAAGTTCAAATAAAAATAGAGATATTAATGATTTAACTTAAATTTTAATCGTAGAAAAACTAATCATAACATAAAGAAAATATTAAATCATTCTTGGATTGCTTTAAAAAATTGTAACAATCTATTCACTTTATCCTGATTTAACCTGACAACATTATGATGACACTAACAATAAAAAACTCATTAGGAATTCTTTTCTACTTGACTTATGAAGCCCTTAACTAAACGGACAAAAATCGTTGCGACCATAGGCCCTGCTAGTCGTTCTCCAGAAGTGATGAAAAAAATGGTCGAAGCAGGAATGAATGTAGCGCGACTCAATTTCTCACATGGTAGCTATGATGATCATGCTCAGACGATCGCCATGTTACGTCAAGTATCCCATGAACTCGATACACCAATTACCCTACTTCAAGATCTCCAAGGGCCTAAAATTCGAGTCGGTCAACTCAACGACGGACAAATTACTCTCACAGAAGGAGATTATCTAACCCTCGTTCCCATTGAAGACTATCACAATCAACCGAATACCGTATCGATTGATTATCCTTTTTTAGCCGAAGAAGCAACCGTTGGTACACAAATCTTGTTAGATGATGGTTTATTAGAATTGTGTGTTGAAGACATCCAAGGTACCGCAGTCAAATGCAAAATCATTGACGGTGGAATTCTCAAAAGTCGTAAAGGGGTTAACCTACCGAGTCTCAATCTACGTTTACCCTCAATGACTGAAAAAGATATCCAAGACCTTGAATTTGGCTTATCTCAAGGGATTGACTGGGTTTCTTTAAGTTTTGTTCGCAAAGCAGAAGATATTCGGATACTCAAAGCCATGCTTGTCGAAAAAGGACATACAGATATCGGTGTCATTGCCAAAATTGAAAAACCGCAAGCAATAGAACATTTAGAAGAAATTGTTTCAGAATGCGATGGTTTAATGGTCGCACGAGGAGACTTAGGGGTTGAAATTAGTCCCGAAAGAGTCCCTTTATTGCAAAAGCGAATCATCAAACTGTGCAATATGAAATGTATTCCCGTCATTACTGCGACACAAATGCTCGAAAGCATGATTAAAAATCCTCGCCCAACTCGTGCAGAAGCGAGTGATGTCGCAAATGCCATTATTGATGGTACTGATGCTGTCATGTTATCGGGTGAGTCTGCGGTTGGGGATTATCCCATCAAAGCCGTACAGATGTTGGCTAAAATTGCAATGGATATTGAGAAAGAAGTTGTTTTTGAAAATAATCCCCCCGAAGAATCTAACGAAACTCATGCCATCTCAGAAGCACTGAACGCCATTGATGCGACGCTAGATTTACGCTGTATTGCGACATTTACCACAAGCGGTTACACGGCGGTTTTAGTTTCCAAAGAGCGTCCCAGTGCGCCAGTCGTTGCTATTACACCACAAACAAGAGTTTTTCATCGACTTAATTTGGTTTGGGGCGTGATTCCAGTTTTGTTAGATGTTGAGGTTCAAACTTTTGAAGAAATCGTCAAATTAGTTGATAATTGTGTAAAAGAACGCAATTTAGCGAAATTTGGTGATAAAGTTTTGATTACAGGCGGAATTCCTTTCGGTAAAGTTAAAAGTACGAATTTTCTCAAAATACACACGATTAATTAACGATTTGAGGAATAAACTTTATGTCACAACTAATCCTGACACGTCATGGCTACAGTTTGTGGAATGCAGCAAACAAGTTTACGGGTTGGGTGGATGTACCACTGAGTGAACGGGGACGCGCCGAAGCAATGATCGCAGCTTGTAAAATGGATGATGAGCAAATTAAGATCGATGTTTGTTTTACGAGTCTTTTAATTCGTGCGATCGAAACCGCAATTATCTGTTTAACTGAATGTGAGGGTGTTCGTAATGGTAAGATCCCCATTATTCAACATGATATTAATGATCCAGACTGGCGCGGTTGGAATAAATATCAAGGCTCTCCAGATGAGGAATTACCGATTTTTCCGAGTGCAGCCTTAGATGAACGCTATTACGGCGATTTACAAGGGTTAAACAAAGCAGAAACCATTGAAAAATTTGGTGCGGCACAAGTTCAAGAGTGGCGACGTTCGTACTATACTCGTCCCCCCGGTGGCGAAAGTCTAGAAGATACTGTAAAAAGAGTGTCTATCTTTTATGAAAGTAAAATATTACCTTATATCGAACACGGCAATCATATTCTAATCGCCGCACATGGCAACTCTTTGCGCTCATTAATGATGCAATTAGAAAATCTCACCCCTGAACAGGTTCCAAGTTTAGAACTGGTTACGGGTGTTCCCATTGTTTATAACCTAGATGAAAAAGGAACGGTAACAAGTAAAAAAATTCTCATTTAATCAAAGTAAGAGGTGTCAGATTCTACATCACATCGAACCCTGACACCTGCTCCTCTTGGATTTAAGCTGAATACAAATTTGATAAATGTTCTCGTTGTGCAATGCGTTCGGCGTATTCCCAAAGATTAAATTTACGAACTTTTTCTCCTTGTTTTAAAAGACCCGCGTTATCAAAGGAATTTGATAGCAATTTCCACAACTCATAACCGACATACTGTGCTAGATAACTTACAGCATAGCCACGTGCTGATACTTCTTGTTCTTTAATCTGTTGATATGTCCATCCTTGTAAGGCTCCCCGCAGAATCGCTTTTTGCAGATTATTGAGAGACGCTCCAGTTTGTTGACAAACAACACGGTCAAATAAATATAAGGCTGTATCTATATCCATATCTAATCCAACTTTCTCTCTGATTTGAATCCTATCTATCTATCACCTCTAGGTTGAAATATTATGAAAGTTTTTTCAAATTTTTTCTGATCCCATCGTCATCAAGTACAAATGTGTTACAAACACGTCTCCATATATGATGTGACCTGAGTTTTCGATAAGGCTTTGTCCTATTATCTACTGAAGTTTCAGGCTACGGTTCTCAGTCAACGGTCTTTGTAGAAAGGAGCATTGACCCTTTAAAGATACGTTGGTTTAAAGGGTTTGGAGACTTTTATCAACTATTTTTCAATTTTTACTTTATTTTTGACCACCTACTTACTCATTTTTAAATATGAAAAATCTTTAAAGAATTAAAACCTTTTTGAATAGCCGTTAATTTTTGTTAAATGTCTCCACAATAGATAATTAGATTAATATAATTGTAAATAATTCATCAGTATTTTAAATAAATGGTTAATGGATTTTTTCTTATTTTTAAATTAATCCTCAATGACACAACAAGAATTATTAAAAATTGCGGCTATTTGTATAGGTTTGGGCATACTTCTAGGTACGTTGATCGTTCTATTGATTCAGATGAACCGCAGTAATAGCCTAATCAGTCCAGAACAATTGATCGGTATAACTGGTATTGTTGAAATTCCCTTTAATCAAAATAGTAAAGGAAAAATTAGAGTTAAGGTTAAAGGTGCATTAGTTGATTTTGTTGCATTATCCAACCTGGAACATCATTTTAAGGTGGGTGAGGAAGTGATTATTATTGAAGCAAATGAAAATAAAGTACGAGTCGTGCCACTGAGTTATTTAACTGATGAATTGATGAATAATAATTAATTGAAGGTAGGCTAATTTATGAACAATAAATTAACAGTTTTAAATCATAAAAATTATACAGAGCAATCTAATATTACGCCTATAACACCACCAGACTATCATTTGCTTTTAATTCCACAAGCAATGAAAAGCGGTTCTTTTACGATAGCATTAATCATATTTTTATCTATATTATTGACTTGGTTCTTCAAATCATTTTTATGTATTTGTAAACCAAATGAAGTCGTTATTCTAGCAGGACGAAAACACAAAACAAAAAAAGGACAAGAAGTGGGTTATCGAGTTGTTACTGGTGGGAGAGTAATCAGAATTCCCATCTTAGAAACAATTAAAAGAATAAATGTTACAACGATGCCGATTCGCATTGAAATTCGGAACTCATATGCGAAAGGAGGAACACCTTTAAATATTCATGCGATCGCTAATGTTAAAATATCAAGTAATCCCGAAATAGTGGGTAATGCAATTGAAAGGTTTTTAGATCGCGATCGTTCAGAGATTAGTCGAGTTGCTAGAGAAACATTAGAAGGCAATTTAAGAGGAGTTGTTGCCACATTAACCCCCGAACAAGTTAATGAAGATCGCTTACAATTTGCCGAACGAATCACCTCAGATGTGCGACGAGACTTAATGAAATTAGGTTTAGAAATTGATACATTAAAAATACAAAATGTCTCCGATGATGTTGGTTATTTAAACTCCTTAAGTCGAGAACAGATTGCTTTAGTGATTAAAGATGCGGAAATTGCCGAATCTGATGCTAGAAACAAAGCAGAACAAATCGAAGCTGAATGCGAAGAACTTTCAGAAGTTGCTAAAACACAAGATAAAGTTATTGTTTTAGAACAAGAAAATGACTTAAGGAAAATTAAAGCTCAACTCGAACAACAAGCTAAATCAGAAGAAGAAATTACCCTGGCAGCAGCTAAGGAAAAGCGAGCAAAATTAGAACAACAATTGCAAGCAGTTCGCGCAGAATTAGAACGAATAAGATTAGAAGCAGAACAAGTTTTACCCGCCAATGCTCAACGACAAGCTCAAACTTTAAAAGCACAAGGAGAAGCCGCAATTTTAGCCGAAAATGCCAAAGCTGAAGCCTTGGTTAATGAAATGCTATCAAAAGTTTGGCAAGAAACGGGTAACAGTGCCTCCGAAATCTTCTTAATTCAACAATTAGAAACGATCCTAAAAGAAGCTGTACAAATACCCAAGAATTTATATCTTAATGAGATACAAGTCATTGATAATGGTGATGGCAAATCGATTTCAAGCCTGATCAAAGTTTATCCTGAAATTGCTAATCAATTTTTGAATAGTGTTAAACAAACCTTGGGTGTTGATGTTGTAGGAATTCTTACTCAACAAGATCATAATCAGAATAGTAACGGTCATAAAACTAATATTTAATTAAGGTAAAAAATATGGAACTGATTGGAATTTTATTAGGAATATTTGGCTTAGGAACAGGTGCAGCAGCCCTAATTATTAAAAATTATTATCATATTTGTCAACCAAGTGAAGTTTTAATTTTTGCAGGAAGTAGACAAAAAACATCGGATAAACGTACTGTAGGCTATCGATTAGTCAAAGGTGGTAGTAGTATTAAAGTTCCATTACTAGAAGAAGTTTTTCGAATGGATTTGACGAATATGATTATTGAATTAAAAGTCGTTAATGCTTATACAAAAGGGGGTATTCCTTTAACGGTTGAAGGAGTTGCTAATATTAAAATTGCGGGCGAAGAACCCACAATACATAATGCAATAGAAAGATTATTAGGAAAGAAAAGAAAAGAAATTGAAGACTTAGCTAAAGAAACATTAGAAGGAAACTTAAGAGGAGTTTTAGCTAGTTTAACACCCGAACAAGCAAACGAAGATAAAATCGCTTTTGCTCAACATTTATTAGAAGAAGCAGAAGATGATTTAGAAAAATTAGGATTAGTTTTAGATGGGTTACAAATTCAAAAAATTTATGATGATGTCAAATATTTAGATTCTATTGGACGAAAGCAACAATCAGAATTATTCAGAGATGCGAGAATTGCAGAAGCTAAAGCTAAATCTTCATCAGTGATTAAAGACTCAGCCAATAAAAGAATAACCTCTTTAAGAAGAATACAAAAAGATTTAGAAATTACTAAAGCCGTTGCAACAAAACGAGTTCGAGACGCTCAAACAAAACGAGTCGCCATGGTCGCAGAAGTAGAATCTTTAGTAATGGTAGAACTAACAAAAGTACAAGCTGATGTAGCAGTACAACGAGAAAGAATTAAACAAGTTGAACAACAATTACAAGCTGATGTCATTGCACCTGCTGAAGCCAATTGTAAACAAGCAATTGCTCAAGCACAAGGGGAAGCGGCGAAAATTATTGAAAAAGGGAAAGCACGAGCAGAAGGTGCAAAAAAACTAGCCCAATCTTGGAAAGCTGCGGGAAATAATGCTAAAGAAATCTTTCTTTTTCAAAAACTAGAAATACTCTTGAAACTAATGGCTGAAAGTGTTCCCGAAGTCGAAATTAAAAATGTTACTGTAGTTGATGGAAGTAATGGTAATAATATTGCTAAGATAGCTTCTTTTATGGAACAACTCAAACAAGCTACAGGAGTTGATTTAGAAAAAATTGCAAATCAATTAGCAGCTAGTGAAAAAAACATTGATGTAAAAAAACTTAATTCAGGTCAAACTAAGGAAGTGTAGAATATTAAAAATTATGACACAATCATCCTCACAAAAAATTGTCCGTAGGGGTCGCATTTTTCCAGAAATCCAGTGGACACCTGAAAGAATGGCGCAGTATAAAGCCGAAAAAGAAGCAAGTTTTCAGCGTTGTAAAGCTATTTTTGAACAAGCCAAGCCAGATCTTATTAAAGATCATTATGGCTGGTATATGGCGATCGAGCCTATTAGTGGTGACTATTTTATTGATGCGGATAAAGACAACGCACGTCAAAAAGCCAGAAAAAAATATCCTGATTTGAGAACTTTGATGTTTTGCCTCAATGAAACTGGAGCCTGTGGCACAATATGATCCAAGGTTCGTTTGGTGATCGGGGTGAGTTATTTTTTGAAATAGAATTATTAACTGCTGATGGTTTATCATTAACTGTTGATGCCCTGTTGGACACTGGCTTTACTGGTTTTTTAGCCATTAATTTGCAAGATATAGACGATTTAGGCTGGCTTTTAATTGATAAGGAAGTGTTACGGACAGCGCAAGGCGAAAATACTTTTGATCTTTATGCAGGAAAAATTTTATTTAACCATCAAGAATTTAGTATCCCTGTACACGTTGGGAATGAACTAACAGAAATTTTACTTGGTTCTCAATGGTTACTATTATTTCCTTTAATCGTTAATTTCTCAGAACAAGTTTTAAGATTAGGCTAATTCTAACTTAAGAACAACCCTCAACCCATGCTACTTCAGGCAGTTTACCCGAACGATATTGCGTAACCTTTTTGCCATCGGTTTCAAAAATCAAACGATAATTTTTGTCGGTGGCATCTTTTGGGATAAAGGTTAGATAACGACCGTTTGGCACATATTTATGAGGGGTTACTTCAATTTGTCCTGGATAAAGAGATTTAATTTTTGCTTCAGTATCGCCAATTTTAGCTCCACTTCGGGTGGTAATTTGAGGATTTTTAATATCTATTCGTGAAATGGTACCATTATTTACCATTAATAATATATCTTTCGGCTGTTCCTTGGGTTGATAGTAAGTACATTGAGGATCTTTACCCAAAGCAACGATCGCAATACCACTTACTTTTGATGCTTTTTGCGGTGTCATTCCCACTTGAATTGAACCAATACCATTAATAGTAACTTTGGATTGTTCAGTTAACTTGTCTTGAGCTACAGCCGTCATTACAATTAAAGAAAAATTAAAAGATGTAAGAAAAAGAAATAAGCGTTTTACAGAAATATTTTTTAACATTTTTTTAAGATTTTATTAAAGTATTTTCTCACCATATCTTAACTCAAACTCAATAAAATGAACTAAATCAGACTTCTATCTATATCATTAATAAGTATGAGGGTGGCTTAGAACGATAGCTATTCTGATGCTGTAAAGTCCCTCACACAGATCAGAAATCCTTTCATCGTTAACACATCAAAAAGTGAAATATTGTTATGGACAATTTACAACTTTGGCAAAGATATCAAGATTGGCTTTATTATCATGAAGGACTCGGAATGTACCTTGATATCAGTCGGATGCGGTTTGATAATAGCCTAAGCGAAACCCTAAAACCCAAATTTGAGAAAGCATTTGACAGTATTCAAGAACTAGAAGAAGGCGCGATCGCAAACCCTGACGAGGAGCGTATGGTAGGGCATTACTGGCTACGAAACCCAGACATAGCACCCACCCAAGAGATTAAAAACGAAATCATCGACTCTTTAAAAGATATTGATACTTTTGTCCAAAAAGTTCATACTGGAGCCATTAAACCCCCACAAGCCTTTAAATTTACCGATATCCTCTCGGTTGGGATTGGGGGGTCTGCTTTGGGGCCGCAGTTTGTTGCCGAGGCTCTATCGCCCGATACTGCCCCAATGAACATCCATTTTATAGACAATACCGACCCTGCGGGAATCGATCGTGTTTTGTCTCGTTTGAAAGATCGTCTTAAAAGTACCCTTGTCATCGTCATTAGTAAATCAGGTGGTACTCCCGAAGCGCGTAACGGAATGCTAGAAGCAAAAGCAGCCTATGAAAAGCAAGGTTTAGACTTTGCTCAACACGCCGTAGCCATTACCATGACGGGTAGTAAGATGTACGATGTTGCTAAGTCGGGGGGTTGGTTAGCCATTTTCCCGATGTTTGACTGGGTGGGGGGACGAACCTCCGAACTCTCCGCAGTCGGTTTATTACCCGCAGCCTTACAGGGTATTGACATTCATGGGATGTTAGAAGGGGCGAAAATCATGGATGAAGCTACCCGTATTCGAGATATCAAGACTAACCCTGCTGTCTTACTTGCCATGAGTTGGTACTATTCTGGGAATGGCAAAGGCGAAAAAGACATGGTGATGCTGCCTTATAAAGATAGCCTGTTGCTGTTTAGTCGCTATCTACAACAGTTAATCATGGAATCTTTAGGGAAAGAAAAAGATTTAGATGGTAATACCGTGTATCAGGGAATTGCCGTTTATGGGAACAAAGGTTCTACTGATCAACACGCTTATGTGCAACAACTTCGAGAAGGTGTACCCAATTTCTTTGTTACTTTTGTCGAAGTATTAGAAGATCGTCAGGGAACCTCTTTAGAAGTTGAACCAGGTGTAACATCTGGCGACTATTTATCAGGGTTAATACAGGGAACTCGTCAAGCTTTGTATGAAAATCATCGGGACTCGGTGACGATAACCATTCCCCAAGTTAACGCGGTTACGATTGGTGCTTTAATTGCCTTGTATGAGCGTACTGTCAGTTTATATGCTTGTTTAGTCAATATCAACGCCTATCATCAACCAGGTGTAGAAGCAGGGAAAAAAGCCGCCGCATCGATCCTAGAATTACAAAATAAAGTAGTAGAAACGATCAAGAGTGCAGGACAACCTTTAGATATTACTACTTTAGCCGATCGTTCTGGTGCATCCGATCAAGTTGAAGCCGTGTATAAAATTGTCCGTCATTTATCGGCTAACAAACGAAGCGTTAAATTAGAAGGTGATTTCAGTAAACCTGCTAGTTTAAAAGTCTCAGCCGTTTAAATATTGATTAAAAGGTGGGTATAACGCTCACCTTTTTTATAATGAAATTGTCAAGATTTAGACAGAATTTATCAATATGGCTCAAGCAAAACTACATGATACTGTTGCTTTAATAGAAGATACAAAAACTGATCAGTTGATAACCGATAAAGAAGTGATCTTACGTCGAGGACAAGTCGGTACAGTAGTTGAAGTCTACAATAATGGAGAAGCATTTGAAGTAGAATTCTCCGACACTCAAGGACAAGCTTATGCTCTTCTAACGGTAAAATCCGAGAAATTAATGCTTCTATTCTATAACTTAACCGAGCTTGATTTAGTTAGTAACTGCTAATATATTCCGCAGGTTCTAGAGTAAAGTTACAAAAGTCTAAGCCACTTTTGAGGATAAAACAGTAGGATTAGGAAGGGGTTCACCCGCTAATTGATAATCTTCGATTAATAACTCCAAAACTTCTACCCCATTCGCTACAGCTTCAGCATAGGTATCACCGTGAGTTCTCCATTGTTGTCCAGGAAAGTCGGGTAGTCCCACCAAATAGCAATTATCTTCTTCCGACCATTGAATATTCATCGCATATTTAAGCTTGTCCATTGTTGCTTTTCCTCTCTACTTCTTCAATTGCTTTTATAATTTGTTTTTCCAAATATTCTTTAGCGTCTGAGCTATCCTTACCAGAAATTGTAATCCTTCCAGAATACAAGGGATGAAACCAGTTTGTATGACTTCCTTTTCCTGTACGGGACGTAAAGCCGACTTTTAGAAGCATCTGTTTGAGTTCTCGAATTTTTTTAGGCATTATCAAGTAAGTAGGGTGGGTAAGGCCCACCTTTTAAAAAATCAACTAGCTAAAAGATTAGCTTCAAGTAAAGGAATAATTTCTGTCAAAAATTCGTCTAAAACTTCACGTTTCTTAAATTTAAGTGCTGTTAAGTTTTTAAAATTGATATCCTCTTCTACCTCAATTATGGCAGAATTAACTAGAGAAATTTTAGCTTTTAATTCTTCCTCGTCCACTATCTCTTTCTCTTCTAATGCCCAGTTTTCTAAAGCGGCTACTATTGCAGACTTAAGATCAAAGTTTTTAGGTGGTACTGTTTGAGGAATATCGATTAAATTTTGATCTTCTTTAAAGTAAGAAGAAGGATAATAGCTTAAGAGTGCTGTGCCGAACCGCCATCCTTTTTGGCTCTCGAAGAAGTCAAAAAGCTGAGCAATATTAATATCTTTTTGGCAATAACCAACTATTTGAACGAATTCTTCTCGCAGCGAAGGAATACAATAAATTTTAGAAATAATGATTTCTTCCGTCTCGCGATCTTCAGGCTCACAATTACTATTACTCAAAACAATATCAAAATCAATAGTACTGAGTCTTAATAATAACGGTTTAATTACCGCTTCTGGCAAAGCAATAACTAAACCGTCACTTCTTGGTCGTACAAGTACTAATGTTCTACCTACATTTGTTCCTTTTTCAGCCCGTAGAGCGAGATAGTTAGCTGTTTCCTTTAGTAAAGTATATTTGCGAATTACTTCAGAATTTAGAAGTTTCTGTAAAGCGTATTCATCGAGATTTCCTTGAAGAAGAGAGTTTTTAAGATTTAAAGAGTTCTTTGAACTGTCTAAGCTGATCCCAATTTCAAGTTCTCGATTGGAAAGTTTCTGCTCAAAGAAAGCTACTTGATCAGGATTGCCTTTGATTTCTAATTGAAACTGGGCATGAATGTCTAAGTCAAATTTCAATAACATAATTATTTAATAGTTAACTGTTTAATAATTATTTTTACATATAAAAATAAAAAATGTCAACTGTTGCTTACCCATTATTATAAAAATTGGCTTCCTTTAAGAGCAGTACATTTATATTAATTGTTTCGATAATCGATTTGAAGCTACACGACTGGTTATTAAATAGATTTCGTCTCTGTCAAACTTTTGTAACAATCTTTCTGGGTGAGGATGTAAACATCTCTTAATACATACCTTATGATGGAGGGCAGAGGGTAAAGATTTTATACATTATTGAGTTAGTAAGCAACACCTGTGATAGAGAGGCGAGTGTAGAGTGTATGTTAAGCAGACAGTATTCGGTAGATCAGTTTAAAAATGGTATTTGGTGGATAGGTGTTCCTTCCTGCTTATTCGGTACTGTTGAAAGAAGTGTTGCTTTGTTTTCAGAGAACTACATCTCGGTAATCAATATTTTTCATTTTCTGGCAACCGCTTTTCTATTTACCTGCTGGATTTATCTAAAACCCGAAATAGAGTTCAACTCAAGCATTGAAGAATCTGATAGTCTTGAACAAGATGATGTACTTCCTTTAGGAGACATTCATTTACAAAAAGCTAAAACCAGAATGGCGGAACTCCAAAAATATCATGTCATCAGACAACTGTATATTTTGCCATTTTCTTTCATTTGTCAAATTTATCATCTACTCAATCTCAAGCATCTTGAAACCGTACATAGCTTGAGTCTTAATAATCTCAGAGTAATTGATGTTAATAATTATTATTCTACATCCACTGGCGGCTCCCTCTCTTTTAATACGGCATTGAGTTCACCTCTGAGCATTTTAAAAATATGGCGACCCCCGACAGTAGAAGTTGAGTTAACCCTTCACACTCCCTACACCGTTGAGTTAAGTATTCCAGTCTATCAAGATAAAAGAATGATTGTATTGTTTAATGCTTTTCCCATCAGTAGCAACAAGCATATCTTTCTCGTCAATATTTACAGTACCTTGCCATGGCCGAAGTTTTTATTATCCAGTCTGTTGCATCTTGCATCTTTTCTCACAGTTTATGAGGATTTGCCTTATTTGAAAAAATTATCTAAACGAAATCTACTCAAATCAATTCAAAACCCTAATCATCAAACCATGTGGTTATATAAACGGTTTGTTGAGTTATATGCAGCAAAACTGGAAAGTAAAGAGGAAATATAGGTAAATCTCATGTATAAAGATCGATTATTGAATTTTGGTGGTTTGTCTTTTAGTTTTAAAGGTGTAATTTGGTCACTCGGTGCTTTAGCTTGGACAGTTGGACTTTTGGATCGGTTAATTTCTATTTTCATCGATGGTCATTTGATAGCTCCAGAAATCTTGCAGTTACTCGTTATTACTGCTGTTCTCATCAGTTGGTTTTATTTAAAACCATCCTCACGCATTAACGGTAATTTTGCTACAGGAATTGATGAGATTATTAATTTAGAGCCTTCATTGGTTCCAATTAAACATGATGATATTGACTCAATCAACCCCCACTAATTTTAACCTTATACCCTAACTCGCTGAGAACTTGTACAGCTTTCTGACGATGGTCGCCTTGTATTTCTAAAGTATCATCTTTGACTGTACCACCACTACCGCATTGATTTTTAAGTTGTTTCAACAACTGTGCTAGGGTTTCGGGTTTGGTCTGAAAACCTGTAATCACTGTTACCGTTTTCCCCTTACGTCCTGAGCGAGAAGCCTGTACTCTAATATTCTGTTGTTGTGGGGGTAATTCTGGGGTAGCTCGTTCTAAGGCTTCACTATTACTAGCATTACCAAATTCTTGATAAATAATTTTATTTTTTTGAGATGACTTTTGTTTGGAATCCATATTAAAGTTTAAGAAAAGGCGTAATCTTATAATAAAACGTTGCGCTATTCGAGAATTCTTAAATCTATTATCACATGACTATCACACCGATCGCCCCACAAACATCATCTGTTACCCAAGTTCCCGACGCATTGGGACGCTTTGGCCCCTATGGTGGGAAGTATGTTCCAGAAACCCTAATGCCTGCTCTAGCTGAGTTAGAAGCTGCCTACAATCAATATAAAAATGATCCCGAATTTCAAGAAGAATTAAACCAACTGCTTAAAGACTATGTGGGTAGACCTAGCCCTTTATATTTTGCTGAACGCCTCACTCAACATTATGCTAGACCCGATGGTACTGGAGCGCAAATTTATCTCAAACGCGAAGACTTAAACCACACGGGAGCGCATAAAATTAATAATGCCCTCGCTCAAGTTTTATTAGCGAAACGCATGGGCAAAAAACGTATCATCGCTGAAACAGGTGCGGGACAACATGGGGTAGCCACTGCCACCGTTTGCGCTCGTTTTGGTTTAGAGTGCATCATTTATATGGGTGTTCAAGATATGGAACGCCAAAAATTAAATGTGTTTCGGATGAATTTATTAGGGGCAACCGTTCAACCTGTGGCCGCAGGAACTGGAACCCTCAAAGATGCGACATCTGAAGCGATACGGGACTGGGTAACTAATGTAGAAACCACTCATTATATATTAGGTTCGGTTGCAGGCCCCCATCCCTATCCGATGATGGTGAGAGACTTTCATCAAGTTATTGGAAAAGAAACCCGTGTTCAATGTCAGGAAAAATGGGGCGGTTTACCTGATATTTTACTGGCTTGTGTGGGCGGTGGTTCTAATGCGATGGGATTATTTTATGAGTTTATCAAAGATTCCTCAGTCCGAATTATCGGGATTGAAGCCGCAGGGGAAAGCGTCGCATCTGGAAAACACGCTGCTACCCTAACACATGGTCGTCCTGGCGTTTTACATGGTGCGATGAGTTATTTGTTACAAGATACTGAAGGCCAAGTGGTCGAAGCGCATTCTATTAGTGCAGGGTTAGACTATCCTGGTGTCGGGCCAGAACACAGTTACCTTAAAGATAGTGAACGTGCTGAATATTATAGTATTACGGATGCCGAAGCGATCGCAGCTTTTCAACGGGTCTGCCAACTAGAAGGTATTATCCCCGCCCTTGAAACCTCACACGCTTTCGCCTATCTCGATACTCTTTGTCCTCAGTTATCGGGTAGTCCTCGTCTTATCATTAACTGTTCAGGACGCGGTGATAAGGATGTTCACACGGTCGCTAAATATCTGAATTTGTCTTTGTAATGGTTTATATTTTTGTTTTAGGGTAGGGGTTTGGTTTCCAAACCCTTTTTTAATTCAATGAGTCAAATATTAATAAAATAAATATTTAATTCAATAAATGTTTTGTTTTTATTATTTTGTATCATTCAATACAGACGCAATATAAGATCAGTCTAAAAGTTTCTCAGTGTGATGTAATGGGTTTGGCGACCAAACCCCTACATTTG
>ERZ1066124.158-NODE-158-length-64177-cov-29.947725_pt1 | contig 64177 bp, 55 predicted proteins | sample MGYA00382771_ERZ1066124 | MGnify/ENA primary metagenome ERZ1066124 (study PRJEB33369, sample SAMEA5778354) | biofilm metagenome | biome: Industrial cooling water; feature: Water cooling tower basin; material: Biofilm | place: United Arab Emirates | collected... | reverse complement strand
TAATTGGAACAATGGGCGTTTATGCAGGAGTGAAGAATCCTGAAATTGCCGATCGCGCCATTCCAGGAGAAGCAGGTTCACCAATCACGACTTCATCCGGTGCGGCTGAACTGGCTTTAGCGGCTCATCTTAAACAGGTAGGAGCCAAGATGTATGGCGCGTTTTGGTGTCCTCACTGCCATGACCAAAAACAGCTTTTTGGCAAAGAAGCATTTAACCAGATTAATTACGTTGAATGTGATCCGAAAGGGAAGAATCCTCAGCCTGATGTCTGTCAAGCAGAAGGTGTGAAAGGATATCCGACTTGGAAAGTAAACGGTCAGACAGTTTCTGGAACACAATCTTTAGAGGAACTCGCTCGACTGTCGGGCTACCAAGGCGCACGTAATTTTCAGAACGTAAAGCCCTCGCCTTAATTAGACCCTTGAATACTCTAAATACAACTGAAAATCAACAGCAGCAAAAGGTAAAACGCCTCTGGTGGGTGTTTGGTTTACGCAGTGGGCTTTTTCTAGTTGAACTAGGAGCCGGACTTTGGAGCCATAGCCTATCGCTGCTAGCAGGATCAGGGCATTTATTCTCAGACCTAATTACGCTAGGGCTGACGCTACTTGCAACCTGGCTCACAAAACGTCGATCGACAACTCAAACCGTAGTCAATCAAAATAGACGGATCGAGGCTTGGATTGCTTTGCTGAATGGAGTCAGTTTAGCGATCGTTGCAATGCTTCTCGGCTGGGAAGCGATCGAACATCTCCAAGCGCCTGAACCTGTATTGGGCTTACCCTTACTGGGTGCAGCAGCGCTAAGTTTGATCATCAACGGTTTGAGTCTCTATCTTCTACAAAACGACCATCATCATGATTTGAATCTGCGCGGCGTGTTTTTGCATGGCGTTGCAGATGCCGCGAGTTCAATTGGGGTAATGGTTGCAGCTTTAGCGGTTTATTTCTTGAATTGGGTCTGGGTGGATGCGGCAATCGGTTTACTCGTCGCCTTGCTGATTTGTTTTAGTACAATTTCACTGATTAAAGATAGCTTGCGAATTTTGCGGCATCAATCTGCTTAGGCAATGTATAGAGCATTAACCGAATGTCCGTATTATACCTGTCGCCCCGTATTGCTCGTTATCCCGTATCTGCAAGGTTAGCAATTTTTGTCATCACATTGCTAGGGCTATGGTTGCCGATCGCGCTGCCCATCTACTGGATTTGGGGCACAAACAACACCATCAGCATCATTACAGTTCTGGCACTCTATGCCGAATTTGTCGGATTGCTCTGGATCTGGGGGCGAACGGTTCATCAAGATACTCGCCCGCTTCAGCAGCACGGATTACTGAGAACTCGGCAGAATTGGCGAGAGCTATTGAAAGGGATAGTTATTGGAGTCGTGAGCCTGTTTTGCTTGTTCTTAGTAGAAGGCGCAATCGGCTGGATTGAATGGCAACCAATTCCGCAAAACTTACTCAGAATCATCTTAGAAGGGTTACTCGTCGCATTCGGTGTAGGACTGGCAGAGGAGCTACTTTTTCGCGGTTGGCTGGTCAATGAATTGCGATGGAACTATCGCCCACAACTTGCGATATGGATGAGCAGTACAGCTTATGCTTCCTTTCACTTCATTAAACCCTGGTCAGAAATTCTGCGAACGCTGCCTAGCTTTCCGGGATTGTTGCTACTGGGTCTAACGCTCGGCTGGGCGAGGCAATTTCATCAGGGACGCTTGGGATATGCGATCGGGCTTCATGCAGGTTTGGTCTGGGGCTACTACATCATCAATGTGGGGAATTGGGTGCGATACTTGGATCGAGTTCCTGTTTGGGTGACAGGGATCGATCGTAATCCACTCGCGGGGGGCATGGGGCTATTGTTTCTCAGTGCGATCGCACTAAGCTTGCGCCTCAAGTACTGGACTTAAAGCATACGTATTTACACAACCAAGATGATTTCAGCATCGCTGCTTATAGGATCGTGATTTAATCTCAGCAAGTTTGTATGACTAAGTTTCTATCGTCTTCGACTCGTCGATTTGATTGGGTTCATTCACGAGTCCAAAAGACTGCTATCCGACGCAAACGCAAGGCAGTGATTCTAATGTTGCTGACAGCACTCATTCTGTTGGGCGGTTTAGGCGGTCGCTTATTCTATGTACAGATTGTTCAAGGAAAGTACTATGCTCAACTTGCCCAACAGAATCGGGTTCGACTAATTTCTACACGAGAAGAACGAGGAAGAATCTTAGATCGTAAAGGTCGAATTTTAGCAGGAAGCAAGCTTTCCTATTTAGTAGCGCTTCAACCGTCTGCTCACAAGCCAGCCGAATGGAATACGATTCTGAGTCGCCTCTCTAAAGTTCTGGACATTACGACAGATACCCTTCAGCAACACTTAAAGCAAGCGGCAAATCGTTCTCAATGGGCTGTTGTGGTGAAACGAGGAATTAATGCCGCTGAAGTGACTCGAATTAAGGAACAACTCAGCAATTTTCAAGGCGTTGAGGTGCGGCAGGATTTGATGCGCGTCTATCCAAATGGAACATTAGCGGCTCATGTCTTGGGATATGTGGGTGAAATTGATGCTGAGACGATGAAAGCTCGTCAGAATCAGGACTATCATTTTGGCGATCTGATTGGTAAAGCAGGCATTGAAGCGGCTTATGAATTACAACTTCGGGGGCAACAGGGAGGGCAGCAAGTTGAAGTGAATGGAGTTGGGCAAATTATTAAGAAGTTGGCTGATAAACCTGCTCAACCGGGTCAAGAAATTCAACTCACGCTGGATTTAGAGTTGCAGAAAGCAGCAGAGACGGCATTAGGCGATCGCGTTGGTGCGATTGTTGCACTCAACCCTAACACTGGTGAAGTGTTAGCAATGGCGAGCCGTCCTGATTTTGATCCCAATCTATTTACTAAGCGGATTAGCCCGCAAGCGTGGCAACAACTTCAAGCAAAACAGTTTCCCTTCGTCAACCGGGCATTGCAAGCCTATCCGCCTGCCAGCACCTTCAAAGTGATCACCGCGATCGCGGCATTGGAGTCCGGCAAATATAGTGCGAATACCGTTCTGGATACCTATCCTTATCTTTCGATCGGCGGTAGCCAGATTTGGGAATCGAATCGATCGGGATTTGGGCGAGTAGGATTTGTAGATGCACTGGCTTGGAGCAGCAACACCTTTTTCAGTCAGGTAGCCGTCGGAATAGGAGCTTCACCCATTCTTGACTGGGCAAGACGATTTGGAATGGGACAGAATACAGGAGTTGAACTATCAGCAGAAGAAGCACATGGGTTCGTGCCTGACCCAGATTGGAAACAAAAGCAACTGAAAGAAAGATGGTATGCCGGGGACACGATCAATACCTCGATCGGTCAAGGAATGATGCAGGTAACGCCGCTTCAGGCTGCTATCATGTTCGCAGCCGTAGGCAATGGAGGCTACCGCGTTCAACCTTTTCTGGTTAAAAAGAATCCGGCAATTTCAGTACGACAGCAAAAAAAATCACTCAACCTCAAGCCTGAGACGCTTCGGGTTTTACAAGCAGGATTGCGAAGTGTCGTCAGTAAAGGAACAGGACAAGCACTGAACGAAACGAGGCTGCCACCCGTTTCGGGTAAAAGTGGCACAGCCGAAGACCCGCCACGTCCTACTCACGCCTGGTTTGGAGCTTATGCACCGAGCGATAAACCTGAAATCGTCGTCGTCGCCTTTGCCGAAAATGCGGGGGGTGGAGGTGGCGCGATCGCTGCACCGATGGTTCGTCAAGTGATGGAAACCTATTTCAAAACAAAGCAGTCTGACACCGGAATGGAGCGGTCGGAATAAATGCTTGACGCTTTGAAGATTGCCTAACTGGAGAAAGAAATAGACTCAGTAGATCGATAAGTTTTTAGATCCTTCGCCAGTCAAGCATTACAGCAGAGGAACGAGGTCTTTTGGAAACCTTGTTTGACCGCCCTTTCGTTAACTGGGAGCGCGTGTTTCGCGGCTGAAATTCTTTTCTATTAACCCAAGCTAAGTAGCATCCTTTAATCTATTCTCATGTTGTTCTGTTAACTCAGACACTCTGCCGTTTGTGACAAAGCCATCCAATCTTGGTTTAGTAGCAATGCAGTTCTATTATCTGAAAGAAGCGTCGCGATTCAGATATTAGAAATTAACGAGAAGAGCAGTTCCATACATAATTGCTAGACCTAAAATAAATCCAATCAGGCTGACGGTTGAGAGCCAATGGCTACCGGATCGATGAGCCGTCCGCATCAGATATGCTCCAACCTCCACCATCACTTGCAGGATCGCTCCGACTCCAATTCCTAAGAAAACGGCTGCCCAGTGAGGCGAAAAGGTGAAGGCTCCAATCCAAGTACCAATCACAGCAGGCAGTCCTGCTAAGGCGATTAAACTGAGGAATGTCGTGAATTTAGGACGTGTATCAACTAGAGGCGCAGCAATTCCGATTCCCTCTGTAATGTTGTGCAGGGTGAACCCAACGACGAGCAGCGAACCAAGTGCCGCTTCTCCGGATGCAAAGGCAGTGCCAACTGCCAATCCCTCCCCCAAGTTATGCCAGCCAATTCCCAATGCTAGATAACTTGCAAGTGCCTTTCCTTCTGGAGAATTGCCACTTCGTCTGCCGATCGCCAAAATTGCAAGGAACGAGATGATAGCAACCAGCCAAACAAGCGCACTGGCGGAGAAAGCACTCGCCGACTTTGTTGCAAGTTCTAATCCTTCTTCCAGCGTGTCTACGAGAAGAAATGCCAACATGCCAACGGTCAGTGCCAAAATGAACTTCATTCCCTGTCCGCCCAACTGCTTCAAGGCTGGGTAGAACAGCATTCCCAGAGCGACAGGCATGACTCCTACATATATCCCCAGCAGTGCGTACGCCAAAATGCGACTCAACGAAATTTGCGGCGTTGGTACAGCAACGGCAATCTCATGATCGAATCCTATTCCCGTATTGGTGATGAACCGGATATGATGCGTTTCATCGCGCACCCAAGGGTAGGGCAATTTAATCCAAGCTGTTTGCAATCGAGGTAATTCTCCTGGTGGCGTTTGGGTAAAGTTCCGATAAGCTCCGTCAACCTGAACTTGGGCAATTTGCATCGGTTCTGAACCACTAGCTCTCACGAATAAAGAAATGCCATTATCATCGAGCAGCGTTCGCTCTACGGTAAGCTTCTCAATCGGAGGGGCTGAAACTCCCAAGGGTTCAAGTGGATTGCTAGAGAGAAATACTCCGATCGCGATCGCCAGTGCAACGAGCGGCAAGACGATCCAAAGCAACGTCTTTTTCATGCCACCACCTCAAACGCGCTCATCCAACCGAGTTCCAAAAATTCTGACTGGTGGGCGTGGAACATATAAATACCTGGTTCATGCTCCTGAAAAGTAAATTCCAGAATGCCTCGCTGGGCTTGGCATTGCATGACCGTATCAACTGTTCGCAGCGTTGGTGTTAACGTAGTGCCGTGGTCGTAGTAATCAAAAAAGTTTCCGTGGAGATGGAAAGAGTTGATCGGGTCAAACTCAGTGACATTGATCAAATACACTCGTACTGGGCGATCGCGCTCAATCCGAATCGGGCGTTTCATGAATTCATGGGGAATCGTGTTGATAGCATAGAATTCGTTTTCGTCATCAAAATTGGTATCAAACGCATTCATCACCATCAGAAACTCCTGCCACTTCGCATTTTGTGGGCTGCCAAGTAACCGAGACTGAGCTTTTTCTGGTTGGTCAGGATGTCGTTTAGGGTCAGGATCGATAATAAACGCGCCGTAGAGTCCCTTGTGTAAGTGCCGTTTGAACGGAGCAGAGTGACAATGATAGAGATGACAACCAAAGGGTTTGGCATCAAACTCATAAACTACTTCCTGATTAGGATATGCTTCGAGCGTACCAGGAATACCATCTTGCCGTGCTGAGTGAATGCCGTGAAAATGAAGCGTGTGTGGATGAACACCTGGATTTTTGAAGCGAATCCGGACGCGATCGCCCTCTGTCACTCGCAGGGTTGGACCTGGAACACGCCCATTATATGTCCAGGCAGGATAAATGACTCCAGGGGCAATCTCAACTTCCCGTTCTGCAACTGATATTTCAAACTCTCGCAACGTTCTGCCATCAGGCAATCGCGAGACTTTTCCTACCTCCCAATCTGTCAAAATAGCTTGTGGTTCAAACCCATTACGGGAATTGTCCACATCTCCCATCGTCATACTGCCTCCATGCACAGGGGCAGAATGACCTGAAGGTGTACTAGTGTCCGCAGAAGTGGGAGTTTGGGCAAAGACACTATCGGGCAGAAGCTTACCCAGTAATGCCCCAACACCCAATACACTACCTCCAATGAGTGATCGCCGCTTGAGGCTCAAATCCATAATTCCTTCTTTTCATATTTCTTTCATAATTCCACAAATTAACGCACTTTGATTAGTTTCAGCCATTAAAGTTTGTAAGTGGAGTGGATTAGCAGATGCTCAGGTTTTATGAAACTTATAGCCATCGACCAGGCGGTATACCTCTATCTCTTGACTCAGTATTAAGATTCACTCGATTTTGTAATTAGGCTGCTTTGACCACTTAAGTCCTTTTGGAAAAGACCTAAAAATGGAGTTGCTTTTGCTCCAGCAATCGCATGAGTAGGGGAGCGATCGCAAAAATAGTCATGCTGACACAAGCCGTCATCACTGCCCCAATCGACGCGATTCCTGCTATCAAAGGACATAACCAGCAATGAATTTAGGATGTAGAACATTTACATCTCATCGTTAGGGAAGAAAAAATGAAGTAGGCGTTGAGCAGTTAACTTCAATCGCTTGAGCACCGACTCAATTTATTTGCTGATGAAGATTCATAGTGAGAGCATTGACGAACGCCTTTCGCTACGTCTGCCAGCAATTCATCCGCTAAGTCTAAAAGCTTCGCAATTCGCACATCGGCAAGCTCGTAGTACATAAACCGTCCTTGCTGCTCGCGTATAACTAGATCACAGCAGCGCAGGCAACTGAGATGATTAGACACATTGGATTGGCTAAGTCCCGTCTGGTGAACGATTTCGCTCACTGTCAGCGGACCGCTCCGCAGGGTGTTCAGGATGGACAGACGAGAGGGATCAGAGAATCCTCGAAAGAGTTTCGCCTTCAGATCTGCCGTTCGAGTGCAGGTAGTCATTTGCTTACTGGCGCAGTTTAGACCATGACATATTATCAGTCAGTGATACATCATCAATGTATCACTGACTGATAATATATTACATATCAGCATCTGCTGATACGTTTGACCTCAATAAAAACACGATTTTGAAGGGCTGCCAAGATGAACTCAGCTTCAGTACTGAAAACTCTACAGGCACAGATCGGTGGCATGGACTGTGGCGGTTGCGCTAAGACGATCGAAGCGACGTTGCAGCAACTTCCCGGAGTCACTGAAGCGAAAGTCAGCTTTGCCACAGAACGGCTCAGCGTCACTTACGACTCGCAGCAGGTGAATGAAACCGCTATTCGTGATCGTGTTACTGCATTGGGTTACACCATTGAACCTATTCCAAATCAGACCACGCAAGTTCAAGTACCATCGACTCAAACGCTACAAGCACAGGTCAGCGGCATGGACTGCGGTGGTTGTGCTAGAACCATTGCCGCAAATTTACAACAGTTGTCAGGAGTCACTGAAGCAACGGTTAACTTCGCTTCAGAACGGTTAAATGTAATTTACGACCCGCAACAAGTCAGTGAAATCGACATCACTAAGCGCGTTACAGATTTAGGCTACACAGTCGAAATAGATCGGACAGCAAATTCATCTGCTGATGCGGACGGTACAATCGTAAACTCGGCTGATTGTTTGCCATCTCGCAACTCTGATTTGGGTGGGTGGCAATTCTGGCTCAAAACTCGCCGAGGACAAACAGTTGTTTTGAGTGGTATTGGATTGCTACTAGGATGGATTGCAGAACGGCTACTGTCACTCCCGTTAGTTGCTCAGGGATTTTATGCGATTAGTTTGATGATTGCGATCGTGCCTATTCTCCGAGCAGCCTGGATTGCGCTCAAACTGCGTCGAGCCGATATGAACCTGCTCATGACTTTAGCAGCAATCGGGGCAGCAATTTTGAATCAGTGGTTGCAGGGCGCACTCGTCATTTTTCTTTTTGCGCTCGGAACGACGCTGCAAAATTTCACACTCGGTCGGACCCGCAACGCCATTCGAGACTTAATGGATCTGACTCCTGCAACCGCAACAGTGAGGCGGAGTGGGCAAGAGGTCTCTGTTCCAGTTGCAAGGATTCAGATTGGGGAAATTTTAACCATTCGCCCTGGTCAGCGCATTGCGCTTGATGGTGTTGTCATATCTGGTCTGAGTGCAGTTGATCAGTCTCCGATTACTGGAGAATCCCTGCCAGAAAATAAGGAGAAAGGGGATCAAGTGTTTGCAGGAACGTTGAATCAGACCAGGTTTTTAGAAGTTGAAGTCACGCATACGGCTAGCGATACAACTGTTGCTCGGATTGTTCATTTGGTTGAAGAGGCTCAAGAAAGTCGTGCGCCCATTCAGCAATGGGTCGATCGCTTCTCTGCCATCTACACCCCAATCGTTTTGGCTCTCGCGGCTGGCATCACACTGATTCCGCCGCTTCTATTTGCCCAACCATTTCAGCCCTGGTTCTACAAAGCGCTGGTGTTGCTTGTCATTGCCTGCCCCTGTGCTTTAGTGATTGCCACGCCTGTTTCACTCATTAGCGCGATCGGAGCCGCCACTCGTCAAGGCGTACTGTTTAAGAGTGGAAATGCACTAGAGACTGCCGGACGGCTCACAACATTAGCCTTTGATAAAACAGGCACGATTACTCAAGGGCTACCAGTGGTGCAGAAGGTGCAGCATCTAGGTTCTATGAGTGCCAACATGGTGTTGCTCATTGCTGCCTCACTGGAGCAACAGTCAGAGCATCCGCTGGCAAAAGCGATCGTTGTTGCGGCAATGGCGCAAGGATTAGATCTGGAAGCTCCAGAATCGTTTACTGCTGTTCCTGGTAAAGGAATTTGGGCGAAGTTTGGACAGGCTGTTTATTTTGTAGGCAATCGCCGATTGTTTGAGGAGCAGAACATTGAGCTTTCAGCAGCCGCTAAATCGCTGTTAGCTGAAATTGAATCTCAAGGTCAGACTCCAGTGTTAATCGGAACACAACAAGGATTAGTTGGGGCGATCGCCTTGGCAGATGGAATCCGACTTGAATCCGCAGAAGCAGTACGTCTACTCAAACGCATTGGACTCAAACGACTGGTAATGCTTACAGGCGATCGCTCTGCGGTAGCAAGACAGGTTGCTCATGAAGTTGGCATTGAGGAGTACCAGGCTGAATTGCTGCCTGAAGATAAATTGCAAGCTATTTACAAGCTACGTCGCTCTGGTGTTGTGGGCATGGTTGGAGACGGCATCAATGATACGCCTGCTCTTTCTGCTGCCGATGTTAGTTTTGCAGTTGGTAAGATTGACGTGGCGCTGGAGGCGGCTGATGTCGTATTGGTTGGAAATGATTTAAGACGTTTAGGTGATGCTATTAACCTTAGCCGTCGCACCCTATTAGTAATTCAACAAAGTATTGCTATTGCCCTAGTTCTGAACGCTACATTCATCATTCTGGGAGTTTTGGGTGTGATTGGACTCCCGATCGCAGTCTTTGAAGACATGGGATCTTCCTTGCTAGTAACACTCAATGCCATGCGTTTATTCAAGATTAAAATCAACGAAGCCTAGACGTTCCTGCTCCGGCAAAGAAACGATGTCCGTAATTCTTTTTGCGGTTCTGATTGCTGGACTTAATGCTTGATTGTATGAGTGGCGATCGGATGATTTTAGGATGCGGTAGTGACTTCAAACCTGTGTTGTGAGTTGGGTGCGTTGTCTTCTTAGTTTGAATCCCAGCACAAATCCAACCCCAACAACGTAGTCAATATGGAAGTTGCTGTCTACGTCGAATGCCGAATCCAGCCAGTAGACCTACAACAATCAACCCTGTGAAATAGACTAATCCAGTCAAGCGAACCTGAAGCGGAGGTGTTACCCCTTCAACTTCGATCGTTTGCTCAACTTGGAAGGGCTGAAACTTCCGAATCGCGTTAGAACTAGGGAAAACTTCTACCTCAATTCTATGTGGCGCACCATCAAAAAACTGCTGCTGCCAGCTAAATTGTCCGGTCGTATCATTTAGCCCTTCATAAGCAAAGGCATTCCAGTTGTTTTCAAGCTGAGTTGTTGTTACTTTTAGCTGGACATCTGAGACAGGCTGCTTGGTTTGGGAATCAATCACGTTCACTTGCAAGCGAGCAGGCTGACCGACGATCGCGCTTTTGTCTCCGGTTAATCGCATCTCAAGTCCTTGAACTTGTCTGACGGCTGAAGCATCTGATTTCGGAGCAGTTTCAGCCATGTGCGACATTGGCATCGACATCCCGGACTGTGCCATTTCTGCACTGACGTTGACATAGAGAAGCGCTGCGATCGCAACAATTACTGCCCCACTCAGCAACAATCGAACCCGTTGTGGCGCAATTTCTCCAGGCTGAATCAATTGCCGTCCGCCGATGATCCAGCCGCCCACTAATCCAACGATGAGTAGGACAGCGGCTAAAATGGCGAAATTGCGATACTTAATCCAGTTCTCAGGAATCGAGAGCGTTAGAGTTTGCTGAAAAGGTGTAAAAGCATTGGCGGTCTGTGGAGTCACATTAACTAATAGCTGGTAAGTGCCGCGAATCGGGAAGGTCTGCTGAAGCTGCACTTTGCCTTGGGGCGCGATCGCATCGATATCTAATAGCTTTGTACCTTCAACAATCGGAAAGTCTGTCGTAAACCAGGGAGTTTTAGACGGTGTGAGAATCTGTATACGGATTTTGGCATTGGTCAAAGGTTGACCGTTTGCATCGATCGCTTCGAGTGTGAGACGGGCAGGCGGTTTATGGGTTTCCGCTTCTGCCTCAAATGGAGCGAGTTGGGAAATGGACGGATCAGTTGTTAGGCGAATCGTTGATCGTGGAGTCTGAGAGAATCCCGTCACTCCATAGAACATCAAGCTCATTAGGCAAGTCGCGCTAATGAACGCAGAAAGCTTTAATTTTGGCATTACGACCTCACAAGTATTGTTAATGACAAGAAACCATCAGCGTGCGATGTCGAAGAGAATGCACCTTGTCATGAGCCGCTGGATATGTAGTGAAGTAGACTGTCCAGAGAATTAAAGCACAAAGCGAAACATAGAGCGTTGCTTGTACGGGCTTAGACAGCGTGAAGCAAACGGCTCGTTGAGAAAAAGACGAATGCGATCGAGTAATCATTCTGTACCTCGCAGATGAATTGGAACGTGAAGTAAATCGGCGGGCATCCTGGCTGATCAATCTCGAATTCATGACTGATTTACAGTTGCGGGACAGCGTTGGACTTGCACCAAACTTTCCCCTTTACTTCTGACGGCTGCTCCCCATCAGAACCGATCGTGTCTGTTACTTTAGCGCGATTTTGGCGATCGCTTTGATTTTTTAATTTTTCTTCGGTTTAACAAGTGCAATCGCTCCTACCTCTCTCGAATGGCAAGGCAACGGTTTTGATCATCCAACTCTTTAGAAGCATGAAACTCGTCTAAACTGGCGAGTCGCGACAAAAACGATGAAGCAATTACTGATGGAAATTGTCTAACCGACCAATTTCATCGGCATCAGCCAGTTTTGATGCTGATGAAATTGAATCAAAGCAATGCTCAAAATTCAATTGACCAAATGCCCGGAATTTCACGAAGATTTGAGAAAGCGCGATTTTCCTGACTAGCTGCGTGAATTTTTTAGTGGAAGCTGAACTGTAAACTGACTTCCTTTTCCTAGTTGGCTCTGAACTTGAATCTTTCCGTGATGTGCATCTACAATGGCTTGAGCAATTGCAAGTCCAAGTCCTGCACCGCCTGTGTGTCGAGAGCGATCTGAACTGACACGATAAAAGCGATCGAACACACGCGGTTGATCTTCTGCGGCAATTCCGACCCCTGTATCTTGCACCTGAATCAGTGCGGTTTGATCTTCAACCGACAATCGAACAGTCACTGTCCCTTCAGAAGGGGTGTATTGAATTGCGTTTGTGATGAGATTGGTAACCAGTCGGTAAAGTTGCTCTTCATCGCCGATGATATTCACGGGTTGATGAACGGTTAGTTGTAGCTTCAGTGTAATGTGAGCAGAAAGCGCAAATGCTGCTAACTCTTCGACTAAATCTTGCACAACATCATTGAGGCAAACCACCTGACGCTTGATCGGAAAAACTTTGAGATCCATGCGGGACAACATGAGTAAATCTTGCACGAGTTGAGAAAGCCTTGCATTTTGTCGTTCGATCGTTTGCAATGTCCCTTGTGCTTCAGATAAGCTCAGTGGCGTTGTCTCTAATGTTGCCTCAACCGTGGCTTGAATTGCTGCAAGCGGCGTTCTCAGTTCGTGAGCAGCATCAGCAGTAAACTGTTGAATCTGTTGATAAGAGTCATACACTGGACGCATCGCGATTCCTGCCAGTCCCCAACTTGCTGCACCGATTACTAGAATCGCGATCGGCGTTCCTAACAAAAAGAAGATTTTCAGGGATTGTAGATGATCATCATAGCTTTCGAGCGTTCGTCCTACCTGTAAATATCCCCAAGACTGTCCGGTTGAAGTTTTTAATTGTAATGAAACCTGGTGGTAGCGTTGTCCTTGATTGTCAACAATCGTTCGCCAAGGTTGCGTTTGAACTTGAGGTGTGGCTTGTGGAGGGGTATTCACTGTTCCTATGCGCTGCAAAGAGAGATTAAGAAACTGAATGTAGTACAAATCTTGAGTACTGACTCCTAAGACGTGAATATGTGACGACGGTGGCGGCGTTTTACATGCAGTCTGACTGCGGCAGAGACCGGGTAAAACCTGCTCAACGCGATCACTCAGTTCTCCCGGTTTGTCTAGGATCGGCTCTAAGCTATCGTGTAATGTTCCTGCGAGAGTTTCGATTTCATCGTCGATCGCAGTCCAATGCACCTGTGCTAAATGAAGATAGATAGCAATTCCACAACCGCTTAAAATTAATCCCATCACGCCTGCATACCAGGCTGCGAGTTTCAGACGAGTTCGATTAAACAGTTGGCTTTGGTGCATGGAATTGAATGAGTGCTGACCAAATGATAGCTTGATTTTAAGAATAAATTGAGTGACCGTATCGTTGAAGTTTGCTAACATGATGCGCGAAGATGAATCCAACTCTAAAGCTAACGCTGGAAGAGAAGCGTGATACCCTAAACCATTAAACTTCACGCTGCTATAATACATTGCTAGCACTGCACAAGCACCTGAAACAGCCTAGCGATTCTCAATATTGGCGCTATCAATGCAAAATAAAATCGGTGTGAAACGCTCTTTGTTTAGAACGAACGACAAAGACATCATTCAACTTGTACAACAAGCAGGATTGTTGTAGTAATTGGAATACCACTCGACCGTTTTCGCTAACCCCTCTTCTAGAGAGACTTTAGGCTGCCAGCCAAGCTTTGTAACTGAAGACTCTATGTTAGCAATGCGGACTTGTTCCATCGGTCGCTCAGGTAAGGCTCCAAATAAAGGCTGAATGCTAGGATTGACCAGTTGATTGATGTGATGCACAACACTAGAGATCGGCGTTAATGTTCCAGAGCCAAGATCAAACATATCGCCTTCTACCCCTGGCGCTTGTGCTGCTGCAATCAGACCTTCAACTACATCCTCGACGTAAATCCAATCGATCTGGCGTTGACCGCTACTGAGCTTCGGGGCTTCTCCTTTTAGCAAAGAGAGTGTAACATAGGGAATTAACTTGTCAAAATTCATTTGTGCAGGTCCATACACTAGAAACACGCGCGTTCTGACGATCGGTAACTGATACAAATGCTGAAACATTTGAGCATAAGCACTGCTTGACCATTTTGCAGCAGCATAAGGCGAGGACGGAATCGGATCTTCCCCTGCATCGGGTTCTTCTAACGATCCTGCTAACACAATTCTCCGTCCGCTAAATTCAGCCATTAGCGTCAACAAGTTTACTGTACTAACAAGATGGCTTTGCAATGTAGAAACGACCGCATCAACTCCGCGTGCGCCAGTGACATGACCTGCTAAATGAAAAATGGCATCCGGTTTTACCTGGGTAATAATTCGCTGCATATCCTCGAAGTTCGCGACATCTCCCTGTAACCACCGAATTGCAGAACTGGAAGATTGCTCAACGCGAGAGACACCGTAAACTTCTACTTGATACGCCTGAAGTCTCTGACAGAGATGCCGACCAATAAAGCCGCTTGCCCCAGTCACTAAAACCTTTGCGCCTGAGAGAGGGATTGATGAATTAAACATAGAAGGATTCAAAGAAAGAGGAGCTTGAAATTTTGCTGTTAGAGCCAGTGAGCAGCCCAAAGAAGTAGACTGCAATACAGCTAAATTCAAAGGCTTTGAGATGCGATCGTAACGAAGTAGTCTATTTCTGAGCTACCCCATTAAGTCTTAGCTTAGAAGATCAAAATGAAAATAAGATGAAATATAGGAGGAAAAAGAGCTTGCACCTAATTTGCTGTCCTTGATCTCGGATGAAATAGAGAAAACAAAATTGGAACTCAAAGTGAATGGTTCTCTTCTAAAGCACGATCGGGTTTTTCATCCTCGTTTCATCTTGATCCATCAGAATATGGACTGAAAGTTAATTGCATTGCTGATTTAGATGGCTAGTTCGAGCGAAGTTTTTATGAGTAAGATGGCTCTGAATTCAATTGACCTTTATCTACGAGAAATTGGTCGTGTTCCCCTGCTGACACCTACACAGGAAGTGGAATATGGTAAACAAGTGCAACTGCTTGTCAAGCTTCAGCGAGTTCGAGAAGATCTCGTACAGCGTCTTCACCGAAATCCTACTATGAAGGAATGGGTCTGTGCTGCTCACCTTTCTAGCAGCCAACAGTTAGACCAGATTCTGATCGAAGGTGAATCTGCCAAGCAAAAAATGATTGAGGCGAATCTTCGATTAGTGGTTGCGGTCGCAAAACGTTACCAGAAACGTCACATGGATTTGCTTGACTTGATTCAAGAAGGAACACTCGGTTTAGAGCGCGGCGTAATTAAGTTTGATCCGAGTCGAGGTTATAAGTTTTCTACTTATGCGTACTGGTGGATTCGTCAGGGAATTACACGGGCGATCGCATCTCAGTCACGAACGATTCGCTTACCCAGTCATGTCACTGAAAAACTCAACAAAATTAAGAGGGCACAACACGAATTAGCTCAGCAACTGGGACGGACAGCAACTCTACCTGAAATTGCTCAGGTTGTAGGTTTACCTTCCGCTCAAATTCGAGAATATCTGGCATTTGCTCGTCAACCTGCCTCGCTCAATCAGGTAATTGGAGTCGGAGAAGCAAAGGAGGTCGAGCGACAAGAACTATTGCCTGACGAGAGAATCTCACCCGATGACTACGTGACTGAAATAGCGCTGTGTGAGGAAGTCATTGATCTGTTAAAGCAACTACCTCTACAACAGCGTAAAATTCTAAGCTTACGATTCGGATTAGAGGATGGTCAAGCACTCTCTTTGTCTCAAGTTGGTCTGCGTTTGCAGTTGAGCAAAGAGCGTGTTCGACAACTAGAACGTCAAGCGCTAGTAGTCTTACGACAGTATGTAAGTTTTCAACCTCAGTGAGACATTAAACAAAACAGTGAAGTCAATAAGTTCTATTGCAAAGGGTTCCGGGGACGGCAAAAAGGCATGTTCTAGACCTGTGTATTTCATGCAAGAACAAAAGTAATTGTTCGCTACTCTTAGTTGTATAGTGCTTGAGCCTGTCTACTGTCCAAACTATGTTCTAGTTGCAAGCTCTTGAACTGCTTGGGCTAAACTATTGGATCGGTCTTTTGACTGGGTTGAATCTACGCCTAGCTTTTTTCGATTCAACGTCTACTCCATTCGTGAGGTGATGGACCTGCAGACCGTTAACTCTCCGAACGTAGATTGTAAATAGCGATAGTTTTTCATCGCTCTGAAAAATTCAGCTTCACACGCCTCGCCGTGCAACTCAATTACAATATTCTTGACAGTTGGTAGCCAGCCCTCTGTGTTCGTTGAGAACACAACTGCCTCTGATCCTTCGATGTCTACTTTAAGCAGATCAATTTGACTCGCTCCAGATTGATGTAAAAGATCTTCAATGCTGACCGCATATAAATCTGGCAATTGATCAGCTTGACACTCCTCGACCTGCACAGCCCATTCGCCTTCTGGACTGGGACAAACTTTTAGACCCGTCGCATGAGACCAGACCCCCGATTGAATTAGCGAGACTGATCTCTTGTAAGGTGCAAGATTCTTCTTACAGAGTCGAAAATTTTCTGAATCTGGTTCGACTGCAACAATGCGAGCATTTGGATACTGATTAAGCAGATAAAGTGATGAATAGCCAACATTCGCGCCACAATCAAAAATCAAAGCGGGTGGATCAATCTCTTTTAAACAAGCATATTCCTCTAGGAGGAAAATCTGGTGAAACACTTGATGATCAGTTGATCCGTACCTCAGAAAAACGGGAGCAGAGTAGCCTCTCAGGTGCAATTTTGCGAACTTGTCTTTGAGATTTAATCCAAGTCGCTTAAGTAAGGTTAGTATTGGTGCAGGCAGAGGCTTGTACAACAGTAATCCACGTAGTCCTGTTAATTTAAAGACACAGTAAAATATGTCAATCTTACGCAAAAGACTGTCTAGCCATGAGCTTGAACCTTGTTCTAGCAGTTTATATGCTCTCATTCGAGCTTCGTGTGTCAACATTGCTGCTTCCTCCTGATTAGTCATTAGAATTGAGCGGATACACAGATCAAGGCAGTATGCAACCGTATTTTGACAAGATCGACAAAATCTGTTGCCTTTATCGGTCTAGAACATCACCGGATTTCCCGTCTAGGTCATTAATTGCTCTCAGCATTCAAACGGTAGCCGAGTCCATAGACGGTCTCGATCGCATCATTTACGCCTTGATCTGCCAGCTTACGTCGCAGTAATCGCATTTGGGCTGCAACCACATTACTGGAAGATTCTGAGTTCACTGTCCATAGATGATTACGAATCTGCTCGGTGCTGACAATCTGATTCGCGTGTTTCATCAGATATTCCAGCAACTGAAATTCCTTTGCAGTCAAAATTACTCTCGTTGCAGTTTCTTGTGACTGTAGCACTAAGGTCGATGAACCATAGTCGAGCATCAGCGAACCGACTTGCAGATTTTGCGATTGAAGCTGGGGCGATCGACGTTGTAATGCTCGTAATCGGGCAAGCAGTTCAACCATACCGAAGGGTTTGACCAGATAGTCATCGGCTCCTGCATCGAGTCCGGTGACGCGATCGTTCAAACTATCTCGTGCCGTTAACATCAACACGGGAAGCGAACTCCCTTGAGCGCGGAGCCGTTTACATAGCTCAATCCCAGTCAGTCCCGGTAGCATCCAGTCAATCACTGCCACTGTATACTGCATTTGAGGCTGTGTTAGATAGCTCCAAGCCTCTCTACCGTCTTGTGTCCAATCGACGATGTAGCGATTGCGAGTGAGTGTTTTCTCGATCGCCCTGCCTAAATCGGGTTCATCTTCCACCAGCAAAATTCGCATTGCCCTGATTATTGATAGGTTTGAATTCGTGCTGTTCCGAGAGGAATTTCTTGAGCAGACCCAATCGTTTTACCATAGATTGGAAATAGCCAAGTACGTCCGATTAAATCAGAAGTTCTAACGTTGTTTAGATCAATTTCGATCGTTTCTCCAGCGGCGATGGATGGTGCAAATGAGATCGTAACCTCTTTCTCACCCAATGAGGTATTTGTATTGAGCGTTTTTCCAGTTGCATCAGTGACTGTTGCTTGACCAAATCGAATTTGTGCAGGTGCATTTTCAGGAACCTTGATACGAACCTCAGATAATGGAATAGCTCCAACTTGAACACCAATATGATAGGTGGCACGGGTGACTTTGACGCGATTCGGATACGCAGCACTATGAATCACGGTCTTTTCTTTTGAGATTGGCATCTGCGCGAGTGCAGAGGAAATGGTGGCGGTAAGCAGTACTGTAACTGCTGCGGTCAAGGTGAATCGTTGCATTTGTATTCTCCAAGCGATCGTAGAAACTTAACTGTTTCTATTTTCTAGAATGGCACTCGAAAGTGAAACGAGGATGAAATATGACGATGCTGATTTGAAAGAAAAGCCTGAAGCCTCTGCATCTAGGGGTGACTTCAGGCACATTGTCTAAGGTGTGTTACTAGCGTGATTCAGCTAACTGAAGTAACCAGTGTCACTAAAGCTAAAAGTATCAGCCGAAAGTGAAACCAGCATGAAAGGACTTCAGTGATGTCTCCCTTTGGAGAATCAGTTGCTAAAGTCGGGTGCCATAGTCATCAATCCGCACCACGCCAAGTGGAATGTCTGCATTGAGTCCGACGAGTCTACTCTCTAGCCCAAACAGCCAAATGCGATTGTCGGTCAGAGTACGAACATTGTCCATGTTGATCTGAATTGTCGTATCGGGTTCAACAGGTTGAGCAAACGCGATCGTCGCTTTCTGCCCATTCATCGTGAGAGTTACATCTAATGGTTTGCCTGCTTGGTCTTTCACAGTGATTTGCTGACTAAGGCGCAACTGTTCAGGTGCATCGATTGTTAGCGCCGACAATGCTCGACCCATAACGTGAAGTTTGAGAGCATAGCTTTTAGGCTGAAATCTTGCATTGTTCATGCTTCCTGCCGCGCTAACGACGTGGGGAACTCTGGTGTTTCCGGCAATTCCTGCGGCTTGAGCAGTGGGGGCAAATGCAACAGACGCTAATACCAGAGCGCCAGCATACATCAGTTTTTTCATGAGTGTTCTCCTAGTTTAAAGCCTTTAGAATCGTTGGTAAGTGATTCATCTGTTTACAGTTTGGCAAGTGAAAATGAAAACATGATGAAAAGATAATTAATACTAAAAAAATCAGTAGTTTTATAGAAAAATGACAAAAAAGCGATGCTTGTGACATCGCTAATGAAACACTTGTTAAACTGAAGCGTTACTTCATGATACCTATAGTTCGTCGATCGTTCGACTACCGCATTCCTCTCTCACAAATTCGTTGCTCTGCAAATGCTCTTTGCGCCATTGCACCAGCTGTAACAGGTTTCAGCAGACAGGTTGAGCGAGTGAATTCTGAGGTCGATCGCTGTTCGATCAAACCCTGCGAATTGTTAGAGGTAGGGGGTTGTGGCGCAGGTTGCTCTCCGCCTCGGTTGTGCTGCTGAATCACTTCCAAGCGCCGCGTTGCTGATTCTCCTGTTGTCCCATTTGCTGGAACAGGTTCTTTCGCATAAGCAGCAGAACCAATCGAAGCGATCGTCAGCATAAATGCAGATCCAAAAACTAATGTCTTCATCACCATTCTCCTAAATAATCGTGTCTGAAGTAGCAGTGCTTAGGTAGTGCTCGTCACTTTGCTACTTCTCGTTTGAGTCCTATTAACATCCTGACAGGCGATTGTGAAATTGTGATGAAAAGGAGCATCCAGAAGATGGAACGAATTTTTACAGGCTTTATCAAACCGCGTTAGCATTGCGACAGGATAGAGTTGCTGAGAGTACTTGTATGTTTTTTGCAGGTCGCTCATTCCGCCATCAAGCCCAGTATTGTCAGGGATATTACAAAGTGCAACAAAGTTCTTGACTCTAAAGTTAACTTGAAGCTTTAGCATGAGCAGAGACACTGAAAAATCGTTAACGTAAAGGGAAGCTAATTTCAACTGGAGTCCTACAATGAAAGACTTAGAACCCCAAATTTCTCCAGACCAGTTTCCAGAAGTGTTTGCGTTGGCGGCTCGGCTACAGGCGCAGCGGCAGCAGCAGTATTCTTTGTCAGAGCTAACCCAAATTGGCGCAGAAGCAAACATTCAGCCAGAGTTTATTCAACAGGCAGTGCAGCAGATTCAAGCGAAACAGACTCAAACTTGTCAGTGGCAGCAAGGGCTGAAAGCGGGGTTGATTGGTCTCGGTGTTGTGCTGGGTTTTGGGACGCTGTCGGCGGGCTATGTGCCCTTTGTCAAAGGTCATTGCGGCTCGATGATGCAGGCGAGAATTCATCATCAGGAACAGCAGTTTTAGTTGAAAGTAAGGTTAGGAGAAGTTAAGACAATGAGCCAGCCAAAATCCCCGGAACGCTCCATGAAGTGGATGACGATCGCAATGATTGCTTGTTGCGCGATTCCGATTGCGATCGCGCTGTCTCTCGGTGGCGGGTTGGGCGTACTCCTCGGTCGTTCTACTCAGCAATCGACTTCTCCAATCTCCACGAATTCAGCACAAAATCCGCCTCAATCTCAACCGAGTACGACAAAATCAGGTGTGTCCCTGCAACCCGCAGAGAATTGGCAAGCGGACAATCATGTTCATGGTTTAGCAGTGAATCCGAAGAATCCCAAAATTCTCTATGTTGCTACACATAATGGATTGTTGCAGCGCTCCGAAGCAGGGCAATGGTTCTGGATGGGCAAGCAACGGGCTGACTACATGGGCTTTACGGCTGATCCAACCAACGAGAACCGTTTTTACTCCAGTGGACATCCTTCAACCGGAGGCAATTTAGGATTTCAACTTAGTGACAATCAAGGGGAAGATTGGCAACAAATTGCTCTTCCCGGCGTAGACTTTCATGCTTTAGCCATTGCTCCCAGTAACCCCAATGTCTTTTATGGATTTCCCGCTTCTGGTGCCGAAGGAATACACCACTCAACCGATGGTGGCAAAACTTGGGTACAGACCCAGATGAAAGGGCTAGAAGCGGCTCCTTTTGGTTTACACGTTGATCCGCGTAACGCTGACCATGTGTTTGCAACTACTCGCGCAGGTTTGTATGAAAGTCGCGATCGCGGTGAGACTTGGAGCGCGATCGCTAGTACTCAAAATGCGCCGATCGCAGGGTTAGCGCTGTTAAATTCAAACAACACCGTGATGATCGGCTATCGTGTAGTTCAATCCGATCCGGGTTTGTACCGAAGTAACGATAATGGCAAAACCTGGGAGAAATTAGGAGCGGGCACTGAAGGACTAATATTGCAGGTGGCGATCGCGCCTAGTAATTCCCAAATCATTTATGCTGTTAATGAAAATAACGTAGTGTTTCAATCCCAGGATGGTGCTAAAACGTGGACACGATTAGGCTAGTATCGTTTGTGAAAACACAGGATCAGAGGCAAGTTCTCAACGACGGTCAAAATGCTAGATTGCCATTAATTGTCGTATGCTAAATCGTTGGTTCAACTTACCAGAGTGGAATGTTGGTATCTTCTCATTTCTGCTGAATTTTGTTTGGGAGATTCAACAAATGCCGTTTTATCAGATTCCGGCTGAGTTCTCTCATTCAGATATGATCAACGGATGTACGCTTGCGACCGTTGGCGATGTCGGCATTTCGATCGTGGCTTTTTGGACAGTGGCAGGAATCTCAAAATCGCGCCAGTGGGTTCATCGATCAAGGCGCTGGCAAATTAGCAGCTTCATTCTAGTTGGCGTTGTGATCACAATTATCTTTGAAGCTCTAGCGACCGGAGTGCTTAACAGATGGAAATATGGTACTTCGATGCCAACACTTCCATTCCTCGGAACTGGACTGCTGCCGCTATTTCAGTGGGTGCTGCTGCCGCCGCTTGTAGTCTGGTTTATCAAGCGTCAACTCTCTGAGCCTAAACATAGTCACTGAAGCTAGGGCGTGGTTTAAAACTGGTGTAGTCTGGCAAAAATAAGGCAGCAACTTAATGTGGCTGAGGCGCAAAGCCCCGAAACTTCCAGTTGAACGGCTTTGCCATCGTGCAATTGAAGTAACGAATGAAGGCTTGAATCTGATGCTTGAGATCCTCGGTTGAGGTAAAGTTGCCACGTCGAATGAGCCGTCTGACTAAGATGCTAAACCAACATTCAATTTGATTCAGCCAAGAGATATGTTTAGGCACATAGACCAAGCGAATGCGATAAGTTGAATCGCTCAAGAAAGCAGATTGCGAAGCCATCGAGTGCAGAATGCCAGACTTGCCCTTGATGCCCAAATCCAGGTCTAACTGGCAACAGGCTGCCACCAGTCGGACTAATGAAGCGGATTGATGGGTGTTGAGTTGATCCAGGACAAAAATCCAACTGGCTTCTGGGTTTATCTCAATCGTGTTGGCAAGATGGTTGGCAAAGTCGAATTCATTGCGAGTTGCTCCGATTGAAACTTGTCTAATGCCGCCCTGAGCATTCTGCCAATTTGTAATCAAACTCAGGGTTCCATGTTGAGTGTAATCAAACTCTCGGAGTTTCAGTTTTCGCTTGACGCATCGGTTGAGTGGGGACTGAGCGCTCCAAGGCTTGAATCCCAGTCATCTCATCAGTACTCACCAGATGATTGCCGTGTGCCGCGAATCCTGAAGCGTGTTCATACAACTGGCAGACTGCTTTGACCTATTGCGGGTCTTCACATGCTAAAGCCACAATTTGCACCACCTGCTCCAGATTAAATTGAGCAGGGGTTCCAGGTCGGGCTTCGTCCTGAAACATCACAAGAATGACGGCTCGCAGGGCTGGTTCTGCGTCCTCTGAAGACTTCGGTTTTACTTATCTGAGCTTGGTGCTCAAGCCAGCGCTGTCGCCAGTGGCGCACTTGCCACGATCTAAGTTCAATAGCTGAGTGCTCTCACTGTTCGTTCAGCCCCGCGCTGCCGAGAGAACCAGTTGCGCTCGGCGCACTAACCGATAGGGATTTGTCGTTTGTCGCACGATTTGTACTAACACTTGCTGTTGCATCGTACTTAGAACAATCACACTGGCTTTTGGGTTAGCATGGTAGATCAATTGAGACTGACCTTTTCACACTACCAAAACGTCAAAAACAACTCACAAAACTGAGGATTTCTTTTCGCTTTTCTGCACTAGCATCTTAACGGACGAATAGTTTTTTTGTCGAGCGCCTCGAAAACTGTCCGAAGTATTGTACTAAGTTACCAAAGAAAGGGAAATATCTTCAGGGTTAATTGCTCTAACTTTTTCATCACCATTTCATTTTCGTTTGTCAAGATAGCAAAAGGAAACGTTACAACGTTACGAAATGCTGATGACTCAGACACATCTCTTTACTTCTCAACCCTCAAAGACCTTGCCACCTAACCGTTCTTTTCTTGTTCCATCTCCTCTCTTTCCAGATGTGACAGATGCCCTCGGTATGGTTCCCATTGTTCGTTTGAATCGGATGCATTCTTTGTGCCAGCAGCATGATTTCTATCTCAAACTGGAGTCTTGTAATCCTGGCGGCAGCATCAAAGAGAAAAATGCAGCTTACTTAATTCGTGACGCAGAACAGCAAGGACTGCTGCATCCTGGCGGGACGATCGTTGAATCGAGTTCGGGCAATTTTGGGATTGGACTCGCGATCGTTGGCGCTGCTCGTGGCTATCGCGTCATGATTGTGATTGATACCAAAACGTCACCCACAATTCGGCGAATGCTGCAAGCTTATGGAGCAGAATTAGTCGAGGTTCCGTTAAGTGCAGCCGATGCTCAAGGATCGATGCAAGTCGCACGAATGCAAAAGGCGCAAGCACTGGCTTCTGAGATTCCGGGTGCTTGGTATCCCTGCCAGCATCAAAACCCGACTAACCCAAATGCTCATGCCTGCTTCACCGCACGAGAAATTGAAGCTGCATTCCAGGGTGCGCCGGATGCGATCGTCATTGGTATCAGCACAGCCGGACAACTCAGCGGCATCGGACGATTCTTTAAGCAGCGCTATCCTAAAACGCGCGTGATTGGGGTAGATGTTGCTGGATCAGCAATCTTTGGTACACCCCGTCATCCTTACAAAATGACGGGGTTGGGGCTATCCTTCATCCCACCGAACTTTGACCCACAGATGCTTGATGCGGCTTACTGCATCACCGATCAAATTGCTTTTTCAGTGTGTCATACCTTAGCTCGGCAAGAGGGCTTATTACTCGGTGCTTCAACCGGAGCCATTGTTGCAGCAGCATTAGCCGATGCTCAACAGTTTGCGACTCCACAACGGATGCTACTGCTCAATCCGGATCGAGGCGATCGCTACTTAGAAACGATGTACAACACAGATTGGTTAATGCAACAAAGCATTACACTCTTACAGGGAACTGAACTCACTCAAACCATTCAGTCCCTCCAGTCGATTCCTTTAACAGTTGTGCGCCGGAGCGAGGTTGCATGAAGTCTCGGTTACGGTTTAGCAAATTTTTGAATCCTGCCAGTTCACAGGCTTCAAGTCATTCTGAAATCACGATGGCTCAACTCTGGCGGGAGTTTTTGCCGCTTTCGCTCAGTGATGTGACTATGGCATGTGGCGATCCGCTGATTACAACCACGCTGGCTCACTTGCCGGATGCTCGGAATAATCTAGCGGCTGTGGGAATTGCAAAAGCCCTAGCGGTGTTTTTTGAAAGTCCCATCATCATGATCCTCCATGCCTCCAACGTCTTAGCGCCGACTCAAGCCTCTCGCAGGGCATTGTGGCAATTTGTTTTGGTGTCTGGCGGCGGATTGAGCGTGTTGTTAACCCTGCTGGGAGTGCCGATCGTATTTGAGGCAGTAGGCGATCGCCTCTTAGGAGTACCCAGTGAACTCTCTCCATTAGTTCGCCAAGTTTTATTACTCATGGGGGGATGGGCTTTCGCGATCGCGTGGCGACGCTATTTCCAAGGTTTGCTCATCCACGCAGGACACACTCAAGCAGTAGCACAGGCAAGCTTACTGCGTCTGGGAGCAGTCGGCTTAATCTTGGTTACTGGATTCATGCTGAAATTGCCTGGAGCAGTATTAGCAGGGTCAGCGTTAATGCTGGGCGTGATTGTCGAAGCGATTTCAGTGACCGTTGCGGCAAAGCGGCGTGGTGTGCTGCGACCACCAAACAATGAACCTGTAACAAGACCTATTGCGTTACCAGCGACTTTGCCGCAAGTTTGGAAATTCTACTATCCACTGGCGAATTCGATGCTTGTGGTTTGGGGTGGGCGGGCTTTGTTAATTAGTATCATCGCCCGTGCTCAGGATTCGACTCTCGCGATCGCAGCCTGGTCTGCCGCTTGGGGATTGGTGTTGGTGATTGCGAATTCAACTCGAATGGTACAGCAAATGATCATTAAACATCGGGGAAAAGTGAGTGATCGTCGTCTCTTGACCTTTGCGCTGACTGTGGGTGGAGTCTGTTCGGGCGTGTTGCTGTTGATGAGTACAACAGCCATCGGTGATCAAATGATTCAAAGCTTTATTGGCAGCGATCGCGCGCTCGTGGATCGCATCAAGCCTGTATTACTGTTTTGTTCTGGAATTCCACTCCTCGTTGCATTGCAAAATGCCACACAAGGTTTTCTGGTGGGAGAAGGGCGCACTGGGACGCTGAACCTCGTGACTTGGATCGGAACAGGAGCATTGTTAGCAGTTGCAACAGTTGCAGTGCAGTCGGGCATGGGTGGAGCAATGGCAGCTGCGATCGCAATGGTGGTCGCAATGCTGATCGAAGTCTCTTGCCTTCTACTCAAGCGGAAGCAGCTAATTTAGTCGCACTGAACGCTGAGTACGACTAATAACAGAGTAAAAAGCCTGAAATTTCTGAGATTAACTATTTTCAGGCTTTTTCATTCAAATGAGAGCCTTCATATTACCTAATTCCATCCTCTATCTTATCGAATTCCGGCTGAGTTCTCCCACTTAGATATCATTAGAAACTGTACGCTTGCGACCGTTGACGATGTCGGCATTTCGATCGCGGCTTTTTGGACAGTCGTGGGAATTTCAAAATCTCGTGTTCCATCAACCGAATCGCTGGCAAATTAGCAGCTTTATCCTAGTCGGCATTGTGATTGCAATTATCTTTGAAGCTTTGGCAACCGGAGCGCTCAACAGATGGAAATATGGTACTTCAATGCCAACACTTCCATTTCTGGGAACTGGGCTGTTGCCGCTACTTCAGTGGAAGTGCTGCCGCCGATCGTGATTTGGTTCGTCAAGCGTCAACTGTCTGAGCTTAAACAGAGGAGCACGAGTAAAATTTTTACCTAGCTTTGTCTCATTGCCTAAGTCGTAAAGCGTTCGGCTTGTAGAATCTGGTACAAATTAACCTTTGGCTCAACCAAGCAGGTATGTCCACTGCGCGGCAAGACAACCACTTGAGCAGCAGGAAAAATTTTGTTTAGACGTTGAGCTTCTGCAACTGATCAGACTGTGTGAAAACTCAGAAAGCTGCGCCAATCGGAATTTTTCTTTTCTTGGTGAGACTCGATGACATTTCCCCATCAACAATTATTCCTAGCGGTCTGAGATCAGGGATCTCCCATTACGAATCCTACTCATTTACCGTTCTTTTTTCTTGCTAACCCGGCAAGCATCGCTTCAACTCCTAAAATGTTGAACACTCGTTTCAAGTTGTAGCTCAAAATCGATAAACTCATCTCGCCCCTAACCTTGGTTAGCCCACGACACAAGAAGTAGCCCTGATTCATTCCTCGTTTCAGCGTTCCAAACGGATGTTCACTCATCTCCCGTCGCTGTCGCATGATTTGCGGATTCGCTTTCAATCGCTCCCGCATCTCCTCCAGTAAATGCTCATCTATCCAACGCGAAATCTTGCGTCCTGCTGGGTTCGCTGTGCAGTGTTCTCTCAGTTCGCAGGCTCGGCATACTGAAGCCGACCGCTTGTAGTGTCGCTTCAGTCGCCCTTTTTCGACCGACTCATACCGAAAGGTCAATCGTTCGCCTGCGGGACACTCATACTCGTCTGCTTGAGCATGATAGGTAAAGGCTTCTTTGGTAAAGCGTCCGAGCGGACCATTCTTCGAGGTCGGAGGCTTGGCAACATAGGGAGTCATCCCAGCATCGACGCATTGCTTCACATTCTGAGCATCATAGTAGCCCCGATCTGCGACGGCTTCGATTTCCTCAACCTCCATCGCTTCCTGAGCTTGCAATGCCATAGCTGCAAGCCACAATTGATCCGTCACATCATTCGTTACCTCATGCGCCACAATCAGCTTGTGCTTTGCATCCACGACGGTCTGCACGTTATACCCGACCACTGTACCCGTTCCTCCGACCATGTAACGGCTGTCCGAGTCGGTGAGCGAGATTTGGGTCTCTCCTTGTGCAATCATCTCGGCTTGAATCGCTTCGTGCGTCGCTTTGCGTTTTCTGAGTCGCTCGAGTTTGTGGTGGAGTCGCTCCGTTTTTTCAGGCTGTACGGCTGCCATTTCGGCATCCTGTTGCTCCAGATCTTTCAAGTAGCGCTCAATCTCTTCATCTACGCCCTTGAGAATGGCTTGAAGTTTTGCCATACCAAAGTTGCGGTCTCGACTGTTGACTGCCACAAACTTGCTGCCATCGATGGCAACCAACTCACCCCCGAACAATTCCAATTCTTTGCATAGCTTCGTAAACTCCCGGCACACTCCGCGCAGGGCATCGCTGTGAACTTTGCGGAAATCTGCAATCGTTTTGTGGTCGGGGCGCAATTGCTTCAGCAGCCACATCAATTCCACGTTCCGATGCGTTTCTCGCTCCAAGCCTCGACTCGAGCGGATGCGATTGAGGTAGCCATACAGGTAGAGCTTGAGCAGATCGCCAGGATGATAACCGGGTCTCCCTTCCACCGCTGCTGTGGCTCGTTCAAACCCTAAGGCGGCTAAGTCCAGTTGATCCACGAACGCATCGAGAAAGCGCACGGGATTTTCAGCATCGATGTATTCATCTAAAGTCGGCGGAAATTGCACTTCGCTGTGCCGATTTTGCCCTTGAATATGAGGCATCGGGTTGACTCGTCGAAAACACTGTTCCAAGGTAGCTCATTTGTACTTTTTCTAGAGTTTTCACACAGTCTAACTGATGGCAGCAGTCGATCCGCCTGACTCGCAATCAGTAAAACAGGCTGGGTGAAGCGATCGAGGAGAGTTTGATCAATCCGAAACTCAATTAACTGTGATAGTCGATACTCAGCCGTTTTTTTCGGTGCAACTTGGGCAGCTTTCCAAAGGATTCGCAGCCTTGCCAGTGGAATGCGGATGAGCGCGGAGGTTAACCATAGGATGACGATCGGAGACAACCTGTAAAGCAGTGGTGGTGTCCAAGCCATCAGGCGTGGACTTTGCTTCAGCCAAGCAACCCGATGAAACGAAGAAGCACAGTTAACCAGAATCAAGCGTTTCACTAAATGCGGAGCGCGTTCGATCAATTTCAAGGCAAGACAGCCTCCTAATGATTCACCACATAGATAAACGGACTGTCGCGATACTGTTTCTAACTCTGCTTGAATCAATGCGATCGTGCTTTCTGTCAGTTCCTCCCAGGGCATAAAATTTTCAGGTGGAATCACAAGACAACGAACATCGAAGCCCGCTGCCAAACTTTTGGTTTCAAGAGAAAGCAACTCTTTGCCTGTTTCATCCATTCCAGGTAAAAAAACCAGCAATGGATGCTTTGAGTTTGAGGGATGAGGAGCCAGGAAATAGAGATCACGACTAGGTTCGATCATTACATTAGCAATTCGTTTGTGTGCCACTAAATTTTAAGCGATAGATAATTTCAGACATCGAGTTTTATCGTACACCAAGCATTTTTATGAAACTCTTTCCTTCTCTCACTTGCAAGCTTTTGTTTTGTACCGAGGCTTACGACATCTCCACATAACGAAACCTGTGGCTAATAGAATAGTGGGAGCTAAGCCAACAAAAACATAAATAATCCGAGTGGGTAGCCCACCAAAAGTGCCGAAATGGAGAGGTGTGAAAGCGTCTACAACCTGATCGCCGAGGCGAAGATGGCGCGAATCTCTCACTTGTACTACTTCGCCTGTATAGCGATCGATGTACACTCGGCTACGAAATAAGTCGCGCTCCTCTGGAAATTGTTTGTTGATTTGAAACACACCATCGGAAGTAGCGGGTAAGTTGACGTAGGTAGTTTTAGTTCCGGGGAGTGCAGCATCTGCACGCTGTAGAACCTGCGTTAGCGTTACGGTCGGGGTATTGGGGATGAATTTAGATGTTGCCTCGATTGGTTGAGGGGTAAAAGTAGCGGCATAAATGAGTGGATCGACTTGAGGATAGAAGTTCCATCCAAAGCCTGTAATTCCAGTCAAAGCTAAAAAGATTGCCGCAACTATTCCGATAACTTTGTGAATATCAAAGTTGACGCGCTTGATATGCCCATTCCATTTAATCTTGAAGCCTGAAATCAGTTTGCGCCAACCCGACCACAAGCAGATTCCAGTCAGGCTCAGAATAAACAACAACAATGCAGCAATGCCCGCGATCGCGATTCCTGCATCTCCTGCCGCTAAAGTATAGTGAAACATCAAAAGAAACCCGGTCAGCGTGCGATCGCGAATTCGCTCTCCGATAATCTGTCCAGTGTAAGGATTGACTAGCACTTCTAGATCGGGTTTGTTGGGGGACTCGATTGTGACTCGCATTGCATCATCAGGTGTGATGGGGGTGTCGATGCCACGAACCGCCCAATCGGGTTTAGCAGATTTGATTTTATCTACGACCGATGGAATCGAAACCTGCTGCGACTGCGGCACGATGTTGCCAAACTGAGCATGAATCAAAGCGCGATCGAGTTCAGGTTCAAAGACGAGCAAGCTGCCCGTTAGCCCAATTACAACTAGAATCAGTCCAACGGCAAGCCCAACATAGCGATGCAGAGTAAACACTAATTTGCGGAGACGTATAGGCTGCATATTGATGATCTTCTAGAATCAAAAAGTGAGCGAGAACGAACCGACAACCGTAAGCGGTGCACCAGGAGTAACAGTGGTTCTGCCAATTTCACTGGTTTCAAAATAGCGAGTATTGAATAAATTCTGGAAGTTAATTCCAGCCCGCCAGTTTCTTTGTCGATAGAAGATTGCAGCATCTGTGCGGAGGTAGCTGGGCAATTCAAAGCTGTTGTCTAAATCACCTGCTCGATCGCCAACATAAAACAAGCCGAGTCCGAATCCTAGTCCCTTCAATCCACTACTTTGGAGTTCATAGGTTGTCCATAAACTGGCTTTGTGGCGCGGAACATTGTTGATCGTGTTGCCAACGGGTAGATCATTGCTTTTTGTAATTTCGGCATTGGTATAGCTATAAGATGCAATCACGTTCCAGCCAGGGAGCAGTGTGCCTGCAACATCTAACTCAATTCCTTGACTGCGCTGTTCTCCGATCGCAAGACTGAAGGCTTGATCGTTTGGATCAGTGGTCGCTACATTTGTTTTAGTGATTTGGTAGGCTGCAAGCGTTGCGGTAAATTGCTGATTGAGTTCGGCTCGAACGCCAACTTCATATTGAGTTCCGCGTGTGGGTTCGAGGAGTGAGCCATCTGCTTGAACACCACTGTTAGGTGCAAACGATCGACTGTAGCTTGCATAAAGCGATATCGGTCGAATCGGTTGATAGACAAGCCCAATTCGAGGACTAAAGGCTTGGTCTGCTTGCCTTGTTTCACTATTTGTTAATTTGTCTCGCAATCGTTGAGAAATTGTGTCAAATCGTCCGCCTACTAGCAGTTTGAGATTATCGGTTAAAGCAATCTGATCTTGCAGAAAAATTCCGAGTCCATCGGTTGTCGTCGCATCGTCTCGTCGCAACTCCAGCTCTGAGCGGGACGGACGAGGACGTGTGTTGTAAATTAGGTTGAAAATGTTGATGTTGGGCGTGAAGCGATCGACAAACGTAGCATCAAAGGCATCGGGCGGTGTGGCAAAGAATCCTTCCAATGTGTCGCGCTGCAAATCAAATCCTAACAATAGCTGATGATTGATCGAGCCAGTTTTGAAGTTACTGACTAGATCGGTTTGCATCAAAAAGACTTTAAATCGGTTGGCATTGTCGAAATAAGCCCGCGATAGTTCTCCGGTTGTTTCATCTAGCCCGATCGCAGTTGCACTTTTCACCACTTCGTAGGTGTCTAAAAATCTAAAGGCATTGCGAATTCTGAGGTTGTCATTAAATTGATGCTGTAACTGATAGCCAATTCTGAACTGGTTCACATCTCGAAAGTCGCCCCGTTCGCCCAAAAAACGGTTAATTGGAATATCCGCAACGCCTGCTCCAAAGGCAGGAATGCCACGATCGAAGGTGCGACGATCGTAGAGGTAGCTGGAATTGATTGATAGATCAGTACGATCGGCAATCTTCCAACTCAGAACCGGAGCGACGAAAACACGCTCACTATTGACGAAATCACGAAAGCTACCTGCATTTTCATAGGCAACATTCAAGCGATAGCGCACCGCTTTATCTGGGGTTAGCGGACCAGAAAAATCAAAGCTAGGGCGGTAAAAACTGTAGCTGCCGATCAATAAATCTGCACCGTAGAAAGGCGTTGATAGCGGTTGCTTCGTCACAATATTGATCACGCCTCCTGGCTCAACATTGCCGTAGAGAACCGAAGCCGGACCCTTCAAAACTTCAAGTTGCTCAATATTGGCAAAGTCCCGCAACGTCTGCCCACTTCCTGCATAGCTGTCTCTGATTCCATCGGTCAGCGTTGTTGCATCATTAAACCCGCGAATGTTAAAGTTTTCCTGCGTTCCACCAAAGAGATTCCCCGTAAACACGCCACTCACATTCCGCAGTGCATCGTTTAGTCGCACCGTTTTCTGGTCTTCTAGAACCTGTTGTGGAACCACCTGAATCGATTGGGGAATGTCGCGCAGAGGAGTATCGGTTCGCGTTGCAGTCGAGGCGCTCGGAACTCGGTAAGGACTCGATCGACCCGTCACGGTAATTTCTTCTTCATCTCCTGAATCCGAGGCGGTTACGGCTAGCACGGCTCCATTGGAGCTAGGTTTGACGCTAATAGTCGGAACTTCTCGATCGCCTGTCACTCTGATTTCGACTCGGTTTTCAGGCTGCTGAGTGACCGTGATGCTGGTAATCCCCGCGATCGGGTCTTTACTCGAAAATGAGTTGGCGTTTGGGAGTGCCAACACTGCATTCTCAATGGCAGCAACAAGCGTTTTCCCATCTTCCTGAGTTTCTGCTTGCAGGGTTGCACCTGTTGCAGTCTCCAAAATTACTTCGGTTCCAGAAGTGGTTCGATTTAGTCGAACACTTGTAATTTGAATCGGTGCGATCGGGGAAGTTGCATTGGGAACTTGCCCTAACCATTCCTTGACCGAAGTTGCTGCTCGCGGGATTTCTCGAATTCCTCGAATCGGTTCCGTTCGATCGCGCTCTTCCGCCCATCCAGGAATCGCAATCAGCAAACTAGACGTAACGACTAGAACTCCAAAAAATCGATCCATTCTCTCCCCACACATCTCTTGTAGAACGCCTTGCTGAGAATTAATCTCAACATTTGTGTGAAGAGTTTAAGTAGTTTTGACACCAAAAACTATCTAAAAATGAAGGTAGACTATCCCAAAACGGCGAATCACGATTCAATTTACGGCTTTTTTCCTTTCAAACACTCGCTCGGTGTAATCCCAAACCGTCGCTTAAACGCCGCCGCAAACTGCCCAAAATGCGAATAGCCCACCGCGATCGCGACTTCCGACACCCGCCTTTTGCCATCGCTGAGCAACAACCTTGCCTGTTCCATCCGATATTGATGCAGATATTGAAAGGGCGTTACGCCAAACGCTTTACGAAATCCTTGTTTTAATTGGTAATGACTCAATCCAACCAGTTCTGCGAGCATCAGTTCTGAAGGGGGATGATCAAGCTGCTTCTCTAGAATTTCTTTCGCTTGCTGAACGCGATCGCGAATCTCTCGTTCTAATCCATTGATGGGTTTAGGAAATGACTCTGCTTCAACTCCCTGTTGCAATTGCAGCGCCATCAGTTCCAGGACTTTGCTTTCTAAATACATCCGCTTAATTAAGCCTTCAAACGGACATTGCAAAATCTGTTGCAATGCCGTTTGCATTTGTGATGTGATGATCCCAGCGCGAGTAAAGTATTTTTGATCGTATCTTCTAAACAAGTGCTGCATTGAGCTTGGAATTTCATCAGAATGAATTCCAACGAATGCCTTGAAAACTTCTGGCTCAATATGCACCACAACTTCTTGCTGTTGTTCATCGGGCGCAGGTTCACATAGCAAACTCGGAGCCATACCGCACCCACAGATGATCGTTTCACCTGGATGAAACGATTTATATTGAGTTTGCCCACTCCCAGCAAGCTGAAAGCCAAACTCTAAGGGATGCTCGCACTCAGATAACGCAAGGCTAACAGGTCGATGAAATTGATAATTAGCAATCTGAAGTAAGAATCCTTGACGGAGTTCAATGTCAATTTCTTGCCCTTCAGCCAATACTGCTGGATACCGAAACACAGTTTCAGAATAACCACTTTGAGTATCAGTTGTCTGATTTTGCTCTACATCCTGAAATAATGCAATGTAGTCTTGTTCAGAAATTTTCATATCTGCAACTCCTGACCGCAAAAACTCTGGATCAGCATTAAAAAATTGTATCAGTAAGGGATTGAACAGAATCGATGACGCAGCTCTCTTCAAAGGCATTCATCGCATTTACTTTGAGCGAAATGAGTGAACGTAAAACCAATGGCGTTAGCAGTTAGTAGAATCGAAAAACTTGAATAAAAGTATTCAGAAAGGTTGATTCAGGATTGCGATCGCTTACCCTATTATAAGCTCCCATACTGCTAACACTACGCCCAACTTCGTGAGCATTCTGCGTCGTAGCAGCTTAGCAAGTCTCTAACATTGCACTCCAGTTTCGCTCATCAAAGCATCACGCAAACCAGGAGGATCATCTGTGAACCACGATCATCGTCATCAGGAACCAAACCAACCCGATCCAGGGTATGTTGGGCACTTTGAACACGAAAAGCAATTAGAAAGAAACCTGCCTGATCCCGACCCACAGGGCGACCAGGGAGGTCACGGTAAGCATCCTAGCCATGATCAACACGGAGCGCACGATAAACACGCTGGACATAGCCCAGAAATCTTTAAGCGCCGCTTCTTCATTTGCCTGGTGCTAACGTTGCCTGTTCTCTATTTTGCGCCAATGTTTCAGCATTGGTTTAACTATCAAGCGCTTCAATTTCCAGGTGTAGATTGGGTTACACCCATTCTTTCGACAATTATCTATTTTTACGGTGGCTGGGTTTTTCTGCGTGGAGCTTGGTATGAACTCCGCAGCAAAATTGGCATGATGACGCTGATCGCTCTAGCCATCACCGTCGCGTATGTTTACAGTGTGGCAGTATCTCTTGGATTGCCCGGAGATTCTTTCTACTGGGAACTCGCAACCTTAGTTGACATCATGCTACTCGGTCACTGGATTGAAATGGCTTCTGTTCAAGGAGCCAGCCGCGCTCTAGAGCATCTCGCAAATCTAGTTCCGTCTGTCGCTCACAAACAGGTAGACGGACGTATACAAGATGTACCCGTTAGCTCACTAACTGAGGGAGATCAAATTCTGATTCGTCCCGGTGAACAAGTGCCGATCGATGGTGAAGTTATAGACGGAAACTCTAGCGTCAACGAAGCGTTTTTAACCGGAGAATCGCGCCCAGTCGTTAAAAAAGCGAATGATGAGGTTGTCGCTGGAGCCGTCAATGGAGAAGGAGCTTTGACGATTACAGTCACTCGCACCGGAGATAAAACAACGCTGAGCCAGATTATGCGCTTAGTTGAGGAAGCACAGGCATCTAAAAGTCGATATCAAACACTCGCCGACCAGCTTGCTTACTGGCTGACTTTGATTGCGATCGCAGTTGCAACGCTAACATTCGTTCTTTGGTTATCGATCGGAACAGGAGGATTAACATTTGCGATTAATCGAGCAGTGACAGTGTTAGTCATTGCCTGTCCTCATGCCTTGGGATTAGCAATTCCTTTGGTGATCGTCAACGCAACAGCGATGTCTGCTAAGAACGGTATTTTAGTGCGAAACCGAGAAGCGTTTGAACGAGCGCGAGGCATTCAGAGGATCGCTTTTGATAAGACGGGAACCTTAACAGAGGGACGGTTTGGAGTACAAAGAATCTATGCTGATGGCATTGATGAGCTACAAGCTTTGTTAATTGCTGCCTCTTTAGAATCCTTGTCAGAACATCCGCTCGGACAATCGATCGTGCAAGAAGCAAACAACCGCAAGATGCAGCTTGCTAAAACGAATGATTTTAAAGCAGTACCCGGTCAGGGAGTTGAAGGCATTGTGAACGGTCAGCGTTATCGGGTTGGAAGACCAGAATGGGTTGAGGAGTTAAAACTGCGATTTCCTTCAACACTACAAAAAGCACTGCAAGAGAGCGAATCTCGTGGTGAAAGCGCGATCGTCCTCCTGAATGATCAACAAGTTCTTGCACTATTTGGGTTAGCAGATCAGGTGCGAGAACGAGCAAAACAGGCGATACAACGCTTGCATGAGATGGAAGTTGAGACGGTGATGATCACCGGAGATGCGGAAGCAGTTGCAAAAACGGTTGCAGCGGAATTAAATATCGATCGCTACTATGCTCGTGTGCTACCGCAAGACAAAGCTGCGCTGATTCGACGATTAAAAGCTGAGAAGCCCACAGCGTTTGTTGGTGATGGGATCAATGATGCCCCTGCTTTGTTTGAAGCAGATTTGGGACTTGCGATCGGAGCCGGAACCAATGTCGCGATCGAGTCGGCTGATCTAGTCTTAGTGAAAAGCGATCCGCTTGATGCAACTTACGCGCTGAAGCTTGCAAAAGCGACCTATAACAAAATGACTCAGAACTTGTTTTGGGCGACCGGATACAACGTGATCGGAATTCCCTTAGCGGCAGGGATTGCGGCTCCGTTTGGCATTCTATTATCGCCAGCAGTCGGCGCAATCTTCATGAGTGTTTCGACTGTTGTTGTTTCGATTAATGCAATGCTGTTACGCCGTCTTCGTTTGGATGATTGAATGGAGTAGAATAGCCTTCTACTGAACTAGGTAGCATAAGTTACTCAGAATTAGGTTTATCTCCTGAAATTTTCTGAGTCATAATAAGAGCAAGAATGCCTCTAGTAAATTGAGCATTCTGCTTCTTTGTGCAAGGTTGCAAAATCGATGACTGAATTGTTGAATGTCGTTCGTCAGTATAAACAAGACCCGGAATCTGTATACAGCACTTGGTTTATCAACAACGAGGATCGATTGAAAGCGTTTCGATCAATTCGTCGTGGTGTTCTGACTGTGGTTCAAGATATCAAAACTGGAAGCTTCGGGAACGATTTCAAAGGCTCTTCACTAGAATTTGTGTTAACCTGCATTACCGAGCAAAAGCAAGTTTTTGAAGGAGCAGCCCATCCGTTCTATTGGAAGCCGAAACTTCGCATTCCTGACATCTACGAGAATGAAGCTAATAAAGTTGCCTTTGGTCAGTTTCTTGAAACTTGTTTGAGCACAACCAAAGAAGAGCAGCTTGTTAAGCAAATTATCAAACTATCAGAGAGAAACATTAAGGGGTTAGGACCTGCGGTTGCCAGTATCCTCTATTTTCTGCACCCGACCCTGATTCCGCCTTTCAATACTGCGATCGTCAACGGATTTAATCTACTCTTCAACGAAAAGCAGAAACTTGGTTCGTGGACAAGTTATTTGAAAATACGAGAAGTGATTTTGCACACAAATGCTCAGTATCGAACCGAGCTATCAACGGATTTAGGTGCGATCGCAGGTTTACTCTTTGAGATCGGCGCAAATAAACTTCTAATTGAAAGTAGCTCAGCACTAGATGATACACAAAAAACTAAGGTTGAGAAGTTGCTCAAAAAGCGACATGCAGAAGTTTTGTCAGAGCAGCAGGAAGAGGATTTACACACAGAAATGCAGTACCATCTTCTGAAAATTGGTCATGCTCTGGGATATGACGTGATTGTTGCCAGTAACGATCGCTCTAAAGCCTATCAGGGCAGCAAGTTTTCGTTTCTCTGCATTCCTTGTTTGCCAAAAATGGAGGCTGATCAAGACACATTTAACACCATCGGTTTGATTGATGTGTTGTGGCTAGAAAAAGGAACAAACCGGGTTGTGAGCGCGTTTGAAGTTGAGAAAAGTACCTCAATCTACTCTGGTATTCTAAGATTGAGTGATCTTGCTGTCTCATTTCCACACAATTTGAGAACACTCTTTTTAGTTGTTCCGAATCAGCGCGAGAAAGAAGTCATTCTTCAGCTTAAACGCCCGTCAATTAAACAGCAAAACGCACCGATTCAATACATCCTCTTCTCGGAGCTTCGCCAGCATTGCGATGCAATTTGTAAGTTTGGCACAGACCACAACGCGATGACCAAAATTGCCAAGATTGCATGAAGCATCTATGCTATTCATTCATCGTGCGATAGGTGACTACAGCAGAAGGTGATAGTCGATTGAGATAGCGAAAGATCCAATACTTGCCGATCGCATCAAGCGTCACTGGAAACGTAGCAATGAATAGCCCAATAAACTGCTTATTCTCAGGTAGCCCATAATGGCTTAAAACGCTGTTTAGAATTACATCCCAACCGTAAGATGAATGAAACCCTACAAAAATACCTGTAAATAAAATAATCGAAAATGCTTTTGCAGAATCGCTCAAGCCAGCAAGTAATTGACCTAAAAATCGCTTCAAATTTTTAAGCTGAGATTGACTTTTCAGGATGAGAATAAGAAAAACAGTCAAAGCTAGAAAATCCGCCGCAAGATTTTTAATAACTTCTATGTTTCCTTTACGATACTCTTCTGCTAAATCCACTGTTTTATTTTGCAGTTTTGCTTCCATTATCGATGTGGAGTTCTCTGACGCACCTTGCAAAAGCGACTCAAAGCGGAGACGGTTTTTATAGTTTTGCAGTTTTTGAAGAATTCGCTCTTCTTGAAATCCTTCAAGTCGAAATTCTACTTGTTGACAGTTCTCGAAATACTGAGACAATGGTTCAACGACTAGCGTCTTGGTCACTTGGTTCACCAGTAATGGAATCAGCAACAGCAATAAAATGTAGCGAAGAGCAGAAATTGTTTGATTTCGAGATACTTGAAATGTGGCTACAACTTCTGGTTCGCTGATGAGATTAAATCGCTGTTGTAGTTTACTCCAAAAATTTCGCTTCTCTTGTTTTCGGGAAGTGTCCCCTGATTTCTTCATCATATTACTGCGTTGCTAACCTTTCCTATGAGTTCTGGAGCGAAGACAACCGCTCTCTCAAACTCTGGTTATGTTGCAGTAGCTTAGGTAAAGCTGAGATCGCGTTAGCTCCTACGATCTCAGCTTTACCTAAGCTACTGCACGTCAACCCAGAAATCCGCCACAACAATCTTGCCGCCCCGATTAAACTGTCCCCATACCTTATACTTTCCGGGCTGTGGAAACGTCGTCATAAATGCCACTCGTCCTTGAGGCGCTCCCTTCATCGCATGAGCATGAATGTAATCTGCTCTGCTGAGGTCTTGAGACTGTTTGAGAATCACCAGATGCCCCTGCTCACCTAAATAGGGCTGGAGGTCTTGAATCGGCTGATTGTTCTTGTCTTGAAGATTGAATGCGATCGTCACTTCCTGCCCTGCTTTAACGGTTGGAGTCGAGAGCGATAGATCAACTTTTGTCGTATCGATCGTTTTACTGCGCTCTAGATTGATTGCTGGTGTTGCGGGTGGTGTTCCGGGAACTTGAGCTTTCATCAGCGAAACGGCTTCGGCTTTTCCAGCAGGTTTATAATCGCTGATTAGCGTATAAGTGCCTGCTTGCGGTAAGGCGGTTTCGACTGCAAACAGTCCGTTGCCCTTGTACGTCGGATGAAGGTGTTGAAAGACTTGTAAATCGTTGCTGACGACGATCAAGTGCATCAGCTTTTCTTGGAATGTGTCGAACTTTGAGATTGCTTTGCCTTGAGCATCTTGAACTGCGATCGTCAGTCTGCTTGGTTGATTAACGGTCAAGTTTCCGCTTGTTGTAAGCGCGGCTTGGGTTGTAGTTGCGTTTGCATTCGATCCGTGTTCACCGTGAGCATCGCCATGAGACATTCCCGGCATTGATGAATGCTCCATTCCGTTCATCTGAGTATGAAAGGAATGCTCACTGTCTGCGGTAGCAGGTTGGTTTCCTAACGAATTACGTGTTACTGCAATTGTGGCAACTGTTGCAGCAGTCATAAAACCAATCACACCGTAACGACGCATTTTCTTGCTCATCGATCGCTGAGTCATGAGAGAGTACCACTAATCAAATCAATCGCTGTGGGTGATTTTGTTCACCCACGGCTGCTCGTGTGTGAGACGAACTATATTCTTAGATTAAACAATAAACATGAAAACAGAATGAAATAATAAGCTACGAAGTTCAAAAAAGTCATGCTTTTGTAATGCGATGCAGCCACAAGTAGTTTTCACCTTCGGGCGAACACTTCGCTTTGACGAGTTCATTCGAGTAATGCAAGTTCTCACCTGAAAAATCATTGCGATATCCCGACTCAAACCACTCACCAAACGGATCGTTGACGAAGAATCCAGTTGAGTCATAACCTCGAACGACCATGATATGACCAAAGCTGGTAAAGTAACCGTGAATAATGCAAGCGTAGCCTTCTGCGATCGCTTTCCGAATGTCCCATAATCTTGCTCGCATGGTAAAGTCTACCTTCAGCCCATAAGCCCGACCCATTTGCGCTAAATCGTAAGGGTCCCAGCGAGACAAACCCTTACTTTCTAAAAACCGATACAGTTCATCTTCAAACTGAACTGCGTTAGTGCGTCGTATAATCTTGAAATAATCCATCACCATCGCATAAGATGTGACGTTGCAGGCTCCTCTAGGGTTCAAGGCATTATCTATCTGACTTTTGTGCGGAATGTTTAGCCTTTTTGTTTTTGGTAATCGGTAAAAGATTGAAGGAAGGGTGAGTTTAGGTGACTCAGGTTGTGTTACCTGACCCTGACTGTTAATTAATTGAATGTGGGGCTGGTAAACATACCAAGTGTTTCGTGGGGGATTTCCTAAGAACTCGTTGAACAGTGCGATTTTGAGATGATTTTTGTCGATCGCTTTCCAAGAATGGATTTCAAAAACTCTCCCTGCATTCACGCTTACTTTGTCTTGAGCAGACAGCTTCGATGAATCCAAGGTAGATTGCTTAAAAAAGGTTGTTTGGCTAACTTTTAGTTTCATAGACACTCCAGATCATGCAACGTTGCATCAAAAACATCTGTAAAGCCAGCATCTAACAACGCGCCAGCTTTACAGATGTTTCTAAATAGCGGGATTCAAGCTGCCAGCCTTACAGCTTGAAGGCATACCGAGCATTCACTTTCTCGCTACCAATCTCAGACTGCACAGCGACTTTATACTCTCCTGCCGCAGCACTGGGTAGTTTAGCTGTATAGTGCTTTCCATCTGCGTCGTAAGTCATGGGAACGGATTGTTGGCTTCCATCGGGAAGTTGTACCTGTGCAGTGACTTTCGCGTTTGGAATCGTTTCGTGATTGTCGCCTTTCTGCACAAATAAATCTAGGTGAGTTTCATTTCCTTCCTTTTCAGGCTTGAGTTCCAAATGGTAAGCACCAGACTCAACCACAATTCCGCCCCCCGCTTTATGGTCAGCATCATGATTGGCTGAAGGAGAAGAACTTGCAGCAGGACTATTACTTACAGCAGGACTATTGGCTGGCACACTCGCTTGGTTGCCACCACTGCTACACGCACCGAGAAACAGTAGACCTGCGCTACCAGCAACAATCAAAAAGGATTTCAGCGTTTTCATGGTTATCTCCTGAATTTAAGATTCTGCAACATTGAGATGAGAAACACGATCGTCATTTTCAGCGATCGCGTCGGACTGTTTTGGCATCATAAACTTTCCGAAGAGTGAATACAAAGCGGGAAGCACCAGCAGCGTTAATGCAGTAGACGTGAATAGTCCTCCTAGAACAACTACGGCGAGCGGCTGCAAAATCTCTTTGCCTGCACCCGATCCAATGACCAGTGGAACCATGCCTAATGCTGATGCAAGTGCGGTTAATAGAATAGCAACTAATCGCTCCATTGAGCCTTCCACAATCACTTGCTTAAGCGGAATGCCTTGAGCTAATTGCTGGTTGTAGTTATCGACTAACAGTAAACCATTCCGAGTTGCGACCCCAAACAGCGTAATAAATCCGACCATTGATGCAACCGAGATAATTCCGCCAGTGACCGCAACAGAAATCACACCCCCAATCAATGCTAATGGCAAGTTGATCATAATCATCAAGGTTGCTGGAATTGATTTCACAGCGAAGTAGAGCAGGACTGAAATGACCGCAAATGCGGCAAGACCAGCAATGATTAGGGTTTGAGTGGCTTGTTCTTGTGCCTGGAACTGTCCCCCAAATTCGACATAGTAGCCGCTAGGGAGCTTGACTTGTTTCACACGATCGCGTACATCTTTGATCACTGATCCTAAATCTCGCCCTGACACATTCGCAGAAACGACAATTAAGCGCGAGACGTTTTCTCGATTGATTGTACTGGGTCCTTCGCCATAGACAACTTTTGCCAGTTGAGAAAGCGGAATCTTTTGATTATTCGGCGTATCAATCAGTAAATTGCCAATCACATCCAAGTTATTCCGATATTGCTCTTGCAACCAGACCACTAGGTTAAAGGTTTGTTGCTTCTCTAAGACTTGTGAAACAGTCCGCCCATTCAGTCCAGTTTCGATCGTTTCTGCAAGTTCTCCGATGCTGAGTCCGTATCGGGCTGCCGCTTCACGATCAAATTGAATTTGCACCTGTTTGACTGGAACTTGAGGTTCAAGCTGTAAATCGACCAAGCCTGGAATGCTGCTCATAGCAGATTGAACTTCCTGCCCGACCGTCCGAAGCTGATCGAGTTCAGCCCCGTAGATTTTGACGGCGATCGCGCTTCTCACTCCTGACAAAATCTCATCCATCCGGTGAGAAATAAATCCACCAATGTTAATCACAACGCCCGGAATCTTCTCACCTTCTTTTCGCAATGCCTCAATCACTTTTTCTCGTTCTTTCGCACCTTCCTCGCTGATTTCAACGTCTAATTCGCCAAAGTTTACGCCTGCAATATCCGGATCACCCTGAGCAAAGCCAGACCGAAACTGGATTGACTCAATTCGCTTATCGTCTTTAAATACCTCCTCAAAGTCGAGAGCCGCTTGATTGGTTGCTTCTAGCGACTCTCCCGGAAATAGAATCACCGCATTGACTAACTGACGATCTTGAAATTCAGGTAGAAAGACGCTGCCCAAAGTCGGCAGGATGATCAAAGACGCGATGAAACCTGCGATCGCAGCCGTTAAAACGACTTTAGAACGACGAATCGAAAATCTTAAAGCGGGACGATAGACTTGATGTGCTTTGCGTTCGAGCCAGGTTTCAGTACTGGGTAAACGACGATTCGCCAACAGCAACGCACACAATGCAGGAGTGAGCGTCAATGCTACCGCAGTCGAAGCCAAGATTGACAGAAGGTAGGCAAGTCCCATCGGGGTAAAAATTCGACCTTCAACGCCTGAGAGGGCGAAAATTGGCGCAAAGATGACCACAATGATGATCGTTGCAAACAAAACGCTGGTTCTGACTTCGGTCGATCCATCAAATACAACTTGCAATGGCGGTTTAGGATTCTCCGCAACCTGATTCTCCCGCAATCGACGATAGACATTTTCCATATCGACGATCGCATCATCAACAACTGAACCAATCGCAACGACTAAGCCGCCTAGCGTCATCGTGTTAATACCTTGCCCTGTCCAGTTAAGAACAATCATTCCGACGAGCAACGAGAGCGGCAATGCGCTGAGGCTAATCACCACGGTGCGCCAGTTCATCAGAAATGCAATCAGCACTACTGACACAATGATCACGCCGTCTCTTAATGCGTCTCTGACGTTCTCGATCGACAAGCCAATAAACAGATTTTGATCAAACGTCTTGAAGAATTTCACATCCGGTGGTAGTCCCCCTTTGAGATCTTCCATTGCTGCATCTACAGCTTTTACAACCGTCGGTGTATCTGCATTCGGTTGCTTCGTTACTGTGAGAATCACCGATCGCTTGCCGCGAAACAATCCATCACCTCGTCTAAGTGCAGCTCCAATTTTCACCTCTGCCACTTGTTCGAGCAGAATCGGAGTTCCATTAACGGATTTAATGACCGACCGCTTCAGTGGCTCGATCGATTCAATTCGTCCAATGCCTCGAACTAATAGTTCTTGATCTGGTGTAACAACAAATCCACCCGGAACATTCACGTTAGCATTCTGAGCTGCTTTCACCACGTCATTGATCGACACATTGAATGCTTTGAGCTTGTTGGGATCAACTAGCACTTGATACTGTCGTTCATCCCCACCATAGAGAAAAACATTACTCACGCCTGGAACGGCTAATAATCGGTTTTTAATATCCCATCCGACTAGCCTTGAGACTTCCATTAACGGCGTTGTTTCTGAAGTGAAAGCATATTTCACAGTCCAGCCGAGTGGTGAACTCACAGGTAAGATTTCTGGCTGATCCACGCCTTGAGGCAAAACGCTTTGCGCCCGCCCTAATCGCTCAGTGACAAGCTGACGAGCGCGATAAACATCGGTATCCCATCCAAAAACTGCTTTGACTGAAGAGATACCAACTGCCGAGGCGGATCGTAAAGAAACAAGTCCGGGCGTTCCGTTGATCGCGCTTTCAATTGGACGAGTCACGAGTGATTCGACTTCTTCGGGTGCGAGTCCAGCCGCTTCGGTTTGAATTTCGACTTGAGGCGGGGCAAACGCTGGAAACACATCCAAAGGCATTTGAGTAATGACGCGCAGTCCCCAGAGTGAAAGGAGAATTGAGGCAAGGACAATCAGCCATCGTTGCGCGATCGACCACTTGACAATCGAATTGAGCATCGTTCTTCTGAACACTCCCTTGGGAAAATCGGCAGATTGTATGCCTACAACCAACAACTCATCATGACAGGAAATTATGAAATGGGAATGAAACTAGAACTAGGCGCAACAATTAGTTGCTAAAAACCTGACACTGGCGCTCTACATCAAACAAGATTAAGGGCTGTATACAGAGAATTAGCACAGGAAGAAATTGTGGGACTCAGTGCTTAATCTGTGACTATTTAGATCAGCCTCACGGACAATTTCTGAGAAAAGCTCTTTGCGCCCTTGACCCTCTAGTAGGCTGGAGATTCTCCATTAGCAGCAGTCGAGGAAAATGCTCGCTTTTTCCTCAATCTGCAAGCGTAAATTCTGAGTGATGTGCGGGAAATTAATGACTCCTCGCACTGTTGTTGACGATAGCTATCATCAACTATTACCGTCTCAGGTGCTTATGGAACCAGGATGACGTGAAAAAAGCCGCTTTAAAAGTAGAACGGCTGATATCTATGCGAAACTCGATCGCTAATGATTGAAAGAAGGTTCAAGTACACATTGCCCGCATATTTCGCCAAATTACATTTCTGAGATGAGTTGAATTGTTAGGAACAGGCGGCTTTGCTTTCGCTGCATCTCCAGTACAGCGGCGATGCAATGTGGTAGGAGTTCTCATTTGGGCTTGAACGGTTGCGTTCTGGGTGTGAGAACCATTGATTGCATTTTGATTGCGGAGAGTATTAGGTTGTGGTTGAGGTAGGGTTGCTGATGGAGTCGTATTTACTGAAGACGGAACAGTAAGTTGATTTGCAAAAGCAGTAGGAATCGAGATTACGGAAAGGACGATCGCAATTGATACAAAGATCAGCGGAGTTCTCATATTAGTTCTCCTGAGCATTCATATCTCTATGTTGTTTCAACAATATGAAATGCACATGAAATCAGCAAAATAATAGAGAGAGAAAGTCGTTATCGGCTCTGTACAAGCTTCATCGAGCTATCAAGAGCAGTCTTCTTTTTAGAGAAAAGAAGATGAGCGAATCGACTATAGAGTGCAGGGATGATTAGCAGCGTCAAAGCAGTTGAGGTGAATAATCCTCCTAGCACGACGATCGATAAAGGTTGTAAAATCTCCTTCCCAGGTCCACCCGCGACAACGAGCGGTGCTAATCCCAAGGCTGAAGTCAATGCAGTCATCAGAATTGCATTTAATCGCTCCATCGAACCTTTCACTAGCAGTTCCTTGATCGGCATTCCTTCTGCAAATTTCGCATTGTAGTTATCAACGAGGAGAAGCCCGTTTCGAGTTGCTACTCCAAATAGAGTCACGAAACCGACAAGGGAAGCAACAGAAATCACCCCTCCCGTTAATGCAACTGCAATCACACCACCCACTAGCCCGATCGGTAAGTTGATCATGATCATGGCAGTGGAGGGAATTGATTTCACCGTCAAATACATCAGCACTGAAATCACAACAAAAGCAATCAAGCTATAAATCAGAATGTTTTGCGAAGCGCGTTCTTCAGCTTCAAACTGTCCACCATATTGGATAAAATAGCCTGCTGGAACTTGAACCGCTTGTTTTACTTTGGATTGAATTTCAGTCATCACAGAGCGCAAATCTCGCCCGCTCACATTCGCAGAAACTACAATCCGGCGCGAGACATTTTCACGGTTAATTGTGTTCGGTCCTTGACCATTCCGAATGGTTGCAACTTGTGCAAGTGGAATTTTCTGACCGTTGGCAGCATCAATCAGTAAGTTCTCGATCGCATTCAAATCAGTTCGCGCTTCGGGCTTTAACCACACCATCAAATCAAACGTCTGCTGCTGCTCCAAAACTTGTGAAACCGTTCGACCATTCAAGGCGGTTTCGATCACTTCTGCCAGTTGTCCGACACTCAAGCCGTATCGTGCTGCGGCTTGTCGATTGAAGGCGATTTGCACTTGATCGATCGGCACTTGCGGTTCAAGCTGCAAATCGACTACACCCGAAACTGTCTTCATTTGTGCTTCAACTTGTTCACCGAGCGATCGCAGTTCACCGAGATCAGCCCCGAAAATTTTCACAGCAATCTGACTTCTCACGCCTGACAAGACTTCATCCATGCGGTGAGAAATAAAGCCCCCAATCCCCGTTGCTACTCCAGGTAACTTGCTCATTTCTTCTCGAAGTCTTTTCAGACTTGCTTCTCGGTCTTCCAGTCCTTTCTCGCTCAAATCCACATCTAAGTGGGCAAAATTCACGCCGCCCGCGTCGCCATCACCCGGAGCGCGTCCGGCACGAGTTTGGATAAATTTAAAGCGATCGTCTTCTTTCAGCGCATCTTCTAGTGCAAACCCTGCCCGATTCGTTGCCTCTAAAGAGGTGCCTGGATAGAGCGTCAAAGTATTCACCAACATTTGCTCTTGAAACTCTGGCAGAAACTCACGCCCCAAACTTGGTAGGAGCGTGAGTGCCACAATCATCAGCGCAGCCGCACCCGACAAGACGAGCAGCGATCGCCGCATCGCTAAATTCAAAATCGGTGAGTACAATCGCTTGAAGAACCGAGCGACAACGGGTTCCTGCTCTGACATCCGCCCATGTGGAAGCAGAATTGCACACAGCGCTGGAGAAACGAGCAGCGATTCTAAACTTGAAACGACCACAACCACCAAGTAAGCAATGCCCATCGGTGTGAAAATTCGCCCTTCTACTCCTGATAGCGTAAAGATCGGAGAAAAAACGACAATCCCGATCAAGGTTGCACCAATCAACGATTCTCGAACTTCTTGGCTACCTTCAAAAATAATCTCTAAAGCCGATCTCGGTTCCGGTGAGAAACGATTCTCTCGTAATGCACGATAAGTATTTTCACCATAGACGATCGCATCATCGACCGCCGTTCCGATCGCGACTGCTAACCCGCCCAGAGTCATTGTATTTAGTCCGAGTCCCAAATAGTGAGAAACGAGCAATGCAAACAGCAAGGTGAGAAAGAAATCAAGCAAGCATACAGTTAACGTTCGCCAATTCATCAAGAACGGAATTAAGATAGCAGCAACAATCAAACTGCCTTCGATTAATGCTGATCGCACATTCTCGACCGAAGCTTCGATATAGTCTGCCTGCCGGAAAGTTACATCAACTTTGACATCCTTGGGCAATCCCGCTTTGATCTCGTCCAACGCAGCAACCACTGCATTAGTAACCGTGGGCGTATCGGCTTGCGGTTGCTTATTTACCATCACGATCGCCGCAGGTTTGCCATTGACGCTTCCATCGCCCCGTTTCAAAGCCGCCCCAACTTGCACATCTGCTACATCAATCAGTCGTACTGGGGTTCCGTTTCGCGAGTCGATCACCGATTGTTTGAGATCCTCGATCGATTCAATCCGCCCAATCCCACGAATCAATCGTTCTCGATCCGCTCCAATCAAGTAACCACCGGGAGCATTCACATTGGCATTCCGAACCGCTTCTGTCACCTGTTCCAGGGAAACATTGAAAGCTTTCAGTTTCGCAGGATCAACCAAAACTTGATACTGCCGTACATCGCCGCCGTACACACTGACCTGACTCACACCGGGAACAGCTAACAAGCGGTTCGTGACTTGCCAATCAACAAGCCGCCTCAGTTCCATCATTGAGGTTGTGTCTGCGGTAAAAGCAAATTTTAGAATTGTGCCGATCGGTGAACTAATCGGAGAGATGCGAGGAATTTCAACGCCTTCCGGTAGTTTGCTTTGTGCCTGTTGCAATCGTTCCGTAACTAGCTGCCGCGCTTGATAGACATCCGTTCCCCATTGAAAAATGACTCTGACCACTGAGATTCCAGGGGCGGAAGTCGATCTCACATCAGTCACGCCTGGAGTTCCGTTAATTGCACTCTCAATCGGTAAAGTTACCAGTGATTCGACTTCTTCGGGCGCAAGTCCAGTCGATTCGGTTTCAATCTCAACTTGTGGGGGTGCAAACGATGGAAAGACATCCAACGGCATCTGCGGGATAATTTTGATTGTCCAAAACGTAGTGATTAGCGCAATCAGCAGTACAATCCATCGACGGGCAATGACCGATCGAACAATATTTCCTAGCATGAAAAAACCTTGCCGAACACTGAATTCTTAACTTTGAAGGCGCGATCGCAATCTAACAATCCACTCACGCCAGCTAATTTTGGTGTGGCTTACGATCTGCTTCTAGTCTGTCTGTTGTAGTGTGGACGGTGTGTGGTGCAGAGCCATTCCCATTTGAGTGAAAATAGATTTCAGTATCATGGGGAGGGATAGAACCTTCTACAGCAGGCTGAAGCCGACGCTGGCGACGAGATGACCAAACTGTGCCCGCCCAGAAGGTTCCTGCTGCAATTGCACCTCCAACAGGTAAGACTAACCACCAAGGTAAAGCAGAAGGATTCGAGGCTTGGGCGGTCGCAGGCGCTTCGTCATGTCCCGTATCTGCCTTCGTATCTCCGCGCAGGGACTGGGTATACAGTTGCGGAGCGCGTTGTGTTACCACCTTATCGCCATCAAATAAACCGTTCGTGACTTCAACGAAATCACCCGATTCGCGCCCAAGAGTAACTTCTGTGGCTTGAAACGCATTGCCGTTTTGCACAAAGACAATCTTCTTTTTGTCATTGGTTTCGACGATCGCAGATTTTGGTACAGCTAAGACTAAAACCGAAGTGCGATCAGTCAGTACTTCAATCTCAGCGAACATTCCCGGCTTCAATGCTCCATCTGTATTATCCAGTTCCACTTTCACGGGCACAACACGGGTTTCACCCTGTACGGTTGAACCCACAACACTAATCCGCCCGTTAAAAGTCCGATTGTTCAATCCATTGACCTTAACTCGAACAGGCTGACCCACCCGAACTTGGTTCAGATCCTTCTCGTATATGTTGCCCGATGCTTGCACGCTACTGCCATTGACGATCGTTAAAATTTGCTTTCCCGCGTCTTGTCCCGATTCTCCAGGGGTTGCTTCTCGGTCGGCAACGGTGCCGGAAATCGGAGCCGTAATCGTGATCGTGCCATCTTCATTCGCATTCGCTCCTAACTGCCGCAATCGAGTTTCATAAGTTTGACCGCTCAGTTGAACCCGCGATCGTGCAACTTCTAACGCTGATTGTGCCCGCTTCAGTTGGGCTTGAGCTTCTGAAACGGCTAATCGACTTTCTGCTTTTGATAGATTAGCGCGAGCTTCTGCCAGTTTTGTTCCCGATTCGAGCGCTGATCGTCGTGGAAGCGCTCCAGTTTGAGCCAATTGCTGATCTTTGGTGTAGCTTTCTTGGGCAAAATCAAACGCTGATCGCGCTTGCTGAATTTCTCGATCGACGATGGTCTTCTGACGCGCTAGATTTTCCTGAGCAAGCTGTAAATCCGCTTCTGCTTGTTGGACTGTGCCTGTCGCATCACTGCGTCGATCGAGCGCCTCGGTTCTCAACTGTGCTAAATCTGGACTCGTCATAACCGCCAGTGGTTGCCCTGCACTGACTGCATCACCAGGTTTGACGAGCAGCCGCAGTAAGGTTCCCCCGACTGGCGTTGTGACTTCAACCTGGCGATTCGGCAGCGATTCAATTTGTCCGGTCGTCTTGATACCAAATGCTAAGCGTTGTCGAGTCACAGGCTCCACTTTGAAGCCGAGCCGTTGAGCCGTTGCCGCATCGACTTGCACGCTGCCAGACGATTGCGTTGCTCCCCCCTGAAACTCGTTGCCATGCCCGCCATGAGCTAGCACGATCGCAGGACTACTTGCCAAGACTCCCAGTGTCATCAATGTGGCTGAGAGACGGCGAATCGAAGTGGAAACAGAAACAGCAAGGCTCGGCATGACGAAGTTTCCTGATATTGCACAACTCTTTACATTGTGACACCCGAATGTGAAACAGGGATGAAATCCTCTACTGGTTGTACCAGGCTTTGCGCCATTGTTTCATTTGATCGATTTCGGCTTGCTGCGAGGCAATAATTTCTCGCGCCAACTTCTGAATCTCCGGGCGTTTTGACTTTTGCAAAACATCGTTTGCCATTGTCACGGCTCCTTCGTGATGCGGAATCATTGCATTGATAAACCGCAAGTCAAACTGATCGTCTGCCGCGCCTAAATCCATGCTCATCTTCATTGCTTTGATTTGTTCTTTTGACATGGGCATCGAGTGATTCATCTCAGCGTGCCAAGCGATCGGTTGACTAGGGGCTTTAGGATACCAGACCGTGCGCCACTGCTGCATCTGGCTAATTTCCTTGTCTTGAGCCGTAATCACATCCTGAGCCAGTTTTTTCAGTTCAGGACGCTTTGATTTTTGCAGCACTTCCTTCGCCATATCTACTGCACCTTGATGGTGGGGAATCATGCTATCGATGAAGCGCAGGTCAAATTCAGCATCAGCAGGACCCAAATCCATATTGTGTCCCATGCTGCTGTGATCCATTGCACCATGATCTTTTTTGCCAGCATTCATGCGGCTGTGATCCATACCGGACATCGTACTTGCAGCGGGAGAACTGGCTGGGGTTGAATTCTGAGCCGTACTGGATGAGCAAGCCGTAAGCGCACTTAAGCTGATCAGGGCAGTAAAGGAAAATCCGAAAAATGTAGGTTTTAGGCGTTTCATGTTGACAAAAAGAAAAGGTTTAAGCAGTTTGACTGGCAAACACATCTCCGTTCAGCGAAGCGATTGCACTCACCCAAGAAGGAGCAACACCGAATTTGCAAGACAAATCTCGGCTATGAAGGTCGATTTAATCACCCTTGCTATATATTAAGAAAACATAAGAATATGAGATCAGAATGAAATTGCCCATTCTTACTTGACAAGGTTCAGTCGAAAACCTACTTCACTGATGCTGATAGCTTTGCAAGAGCTAACTCTTCGGCTAATGCTTTCTGATAGATTTTAGGTAACTGTAATGTTACAGAATTTGTTTCAATTCCATAGCCTAAACTTGTCCAGGTTGCAGATAAATGCTTCAAGACTTCGTTCAAATTTCCTTTTTCGAGTTCAGCATTGATATCAACTTCCCAGGCGTTACGATCGCTCAACCAAGCGTAAACTACAGCATCTTGCTGTTTTGGCTGAAAACTTTCAGAAACCGTGTCTGACGTGTTTTGGCTGTGTTCAGGATGATATTGCTGAACCTTTTCATCCCAGGTTGTACTGAGTAACTGATAGCGCCCCGCGGCAGTCGTACATTCTCCTTTGTGCAGTCCTGACACGATCGTGACGCACTGATTGGGATGTTGGCTCAAATCTGTAATGTGTTGTCCACCGTAAAGCGCCGTGTAGGGATCACTATCTTGAGCTTCACTGGCGGAAATGGTTCGCATTAAAGCCCGAATGTATGGATCTCCACCAGTCATAACTAACGGCGGAGTTCGATCGGGATCTTTGGGAGGTGCAGCTTTTTGCTGTCCCAGACTGAACCATATCAGCGACAGTGCAGCTAATGTAGCAACACTAACCGCAATCCTTTTTTTAGCGAATTTTAGAAGCTGAATCTTCAACATCATAAAACCGATCAAAGTGTCTGTGCCTCGTAAAGCGATTTTGTCATGGATGGGCTGAAGAGATAATTTGACAAATTGATCTCTTCAGCAAACTTGCTTCAAGCGTTGTTCAGCACTTAATCTTCAGTGTTTCACACGAAAATGAAACCAGAATGAAATATCACTCGCGATCGAAGTTAGCTCAAGAAACTTGACTCTCAAGTGGACTAGAGAGTTTATAACGGATTGGTTTTGATAAGTAAACAATTGGAGTCTTTCATGCACACAAAAACTCAAATTCTCACTTTCTTGGGTGGCACCCTTGCTGCGATTGCGCTATCAACCGGAACTGCTTCTGCTCAATCTATCAACCAAAATCCGAAAAATGCTTCCGAAAATAACCTTCAACTTGCTCAACAGCCGAATCAAGCTAAACCTAGCAATCAATGTGGATGTGCTTGCTGCAAAACCATGAAAGAAGACATGGAAAAGATGCGGCAACAAATGGAGATGATGAAAAAATCAGGAAATTCGATGCCTAGAATGAACCACTCTGGCACGGCTCAGTAATATTAAGATAGCAAATTGATCTACCTCGGCGGCAAGTGTGACGTTTGTTGTTATACTTGCTGTCTCTATGGGTGGTAAATTTGCGATCTCAGATAGGAGCTAGGATTGTGGTTCATTCACAAAAAGCAATCTCTCAAACTCCCCTGTTCAAAATTGGTGAAATTGCTCAGCAAACTGGACTCGCTGTTGCAACGATTCGATACTACGAGAGTCTGGGATTGATTCAACCGAAGCATCGGAGTGAAAGTAACTACCGCTATTACGATGCGGATGCGATCGAGCGTCTTCAGTTTATCAAGAAAGCTCAATCGCTTCAGTTTTCCCTCTCAGAAATTCAACAGATCCTGAATGTACGTCAGCATGGTAATCCAGCTTGCCCAATAGTGCGTGAACTGTTAGACGGAAAAATTGCCCAGCTTGAAGCCCAGATAGCGCAGATGCTCGCGCTCAAAACCGAATTAGAGCAGTACAGGAATCGTTGGGCGGGTAAACCGCTTGATGATCCGCACAGTCGAGAACTGTGTAGCCTGATTGCTGAAGTTACTGCTCTTAATTCAGACGAATGAAGAGTTTTACTGGTTATACCAGGCTTTGCGCCATTGCTTCATCTGATCAATCTCCTTTTGCTGGGATGTTGAGATCTCTTGGGCAAGCTTTTGAATCTCAGGACGCTTTGACTTTTGCAAGGCATCTTTTGCCATTGAGATCGCGCCTTCATGATGAGAAATCATGGCATTCATAAAGCGCAAATCAAACTGCTCATCGGCTGCTCCCAAATCCATGTTCATTGCCATGCTGTCTTTTTGCTGCTGAGACATTGGCATAGATTTATTTTGCTGTGAATTGTAAGCCACAAAACTTTCAGGCGCATCGGGATACCATTGTTTCCGCCATTTTGCCATCAACTCATTTTCTTCGCGGTTCTGAGTCACAATAATGTTTTGGGCAAGCGATTGGATTTCAGGACGTTTTGACTTTTGCTGAGCTTCTTTTGCCATCTCGATCGCGCCTCGATGATGTAATCGCATGGCATCAATAAAGCGTAGATCATACTCAGCACCCGCCGGACCTAAATCCATGTTCATCATCATGCCGTTCATATTGCTGTGATCCATCCCTGGCATTCCTGCCATCGGTGAACCTGTTGCAGTTGGGCTTTGATTCGAGGTTGAATTTTGAGCGGAATTTGAACAAGCAGATAGTCCACCAACCGCGATGACTGCACCGAGCGAAAGTCCAAGTAAACCTGTCTTGAATGTTGAGCGACGCATATTTAACCTACAAATTCCATTGATGTCTTTAGTTCATTCTGAACCATCCAGTCTACTGGAGAGTCAAATGCAATACAGTGTATTTTGGACGGATTTCACGCCTTCGGTTTAGCACTAACCGCCCGTTTATTTCAAGACTGCATAAAGGAATGAAATCAAAATGAAACTTGACTATGACTTAGGCTAGAAATTGTAAGTCTTTCATCGGAGGGAAGTTACTGAATTAACCTTTCTATAAGCTGCTCTTGAGGGTTTTAAGGTCAAGCTGAAACACTATCCTAGATAGGAGATGATATGGCAGACATTGGATTATTTTACGGAACGCAGACAGGATACACGCAAACCGCAGCAGAGACAATTCAGCAAATATTTGGACAAGATGCCGTTGATTTGTATGACATTTCTCGTGTGGAACCAAGCGATTTCGAGAAGTATTCAGTCATTATCATTGGTTGCCCAACTTGGAACGTCGGGCAACTGCAAGATGATTGGGATAACTTCTTCGAGCAGTTAGACGAAATTGATTTCAGCGGCAAAAAGGTTGCTTACTTTGGTGAAGGTGATCAGGTCGGGTACGCGGATTCGTTTCAAGATGCGATCGGCATCTTAGAAGAAAAGATTTCTGAGCAAGGCGGCGAAACAATTGGCTATTGGTCTACTGAGGGCTACGAATTCACCGAATCAAAAGCAGTGCGAGATGGAAAGTTCGTAGGTCTTGCGCTGGATGAGGATAATCAGTCGGACTTGACTGACGATCGCATTAAAACTTGGGTCGCTCAACTCAAACAAGAAATCGGGTCGTGAATTGTTGAGCCAAAAGGTTGTTTGGAACACGCAATCACTGATCGACTGAAGATGCTCAAGCTATGAGAAACCGTTCAATCCCGCGAGCGATCGCTTGTGCAGATTTTAGAATCAGATCATCTACTTGCGTCCCTGAAGACGCATCGATAAAAAAAGATTCCGTCAAGATCGCCGGAACAGGTAGAGGAACGGCTCTCAAAACAGCTAGTCCTTGTCGCTTCACACCGCGATTTGGAATATTTAGTACTTGATCGAGTTCTTGATTAACAATTGTGGCAAACCGAAAATCTACATCTGTGCCATTGCGATCGATCAGAACTTCATGTCCTTGTACTGCCGCGTTGAAAGAATTGAGGTGTAAAGCAACAAAACAGTCTGCTCCGGCTCCCCGTGCCCCAATCTCCTCTAGGGAGAGATTGAGCGCGTTGTCAATCAGTGTTACAGTTGCCCCTCTAGCCTGTAAGAATCCCTGGACTAGCTTTGCCTGTTTCAAAGATTCTCCAGCTTCTGTACGACCTTCAGCATTTTTGGCACCTGGATCGCGATCTTCTCCATGTCCGGGATCAAGCACTATTTTTTTGCCAAGCAGTGGTCGAGGGGTTGGAATTGTCGGAGGATTGCTCGCAATACGACAGGCAGGAGGTTCTATATCTTCGATTACCATTGCACCAGGAGCGTCACTGCCTGTAAACCAGTTTCTAGGAATTCTCACCTGGTTCCGTTTCTCTCCAGACAATTCCACTTTGTCGATATAGCAGGCATCTCCGCTTTTCATCAAATACAGGGCTGTTTTCGTCAATCTTAACCATGCCATGTGACTAATCCTTAATTGCTTAAAACTTTAGTTTTCAATTAAGACATTCTACTGATTTCTCAAAGTTTGGAGCGTAGCAATTCAGGTTTTTAACTAAAAATTGCTGCGGGGAGCAGTAGCCCTGATTTTTCACCTCTATTTCATTCTTGCTGCTTATCGTATTCAGTAGGGGTTAAAGCTGCTTTGTGGAACCAAAGTGCTTTTTTACTGAAGCTAGTTCAAAGGACAGTTTGTTTTCAAAAGATCTTAAGCTTTACCACTTGCCTCTCCAGTCTACTAGAGGGTCTAGATTAAGAAGTAGTTGTTCATCGCTTGATAGCCTTTGAAACCCACAACTCTTCTACAGCAATTCAAGATTAAGGAGCAAACAAATGAGTGATTTAATTGCGATCGGGTTCAAAGACGAGTTCAAAGCTGACGAAGTTCTCATCGATCTCAAAAAATTGGAACGAGAGTATTTGATTGATTTAGAAGATGCTGCGATCGTAGTGCGGAACAAGCAAGGCAAGGTTAAGATCAAGCAAACTCAAGAACTCGTTGCATCGGGCGCATTATCTGGTGGTTTTTGGGGATTGCTATTCGGTGTCATCTTTCTACATCCGATGCTGGCACTGTTTGGTGCGGCGGTTGGCGCACTCTCCGGAGCGTTGACTGATATTGGCATCGATGACGAATTCGTTCGAGAAATTGGAAACACTCTAGAACCAGGTACTTCTGCCATTTTCATTTTGGTTAGAAAATCGACTCCAGACAAAGTTCTAGAGGAAATCAGCAAGTTTGAAGGCAAAGTGTTACGAACCTCGTTATCTAGAGAAGATGAAGCAAAACTGCAAGCAGCACTTACCAAAGCTGAACCTGTAGATACGTCTTCACCTGTAGGAGCATAATCAGGTGTATCACTTCTCAACTCAACAAAGAAAATGCCTCAACTAAAGTTACAGCGATCGACTCCACCTTCTAAATCTGAAAATGCTTGGCTAGAGGGATTAAAAACACTAAGCTTGAGTGTTATCCTTGCCTTGGGCATCCGGACGTTCATTGCAGAAGCTCGTTACATTCCCTCTAGCTCAATGGAACCGACGCTTCAAATTAACGATCGCCTAATTGTAGATAAGCTGAGCTACGACTTTGTTCCACCCCAACGCGGAGATATTGTAGTTTTCAACCCCACGCCCAACTTGAAGCAACAGAATTTCAAGGATGCGTTTATCAAGCGAGTGGTTGGGTTGCCCGGAGAAACTGTCGAAATCAAGAATGGGCAAGTCTATGTCAATGGTTCTGCTCTGAACGAACCTTACATCGCTGCTCCAGCAAAACAATGGAGTCCGGTTGTTGTTCCTCCCGATTCTTACCTTGTGTTAGGCGACAACCGAAATAACAGCTTTGATAGTCGCTACTGGGGGTTTGTCCCGCGCAGCGATATTGTCGGGCGAGCAGTTTTTCGGTTCTACCCATTCGATCGAATTACTCCTTTGGATCAACCTGTTTACATCACCTCTCATCAAACTAAGGAGAAACCCTAATGAATTCATCAAACAATGCAATGAACAATCCTATTCATCTCACCGCAAAACTTAGCAGGTCAATTTATTCAGTGATATTGTCAAGTTGACCTGTGCGTAACCAAATTTCTAGTTGGTCTGGGGATTGTACTTTCGAGAGGTATTCACGAAGAAGACTGCCTTCCAACACTTCTTGCTGGAGTAACTGATGGGTCATTTCCTCTAGCAACTTTCGATTTGCCGTCAGAATATCTAATGCTATTTGATGAGCGCGATCGACGATCGCTTTCACCTCTTGGTCAATCACTTCCGAAACCGCAGGACTCACCGGGCGACGAGGATTAACAACACCATCTAGAAACTGCTGTTGCACTCTCTCTAATGCCACAGGTCCCAATTTCTCGCTCATGCCGTACAGCGTAACAACCCGCTCTGCTAGATCCGTTGCCTTTTGAATATCGTCACTCGCTCCCGTAGAAATTTTGCCAATCACAATTTCTTCCGAAGCTCGTCCGGCTAGCAGTGTGGCAATGCGACCGCGAATCTCATCTTCTGCCATTAAAAAACGGTCCTCTTCGGGTAATTGCAGCGTATACCCCAATGCCCCAACCCCTCGCGGCACAATCGAAATTTTCTCCACTTTGCCCGCTCCAGGCATTAGCGCTCCTACGATCGCGTGACCTGCTTCATGATAGGCAACAGTTTTCTTTTCAACTTCATTAAGCACGCGAGATTTCTTTTGCAAACCTGCAATGACGCGCTCGATCGCTTCATTAAAATCTGCCATCGTCACTGAAATGCGGTTCTGACGGGCTGCCAGTAATGCTGCTTCGTTCACTAGATTTGCTAAATCGGCTCCTGCAAATCCGGGTGTACGAGTCGCAATGACACTTAAATCGACATCCTCTGCTAGTTGAATTGCTTTGGCATGAACTCTCAGAATCGCTTCTCGTCCCTGCCTATCTGGGCGATCGATGACGACTTGACGATCAAATCGGCCTGGACGGCGAAGGGCTGGATCAAGCACTTCCGGTCGATTGGTTGCTGCGAGAATAATTACCCCTGTATTTGCCTCAAATCCATCCATCTCTGTTAACAATTGATTGAGAGTTTGTTCCCGCTCATCATTGCCACCCAATGGCGAACCAGCAGCAGCTCTAGATTTACCCAAGGCATCCAATTCATCGATAAACACGATACAAGGGGCTTGTTTCTTTGCCTGCTCAAACATATCTCTCACCCGCGCCGCGCCCACACCCACAAAGAGTTCAATAAATTCAGAGCCAGAAATGCTAAAAAATGGAACACTGGCTTCTCCAGCAACGGCTTTCGCCAATAGTGTTTTCCCAGTTCCTGGCGCACCGACTAGCAAGACACCTTTGGGAATTTTTGCTCCAACACGAGTGTATTTGGCAGAGTCTTTGAGAAAATCAACAATTTCTTTCAGTTCTTCCTTCGCTTCATCAATCCCCGCGACATCTGCAAACGTCACGCCTGTATTCCCTTCAGAATAGATGCGGGCTTTGCTTTTACCAACGGTCAATGCTGCCCCGGCTCCTGCTTGAGCGCGGTTGAGAACAAATGCCCAAATGCCAACGAAAATTAGGGGTGGAATGATCCAACCAAGCAGTGTAGTGAAGAAATTGCCGCGATCGGGCGGGATTGCCCCGAATTCTACATTGCTATCTTCGAGCAGTTTTGGCAAACTTTGATCGTCAGGAATAGGAGTTGTGACATAGACTTTATTCGGAGTGGGTGACGCACCATCGGACTGCGGTTGTTGGGTTTTGGGTAAATCAGCTTTGAGAATGTACTGAATTTGGTCTTGCCCAATCTCAGCTTTGGCAACCTTTCCGTCTTTTACGTCTTTGCGAAATTGACTGTAGAGAACTTCTGTTGATGGACGGCGTAGACCTGGCATCACCACAAACTAAACCACTATGCACTGAAAGTACATAGGTTCCTTCAGGGCTGAAAGCCCAAGTTAACTCATTCTAGCAAGAAATTGTCGTTGTCCTGATTTGATGGATTTCGATGATGTTCTAAATACTCTTGCACTAACTCCTCCGTTAAGTTCCCGGTACTCCAAGCTCCGTACCCAATCGCCCAAAAATGCTTCCCCCAATACCGCTTCTCCAATTCTGGATATTCCTGCTGTAGCAATCGTGACGTGCGACCCTTGATCCGCCTCACGAGATCACTAATAGATTTTGAGGGTGGATACTCAATGTGCATATGCACATGATCCTTACTCACCACACCCTTGAGGATCTTGACATCTTCAGCATCACAAATCTGGATAATTAGTTCTCGACACCGTTTCTGAATCTCGCCTTTGAGAACTGGATATCGATACTTTGTCACCCAGACCAGATGCACTGTCAATCGGGTTACCGTATGGCTACCTCGGCGTTGGTCACTCATGATAGTTTTTCTCTCAAACCTATCACGTTCGCCTATTTCAGCCATCGGGAGGTGTGTAGCAACTAAAGTCTCCCACTGAAGTGGGTAGTTTCGACTAGCGTGCGGGGACAATGAAACAGCAGCAGGAAAGAGAGTAACATCAATAAGCTACTGCCAAAGTGTTGTGGGTTCGGTGTTTTGGAACTTCGGTCTTTCTCAACAGGTATAAACTACACTCCAGCTTAATGGTGTCTCATTCTTTCTTTCCAACCCACAACCAGACCGATGCTCATCAGAAAAACGCCTGCGATCGCGAACGGTGCGCTTGCCTGCCATGCAAATAGCATTCCCCCTAACATCGGACCTCCCACCTGCCCCAGACTACTTGCCGCGTTCTGAATTCCGAGTACCGCTCCGACGTGCTGACCTCCGCGTTTAGAGATTAAAGCTGAAAGATTCGGAGCAACTAACGCCATGCCCAAGGCTAGTAAACCCACAGCCCCTAGAACGAATGGCAGGATTCGGACGAGCAGCAGTAACACGATGCCTAACCCCATTAAACCAAAGCCTAATGCAAGTTGAGCAATAATGTTGATTCTTCGCGATAAAAGATTAACGGCGATCGCTTGAAATACTGCCATAACTGCCCCACAAACCATAAAAGCGAATCCAGTTTGCGTTGGACCATAGCCTAATTTTTCCTGAGCATAAAGTGCAAAGGTTCCTTCAAATATTGCGAGTCCAAACTGTGAAATTAAGGTTAAAGCAAGTAACAGCTTTAGTTTGCTATCAAGATTTTTCCATTTCATTTCCACATTGCGACTAGAAACGGAGGAGACAGTTGAAGGCAACGATTCCGGCAACCATTTTACGGCGGCAAGCAGCGCAAAGAACATGAAAACTGCGGATAAAAAGAACGGAGGTGCATAGTTTTCGATTTTGATGTCGATGAATCCTAGTGTAAAGTGCAAGTCTTCGCGAGTTGTCAATCCTCCCAAAGCTGGTCCTGTAATAATTCCAAGACTTACTGCACTTCCCAGCCATGCCATGCCTCGGTTGCGATCGCGATCAGTCGTTACGTCAGTGACATAAGCTGTTGCAGCGGGCAATGTTGCTGATGATAAAAGACCTCCAATGGCTCTTACAACGTATAGTGTCCACAACGATGTTGCAAAACCAAATAGAATTTGTGAGATCGCAGACCCTGCAATTCCCAGCAACATCAACGGTCGTCTTCCAATCCGATCCGCTTGCTGCCCCCAAAACGGAGCAAAAATTAACTGCATAAAAGCATAGATACTTGATAGCAGCGTAATGTGAAGCGCCATTGTTTCGCGAGAAACTCCCACTGTTCTGTCTAAATGTCTGGCATAGAAGGGAAGAACTGGCAACGTCACTCCGAAGCCAATCATCACGACAAACAGACAGAACAATAGAACAAATAATCTTCTACTCATTGGGCTTTTAGTTTAACAAGGCTAATCACAAAATGGGAGGCAGCAGCGATCTACTAATTTTGAAAAGGGGATTTCTAAACAGGCTAGTGGCAACCACCACCACGACTGCTCCTATGCCCATGTCCACTGTGATGCCCATTAGAGCCACCGTGGTTGTGTCTGCTGTGTCCTTGTCGCTGAAACCAAACTACAGCAACTACAAGCAGTGCAAGTCCTAAAAGCAATCCAAGCATAATAAAGTTCTCCTCGTCGAATGAATTAATAATTCTGCATCTAGATAGAGTTAGAGCTTAACCAATGAGTTCAGCGACTCGAAAGGCAGATGTAATCGCTCCTTCATGCAAGCCGTCTCCCAGATAGGCTCCTACATGATATGTATGGTTCTCTCCATTAGTAGCGACAACTTCATCTCGGTATCGAAAAGATTCAGTCGTATACAACGGCGTGTGATGTTGCTGAATGTGAATGATGCGATCTTTAGCAATTATCTCCTCCAATTGAAACGATAGGAAATGGTGCTGTGGTGACGACGGGATACCGCAAAGCTGATTTAAGCAACCGTTATAGCCCCAGCGGGTGTCTGTTTGGAAGAAATCAAATTCTGTGGGGTATCGAATCCCCTGTTTGTCATACATGGAAGTATCTGTATGAACGATCGTGGTTGCATAATTCGCTTTCCAAGCTGAGAAGCGCTTAATTTCAGCATCAGTTGGATCAGCTAGAAGAGCTATCACTTGATCAGGCGGTGTGGCAAACACAACTTTATCAAACTCCTGCGTTTCGCCATTCGATCGCTCAATTTTCACACTATCTGAGCTTCTGGAAATATTGGCAATCTCCACGTTCAGCCAAACTTTCCCACGAAAGCGCTCTAGAATTTTTTCAATGTATGAATATACTCCACCTTCGACCCTGAGCCAGTTGACTGCAAGGTAATCGCGTAACATTGGAATTGCCAGTTCTGCTGGAAAATTGTCGATCTGATCGAACGGTGTTGAGTAACTGTACATTGTTAACAACTTAAGCCACAGGCTGCCAGTACTGTCGTTCTTTAGATAACGAGATAGTGGTTGGTCGTAGAAATCTTTCATGTCCGCGAATCGTGTTTTTAGCCATAATCCGGCGGAACGAACATAGATGCTATCGAATCGAAGATACTCGATTAAGCGTTGGATGCCAGTGAAGTTTTTCTGGATAGCAACTTCAGATAGAAAATGACCTCCATTTTTAGGAAACAATTCTGAACCGATGTCAACGGGTACTAGTTTCACGTCTAGTTCTTGCATCAGAGCAACGAAGTTGTGAAATGCGGTAGGAAATTCGAGTGGACCACTTTCCAAAACTTCATTGCACTCGGATTGGTTTGGCTTCACATTTTTGTTCAGTGTCCGAATATGTCCTCCTAACATAGGTTGCCGCTCAAACACCGTGACATGATACCCTTGTTTATCAAGCAGGTAGGCTGTAGCCATGCCACTAGCGCCGCCTCCAATGACAGCAATTCTCATAATTGACCTCAAATCAAATGGAATAGGTTAAGTGCGATCGCGGGTTTAGTTGTTGCTCAAGATTGCGTCACCGGATAACCGTTGATAGAGTAATGCTCCTGTCCAAACGGTGGGAGCAAAGCCCGGATATCCTGATGACGCATTGCAAAAGTAAAAATGCTTCAATGAGGATTCATGATTTAAGCGCCCTAAACCCATATTGCGTGGGGTTAGACTGGAACCGTAGGAATTTCCATTGGGGCACCAACAAAAGCGTTCATTGGTAGTAGGGCTGCCCGTCACATGAAAAACCATATGCTTCCTAAAATTCGGTACATACTGCTCTTCCACGACATCTAGAATTGAATCCAAAATTTCCTGTTTTTTCCGGTTATAGGCTGTACGATCGCGTTCTCGTAATTGCTTAAAGTAGTCGTAGTTAGCAACGGTCAGGAATTCGACAATTTGACAATCCTCTGGACAATCTCGATGTGCCTCGGTCAGTAAGGTGGGCGTTGTGATCGCAAAACTAGGATTGGAGAAATCATGGCGCTCATACATCTGAGCAAAGGCTTCGTTCAAATCTTGGTGACCTGTATGCGAGAGATTCCACTTACCAAATCCATAGTCTCGAAGATCAAGGTCTTTGACCACGCAGTAAGCCATATAGTTAGATGCAGAATACTCGTAATTAAGTTTGCGACGCACTTTCTTGGAAAACTTCTCCTCACCGATCATTTTGGCGGCTTTTTTGGGGTCCATATTGCAGATCACGATGGCTCCTGTAAATTCACAGGTTTGATGCGTCGTTAAATCGATCGCTTCAACACCTATAACCGTTTGGTCTATGACCTTAAAATTCGTGACCTCATGGTTGAGCAAGACTCGCCCCCCGTGTGATTCAATCACTTGAACTAACGAATTGATGAAGTGTTCAAAATGTTGGGTTGGGTAAAATGCACCTGCTTGATACCCTCTGAACAAAGCAACCCAGGCATAGAATGAGAGTTGATTGGGCGGCAGTAAAAAATCGAGCCATTGCAGTGCTAACAAGGTTTGGGCAGCTTGTGGTAGCTGAAACTTGTCGAATACGTCTTGAAGGGTGCTGTTGACATACTGAATGGCGCAACCGACTTCACTTGAATGTTTAAGCAGTTCAATCGGTCGGAGTGGAGGAGCGAGTTTTTTCAAGCCTGCCCCTGTCTTTTCGACTTCGTTGATAAATTGGCGAATGCGATCGCGATGGGTAGGAAAGAGTGTTGATAATCGCTGGATTAATTCTTCCGGTTCCGAAGGAATGTCCAACGCATACCCCGGCATCCGCATATGGTCAAAACCATCTGGGTCATACCGTTCAAAGGTTACGTCTTGATCTAGACCTAGTTTTTTAAGTACCCGATTTACAGTTTGCCCTTCGCCGCAATCCCAAACATAGTGAAGTTGAGCATTAAACTGATACGTTTTCGCCATTGTAAAGGTGTGCCCAAAGCCCCCTGGATGTTCATGGGCTTCAAGAATTTGCACAATCTTGCCGGAGTTTGCCATCAACGCACCTAAGACTAATGCTGATAAACCACTGCCGACAATGAGGTAATCCGGTCTCATAGCATGATTCCTCAAACAGTAAGCTATCGTTTGAGCATCTTGCCTGTGATAAGCAGGATGCCCAGATAATAGAATTATTCAGTTACTGTCACTTCTAGCGGTTAAGCTGCCTGTGCCATTGCTCGGCAACTTGCGGCACATTGGCGGCAAGCTTCTGCACAGGTTTTACAGTGAACTGCATGATCACTATGTTTTTCACATTCTTGAGCACAGAGTTCACAGGCTTTTGCACAGGCAAGACAAGCTTCCTGATGGACACTAGAGCCGCGCATCATCAGCCGAGCGCAAATGTCGCACAAATCAGCGCAGTCGTGACAGAGGCGAACACACTCTGCCATCATTGCTGACATCTCTCCGGTCAAGCAGGCAGTCGCGCAAACTTCGCATTCTCGTAAACATTCTAGGCAGTCCTGGATGCAATCATTCACAGTTGCAGTTGTCATAAGACACCTCGCTTAATCTATTTTCAGAACTTCTTAATCGCACGGTAGATTGTTTACCGCACATTCATCAATTTGTCAGAAGAATACGAGAAAGTTATAAAGGTCGCGAAGCATAAACTACTGACAGGACAATTTAATCAGTAAAAATAAAAGCGAGGCAAAATACTATGCCTCGCCGAAGATGGTGTAAATACAAAGGTAATCAATCTTTCCCAACGCTCACCCATCGGATAAGTGCCTAGAAAGCCAACTTAAAATCTGAATGTGGTTCGGATGGTGCCCACATAAATGGTGTCATTGCTTGAATTGTGCTCTGGGTTTGTAATCACAATCACGCCAGGAGTGACGGAAATCTTGTCCGTCAGCGCCAGTCGATAGAATGCTTCTAGATGCAATGAGGTATCGGCATCTTCACGAGCAG